>Ga0315289_10003323_pt1 | contig 24423 bp, 11 predicted proteins | sample YL17G11_40_MG_FD_203452 | JGI IMG/M metagenome (GOLD analysis project Ga0315289, IMG submission 203452) | Sediment microbial communities from Yellowstone Lake, YNP, Wyoming, USA - YL17G11_40 | ecosystem: Environmental > Aquatic > Freshwater > Lake > Sediment | place: USA: Wyoming | collected...
CTCGTTTCTCGCGTTGTTCGCTGTCAAACGCTCGCCATTCAGGGCCATGATCAATGATATCCTCATCAAGAACAAGTCCGCAATTTCTACAGACTAATTCTGCCCGCGAGTAATCTTTACTGAGATGTTTACTCCCACATTCAGGACATTGAGCAATCTCCTCTATTTTCTCCTTTTCTTTTTTAATCAAAACAAATCAAATCCCTGATATTCTCTAACTTATTAGTTGAGTTATATAAATACTCGTACGTAGGAGTTTTTAAGGATTTTCTTACGGAAAAGAACGTCTCTCACTTTAACAGATTGGTTTTTTTTTCGTTGCCCCATATAACACGAGAGAGGTTTTTCTTATGGAGAAGCCCTAATGACGTAAGCTCTTTTGATAATTTATCTACTGCTGCTGACACATCCTCTATCTTTCTTGCACCTGCACAGACTATTTTACCAGAAACGAACAGCAACATAGCTACCCTGGGTTCTTTTATCCTATAGACCAGCCCAGGAAACTGCTCAGGCTCATATTCAGCTTCTTCCAATGATTGTGCTATCACATCAAGATCTAACTTATCTGCAAAAGATGTAGATGCAACAATATTTTGTAATTTTACTTCTATCATATAGCATCGTTTTCCATTAAATAGTGGAGTGTTATAGTTTTTAGGTGGCAAAACTAATACCAAGTATATCTATTAAAATGATTCTCTCATAATATGCTGGTTACATAATCTGTTTTTTTCACATCTTTGTATATGAACGGTTCCCTGTTTTCAATTGTAGGTTGGTTTTTTAAAGAAAAAGATGCCATGAAATTGTAGATCATCAGGTTGTCATTGATTCGCACAAAAACATGAGTTTCTAAAGATATGTTTTTAAAGAAAAAAAAGGTATGATCCAACCACCCATGAGGTGAAATAAAATGATAGATGATCAAGATTATAATAACTGGAGATATGACGTAGACGATACCCTCCATATTTTACGGGAAAAAATACTTAATTTAGAAAAAAAAGTACAACTATTGGAAGAAAAACAGTAATAGTGTTTTACCTCTAAGAACTAAATAGTCTTGCAGAAACCCTTTTTTTTTCTCATTGTTTCGCACAAAAACACGAGTTACTTTCAACGATCCTTAAACTGATTATATAAGCGTGAATTGCGTATTAGTGTTTATGTTGACGAAACACTGTCCTAGTTGTGGGCAGAACCTCGGCATCAATGCGTTTGTCAACAAAGATGGGAGTTTCAATGAAATGTGCAGAGCATGTCAACCACAAAAACAGTAATAATGTTTCTGTTTTCTACCTATGAAAACCCTTCTATTTCTTAATCATCATTGCTGTACTTAAACGTTTCACTCTTCATGAGCATGTACCAAATACAGGTCAGGAGTTTTCTGCTCGCTGCTACTATGGCCTTATTTCTTCCCTTCTTGTTCTCCACGCGATAATACAGTTTGGTTATCGAGCTGTTCGGACAATGTCGGATATGTATATGGGTGCACTGGCCTAAGATCCACTTGAGATTCTGATTGCATTCCTTCAGGATTCGTCCGTGGCAGACATGATTTCCTGATTGGATGGTTCGTGGGACGAGCCCTGCGTAGCTGCAGAGCTTCTTTGGATGGGGAAATCGGTGTATTTCTCCTATCTCGGTGAGGATGATCATCGCGCTGTAATAACTGATTCCAGGGATGCTGGTGAGCAGCATCGCTTGTTGGTTGTTTTTGCAGAGTGTTTCAATTTTCTCCGCGGTCTGTGTCTTTTCGTGTATTAGTGTCTCTATGATGTTCAGATAACTTGTGAGGCTGTATTGCTCCGAATCAGATAATGTGAGACTTCGGAGGAATTTCATTCCTCCTACACCGAATAAGTCGCTGTAGTCACTGTGCTGTATTCCATTTCGAAGAAGTATCGCATGGATCTTGTTCTTGTATCTGGCGATCTCCTTTCGTAGGGACATGCGATGTCTGAGGATGTTGCGTTGTTCCATGATAGTTTTTGGTGGGATGTACGCGGTAGCGATGAAGCCAGTCCGCAGGCATTGTGCGATGGTTTTCGCATCCAGTTTATCAGTTTTTATCTTCGATTCCGCGATTGTTTTCGTCCGTCTCATGTTCACGAGGGTTGTCTCGACGCCAAGAGCATCCAGTGTTTCGTAGACATGATACCAGGTGCAAGTGGCTTCTATCGCTGCGTGTATCTTTTGGGTTTTGAGACTTTTAACAAATCGTTTGATTTCTTTTGCATCGCTTTTGAATTGCTGTTCTTTAACGATGTTTCCTGCTTCATCCATGACAGCTACCTGGATAAAGTTTTTATGGATATCCATTCCTACATAGAGTGTACGCATAACGGGATTTCACCTCCTTGTTCTTGCGTATCTTGGGGCATAAACGACAGGTACCTATTCGTGCTCAGTGGCACATATTGACTGGTCGTTTGAGAGGGCGCCCAATTAAGGAGACGGTCTCAGATTCTGGACCATAGAACCAACGGGCTGCCCTGTTGCCCTATGTCAATTCCATCTTGGTATTGACGTAGGGTTAGAAGAAGTGTTTTCATGTCATTAAGGATATGTTTTTAAAGAAGAAAATCGTTTTATTTTTTTGAATTCTCTTCGATTTCTCTATAGTGTTTTTTCCATTCCGAAACACCGAGAGAACGAAAAACTTCGGGTAATTGTGAAACAGCTTCTAATGATTTATCTAATAATTTTTTATATCGTTCTAATTCTTTTTCTGGTTGTTCTAATTCCGTTATTTATAATTTTAATTTTATATCTAAATTGCTTTCTTTTGAACGAAGATATGGTATTTGATTAATCGAGGATTTAAAGTTAAACGAAAAAATACTGTGAATTAAGTTCTGATTTATAAGTTACGTTTTGTATAATATCTTTGTTATAGGAAATCTACTTATATATACTAAAAAATACCAAACTGTGATATAGTATGTTCTCGAATGCTTATGCGATAGTTAGCGATTATATGCATCCCGTAATTTTTTCAACAAGAACAATTGATAAAACAGTCAACAGCGGTCTGTGTGCTTTTATTATACTTAACGATGAAGGATGGATTCTTACAGTAGCCCATGCAAGTATACCTCTTTTTGAACATCAAAAACATATACAAGAAAGAAAAGAGTTAGAACAATTAATTGCCAAATCAAAAAGAAAAAGAGCAAATACGCCAAAAGAAAATCCTAAGTGGATACATGATATATCCTATTGGTGGGGAAAAGACAGCACAAATATGGTTGATGTAAAAATAGATTCTGATGCTGACCTGATGATAGGTCGTTTAGACCCGTACGATGCCAAAATGGTAAAATCATATCCGACAATAAAAAATCATACAAATAATAAATTTGGAACAAGTCTCTGCAAACTTGGTTATCCTTTTTATCAAATTAGTGCATCATTTGATGATAAAAAAAGTATTTTCGTAATTCCACCGAATACGTTTCCTATTCCCCGTTTTCCTATTGAAGGTATCTATACAAGAGACATAATCTTTGTCAAACCCGATGGAACAGGAGTCAAATTTATTGAGACTTCGTCTCCTGGATTAAAAGGTCAAAGCGGTGGACCCATCTTCGATGTAAAGGGAAATGTATGGTCAATCCAAAGTAGGACTTATCATCATCCATTAGGTTTTAATCCAAAAATAAAAAATGTTGAAGAAAATCAATTTTTAAACACTGGTGTAGGCCCTCATCCAAAGACGATCATCGATTTTCTGAATACGAACGGAATCAAATTTAATCTATCTAAAGAATGAATAAAATAAATGGCTACAATATCAACGATTAATACAAAACATGAGTTAAAACCGTGTTAATGCTTCTGCGATACAAGTGTATAAAACCATCATTTTTTTCTGAAGAATAAGGATGAGAAATAGGAATCTTTCGTCGCAAATTCAAAGTATATATGTTTATCTACTCTGCACTTTTATTACCCCATTTTTGCGAATAAAAATGCAAAGCCCTGGGAACATGTTACTTTTGGTCTTCGTAATCCTATAGAACAATGGTTTTTTCTATTAAAGCATCGGATAAAAATCTTTTATAGAAATTGGCCGCATAATGCCACTGTTGATAGCATTCAATCAGTGGATTGACTGTTTTGTATCAATGTATCACATCCTAAGGGAGGCAATGAAGCTGACAACAACGTTTTTTTGGTGGTGGAATCGATGATGTTTGTAAGAACAGTGGTGAGAATTTTAATAATCAGAGGTTGAACTTTCCACTGGTAAATGACAAAAGGGTTTTTTAGGATTTGCTCTGCAGTCCAATTATACATATCTGAAGCAGTTTTTACACAGATGAGATATCTTTTTGGAATATATCGGTATCCTTTTTCAGCGATTTCTTGCCAGTGACAGTACCGAGAGATTTGACCTTTAATAAATTCAGAGAAACGTTGCGGATGTTGCTTTGTATAGTGATAGTCAAGGCTTTTTAATTCATATTGATTAAGATCTGATAAAGGAATATAAGATCGTCCAAATTCAAGGTCCTCGGCTATATCTCGAATAGCATTGATACATTGCATAGCTCGCCCAAGATATCTCGAGTAGAAGTAGGCGTTCTTATCCAGATCAAGAATGTTGACCATGTATAACCCCATAACCTCTGCAGCACCATAGACATACTCAAGTGTCTCATCAAGTGTATAATAAGTTTTTTTTGTTAAATCCATCTCCATCGAGTCAAGAAAAGCTTCAGTCCATTTTGGATCGAAATTTTTTCTTTGTGCTAATTCTGCAAAGGAATCGATCACGACATCCCCTGTTTTGGTCCCTTGTTGAGCTTGTTCATATTTTTGTTTAAATTTATAGAATCCTGCTTGGTCTTGTGGCAAAGTATCGACAAGATTATCAGCTCTTCTAACAAATCCATAGAGAACAAACACATCATTTCTAACCTTTTTTGGGAAGAAAAGACTACTATAAAACATCGTTTTACTTCCCTGTTGAAAGATAGAGTAAAAAATTTTATTGATCATGATCCCTCAATTTCACTATTTTGATGCTGATGATATGTATTTTTTACTTCGATATTCCCCAAAACAATGACAGATATCTAGCCATAGTCATTGTACCACTCTGATTTTAGCGGATGGGTCTGTTGTAACTGCAAATCTCTCAACTATAAATTAATTTCGGTTGCAAGGAGGCAATGTCTATTTAAAATGCTTAAGCTGACGACCACCTTAGGGTTATAGTAACGTTGAAAGGAAACCAGTCTCGTGATCTTTTGATACATCTGTTATGAAAATTATTTTTACAATACATTTAAATGAAGCTATAGGATAACAACTCTCACTAAATCTGAATTTAGGGGAGCGAAATGGTTATGCGGAAAAGTTGGGTAATAAAGGCTGTTGTATGTGGAATAATATTTTTGTTTGTTGGAACGAGTATTGTACCAAATATTAGTAGAAATTTGAGAGCAGACCCTTTACCTTCTTATATTATTGTTCATGCTCTTAATCCAGAAGGAATAGAGATTGCCAGTATCCAAGGGGTCAACCAAAATACCGTAGAAATATATGATGAAGATAATTTGATAGGTTATGGGGCTTATAATTCTGAAACTCATAATCAACCGATAGAAATAAATGCAGGAAACCATATTATAAAAGTTAATTTTAATGGTATAACTATAGAACAAAATATTAGTGTTAGTGAAGGAGAAACACAAGTATTAACATTTACATTTACAAGGACTATATTTGATATATATAGTCTTTTCACTGGTGGGGCAAAGTTAACAGGAATTGCTTCTGCTTCAGAAATAGCTCCCTTAGGTTGGCTTTATCATTATTCTTTATTATCAGAGGGAGAAGGTCAAGGATGGGAAAGACAAATTAGTGCGGTTAGTCGTTCTCCTTATTGGGCAGCATATGGTTCAACTATTATGACTGGTCGTTTCTTTGGTCGTATAAATGTTTATTCCGAGGCACAGGAACACATCGCTATTTCAGTTGATGCGAGTATAGAAGTAGTTTTGTCTTCTAGTCAACTTGATTATCTTTTAAATGCAATAACATCTTGGGCACCAACTACTTTCTATGGAACTTACCCTTTCTCGGTAACCATTGGTGGTGGCGATAATCTTATAAATCCTAATTTTACAAATTGGTTTGTTAATATTCCAGCATATTTGGGAACAAAACATACTGCGGCATATATTAGAGGGCAATGTTTTAGGGGAACTACAATATCGAGTGGTGGGGTACCCATAGGTGCAGAAGCAACTTATTTTACTATGCCTGCATCTGGAAGTAATGACATTATCAAAATAGGTGCTGGGGATAGTTCGTATTGGTTTGAGACTGGAGCATCTGTAGATTCAGTTTTTACACATAATGAAGGTATGACTTGTGTTTCAGTTCCTTATGATTTGCTTGGTACAGGAATTAATGAGAACGAAAATCCTCCAACACTTAGCCTTTCAATTTCAGGAGGATTACAGGTTTATGAAGGAGGTTATAAAGGAATAGTTTTCAGAAGGACAGAAGACTATCCAACTTTTCAAGTTACCTCAGATAAGGTAATTCAGAGTGATGAGGAGATTAAAGTCTATCTTTCAAAAGGAAGCTGGAGTGAAACAATAACTTGTAACCCTGCTGGTTCTGGAGGGGGAACCTGGAAATTTGATACAACATGGAGGTTTACTAGCAGTAGCTGGGATGGAACAGGAACTGATATACCAGCTGGAGTTTATAATGCTCAGGCAAAACTTGTTCGAAATGGCAATGTTATAACTTCATCTTCCGTTAAAAATTTCTATGCAATATTTAATACACCATCTGGTTTAACAACTGATGAAAAAAATGCCTTTTTATATGGTGGATCTAGAGTAACTGATGGAGTTTGGTTTGGTGTACGGGAACAAGATAATACACACCCAAATTGGGATTATGGTTTTGATTTTGCACAGGTTTATTATCTTCATCCATACAGTGTTGAGATTTTTAACAGAGCAATATCTCAGGTAGATGGAAAAACTTCACCCTCCTCAGCAGCTAATACTTTGCTAAGTTATGAATATGATTTATTTGCTTATAGTCGCGATTATCATACTAACGATATAATTGATTTATTGAATAATTATGACGAAGCACAATGTGCAGATGACGCCAACGTTTTAACAGCATTATTCCGATCAGTGGGAATACCATCTCATCCTGTAACAGTTGATGCTAACCTTGATAGACAAAGATGGTGGTTTGATACTTGGACCGAAGCTTATGTAAATGGTAATTGGTATTGTTATCATCCGCATGAGAACATGGGTCCAGTAACCCGGAGAACAGCAGGAAATATTTGGAGTGTAGCAGAAAAACCTGATAATGATTTATTGATTATGGGTGGTCCATTATGGTCTTCAGGGGATTTAGATGATAATAATGAGGAGTTAAAGTTTAGATATTTTATGCTTGATTCATATGGAAATAAAATAGTAACTAATAAACCGAGTGACGGGAGACCTTGGCCTGATGATGGTTCCTCTGGTTTCTGGATGAATAGTTGGGTTGATGAATTAAGTGTGGATTATTGGGGAAAAACGCATGATGATCCACCCAAAAGACCACCAGAGAAAAATGTAACTATTGACGTAATATTGGATGAGGAAGAATATAACATTGGTGATGTTCTTGAAGCTACAATTACGATTTCTAACAATATTGATGATAGTATTACTTCAGATTTAAAATTTGAAATTATTTCTGATAACATAAGATCTAGCGTATTTGGGGATACAAGTTTATATGTTTCTACACAGCAAGAAACCATACCTGGAAACGATAACATTACAATCGAAAAACAATTTACCATTCCTACAGATGTTTTCTTAAACACTAAGTATTTTGTAAAAGTATCTTTTGAGGAAGTTACAAGCAAAGTTTCTTTCGATATTGATTCTTTCATTGATATTAGTGCATCTGTTCCATCATCAATGACAAATGATTCAAGTGCTATTGTGACTGTAACGATAACCAACACTCAAGATTTCTTTATCTCAGATATAACAGTATTTTTGGGATCTTCATATAATATTAATGTCCAGAACCCATTTCAAATAATAAGCTCTCTGCAAGCCCACTCAGATGAAACTCTATCATGGACTATAAATTCCATAGAACCCGATCTTGCAACATTGAATTATGCTATTTCCTCTTCAGTTGCTGGTAATGAAAATGTGATAAAACATTTCTGGGTTTTATCTGATCCTGAATTTGATGTTTCTGATGAATCCTATCTTTATAACACTGCTCCAGGTTCTCCAGTAGACGTTGAATTTCAAGTTAAAAACATCGGTGGATTAGATGCTACAAGTGTAACTGTTGATATAGATCCACCAACTGGTGTATCTACAACAACTACACATTGGGATATACCAATTTTATCAGGAGGGGAAGAACAGGCATTGCAAACAACTCTATCATTTACCTTATCAGATGATTTCTTCATAGATATACACGTAGAGGATGGTTCAGGCCACACTGCTGAAGGAAGTATTTATGTAGAAATCAATGAAAATGCCCCTACTGCTGATGCTAATGGACCACATAGTGGTAATCCAGGAGAATCTATACAGTTTGATGGATCTGGAAGTTCAGATAGCGATGGAACTATTGTATCTTACACTTGGGACTTTGGTGATGGTTATATGGGGTCAGGTGTAAATCCAATTCATGCATACGATAATCCTGGTAATTACTCAGTAATTCTAGTGGTTGAAGATAATAATGGAGATAGAGATACAGATACTTCATCTGTTACAATTAACAATCCTTCATTCGCTAATTTTATATTCTCCCCGTATGAGCCAACTGATATTGAAGAAGTATATTTTATAGATCTATCAATAGATCTCGATGGATACGTTGTTGATTGGCACTGGGATTTTGGTGACGGAGATACTTCAACCGATCAAAATCCAATGCATCAATACGATGATGATGGGATCTACACTGTTACATTGATAGTTTGGGATGATTTCGATGCTTCTGATACTGTAACTCAGGACATTGAAATTCTTCCTTTCGACAATATACCGCCAACCACAACAAAAATTGTCAGCATTCCTAAATATGGTCCAAATAATGAATGGGTAACTTCCTCCACCCAATTTAATTTCACAGCAACTGATGACCTTTCAGGCGTTAACAAAACATACTACCGAGTGTGGTACAATGGAGTATGGGATGATTGGATGATATACGCAGGTAAATTTACCTTGTCTGGCGAAGGCAAACATTACCTAGAATACTATTCTGTTGATAACGTTGGAAATGTTGAGGAGACGCATAATCAGACTCATTACGTTGACAATAGCCCCCCAGTAGTCACAATATCAGCATTCCCAATAATATTATGGCCACCAAATCACAAAATGAAAAACGTATGCATCAGCGGTTCTGCGACAGACGCAGGATCAGGTATTGCTACTGTTACCTTTACAATTGTTGATGAATACGATCTTGTTGAACCAACATTAACAGGTTTTGGCCAAATCATTCAACTCGAAGCCTGGAGAAATGGTAACGATATGGACGGGCGGACGTACACCATCACAGCAACAGCAACAGATAATCTAGGATATGTCGCTACCGCTTCAACTGTAGTTCGCGTACCACACGACCAAGGGAACTAATCATCGTTTGTGATCTTCAACGCCCCTCTCTCTTTTTCTTTCTTTTGTTACCATTGTTACAGATTTTATCTTCTGAAAACATTTAAATGAATCCACAGGATAACAAAACTCAGATATCTTAAGGGAGCTGAAAGGAATTATGCGAAATAAAGTATGGATGAAGGGAGTGGTTTGTGGAATAATAGTGTTGTTTGTAGGAACAAGTTTAATACCAGGTATTAGTGGAGATGTTGAACACAAGAACGATATAACTCAAGTGAACGAACCTCGATCTGCTCCATCATTCACTACTGATTGGTGGCCGATGTTCCGTCATGATCCGACACACAGTGGATATTCGACCTCCACAGCACCAGAGACAAACACCAGCTTATGGAATTACACAACAGGTGATTTGGTGCTTTCTTCTCCTGCGGTTGCCAACGGTAAGGTCTACATCGGCTCAGATGACCTTAAGGTGTATTGTCTGAATGCTGAGACAGGAGAATGGATCTGGGATTACACAACAGGTAATAATGTGAGGTCGTCTCCAGCAGTTGCCGATGGAAAGGTGTATATTGGTTCTTGGGATTATAAGGTCTATTGTTTTGATGCCAATACCGGAGTGGAGATTTGGAATTATACAACGGACAGTTGGGTTATCTCTTCACCAGCCATAGCGGATGGAAAGGTATATATTGGTTCTTATGACGGAAAGATATACTGCCTAAATGCAAATAGTGGTATTCAACTCTGGAATTATACAACAAACGATCAAGTTTTGTCTTCTCCTGCGATTGTGAATGGTAAGGTTTACATCGGTTCAGATGATTCAAATATATATTGCTTGAATGCAACAACAGGAGGAAAAATCTGGAATTATTCCTATGCGGCAGGTTATAGAGTAAGAACCTCTCCTGCTGTAATCAATGACCGACTCTATGCCTGTGTAGGTGGACAGATATTTTGCCTGAATGCTAATAATGGATCTTTTTATTGGTCGTTTAATATTGGCACTGCCATTGATTGTTCTCCAGCTGTCGCTTATGGGAAGGTCTATTTTTGTAGCTCAGATTGGGGAAAGGTGTATTGCTTAAATGCTACTACTGGAATGAAAATCTGGAACTATACAATAAATAGTTTAACTGATTGGTCGTCTCCAGCAGTTGCCGATGGAAAGGTGTATATTGGTTCAGAAAGTAAGATGTATTGTCTAAATGCTAATACTGGGACAAAGATTTGGGACGACGCAATCCCAATAGATTGTTCTGCTGCGATTGCTAATGGAAATATCTATATTGGCTCATGGAATCATAAGGTGTATTGTTTTGGACCTATCGGAAACCAACCACCTAATGTCCCGAGTAATCCTTGGCCTGACAATCATGAAATAAATGTACCGGTGACTACTAAACTGATTTGGAGTGGGGGAGATCCCGATGGTGATCCAGTCACTTACGATATCTATTTAGGAAATGTAAACCCTCCCCCTAAAGTAGTGAGTAATCAAACTGGATTAACCTATGACCCACCTGGGAATTTGAACGCGTACACAAAATACTACTGGAAGATTGTCGCATGGGATAATAGTGGCGCTTCGTCAATAGGGCCGGTCTGGGATTTCACTACAGGTCATCCTCCGATGGGTGACTTGAGTATCACCAATACTCACTTAGTTCAAGTCCTTGATGATCCAGATGAGTTCATCATAAATAAAAAAGCTGTTGCTTGTGTTAATATCTCCAGTAGTATTCCCTATGAAGTATATGTTGATATGAAAATTACTTATAATTTTGGACTAACCTATTATGTAGACAATGGTCCAGGTGGGCCAGGTGCACATGGCGTACCCTTACAACAAGGATGGAACCGCGTATATCTCCCTGGAGGTCCCGTAATTCATCAATCAGGAGATATAACTGAAAAATGGATGCAACCAAATGGCGGACGATGGCTACGATGGACCCAGAAAGGTATAGACAACAACATTAGAGTATTTGTTGATTGTTCCTATGAAGAACCAGAAACAAACGAAGACAATAATGAATATATTGGTAGTGGAACATTTGTGGATTCCAACAATCTTCGAATTTTAGTCGTTCCTGTGTATTTTCCACAGGCCAACCCTCCTGTTGGAAATAATAAACCTTTTTCAGTAAACATGGGTGATCAACAAGGATTTCTTTTAGATTTATTTCCTGTAGCAGAAGATCGATTTTCTTACCAGATACAAAATGCCAGAGCTTTTTATGGAAATCCATTTACATGGAATAATTCAGAATGGTTTTCGAACTTGATTATTCCATTAGTAAATGATGTGAAAGCAATGAATTATCAGCGTGTGGTTATTGTTCTGCATAGTGATTGGGAGGAAATATTGGGTTTGGCTGGTATAGCTATTGGAATGCAGGATATTGGTAATGAAAGTATAAGGGAACCTGTCATAGTTATAAATAAATGGTATAACGGTTCTGTAGTCGCTCATGAAATTGGTCATACATATTTTTTATGGCACCCACATGATATAGGTCCTTTTGTAAACGATAGTTATCGTTACGATGTTCGAAATAGAATATACGAACGATATGAAAGAACTCATATGAGCTACTGGAATAATACAAGGGTCTATCATCCAGAGATACCATGGGATACCTGTTGGATTGACAAAGGTCGATACAACAGCAATCCTGATGAAAATCGACCTTATTATAGTTGGATGTATAGATCATGCAATCTTTTTGATCAATTTAAAAAGTCGAATGTAAATTTAGGAACGAAAACCCAGGAGGTAATAGTAATAGGTGGAATCATCAATGATGATAATACTGCAGTAGGAATAGAACCGTGGTATCATACAATGAATGGAGAACCTGATCTATATCCAAGCAATATTGGTGATTATTTCATAGTTTTATTAGATAGTCAGCATAATATACTTTGTAAATCTGGGTTCAATTTGAGTTTTATTTATTGGAAAGAAGATGAAAATGGGTACCCAATCCCCTTATATTCAAACTCATCTGCATTTGTGTATGCAATTCCATATGTTTCAGGAACTAGGTACATTGAACTTTGGGATGCCAATGATACAGTTATTCTCAATAAAACAGTAAGTCCACATACTCCAACCGTTGAGATAACATTTCCCATTGGAGGAGAGACATTCTGGATTGGCGATGAAATTAACATAGAATGGAACGCAGAGGATTTAGATGGAGATCCTCTCTTATATATTATTTCTTATAGCCAGGATGGAATCGAATGGAATACTGTAGATTGGCGGTTAACTCAAAACCAATATATTTGGAATACCACGGGAGTACCACCTGGAAGGAATTACAGAATTCGTGTAATGGCTTGTGATGGGATTAATACAGGGTTTGATATCTCAGATGGAATCTTCAGTTTGATGAATGAACCACCTTCAATACCAACAATATCAGGCCCAATGAGTGGATGGAACACAAAACAGTACCAATATAATTTTAATGCGACAGATATTGAAGGGCATGATATTTATTATTACATTGATTGGGGTGATGATTTCCTTGAAGAAAACGTAGGTCCTTATCTACCTGATCAACTAGCAAAAATTAATCATTCTTGGGAAAAACCAGGCAATTATTTAATCAAAGTGAAAGTGAATGATACCTATAATGAGAGCGAGTGGTCGGAGCTTTTCCCAGTCTATATCGTCAACGAGAGTAATCTTAGTCGATCTTTTCTTTTAGGGTTGATTACTGATCAAGTAGTGGACCCAGACTTTATAATTTTAAAACCAAAAATATTATTATACATGAATCTTAAACCTTTTGATATAAAACTCTTACAATCGAATGCGGTAATTCTAATCGAAAAAACGAATAACGGTATATTATTACAGCAGTTCATTTTCGGTCTTTTTAATACCGCTATTGTCTCTGAATCATCCTTATCGACGGTTCATCCGTTCGGGTATCGCCTCAAAAACTTGATTACCTCTAATCCTTGATTTCTCACCACCTCTTTTTTTTCTTTTTTTGTCGTTTGATTCGCACAAAGAACATGAGGCTTAAAACCGTGTTAATGCTCGCAAAACATTTGTTTCGCAGGATATGTTTTTAAAGAAGGAATTATTACAAAATCATACATGGGGAGTGAAAGGCTATGAAGAAACAATTCCTAATCATAGGAATCATTGTCCTACTTGTTAGTGCTGGGTTGACTCTATTTACGTATAATCCTTTTAATATCGAAAAAAATAAGTTTATCGGAACGTGGAAAATAGGAGCAGAAACAATGGATTTATCCTCAAATGGAGCATGTTCAATTAATACTAGCCAAGGGAGATGGCATGGGAGATGGGTTTTAAAAGATAGTTTATTTGTTACTGTAGTAAACGGTGAACTTGGTCTATTGACTACTGCATATTACTATGAATTTGCTAACAATGATGGAACTCTTTTACTTACTAAAACTAGAGGTGGTTCAACTGATGTATATACAAAACAATAAGAAATGAAATTGTAGATCATTGGGTTGTCATTGATTAGCACAAAAACATGTGTTAAAACCGTGCTAATGCTTGTCCAATAATACATGAGGTAAATTTAAAGAATAAAAAAAGTAAAGAAAATCAGGCGGGTTTAGGTACCTGATTTCTTTTATCACTAAGGATTGCTTCGTTATGTTTTATTAAACTGCCACCAGGCCTTCAACTCAGACCCACTATTCGTTTTCAGGATATTTCCTTCTGGATCTCTGAATGTCGTGTAAACACGATACGTACCTGCCCCATGCTGGAGATTCGACGCTCTGATTTTACCGTTGAAAATCGTGTCAAGCGCAAGCTGACTGCCGCAATTGATGGTGCGTGATGTTGTCTCATTGACAGTATCGTTAGCCACCAGCCATTTGCCCTGTGAGGTGTTGTAGAACTGGACCTGTATGAGAAGATACCCCTTGATATCAGTCGACCCGGTGTTCTTGATTTTCGACTGGTTCCGATACATGATGACCAGTTTCGGTCCGCACATCCCCAGAAATTCGCTCGAATGCACGTTGGCATACTCATTTCCTGTGGGTTCGTTTCCATTGATGTCCCTGCTGCTCCGCAGACAAAGCTTCGTTGTCCCCCCCTTGGTTATCCAATTCAGGTTGCTCACTTGTATATCATTGTACCCGTTTGTGAACTTTGAGGTATTCAATGTCCCGCCGTTCCCGGAATAATCATTCTTGTTATAATCACCGGATTGCATTGGGTCATGCGGATAAGTCGGCTGCCCGTTCTGAATCGTGATGTCGAAATCAGTAGCTGAATAATCATCCTTCTTGTACAAGGAGAGTGTCGCGTTGTCAAGGTACGCGTTGGATGGCAATGAGGAGGTGTTGAAGAATACGAACCCTCGGTAGATATAATACACGGATGATGGAACCGCAGCCTGTTTCCTTTGACCTATCGTAATGAAGGCCTCGGAACCGGAGACGATACCGGATGATGCAGTTTGCACTGAGTCATAATTGGTATTGTAATTGTAAATATAGCCATCGCTGGAGGTCGAATACACGGTCAAGGTCGGGTCGATCACCACCGGGAACGTCATCGCAGTTAAATCAGAGATTCTCAACCCAGAGAGCAGATACGTATTGCCGTTCAGGTGCACGATACGGTACGTTAATTTCTGCCGCACCGACTCATTGTTCAGTTCATACGCCTCGCCAAGCGGCAGAGCACACTTGAATTGCCCAAGCGCATCCTTAAACTCAACCCCTGTATCGGAGATCGTAACGTTTCCGATGAGCATGCCTGATGCGTTGAACATGTTGAGGTTCTGATGGTCTAACTTGGTGATGAACACAAGGTATGAGCTTGCGTCATTAAGTCCATATAGTGATGGTGGATGATTTTGCAACACGGTCTTCGTCGCATTACTCAGTGTGATTGCTTCTTTCAACTCCATGTCACCGTAGCTCCAGGTGACATCAGTACCAGTGAAGACATTCGCATAAGTTATTACGTTGCCATTGGTTTGTCCCTGACTGCTCTGCACGTTCTGCAGATACTGATACGCCCAGTTACTCTGCGGATCAACGTATCCGACTCCGACTAGTTTACTCCTGATGACGTGGATGGTGGGGTCTTCTGATCTATTGTATGTGAATGCGACCGGCCAATCGTTTTGTGCATTCGATTTGAAATACACACCATATAACCCGTGATTATTTCCATTACGATATCCATAGACGTACGCGGGATGATTGGCTGCCAGCTGATAGAAGGTGTTGTTAATTGGTGTCCAAGTCCCGTTATTCTCTTGATAATTCACAGGTCCTTGGTACGCCTCCAGGATGTTTTCTCCTGTGGATGCGTTGTAATAAGTATTCCAGGTAAGCCCCCGATCAACCAGTGTGTAGTTCTCCGGTGGGTTCGGCGGGTCCGTGATATTGATGTACTGGTTAGCGCCGTAAGAGTCCTTCAAGGTGGAAATGCTAATGGTCGCCGCAGCGGAGACGTGGAAATGATGCCCACCACTGCTATTGCTGTTATAGGTCTCATCCATCGCCCAGATGGTGAAGTTGTACTGCCCGGTCTGCCAGGTAGAGCTGAAGACGTATTGATAGGTGTTCCCTGTTGTATGCGACATCGTATAATTCCCATAATTATGATCCGGATACGTGATGTTGACGTTCACGGTGTTGACACCGGTCCCCGGATCGGTTACATTTGCGGAAATGGTCACGTTGAAACCGAAACCCACGGTATGCGGCGATGCAGAGACCATCGTGATCTGCGGGTCGAAATCAACAGTGACAGTACGCACCTCGGTTTGGCTCATATTTCCTGTGGTATCGATCGCATGGGCGTAGTACGAGTATGTGCCTTCGGTGAGACCCGTGAAATTATGATACAATTGATACAGCCCGTTGTTGTAGGAGGCGTTAATCTCCTCACGGGATAGCGCCCGGTTGTAGAGCTGCGGCTCATCAAGCATACCGTCGAAATAACACCAGTTCGACGCATGTCCATCATAAGCGAGTGTGGTGTTTTGTGCATTCGTGATGTTCCTCGCCCTTAACTGTCCGCTGTCCGCATCGAACGCACGGTCAACGTAAATAGAGTAAGCTCCTGAATGGCGCACGTAGGCGATATGATGCCAGGTGTTATCAGTCACATCAGCAGCCCCCTGCACCGTCACATTATTTCCTGATGATTGAGAGACAAAAAGGTACGCATGATTGACAACACCGAAACCATAGCCTTTCCAGTTCTCGCTTGCTGGACTGTTCGTGAGAATCATCGCTTTCTTCGAGTAGGAAGATACATGGCTTTTCTCCCAGACCATGAACGTGAAATCCCCGGTTCCCATGTCAAGGCTGCTGCCGGAGCCAAGATCCACGTAATCGTTTGTCCCGTCGAACTCCAGTCCTTTCCCGTATTTCCCTGTTTTGATGCTCGAGGTGTTCAACCCGTTCTGGAATGTCCCGAAATTGTCATAGGTGGAGTTGTCGTAAATACCGGTGTTGTTGTAGAAGTCCATGTGCCAGTATCCTTTGAGGCTGCGGTTCCAGTCGATGAACGCAGAGGTGTTGACTAGATCAAGGACGGTTACGTTTACATTTACCCATGGGCGATTGGTAACGGTGCTATTGGTAGGCGTTGGTGCGGTATAGAAGAGGACAGGTGGCGCCGGGATCGTGAAAGAATACCCTGTGGCGCTGTTCGTGTTATTTTCATAGTCGGTCACCCAGATCGTATAATTGTATTCGCCAGCAGTGTCGGTGTCATTAAAGATGTAGGAATATACGTTATTAAACAGATGAATCATCGTATAGTTCCCATAGGTTTGATCTGGATACGTGATGTTGATGGATGCTTGATGGATGCCACTTTCGTGGTCATTGATAAATGCGACAAGGCCGACAGTGAACCAGTCCTGAATTACGGCGAGTTCATGGGTGACCAGTTGTATCTCCGGTGGCGTGTCATCAGTAAGAATGGAGAGGAGTTGATAGGAAGTATCGTTGTTCGATTGGCTATCCCGAACAGTGAGGGTGACGTTGTACACCCCTGGTGTCGTGTAGACATGTGTGGGATTTTTATCATATGATCTGGTGCCGTCATCGAAATCCCATGTTTGATTGGTTATCGGGTATCTCCCTATTGAATGATTTGTGAAAGCGATCGTGTTCCCTGGCGGTATGCTTCCAGTATAGTTTGTGGTGAACTCCGCATGGAGGTTTTTTGTCGTAATTGTTCTCGTAATGTTTACCGTGGATGTGTCGATATCGGTGACGGTGAGGGTGACATTGTAGTCGCTGAGAACTGTGAAGGTTTTTTCGGTGTTTTGCGTGTAGCTTCTGTAATTCTCCGCGCCAAATGAACGGCCGATAAAACTCCAGGTCCAATTCGCTGGTTCCTGTAAATTCCCATAGATGTGACCGTAGTAGTTTGATGGTTGGCTGACCACGGCGACATAGTCTTGTGATGACATGTCAAAAGTAGTGAATTGTTGCATGAATAGGTCTAAGGGTTCTGACCAGTTGCTGGCTGCGCCGTATTGGTCAATTGCACGGACTTTGATACATTTATATTCCCAAAAACGATAGGCATGAGATAGCGTACAGTTGGCACCGGAAGGGTAAAACCCGGTGGTTTCATACTGATGCGTGGTATTTGCTTTCCAATCCCATTCGTACTGTATCTGATCTTGATTTTGGTCTGTAGTGTTCGTAGTATAGTTATATTCATGGAGTGATACCAGCAGGTTGGTTGACATTGATGGTTTGTGGGGGGTTGCTGGTGGGTCATTGCCTCGTGGGGAGAGATTGTAACATTGTGAGTGATTTTCATCATCTTCAAGGTTGGAGATTTTGGTGATAAGGTTGATCCGTCCGGTGGAGTTGTACAGACTGAGTCTGAGCCAGTAGTTACCTGCTTCCATTCCTGGTGGAAGGGTGACAGTGACGGTATCAGTGATGTTGGCGGAGGTGACTGTATAATTCATGCTTACATTTGCATAAGTTACTGGTTCCCAATAATATTCTGGCCAGAGGAATGCTATTACTTGTATTTTGTCGTTCGGGAGTGATGTGTGTATAGTAAAGGTTGCGTTGATAGAGTCATTGAGGGGGTCGCTATCGTTTGGTGAATCAACTGCTTGGTATGAGACATCGCTAAACCAACAATCTGGATTGACTGTAAAGTATTTCGTGATATTCCAAAATACCTCTAGGCTGATGTTCAAATCGCTGCGGTTTGTGTTTTTCAGTGAATCTCCTTCATTGAAATTTAAACCAGTTTGATGATGAGATGTCCAACCTTCTTTATTCATCACTATCGTATCACAAGGAACTGAACCAAATAAGTTCCGTCTTTTCCAAACAGTACCATCGGTCATATCACCAAATGGTTTTAGAAAAACATTATGACAATCATCCGGTGCGGTGTGATTAACAGGCCCGTATTTAGTTCTTTGGTCATAATGAGTTTCATTGACAATTGCCCTCACAATCTTTCGTGTGGTCGGGTCTTTATAAATAAAATTAAGATACGTCCCTGGTTGTTCCATCCCCAATTGATCCGCTCCGATAAAAAGAATAACATTATCTTGACTATGATTATCGCTGTAATGTTGAGCCCCTCGGAATCCATATTCTTCACCGGTATCTTCAATGAATGTCAGGTTATATTTCGGGGTAATTTGATGTTCTTTGAAATATTTCGCAATACCAAGCACAATTCCTGCTCCTGCTCCACTGTCAAGAGAACATTCACCCCAGAAACTATCATACCTATTTGAAATCACCACTTGCGCATCATTTGGACTCTCTGGAATATTGATATGGCCGACGATATTATATTCATCAATCCCTGAGCCAGGATTCAGAACATGATTTTCCTTATAAAATACTTGATCAATAAATCCTGAGATTGTATTATCACTATAGTCAGTATGATTATATAAGAATTTTCCTACTGTGTTGTTAAGAAATATAACAGGAAGAAATGGGAATGGCCCAAATGGATACCATTCCACAGTGTGTGAAATCATATAATGAGTTTCACCCTCAGTATCATCTGAATAAGCAAGAAGTCCTTTACATTGACGGAATGGGTGAAATGGATTTAAGAGAAATATTGGAATACCAACCTTAGTTATCCAATTATATATATCCCCCTCGTTCAAATGATACATGGGAGTGATGAGCATAAAATTATAATTTGGCCAGGGGAGTAAATCAAGACCATAGGTGAAGGTAATCGTTGTATTGTCGTAGAAATTATCTGCGAAGACAATTTCTCCCTGTTTTAAGAGAGCGATTATATTAGTAAGATTTTCATCGCTTGCATTGACTCTTTTAAGGGAACTGGAGAAATTTGGAGTATTTGGGATGGTATAACCTCGCTCGTCTGAATAAAGTAAAACTACACCCGAGGCGTTGGTGATATTCTCTAAAATTTCTTCACAATCATCTGTTTCATTTACAAGGAAGACCATCCCAGTTTGATCAGTAGGTAGTTCGCTGCTGTTATTAATAAGGGTCACGTTTCCACAGATAAAATCGATGCCAGATACGGTTGAGCATGATACATTCATGTAATCATCCGTGAGTGTCCCTTCTTCAGGCCATCCATTATCAAAATGACTGATAACTCTTACGTCATCAGATTCGTCCATTTCATGTGTTTGGGTTTTAATACCTACACAACTTGGTGAGACAAAGCACTCACTCCAAGGTACATTTCTTGGTAATCCCTGTGTTTCAATTGTCCAACCATACTGGGGATGTTCTATAGTTAATCTATAATCCTCAACATTGACAAAAGAAGTATAATATCTTAAATCAGTGATGAGAGTATCGTTAATGGGTCCAAGTTTCTCAAGTTTAGTATCCGTGAGACCTAAAGTATTTGCCATCTGACGATAAATGTAATCTTGCGAATATTCTTCACAGCCCCATGACCCAAACGCTCTCCCCTTCGGAATCATAGTTGTATTATACTTATGAACCGCATTACTCAAGTAGGTAGTAACCTGCCATAAATAAGTATAATTAAGCCCAATACCATTGTTATTAGGGATTGGACTACCGGACGCAATGATATTGTCGTTTTTCATGTTTTGTACCACAATCAAAGCGCTTGTTACGAACAGTATACAGACCAAACAGGTCACAATTTTCTTACATAACATATCTTTTTTTCACCGTCCCTCATTTTTTTATAATCCTACGAATCGATTTCCAATTCTTAATTCTTTCTATTTATTGAAAAAATTGCTCTCTCTCCCTCTCTATTGAGATAAAATATCATATTCATGGGTTTCTAACAAAACATTTATAAGGTAACTCTAATTTAGTTATATCTAAGGGAAGGTTCAATGAAAAGAAAATCCATTTCCAAGGATCTAAGCATTGTCTTCGTTGGTCTCTTATGTATTCCATTATTCATTCCAACAACATTCAATACTACTGTTCTTTTATCAGAGAACAATCCCATGGCTCATACTATCAATAGTCATAATAATAGTCTCTTTGAAGCACATCGTTTTCCACAAGGATATCATGAAAAATCTTTTTCGAGTGAACCATGTGAAACAACTGCTATACAGAATTCGATAAAGGAAGAGTCGGTAAATCCAGTACCTCTCGATGGAGGGCCGATGGATTCACCCTGGCCCATGTACAGTCATGATGTTCGACATACAGGACTCAGCCCCTATAGCACCGCAGATAATCCACTAACCGAGAAATGGCGATTTCCATTGTCATGGAGTAGTTTTTATGCGGGTTTTATACTTGATACAAATGGCGTTATTTATGGTGGACCAGATTATGTCTATGCAATATATTCGAACGGAACTGAGAAATGGCGATATAATACATATAATCCAATTGAAAGCACACCTGCGATAGACGAAAATGGGGTTCTTTATGTTGGAACAATCTGGGGTATACCGAACTACCTCCATGCCATCTATTCCAATAACGGAACACAGAAATGGACTTATTCTGTTGGCAACAATGACATTGATTCATCTCCCGCCATCGGAGCGGATGGGACGATTTACTTTGCAGATTGGAGCGGGTACGTTCATGCGGTCAACCCGGACGGGACAAGAAAATGGGTCTATCATACCGGTGATGTCATTACTTCTTCACCCGCTATTGGTGATGATGGAACTATTTACATTGGCTCCCATGATGATTATGTCTACGCATTTTATCCAAATGGGACCGTGAAATGGCGGTTTCAGACCGGAGCCTGGGTCCATAGCTCCCCAACTATCGGGCCAGATGGAACGATCTACATCGGTTCGGATGACAGCTACCTTTACTCATTGCGTGAGAACGGTTCAATGATTTGGCGCTGCCATATCGGGGGAGGGACCTGGTGCAGCCCGACGTTAGGCGATGACGGGATATTATATCTTGGGACTTATGACATGAAATTTCACGCGATTTACCCGAACGGGACCATCAAATGGACGTATAACGCCCCTGGTCGGATCTGGTTCGGCTCTTCAGCCACAGTCTCCAGCGATGGAACAATCTTTTTCGGGACGACGACACAGGATGGCGGCTCTGGGGCACTCATCGCTTTGAATCTTGATGGAACCGAGCGATTCAAAAACACGTATGGGTACTTTGCTACGTCACCCGCAATCGGAGATGACGGTACTGTGTACGCAGCTACCTTTAATTATGCTGGACACAATGGTTATCTTCACGCGTTTGGCTCATTAAATTCAAACGCACCAACTGCTCCAACAATCACGGGTCAGACTAACGGAAAAATAAAGAAAACATATACCTATACATTTACCTCAACATCACCGCTCGAAAACAACATCTATTATCTTGTCGACTGGGGCGATGGGACGACCACCGATTGGCTTGGACCATACAACTCCAGTGAAACAATCGCACTGAATCATTCCTGGACAAACAAGGGAACATACATCATTAACGCAAGAGCGAAGGACACTGAAAACCTCTGGGGTCCTTGGGGAACACTTTCAGTGAACATGCCATGTTCTTACGATAAACCAATCATGAACTTCTTGGAGAGAATACTAGAGCGATTCCCACATATGTTTCCAATTCTACGGTATATACTAAGTCAATGTAAAACATTCTTTTGATTAGAATATAAACCAACGATTTGGAAAATTATTCCCATTTAAACACACCATGACAGTCACCGGATATTCCGTAGGGAGATACAGGTGGAGTGAATCCAGAGATGTCCTGTATTTCCATTTGTTATAACTATATTTAAATCTTTACTGTGAAAAATTGTGAATTTGATAAATAGAGAACATTTTCAATAAATTAATTGAAGATGCAAAATCAATCTGTAAAAATTCTTAAGGATTCCGAGGGAGAAATCCATGACTTTTAAGTCAGGGATGAATCACCCGGAAAGTTATTGGTAAAATGCCGCTAGGCATTTTCTTCCCCTCGGAGAGGAAAGCCACATCATTTATGATGTGGAAGGGGTGACCACTTCATCGAACGATGTAAAAAACAAAACGAAAAAAAAAAACATCTCTAATATTTAAGGTCAAATGTTTCTTGCCACTCTACATAAAAGTGTAAAGGTCGTGTATTAATAAAAAGGAGATTTTAATTCCGCATCTAAAGAAATACCATACTCCTTTGTATATTCATTGCATATTTTTTTCAAATAACCGATGATATTATTATCTATTTTGGTTAACTGTTTGCCCAATGTGTTCAGTTTTTCTAAATAGATTTTAAAATCCTGTTCTCTTAGAATTAATAGCTCTTTTTCATATTTTTCCCAAAAGATTTTTTCTGGTCCCCCTAAAAGAATAGTATGGTCTGTTCCCTCTATGATGTTAATCAATAAACTCTTTGAAAGTGATGGAAGGCTGTCTTCAGAATATCCTGTTTTTACTTCATTGTTGAAGTTCCTTAGCATATCCCTGATTTTTGACTGATATTTATCTTCATTAAATTTTTTTGATATTGCTTCATCATGTTCTTTTATTTTATAGGTAAGTTTGTCATGAGTACTTATCATTTTACTAAGAGATAAATGATTCAAAATAAAATCTTCATATATCATTTTCTTAAAATGGTTTTTTGAAAAGCCATCATAAAAACCATCAAATTTTGTAATAATCAAAACTCTATTTTCATTAATATTTTTTATTTCGTTATTACATTGCTCAATGATTGGAGTTATTATTGATTCAACTTCATCTTTTTTCCTTGGTCTTTGGAGTTCTTTTTCTTGTGTAATCATTAATTTACGACTGGTATATGCATAGTAAAATGTTGCACCTGCTAAACATATAGTTCCAATTGCTGTAATAAAAGTAGCTATTGAAATCCAATCCATGTCTCTTCTAATAAGGTATTCGTGTTTACTTATTTGAAGTCATCTCCTAAGTTCATCACCTGTTTGATCTCATCTTAGTTTTACACAGATCCAGGAAAGATATTTTTTCATTATATTATCCATCCAGGACCGATCTGTACGTAGATATCAACCACAGTCAAATCAATGGTTATAGGGTGTTTCAGTGGTGTTATTTTTACCACATTTGTACCTTCATACTGGGTGATTGAAATATCAACGGTTTTATTCTCGGGAGATGGTTTACCTTCGTACATAACATCTCCGAATAACCTATTGAGAGATTCGTTCCATCCATTTAGATAATTTGAATAAATGAAAGTTGAATTATCTGGGTAAAAGGTGGATGGTGGATTGATAATATCGGTATACTTATGATATGAAGAATAATTTGTACGGATG
>Ga0315289_10003324_pt1 | contig 24422 bp, 20 predicted proteins | sample YL17G11_40_MG_FD_203452 | JGI IMG/M metagenome (GOLD analysis project Ga0315289, IMG submission 203452) | Sediment microbial communities from Yellowstone Lake, YNP, Wyoming, USA - YL17G11_40 | ecosystem: Environmental > Aquatic > Freshwater > Lake > Sediment | place: USA: Wyoming | collected...
CGGGCTGCGGATACGGTAGGCGTGAACGTGTTCAAAACTCGCTATGTCAATGTGATCGTGGCTGGGTGCATCGCTGGCCTGGCCGGAGCCTGGTTCTCGCTAGAGACAGTGGGCAGCTTCGAGGACGTAATGACCGGCGGCAAGGGTTTCATCGCCCTGGCGGCAATGATCTTTGGCAACTGGAGCCCCATTGGCGCTTTCTTCGGTGCGCTGCTCTTCGGTTTGGCCGACGCCCTGCAGATCAAACTGCAGATCCTGAATGTGCCGCTACCCTATCAGTTCCTGGGGATGGCGCCGTATCTGGTGACCATGATCGTGCTGGCCGGCCTGATTGGCCGCACCACCCCACCCGCGGCGGACGGCAAACCGTACGAGAAGTAGGCCGTTCGTAGTACCCCCTGGGGGGGCCAGTCAGACGCGCTGCAGCGCGGACTAGAGACACGAGGAACCCGGTTTCTGACAGAAACCGGGTTCCTGGTTCTCTGCGAAGGGGCTCTGTATGTCAGAGAAGATGGGGCCTACCGGCCTTGGCTGCTCAGGCGCTGCTGCCAAGCTTCATAAAGTGCAATGGAACCTGCCACCGAGGCGTTCAACGAGCTGACGCTGCCGCGCATTGGCAGCTTGATCCACAGGTCGCAGCTTTCGCGCACCAGCCGGCCCAGTCCCTGCCCCTCGCTGCCCACCACCAAAGCCAGTGGCATGTTCAGCTTGGCGGTGCGGTAGTCCTGTGCCTGGGGGATGTTCTCCAGGCCCACGATCCAGATGTCCTTGCCCTTGAGCTCCTCCATAGTGCGCACCAGGTTCGTCACCTGGGCCACCAACAGGTGTTCCACCGCTCCCGCGGAGGCGTTGCTCACCGCAGGCGTGACCTCGGCGGCGCGATGGCGTGGGATGACCACGCCGTGCACGCCCACCACTTCGGCCGTACGCAGCAACGTGCCCAGGTTCTGAGGGTCCTGCAGGCAATCCAGCAGCAGCAGAAAAGGCATTTCGTTGCGCTGTCGCGCCAAGCGCAGCAGAGCCTCCAGCTCCACGTAGGGGTAGGAGCCGACCTGTGCGGCCACGCCCTGGTGGTTGCCTGCACCCAATTCATCCAACTGGTGGCGTGGGACGCGTTTGACCGGCAGGTGCTGCTCGGCGGCCAGGGTCAGAATCCCGGCGGCGGTACTGTTCTCCTTCACACCCTCTGCCAGAAGAATGCTCTCCACGTGGCGACGTTTGGCCCGCAGGGTTTCGTACACAGCATTGCGTCCATAGATGATTTCCAGCAAGGTCCCTCCTATATGAGAAACCCGGTTTCTGGCAGAAACCGGGTTTCTGAGCCTGCTACACGGCGGTGTACTTCCAGGTCGTGCCCTCAGGCCCATCCTCCAGGACCACGCCCAGCTTGGTCAGGCGATCCCGGATCGAGTCGGCCAGTGCCCACTGCTTGGCCGCGCGCAGCTCTTTGCGCACCTGCACGAGCAGAGCCACAAAAGGCTCCGCTTGCGAGGGGCCGGCGGTCCCCTTGAGCATGAGGCCCAGCACATCGAGCAGCTCTTTCAGCACGCCCTGGGCATAGGCCAGGGAAGCGGCCGGGGCGCCCGAGTCGCGCGCCTGGTTGATGAGGCGCGCCAGGTCAAAGGACTTGGCGATGGCCTGCGGTGAGTTGAGATCGTCGTCCATAGCCGAGAGAAAGTCGCGGCGCGCCCCGTCGGCCTCTTCGCATAGGGCATCGCCCGGGCTGGCCACGGGGCTCCCGGTATAGTCCCTGAGCGTCACGCGCAAGCGCTCTGCTCCCCGTTCCGCTGCCTGGATGCCTTCGTCCTTCCACGTCAGCGGTCCGTGCCAGTGCGAGGACAAAATGAATAGCCTGATGGCGTCCGCGCCGTATTTCTGGAGGGCCTCCTGGACGCTCACAAAGTTGCCCAGGTGGCGAGTCATCTTCTCTTCGTCCTCGCGCAGCTTCAGAGGGCCGTTGTGCATCCAGTATTTGACAAAGGGCACCTTGCCAGTGTAGGCCTCGGACTGGGCGATCTCGTTCTCGTGGTGCGGGAAGACCACGTCGGGCCCGCCGCCGTGGATGTCGAGCTGCTCGCCCAGGTACTTCATGGACATGGCTGAGCACTCGATGTGCCAGCCAGGGCGGCCCTGGCCCCACGGGCTGTCCCAGGCTGGCTCACCTTCCTTCGCCGTCTTCCACAGGGCAAAGTCCATCGGGTGTTCCTTGCGGGTGTCCACCTCGATGCGCGCGCCCGCCTCCATCTGGTCGAGCGAGCGTCTGGAAAGCTTGCCGTAGCCAGGTAAGCTGGTTACTCGAAAGTAGACATCGCCATCGATGGCGTAGGCGTGACCCTTCTGGATCAGCCCTTGCACCATCGCGATGATTTCTGGCATGACTTCTGTCGCGCGCGGGTTGACGTCCGCGCGCAGGATGTTCAGGCCGTCCATCTCGGCGTAGAAACGGGCAATGTACTTGTCCGCCAGATCCTGGATGGTGGTGGTGAGCGAACGCGCCGTTTCGATGATGCGGTCTTCGATGTCGGTAAAGTTCTGCACGTGCCTGACCCGATAACCGCGATAGAGCAGGTAGCGCTTGACCATGTCAAAGACAATGTAGGACATGGCGTGCCCCACGTGGGAGGGGCCATACAGGTTCGGCCCACAGACGTACATCTTCACCTGGCCCGGCACGAGGGGAACGAATTCTTCCTTTTGGCGGGTCAGGGTGTTGTAGATTCTGAGACCCATGTGCTCAGTCCTTTCCGATCAGTGGTCCGCCACCGGTTCCCTGTGACCCTGGCCTGCGCTGCCAGACCCGGCAGCCTGCCAGGACGGAGGCAAGTCGGGCATCACACGTTGAACCTGCGCCAGCACCACCAATTGAACCGCGGTCTGGATGGAAATGTGCCCCGTGTTGATCACGAGGTTGTACAGTTGCGGGTCGAGCCAGTTGACGCCATAGTAGCGTCGCAGGTACTCGGCACTGGCCTGGTCACAAGCCAGGATGCGCTGGGTGGCCTCGCGCTGCGTCAGACTCTCGATGCGCATCAGCTTCTCCACACGGCTGGGCAGGGGAGCGACGATCTGGATGTGGAGCGCCTCGGGACTGTCGCGCAGCAGCATCTGGCTGGCGCGACCGATGATGAGGACGTTGCCCTCCTTGGCCATGTTGAGGATGACCATGCCCACCATGCGCACATAGTCTTCCATGGCGACGCTCAAGAGCGGCATGGCGGGTGTCAGGATGCCACGCGGGCCCATCGTGAGCGGTGCCAGGGCCTCGCGGCGCTGCATCTCGACGATGCTGGGGATAGCCGGTGAGGTCTTCAGCGCGTCCAGGATGCGCTGCATAAGGCTGCGGCGACCTTCGTAGCCCAGCTCATGCACGGCCACTTCGGGCACGCCGGCATCCAGGGCCGCCTGGTTGATCATTTCGCGGTCTATGATCCTGAGCCCAAGCGCCTTGGCCACGCCTGTGGCAATTTCAGAGCCACCTGCGCCCAATTGTCTGGAAAAGGTCATGATAGCCATAGCGACCTGCCCTTAAGCGTCAGGATTTCTCGCGGTTTCCCCTGCTGCCCAGTTGTGCGAAAATCATGCGGCCGGCCACGGTCTGCAGGACCCGCGTGACGTTGACCTCGACGGTCTGATCGATGTGCCTGCGGCCGTCCTCGATGACAACCATGGTGCCGTCGTCCAGGTATCCAACGCCCTGCCCCAATTCCTTGCCTTCCTGGATGATGCGCACCGTCATCGTCTCTCCGGGCAGCACCACGGCCTTGACCGCGTTGGCCAGCTCATTGATGTTGAGCACCTGAATGCCCTGCAGCTCGGCCACGCGGTTCAGGTTATAGTCATTCGTGATGATGGGGCAACCCAGTTCCTTGGCCAGGCGCACCAGCTTGTCGTCCACCTCGCGCGCCTCGGACACGTCCTGCTCGGTGATGCGGATGGGGGTGCGCGATTCCTTCTGTAGTTTGTTCAGCATGTCGAGGCCGCGGCGGCCGCGATTCCGTCGCAGCACGTCGGGCGAGTCGGCGATGTGCTGCAGTTCATTCAGTACAAAGCGCGGGATCACAATGGCGCCGTGGATAAAGCCGGTCTGGCTGATGTCCGCCACGCGCCCGTCGATAATGACGCTGGTATCGAGCAGCACCTGCTCGTCTTTACGCGCTGCCTTGTCCTTGGCCTGGCGCACGCCCAGCACGCCCCAGATTTCTTTCTCGCGCAGCACCATGAGCATGATGCCAAAGTAGCCGAAGATCACGGCGGAGACGATTGGCAACGTCTCCCCCAATGGCGAGGGCAGGCGAGAGAGAGGAAGAGTGAGCAAGGCGGAGATCACCAGGCCAGCCAACAGCCCGGCTCCAGCGGCGATCAGAGTCTGGGCCGGAACGAGGCGGATTTTACTCCGCACCCAGAGGAACGGACGCGTGGTCAAGTGGGGCGTGAACAACATGCCCAGCAGGGCACCAAGCCCGGCAAAGACATAAGGCAGGAAGGAGACAACCGTATTGCCCAGAAAGCGGGCGATACTCTGGAAATAGGGCAACTGTGCTTCTGTGCTTAGAGAGAAACCAAAACGCCAACCGAGAAAACCGATGATGAAAGACCCGACAATGCGGGCAACGAGTTCGATACTCACAGGAGTTCCTCCTTGTATGTGATCTCTCCCCTCGTACCTACGCCGTTCGACGCGGCAGCCAATCCGCGGCTGCCGCCGTCACAATCCCCTCCTTTCCTCGTGCAGTGGGTGAGAGGATGAGAAAAAAGGAGCGTGCAACATCTACAAGCACACTCCGCCATTGGTTCGCGAGCTCAAGCAGTACATCGGATATTAGCACAGGGCCGATAGATTGTCAAAGGCCAGGCACCGCGAGCCGCAGCGTTTAGCGCCTGAGGGCCAGGTCCAACGCCTCGCCGATCGAGCGGGCGCGTAGAACTTCGACGCCAATATCGGCAGCCTTGCCCAGACGCAGCGAGCGCGGCACAATGGCGCGCCGAAAGCCCAGTTTGGCCGCTTCGTTCAGGCGGCGTTCTGCCTGGCCAACGGAGCGCAACTCGCCCGACAGGCCGATTTCGCCCAGCATGACACAATCATCCGGGACAGGCGCATTCTGGAAACTCGAGGCGATGGCCGCCGCCACACCCAGGTCCGCCGCCGGTTCCCCGATGCGCAGCCCACCCACCACATTTACAAAGACGTCCTGTGAAGACAGCTTGAGCCCTACCCGTTTGCTGAGAACGGCCACCAGGAGCAGCAGGCGATTGATATCGATGCCATTGGCAGTGCGCCGCGGCAGGCCGTAGCTGGTCGTCGTCGTCAAGGCCTGGATCTCCACCAACAACGGGCGTGTGCCTTCCATCGTCACCGCCACCACCGAGCCCGTGGCCGAAGACAGCCTTTCGGAGAGAAAGGCCTGAGAGGGATTGGTGACCTCCACCATGCCCTGCTCCTGCATCTCGAAGACCCCCACCTCGTTAGTGGAGCCAAAGCGGTTCTTGACACTGCGCAAGAGCCGGTAGGAATGGAAGCGCTCCCCCTCCAGGTAGAGCACCGTATCGACCATGTGCTCCAGCACGCGCGGCCCCGCAATGGACCCTTCTTTGGTCACATGCCCAACGATGAACACCGGCACGCCACTGGACTTGGCCACACGCAGCAGGGCCGCGGCGCACTCCCTGACCTGCCCGATGCTGCCCGCCGATGACTCCAGCTCCTCCAGGTGCACGGACTGAATCGAGTCTACGATCACCAATTGCGGGTTGAGGCCTTCCCACTGTCTCAGGATGCTATTGAGGTTGTTTTCGGACAGGACGTACAGACGGTCTTCCGCAATGCCCAGCCGGTGTGCTCGCATCTTGATCTGTTGCGTGGACTCTTCACCCGAAACGTAGAGGGTAGATTTGCCGCTGCGGGCCAGCAGCGCCGAAACCTGCAGCAGCAGCGTGGACTTGCCGATGCCCGGATCGCCACCGATGAGAATCACCGAGCCGGGCACAATGCCCCCGCCCAGCGCACGATTGAACTCTTCCAGGGGCACAGGAATGCGCGTGAACCCGTCGGCAGAGATGGCCGTAATGGGTTGCGGAGTCGTCTGGGGAGTCAGGCGCGAGGAACTGGGAGCCGTACGCTCCTCGATAGTCTCTGCCAGCGTGTTCCACTGGCCGCATTCGGGGCAGCGACCGGACCAGCGTGGCGATTCATAGCCGCATTGTTGGCAAACGAACTTGGTTCGTGTCTTTGGCACGCCAACCCTTTCTGGGAGCCTGCCCTACAATGGTGGAGAGAAACCCATCGCGAACCGCTTGAGTGGAGAACTACTCGACGCACCCGGGCAAAGCCCCGTTCGGGCCGGCCGCCAGACGGGGCGGAACGGCCTGCAGTGATGGCTCCGGAGCATCCGCGCGCGCCTTGGCACGCAGCTCAACCTGGTCCCCGGTGCGATCGATCACAATGACGTCGCCAGGCCGAAAGTGCCCAGCGAGCAGGCCCTCACATAGCGCGTCTTCCACCCGTTGCTGGATGACGCGGCGCAGCGGGCGTGCCCCGAATTGGGGATTGTAGCCCTCCGACGCCAGCAGATCCCTGGCCTCCGGCGTCAGCTCCAGGCTCAGTTCCTGCGACGCAAGCCTCACGGCGACCTCGGCGACCTTGATATCGACGATTCGCTGGATCTGCTCTTTGGTCAGAGAACGAAAGACCACCACGCTGTCCACCCGGTTTAGGAATTCGGGGCGGAATGCGCGCTTGAGTTCGCCCAGCAGACGGTCCTTCATCTTGCTGTAACTGTCTTCTGCCATCTTGGCCGCGTCCCTTGCGACCGCGTAGCCCAGCGTGGTCTCGCGCGTCAGCAACTCGATGCCCACGTTGGAGGTCATGATGACGATGGCATTGCGGAAATCCACCTGGCGACCGCGCGCGTCCGAGAGGTGGCCGTCTTCCATGATCTGCAGCAAGATGTTGATCGCGTCCTCGTGCGCCTTTTCGATCTCGTCAAAACAGATCACGCAGTAGGGGCGACGCCGCACGGCTTCGGTGAGCTGCCCGGCATCTTCGTAGCCCACGTAGCCCGGAGGCGCGCCAACCAGGCGCGCCACTGTGTGCCGCTCTGTGAACTCGGACATGTCGAGCTGCAGCAGGGCATCCTCGCTGCCAAACATGAACTCTGCCAGCGCCTTGGCCAGCTCTGTTTTACCCACTCCGGTGGGGCCCATGAACAGAAAAGAGCCAATGGGGCGCTTGGGGTCCTTCAGGCCCGCCCGGGCCCGCCGTACGGCTTTGGCGAGGGCCGTGATGGCCTCGTCCTGGCCCACAATACGTTGGTGCAGCGCCTCTTCCATTTTGAGCAGGCGTTCCGTTTCTTCGCCAGCAATCTGGGTGACGGGCACCCCAGTCCACATGGAGACGATTTCGGCGACGTCCGCTTCAGTGACCGTGAGCCCCTCGGCCGCTTCTTCTTCGCGCAGACCAAGGCGCAGTTGCTCCAGGCTCTGCCGCAACTCGTGCTCTTGTTCGCGCAACCCGGTGGCCGTCTCCAGGTCCTGGTGCTCCAGAGCCTGCCCCTTGGACCTCTGCACTTCTTTCAGACGCAGGAAGGCAGCCTTGACCGCGGCGGGCTGAAAGGCGCGGAACGTGCGCACACGCGAGGCGGCCTCATCAATCAGATCGATGGCCTTGTCCGGCAAGAAGCGCTCCGACACGTAGCGCGCGGCCAGGTTGGCGGCAGCCTGGATCGCACCGTCGGTGATGGTGACGCGATGGTACTCTTCGTAGCGCGAGCGGATACCGCGCAGGATTTCCATCGTCTCTTCAATCGTGGGTTCTTCGACGAGCACGGGCTGCAGCCGGCGTTCCAGCGCCGGGTCGCTTTCGATGTGTTTGCGGTACTCTTCCAACGTGGTAGCGCCCACACACTGCAACTCGCCGCGCGCCAACGCCGGCTTGAGGATGTTGGCGGCGTCCACCGAGCTGCCAGCGGCCCCTGCGCCCACCAGCATGTGCAACTCGTCGATGAACAGGATGCTCTTGGTCTTGCGAATCTCGTCGATGACGCGCTTCATACGCTCTTCGAACTGGCCACGGTACATCGTGCCGGCCACCAACGAGCCCACGTCGAGCATCACCAGGCGGCGGTCCATCAGGCGCTCCGGGACCTCGCCGTTGACGATGCGCTGGGCCAGGCCCTCCACAATGGCAGTCTTGCCCACGCCTGGCTCGCCGATCAGCGCGGGGTTGTTCTTGGTGCGCCGAGAGAGGATCTGCACGACGCGCTCGATCTCCTTCTGGCGGCCAATCACGGGGTCGAGCTTGCCCTGGCGGGCGGCCTCCGTGAGGTCGATGCCAAGCTGATCGACGATGGACTGAGACTGTGCGCTCTCTTTCGCCTGTCCCACGTGGGCTGGAGTGAGCTGCATCTGGCGCATGGTCTCCTTGCGCACTTCATCCAGGTCGAGGCCCAGCGTCTCCAGGATGCCCGCTGCGATGCCCTGTCCTTCGCGGATGAGCCCCAGAAGCAGGTGCTCCGTTCCAATGTAGTAGTGGCCCAGCCGGCGCGCTTCGTCCACGGCCAGTTCAAGCACACGCTTGGTGCGGGGGGCCAGCTCGAGCGTGGCGATGTTGTGACGCTCCTCGTGGCCGATGGTATCCTCGACCATCTGGCGCACGCGCTCAAGCGTGACGCCCAGGCGCGCGAGAACCCTGGCTGCCACGCCCTGCTCCTCACGCAGCAAGCCCAGCAGCAGGTGCTCGGTGCCAATGTAGCGGTGCCCAAGACGCAACGCCTCGTCCTGAGCCAGCGTCAGCGATTGGCGCGATCTCTTGGTGAACCGATCCAGCTTGTCCGACATCCCCACTTCCTGTCATTGGGGTTACTACAGCCCCATTATAGCCCATTCTAGGGTGAGTGACAAGAAACGGGATTGCGCGTCGTCAAGAGCGGTCCGACACCCGGTCTTTGGCGCAACGCGCCTTTTGCGCTACAATCGCCGCGAAAGGAGAACGTCACCTTGCTTTCATCCTGGCTGCGTGCACTGGAGCCCCTTTCTTCCTCACGTGCCCCACAACTCACGCTTGCCCTGGTGATCTGTGGCGCGACGTCCCTGGTCCTCTCTGACCATCGTCTGGCCATCCTGGCTTTCCTGGTCCAACGCCTGATCGTGATCGTTCTGCTGTGGCCGGCCATCGGAGCCAGCATGGGAGTCACCAACCTGATCGCCGTGCTAGCCCTGGTGCTCGTGGGCAGCGGCACCGAGTGGAGCTTGCGCCGTCGAAATGCACGCGGGGCGCCCCACGCATGGCGGCAGCAGCCCTTTGCCATGAGCGCTCCCTTCCGGGCGCTGGCGGCGGCATTGGTGCTGCTAGTGGCGTACGGCTCGGTGCAAACCTACTCCTTCCCCTGGCTGCCACAGACGATGGCCTTTGTCACGGTCTGGCTGATCGCGCTGAGCCTGCTCAGCTTGTTGCTGGCGGGCAGCGGTCTGGGCACAGGGCTTGGCGTGCTAGGGTTCGCTGACGGCTGCCGCGTGCTGTACGCGCTCAGCCAGCCCAACCTGTTGGTGTGGGGGCTGTGGAGTGCCTGCGACGTGCTGGTCGCGCTGGCGGCCGCCTACCTCCACAGCGCAGGAGCCGCGGCCAAGGGCGAGCCAGCCGGGGGCCAGCCTTGAAACCGTATTGGCTGAGCCTCGTGCCACTCGTGGTGGCTGCCGTGGTGTACATGCTGCACAAGCAGCGTGCACTGGCGGTCAGTCTCAGCCTGGCAACCGCTCTGGCGTGCGCGGGCATCACCCTGGCCCTGCCAAGGGAGCAGACCGCACTCTTCCTGGGCCAAACGTGGGCGCTAGACTCTTCCACGCGCACACTGCTGACAGGTCTGTTCCTCGCCACAGCACTGCTGCTGGCCAGTGCCGCCACGACAGAGCAGGCCGACACATTCTGTGCCCCCGCCCTGACCAGCGCAGGCCTGCTGAGTGTGACACTGCTGCTGCGTTCGCTGTGGCTGGCCTGCCTGCTCATGCCCGCAGCCCTGGTTGTGCTGGTGCTGACGGCGCGCCCGTCGTCGTCTGCAGTACAGGGCGCAGCGCGCTTCCTCGCCCTGGTGACGCTGCCCATGCCGTTCATGCTGGCTGCCTTCGGGCTTCTGCAGCGCCTGGTGCTCTTTCCAGACGAGACGGCCCTGGCAGAACTGGCCGCGCTGCTCGTGGTGCCCATCACTGCCTTGTGGCTGACGCTGTTTCCATTTCAGGGCATCACCATACGGTGGGCTGACGACAGCGTTCCTCTGACGCCCGCGTTTCTGTGGGTGGCCAAGGACTGGGCTGTCGTTTACCTTCTACTGACGGTGTGGCGGCAGAATCCCATGCTTCACACAGATACCGCTGTGCTGGTACTGGGAGTGCTGGGCCTGGCGACGGCGGCCGTCAGCGGCGTGTGGGCCTACTTGCAGACCAATCCTGGGGCCTTGCTGGCCTGCGCAGCGATGAGTGAGTTGGGCATCGTTGTGCAGGGCGTGGCCTCCAGTTCGCCAGATGGTGTGCGCGCCGCAGTATGGCTTCTGGCGAACCGCTCGCTGGCCATTCTGTTGGCCACTTCTGCTCTGGCTGCCCTGGGGGGTACCCTCGGAGCCGGGCAGCCCGGCAGGCCAGCCACGCGCTGGAAAGGTTGGCTTGCGCTGCTTGCCTTCGTTGTGTCCATCCTGGCGCTGGCGGGCGTGGCGCCCCTGGGCGGCTTTGCCACGCGCAAACAGGTTTATGCGGCCCTGCAACCACAAGGGTCTTACGTGCTCATCACGTGGCTCGTGGCTGCCCTGGGCATCGTCCTCGGGTTAGTACGTGTGAGCTGGTCTCTTTGGCACGCACCGCCACACCCCACAGAGAGCCGTCTCCGCTACGTCGGTCTGCTGCTGGTGGTGTGTCTGCTTCTGCTATACCTGTGGGCCGGACTGCATCCGCAGCCACCCTGGAACCCGCTCGCTGACCTCGTGCGTGGCATACAGCCTCCCGCGGCGCTTTGACAGGCTCCTCCGTGTGACATATAATGGACGTGCAGTTGTGGTCTGTGCCTGCGCCACGCCAGTTGCGGTACGCCATCCCGCGCTCTCTAGCCAGCGGTCGTGGCCAAAAGAGGACTTTCGCTCATCGGATGAGGGAGTCTACGCATGTCATCCAAGAAGAGCCCGGGGAAAAAGCCGGCGCAGGGCTTGCCGATCACTCTCGACCGCGCCCTGCAAAAGGAAATCCTGGGCGTCTTGCTTATCGCCATTGGCAGCGTGACCGTTCTGGCGCTGCTTTCCATCACTCAGGGCGACTTGAGCAAGACGTGGGTCTTGTTCCTGCGGCGCATCCTCGGCTGGGGCGTCTATCCCGCTGCTCTGGCCTTGATGCTCGGAGGTTTGCTGCTGCTCTGGGAGGATCTGCGCAAGCGCCTCACTATTCCCCTGCCGTCCCTCTGCGGCCTGGAACTGCTCTTCGTCGCTTTGCTGGGCTTGTCGCATCTCGTGGCCAGCCCGCAGCAGGCGCTGCATCTGGCCGAAAGCGGCGGCGGAGGTGGTTTCGTCGGCTGGACTGTCAGCTACTTGCTCGTCACTGCCATGGGGCGCGGGCTTGCTTTCGTGCTGCTGTTTTTGGCCGCCTGCGTTGGTCTGGGGCTTTTCCTGCGCATCTTCTGGGATGACCTGCTGTCACTTCTGAGCCAACTCAAGGCCCGTCTGCCCAGCGCGCCCCGGCCCAGCAAGCCCACGGCACCGCCCTCCGCCCCGCCTGTGCTCAAGGAGAGAAAGAGGCCTGCGAAAAGGTCTGTTCCGCTCCCAGAACCAGTCGAAGTAGCTGCAGAGCCGCCTCCACGCATGCCCCGCCGGCGGCGAGATCGCGGGCTGCCACCTCTAGAGCTGCTCAACGGAGGCAGCGACGAGCCCTACGGCGATGCGGACGTGCGCTACAAGCGGCAGTTGATTGAAGAGACCCTGGCCAGCTTTGGCGTGCCGGCCACCGTGGTGGAGGTCAACCAGGGGCCGGCAGTCACGCAATTTGGGTTGGAGCCTGGCTTCGTGGAGTACCCGAGCCCCGATGGCCAGGTCCGGCGGCGCAAAGTCAAGGTCAGCAAGATCATGGCCCTGCAAGATGACCTTGCGCTGGTCCTGGCGGCCTCCTCGTTGCGCATCGAGGCACCCGTGCCCGGCCGCTCCGTGGTCGGCATTGAGGTCCCCAATACCAAGACCTCGCTGGTGAGCCTGCGCAGCGTGATCGAGTCCAAGGCCATGCGCAATCTGGATTCCAGGCTGCGCATCGCGCTGGGGCAGGACGTGGCCGGCCGTGCGGTGGTGGCCGACCTGGCTCAGATGCCGCACCTGCTCATCGCCGGAGCCACTGGCTCGGGCAAGTCTGTGTGCATCAACGCCATCACCGCGTGCCTGCTGCTGAACAACACGCCCGACGACCTGCGCCTGCTGATGGTTGACCCCAAGATGGTCGAGCTGACCACGTTCGACGGCATCCCGCACCTCATCGCCCCGGTCATCACGCAGGTGGAGGAAGTGGTGCGCGCGCTGCGCTGGGTCACGGCGCAGATGGACGAACGCTACCACCTGTTTGCGCGGGCCCAGGCACGTAACATCGACGCCTACAACCGGAGCGTGGAGACCCGCGGCGACGCTGCGGCCAAGCTGCCCTACATCATCGTGCTGATCGACGAGCTGGCAGACCTGATGATGGTCACGCCCGATGAGGTGGAGCGCTCCATCTGTCGCATCGCGCAATTGGCGCGCGCCACGGGCATCCACCTCGTGATCGCCACACAGCGGCCGTCCGTGGACGTCGTGACCGGCCTAATCAAGGCCAACTTCCCCGCGCGCATCAGCTTTGCCGTCACTTCGCAGATCGATTCGCGCGTGATCCTGGACACCGGCGGCGCGGAGAAACTGCTTGGCCGCGGCGACATGCTGTACATGTCCTCAGACTCGAGCAAACTGGTCCGCCTGCAGGGCTGTTTCGTCTCGGACGAGGAGCTGGAGCGGTTGGTCAAGTTCTGGCGGGAGAAGATCGATTGGATCACCCCCGAGCCAGCAGCACCGCCACCCTGGCACAACCTGCTCACGGAGGAAGAGGGCAACGATGAGCTGCTGGAACAGGCTATGGAGCTAGCACGGGGCCGGGAGAGCATTTCCACCTCGTTCATCCAACGCCGCTTGCGCATTGGCTATCCCCGCGCTGCGCACCTGATGGACTTGATGGAGGAGCAGGGCATCGTCGGAGCCGCCGAAAACGCCGGCCGCTCCAGAACGGTGCTGTTGCACTCTGACGCGCTGGCAGAACCGCCTGAGGACGACGAATCGGCGCTGCCGTAGGCTCCAATGGGTAGCGGGGAAGCGCAGCATGATTCACAAAGGGGGGGGATCCCCCCTTGTGAGATTTGCAGCTAGCGCTTGCATTTGCGCAGATTGAGATATCTTGTGATATAATAAGTATCTGTCAAAGGGCACAACTCGGGCCAGCGAAGGCCTAAGCAAGGAGGTGTGTGCATATGTCTGGACATTCGCATTGGGCAACCATCAAGCGCTCCAAAGGCGCGGCGGATGCCAAGCGCGGACAACTGTTTACCAAACTCGGTCGCGAGATCGAGATCGCGGCTCGCAACGGCGGCGGCGATGTGACGGCAAACTTTCGCCTGCGTCTGGCGGTGGACAAGGCCAGGCAGTCCGCCATGCCCAAGGACAACATCGAGCGCGCCATCCAGCGTGGAACCGGGGCGCTCAAGGGCAACGCCATTGAGGAAATCACCTACGAGGGCTACGGCGCGCAGGGCACGGCAGTGATCGTCGAAGTGGTGACGGACAACCGCAACCGCACGGTCTCGGAAGTGCGCCGGCTGTTCTCACGACACGGTGGGAACATGGGCGAGACGGGCTGCGTTTCCTGGCTCTTTGAGCGCAAAGGCTACATCAGCGTCCAGCCCAACGATAGTGACGCCGACGAACTGGCGCTTGTGGCAATCGACGCGGGCGCCGACGACGTCAAGGTGAGCAAGGATCTAGTCGAAGTCTACACCAAGGTCGAGGATTTGCAACGCATCAAGGCAATTCTCGAGGGCAAGCACATCTCAGTCGAGAGCGCCGAGCTATCGTGGATACCCAAATCGTACATCCAACTGGACGATAAGGCTACGCATCAGAACATGCGTATGATCGATGCCCTGGAAGAGAACGACGACATCCAGGCGGTGCACTCCAATCTCGAGATCAGCGACGCGGCCATGGCTTCGTACGAAGACGCCGAGTAACCCTCGGCCCGTTTGTAGATGGAAGCGAAGCGATGCTAGTGTTGGGCGTAGACCCCGGCACTGCCATCACCGGCTACGGGATTGTGCGTTCTGACGGAGAGGTGCTGGAGCCCGTGACTTACGGTGTCATCACGACAGCCGCGGGTGAACCATTTTCGCGTAGGCTGCAGCATCTCTACCGTGAGCTGTTGGCACTCATCGACAGGTACCATCCCTCTGAAGGCTCCGTTGAGGAGTTGTTCTTCGCCCGTAACGCACGCACAGCGCTGTCGGTGGGCCATGCCCGGGGCGTGATTCTGCTGGCCCTGGCAGAAGCAGGCCTGGCGATCTACGAGTACACACCCTTGCAGGTGAAACAGGCCATCACAGGCTACGGCCGCGCTACCAAGGACCAGGTACAGCAGATGGTGCGCCTCTTGCTCTGTCTGGGGGAGATACCTCAGCCCGACGATGCAGCAGACGCACTCGCCATCGCCATCTGCCACGCGCATTCCTCGTCCGTGGCGGTGCGACTGGCCCAAGACGCCCAGGAGACGAGAAGCTCAAAATGATTGCCACTCTGCAGGGACGGGTCGCAGCCAAGGGAGAGAACTATGTGGTCGTGGACGTCTCTGGCGTAGGCTTCAGAGTGCATGTCCCCTCCTCGTTGTTGGACCGGATCCCCGGAGTCGGCCACGAACTGAGCCTTTTCACGCACCTGCACGTTCGCGAAAACGAACTGTCGCTCTACGGCTTCAGCTCGGCGGATGAATTGGCGCTATTCGAGTTGTTGCTACGCGTTTCCGGCATCGGGCCCAAGGTGGCGCTCAAGATCGTGTCTATCATGTCCGTGGAGGCCCTGCGCGAGGCCATCGCGCAGGGCGATGCGGCCGCGCTCACTCGCATCCCTGGCGTGGGCAAGAAGACAGCCGAGCGCGTCATGGTAGACCTGAAAGACAAGCTCGGCGTGGGCGAGCTCATGGCCTACCCCGCGATGACGCACGTCGATGCCGACGTTATTGCAGCGCTGACATCCCTGGGCTACAGCATTGCAGAGGCCCAGTCCGCTCTCCGTTCTCTGCCTACGAAAGACCTGCCTCTCGAAGAGAAGATCCGGCTGACGCTGCAGTACCTGGGGAGTGAATGAGGGAACACGTCAGATGATCAACGCGATCGATGTCGTCCTGGTGCTGGTGCTGGCCTTCGCTGTCCTGTCGGGTCTGCGTCGAGGATTCATGCGTCAGGCACTTGGCTTGCTGGGGTTCGTGCTGGGAGTTTATGCAGCGCTGGTATACCGGACGGCACCAGCCAACGCCCTGCGCGGCTGGACTGTGAACTCGTTTCTGACGGAAGCACTCGCCTTCGTTTTGGTCCTGGCGGCGGTGTGGGCCGCTTCGGCAATCCTGAGCGGCATCACTATAAATATACTCAGGTCAATTGGATTGAGTTGGCTGGACCGGGCGCTCGGTGTGTTGGTCGGCCTGGCGGCGGGGCTGTTCCTGTGTGCGTGTCTTCTGCTGCTGTGCGTGCGCTTGCCCGGCCTGGTACCGCGCGCAGCCATCGAGCGGTCCACGCTCGCGCCATTGCTCCTTCAAGTCCTGCCCCATCTCCGCCGGCTACTGCCCGGCGACCTGCACATCTTGCGGGCCATCTAGGGCTGGGAGACGCCATTCCTGAGATCTATTCTTCCTCTTCTTGTCCCTGGCGCGGTGGTACGCGGCGGAGTTTCTCCGGGCTGTCAACGCGGTCGATGAACAAGATGCCGTTGAGGTGGTCGATCTCGTGCTGAAAGACACGTGCCAGGAGCCCTCTGGCCTTGGTGCGGATCTTGCGTCCTTTCGCGTCCTGGCCTTTGACGGTCACGACCGTGGCGCGCTTCACCGCGCCCACATAGCCGGGGACGGAGAGGCATGCTTCCTCGTCCTCTTCCTCGCCGCTGGCCTCGGTGATTTCGGGGTTGCAGTATACGTACAGCCGGCCGGGCTCGACCTCGTTTCCTTCTTCGTCCCTCTGCGGCTGCATCTCGATCACCACCATGCGCAACGGCACGCCAATCTGTGGCGCAGCCAGTCCCATCCCATCCGCCGAACGCATGGTCTCCACCATGTCGGTGACGAGGGCGTCGACGGAAGGCCCAAAGGCCTTGATCTTCCTCGATTTCTGGCGCAGCACGGGTTCGCCCGCCAGGACGATTTCTCGCTCTGCCATGCTTCTCACTCTCCAGCGCACATCTCTAACGCGGACCACCCTCCGCCGCGTCGTCGCGCCATCGCTGTGCATTATACTTCACATGCCCGGTGCGCACAATCGCAGGACGGGCGGCAATGAACCGCAATGGCACAATTGGCGTAGGGGATATGGCGCAGCGTAGCTGACTTGTCGTTACGCCGGGCATGCAATACAATGTATTCATTTCAGGGGAGGAAAGAGCCATGTCGAAGCGAGTGGGACTCGCGCTGGTGATCCTGTGTCTGGCCCTGGCCCTTGCGGGCTGCCAGGCTGCCGGCTCTCCCAAGACACGCAAGGTTCTGGCAGAATGGAGCCGCGGACAACAGGTCGGTATCACAGCGCTCAACCAACGGGTAGACATGGTCTCCGACGACGACAGTGTGCATCTGGTCTGGGTCGCTGGCGAGGGCAGGACCCTACATTATTGCCGGCTCGACTCCTCAGGACAAGTGCAAATCAACACAGACCTGCCCATTAGCGGCGCGCACCCCAGCGCCCCACGACTCGCCATCGCAAGCGACGGCTCGGTGCGCGTGCTGTGGACCGACAATCCTCGCATCCCACGCGCACTGTTCCTGGCCAGGGTTACCGCGGACGGTCTGCTGCTGCACGACCCTCAACCGCTTTCCACCGACGGCGTGCGCGTGTCCGATTTCGAACTGGCTCGCAACGCAGATGACACCCTCGACATCTTCTGGGCGACCGAGGTTCCCACAGATGGCGGCATCTACCACCTGCGACTCTCTGCAGACGACCAGGTCGTCAGCGCCAACCGACTGCTCCTGAGCAACGGCTCCAAGCCCACCTTGCAGATCGCTCGCGACGGAAAGGTCCATCTTGCCTGGGTCGAGGGTCAGAGTCTGCAGGAAAACAACGTCTACTATGCGGCCTTTGACTCGCAGACGAGAGAGCTGACGCCCAAGACGCGCGTAGGCTTCTATCGCGCGGGCACTGGGGTCGTCTCCTACGCGCCGGTCATGGGGCTGGACAGCACTACGGTGTACCTGTTCTGGGCGTCTGAGGCGCGTGGTGGCCGCAACGCGGGCGAGGCGCAGACCTTTGGCGTCTCATTCCCTCTGGGAGCCCCGGCTTTTACTGAGGCATCCACCGTCGATATTCCGAGCGCCGCCAGGCCCACGTATCATAGCACGTCTGGCAGCCTACCTTATCGGCAACTGGCCTCGGTGGAATCGGGCGGCCCAACTGCCTACCTGTACATGCCCGCGACCTTGGCAGGTCAGAGGGATGAGCTGGGAGTCTTTCTCGTAGGCCAGGTCGCGACGCGCAACCGGTCCAGCATGCAAGTGATGTGGGTAATCCACTCCGATGGCGAGGCGAAGGGTTATCAACTACCAGAGAATGTTGACAACTCGATGCGCCCTACTGGCGCAATCGATAGCCAGGGCAACGTGCACCTGGCCTGGCTGAGCGCGGCCGGATTTGGCCAGTACGATGTGCACTACGCCAGCACGTCCCCGACGGTGCGCGCCAATCTTGACCGGGTGACCGTACAGGACTTGGCGATGGAATTTCTGGATGCCGTCTGGAACCTGGCTCCCGCCATGGGTTTCTTCCCGCCCATCTTTCTGCTGTGGAGCATCGCTTCGTTCGTGTGGGTGGTGGTCTTCTACCTGGTCAAGGTCGAAGGTGGGCTGGAGCGGCGTGTCTCGCAGATCGCCCTGGTGATCGCGATTCTGCTCTACCTGTTCAGCAAGTTCTTCCTGATGCCCGGCGTGCTCTTCTACGCGCCCTTTGTGGACCGGGTACCCGAGAACCTGCAGTACGTGCCTGTTCTGGGTACGCTGGCCGTCACTACACTGGCAGCACTGGGGGCAGTCGCCCTGTACTCCCGCAAGAGGCAGTACGGGTCGTTGTTCGTCGCCTATCTGTTGTTCGTGGTGACGGATGCCGTGCTCTCACTCATCATCTACGTGCCAGGCTGGCTGGGCGCCTAGGTATCCGGTCCTTTGCGAGAATCGGTCCTGTGTGCAAAAAAGAAGGGGGCCGAGGCCCCCCTCCTGCTTTTGCCTGACGATCACTTCCCGCAGTAAGGGCAGATGTCCCAGTCCAGACTCAGCACTCGCCCGCAGTTCGGACAGCGCTTGCGCAACTCCTTGTGGCAGTGGGGGCAAATCAAGAAATCACCTTCCGCCTTGCGCTTGCAGCCCGGGCAGACATAGCGCTCTTCGATGTCCTGGAGCAAAGCCTCCTGGCCCAGAGCACGTTCATAAGCGTCTGTCAGAGTCTCGCGCGGGCGCAGCACAAAGTAGAGAATCAACCCCGGCAGATTGAAAACCAGTACAAGCAGGGTAGCCAGAATCTGCACCAGGACGTCGCGCGAGCGTGAACGGATGTCCCGAAAGGTCCAAACGGTCAGACTGATCAGAAAGAGCACGCCATAGGCGCCTAGCAGGACCAGGACAAAGTTCAGCACAGACATGATGTTGGCTGGCAGTTGCATGTAGACCATTCCTCCGCAAGATTCGGCGGCAATTATACCACGTTTCACTATTTCACACAATTGTGTAGTATAATCACCCACGAGCTGCGGCCACCCTTGCCGCAGTGACCTCCAAGCCTTCTCCCAGGCTGCATGAGGTTCAAGGAGGTTACCACCATGATTGCGACTACCGTACACAGCATCCGCGTCAGCCTTCTATCTCACCATCGCGTGGTGCTTCTCAAAGACGCCGAAGCGGACCGTTACCTACCGATCTGGGTTGGCCCTTTTGAGGCAGACGCCATTGCCATGGCCCTGCAGCACATCGAGACGCCGCGACCCATGACACACGATTTGCTGAGGAGCGTCATCGCTGAGTTGGGCGCCTCAGTTTCACACATCCTGATCCACGCGCTCGCGGACAACACCTTTTACGCCCGCATCGTGATGGACCTGAATGGCCGCCACACGGAGGTAGACGCGCGCCCCAGCGACGCCATGGCGCTTGCCGTGCGCTGTGGGGCGCCCATCTACGCTGCCGACGACGTGATCGAGCAGGCCAGCATTGTGGTCAGCCCGGAGCTGGGACACGTTTCAGCAGAGGAAGAGGAACGCCTGTCTGCCTTTCGTGATTTCGTCAACACGTTGGACCTCGGGGATCAAGAGGAAAGCTAGATGACAAGTATCGAGAGATTGCCCCCTCAGAACGTAGACGCCGAGCAGTCGGTTTTGGGCAGCCTGCTGATCGACCGCGAGGCAATCATCAAGATTGCACCCTTTCTGAGGCCGGAGGACTTTTACCGCGAGGTGCACGGCCAGATCTACGGCGCTGTCCTCGATCTGCACGAGCGCCGCGAGCCAGCCGACCTGGTCACGCTGAGTGACGAACTGGAACGGCGCGGCAAGCTGGAGGCCGTGGGCGGCGCAGCGTACCTGACTTCGCTGATCAACAGCGTCCCCACTTCTATCCACGTGGAGCACTATGCCCACATCGTGGAGAGAACCGCTGTTCTCCGCCGCCTGATCGAAGCGGCAGGCAAGATCGCCGCGCTGGCCTATGAGGAAGCGGAAGAGGTCGACGTGGTCGTCGACCGCGCCGAGCAAATCCTGTTCGAGATCTCGCAAAAGCGCGCCACGCGCGGCCTCACGCCCATCAAGCACATATTGACGGACTATTATGACCGCATCGAGTACTTGCACCAGCACAGGGATGAAATGGTCGGGTTGCCGACGGGGTTCATTCAACTGGACAAGCTCCTGGGCGGGCTGCAGCGCTCCGACCTGGTCATCGTCGCTGGCCGGCCAGGCATGGGCAAGAGCAGCCTGGGCATGACCATGGCGCACCATGCGGCCATGAAGCACAACGCCGTCGTGGCGTTCTTCAGCCTGGAGATGTCGGGTGAACAGGTGGTGCAGCGCCTCATCGCGGGCGAGACTGGCATCAGTTCGCAGCGCCTGCGTATTGGCGACATCCGCGACATCGAGTGGGACAAATTCGTCAAGGCGGGTGGGGCGCTGGCCGAGGCGGCCATCTTTGTCGACGATTCGTCGTCGCCGTCGCCCATGGAGATCCGTACCAAGTGCCGCCGCCTGGCTGCCGAGTACGGGCTGGACCTGGTGATCGTGGACTACCTGCAGCTGATGTGGAGCGGGACGCGCAGCGAAAACCGGGTACAGGAGGTGTCGTACATCTCGCGCGCACTCAAGGGCCTGGCGCGCGAACTGAACGTGCCCGTGGTGGCCATGTCACAGCTTTCGCGCGCGGTCGAGGCGCGCCAGGACAAGCGGCCCATCCTGTCGGACCTGAGGGAATCGGGCAGCATCGAGCAGGATGCAGACGTGGTGCTCTTCATCTACCGCTCCGAGACGGACGAGGACCCTCAGAAGAAGAACATTGCCGAGATCCTGGTGGCCAAGCATCGAAATGGGCCCACGGGCCAAGTATCGCTGCTGTTCATGCCTGAAGAGACCCGTTTTGTGGATCTGGACGTGTTCCCCGCGGACTTGGACTATTCGGAGTCAATGGTGCCATGAACGCATTCCCGGGGTTCCCTGCCGGGAGAATGAGCTATACGCCTCTCCCCGACCTGTTCTTCAGTGAACTGCTCCCGCGCATTGATGACTTGGCCGAGCTCAAGGTGACGCTGCACATCTTCCGGCTGGTTTACCAGAAGCGGGGCAGCCCGCGCCAAGTAACGCTTCAGGAACTGCTTGCAGACGGCATCCTGACGGCGGGGCTACAGGGGCTTGCCCCTTCTCCAGATCAAGCGCTGCGCGAAGGGTTGGAACGAGCCGTTGCGCGCGGCACATTGTTGCACCTGGTAAGCACAGGAGGCGTGGAGGAGCACTTTTATCTCATCAACAGCGCCCAGGGCCGCAGGACTGTGGAGCAAGCCGTTAGCGGCCTGGGCGAAGCTGAGCTGGCGCCAGGCAGTGCTCTGAGTGAGCCCGTGGTCGCTGTGGAGCGCCCCAACATCTTTGTCCTGTACGAACAGAACATCGGCCTGCTCCAGCCGATGATTGCCGAGGAACTGAGGGATGCGGAAGACACCTATCCCGCCCAATGGATCGGGGAAGCATTCCGCATCGCCGTTGAGCAGAACGTGCGCAACTGGAAGTATGTGCGGCGCATCCTGGAGCGCTGGGAGGCCGAGGGCAAGGACAAGAGACGTGAGAAGACCTGGTACACCGACGAAGAGTCAAAACTCATCAAACGCTGATTCCCAGACCGACGGCGTGTGCCCGATCTGCCATGGCGCGGGCTACCTGCGCCGCGACGTGCCGGTCGGCCATCCCGATTTTGGCCGTGCCGTGCCGTGCCAGTGCACTATGGTGCAGCGGGCACAGCGGCGGCTGGATGACCTGCGCCGGAGCAGCAATCTGGGCCTGCTGGCCCGCATGACGTTCGATACTTTTCTTCCGGCCGGGCATGGACTCAGCCCCCACTACCAGGACAATTTGAACAAGGCTTATGAAAAGGCGCTGGAGTTCGCCCGGGCCCCCCAGGGCTGGCTGATTCTCAAGGGCGGGTATGGTTGCGGAAAGACGCACTTGGCCGCCGCCATCGCCAACTACCAGGTAGAGAATGCCCGCCCCGTGCTATTCGTCGTTGTGCCAGACCTGTTGGACCACCTGCGCACGGCCTATGCCCCCAGCAGCCCGGTAAGCTTTGACGAGCGCTTCGAAACGGTGCGCACCGCCCCTCTGCTCATTCTGGATGACCTGGGTGCGCACAGCAGCACCGCCTGGGCGCAGGAAAAGCTGTACCAGATCCTCAATTACCGTTACAACGCGCAGTTGCCGACCGTGATCACCACCAACTATGAGCTGGAAGACCTGGATCCGCGTCTCCGTTCGCGCCTGGCCGAGATTGAGTGGTCCAGTCTGGTGCACATCCTAGCACCCGACTATCGCGGAGGGACCGAAAACAAGCAGTCAGAACTCAGCAGCCTCGGCCTGCACACGGATCAGACTTTCGACAACTTTGACCTGCGTGAGGACGAATCGGGACTGGATGCCCCACAGCGGGCGAACCTCAAGCGCTCGTTGGCCATAACCAAAAGGTACGCGGAGAACCCACAAGGTTGGCTGGCTCTGACCGGCGACTATGGCTGTGGCAAGACCCACCTGGCCGCGGCCATTGCCAACGCGCGCGTGAACCAGGGGGCGGCGGCCGTCTTCGTGGTTGTCCCCGACCTGCTCGATCACCTGCGCGCGACTTTTAGCCCCAGCAGCACGGTCACTTTTGACCGGCGTTTTGATGAGATCAAACGCGTGCCACTGCTGGTATTGGACGATTTGGGAACACACAGCGCCACACCCTGGGCCCAGGAAAAGCTGTTCCAGCTCTTTGACTACCGCTACAACGCACAGTTGCCCACAGTCATCACGATGAGTATCGACGTGGAACTCGATCCACGGGTCAAGACGCGCATCCTGGATACCCGTCTTTGCCAGGTGTGGGAGATCACTGCGCCAAGCTATCGCGGCAGGATCGAGCTGCCGCAGAGAGAAAAATCACGCCATAGCGCCAATGCAACCCGTGGCAGAAGAGGTCTTGGGGTCTCACGACAATGAAGCAGATGCCTGGAAGCAGCCACAACGTCCTGCGAGACAAACGCATCTCCATCGCTGTTCTGCTGTTGGTGCTCCTGCTCGCCCTGAGTCTCTGGCTCGGGCGCGCTCCACTGCGCAATTACCTGAGCAACGTGACGGGTGAGGAGAACACCTGGGAGCAGATAAAAGGTCTTGGGCGGCTGCTGGTGCTGCGCCTGACGCGCCCGCCGCTGCAGTTGGCGCCAGAAGTACCCATGGCCCACGCGGGGGTCAACCCCTTTGGTATCAATACCTTCCTGGAGCAGGAAGTGGAGCCGCAGAAGATCGAACAGGCTTTGAGCATGATCCACGAAGCTGGCTTCCGCTGGATCCGCCAGGAGTTCCCCTGGGAGGATATCGAGCACAGCGCGCGCGGCGACTTCTGGGACCACAAATGGGACAAGAGCGCTTGGGAGAAATATGACCGGATTGTCGACCTGGCCAACCAGCACGGCGTGCAGATCATCGCGCGGCTCGACCACCCGCCCGCCTGGTCGCGCGCAGACGGCGATACGCGCGGCACCTTTTGTCCACCCGACGATCCCGCCGATTTCGGCAATTTCGTCTATACCGTGGTCAGCCGCTACCGCGGTAAGGTCGCGTACTACCAGATCTGGAACGAACCCAACATCTACCCCGAGTGGGGCGAGCAGCCCGTCGACGCCGCGGGCTATGTGAAGCTCCTGCAGATCGCCTACCGGCGCGCCAAAGAAGCCGATCCTGATTGCGTCATCCTTAGCGCCGGCCTGGCGCAGACGCTGGAGACGGGTCCCAAGAACTTGAACGATCTGACCTATCTGCAGCAGATGTACGACGCGGGAGTCAAGGGCTACTTTGACATTATGGGTGTGATGGCCTATGGCCTGTGGACCGGGCCCGGCGACCATCGCGCCAGCCCCGGACTGACCAACTTTTCTCGGCCACAACTCATCCGCGAGAGCATGGTGCGCAATGGCGACGCGGACAAGCCTCTGTGGGCTACCGAGGTAGGCTGGAATGCCCTGCCGTTTGATTTCCCGGCCTTTCCCCAATACGGCCGCGTGACTCTGGAGCAGCAGGCACGCTACGCCGTGCAGGCCTACCAGCGCGCCCAAGAGGAATGGCCCTGGATGGGCGTGCTGAACTACTGGTTCTTCAAACGTGCCACAGACACGGAAACCAAACAGGTCTTCTACTATTTCCGCATGGTCGAGCCCGACTTTGGCCCACTGCCTGTCTACGAGGCGATGAAGGCATACGCGAACCAGGAACCTCGAGTCTATGTTGGCTTCCACCAGGCGGACCACTGGGCGCTGCAGTACGAGGGCGGCTGGCAGGACGTCCTGGACCCTCAGGCCGTGCTGGGCGCCTTCCGCCGCAGCAGCGCACCCGGAAGCACACTGCGCTTTACATTTGTGGGGACGGAGCTTGAACTCGTGGTGCACA
>Ga0315289_10003326_pt1 | contig 24416 bp, 24 predicted proteins | sample YL17G11_40_MG_FD_203452 | JGI IMG/M metagenome (GOLD analysis project Ga0315289, IMG submission 203452) | Sediment microbial communities from Yellowstone Lake, YNP, Wyoming, USA - YL17G11_40 | ecosystem: Environmental > Aquatic > Freshwater > Lake > Sediment | place: USA: Wyoming | collected...
AACCCCCGGCCCCCCGCGTCCCCCCCCGCCCCCCCCCCCCCGTCGGCAAGGCGCTTCTCAGGTCGCCGTTCAGACCCCGCACATGGCCGCCAGCCTCTCCCTCGTCCCGGGGCTCAGCCCCGCCACCGCCGCGCCCCACGCGTGCGGGCCCGCCCCCGCCCTGTAGGCGCGCATCAGCGCCGCCAGCTCCGCCGCGAGCGCCGCCGACCGCAGCGGCAGCCTCCAGCTCGTGACGGCCTCGCAGAGCGCCGCGAACGCCGGCGGCGCGCCCGCGGCGGGGTTGGCCCGCAGCAGCGCCGCCAGCCCCAGGAACGCGTGCTCCTTCTCGACGTCGTCGCGCACCGCGCGCAGGGCCTGGCACCACCGCGACACGAAGGGCGCGTCCGCGCGGGGGGCCAGCGCGGCCGGGGCGACGAGCGAGAGCCTCCCGAGCGAGATGGCCGCGTTCTCGAGAAGCGAGCGCGGCGCGGCGCCGGCGGGGGCGCGGAGGAGGGCGGAGAGCCTGTCGGCGGCCGCCGGGAGCACCCCCGAGGGGGGCAGATGGGCGGCGAAGGAGTATGGGGCGGCGGAGGAGAAGGGGGAGGGCGGCGAGGGGGGGCCGCCGGCGGCGGCCGCTGCTGCGGCGGCGAGCGCGGCGACGGCCGCCGGGAGCGCGACCGCGACCTCCCCCAGCGCCCACGCCGCGTTGTTCGCAGCGGAGACCGCGTCCGCCGCCCCCGCCCTGGCTGCGCTCAGCCCCTCGGTCGCTAGCGCCACGACGTCGGCCGCGGCGGGAGCGAGCAAGGAGGGGCAGCTGCGCGCGAGGTCTCCCGCGAGCGCGAAGGCCGACTGCCGCACGTCCGCGTCGGCGTCGTCGGCGGCCCGCAGCAGCGCCGGCAGCAGCAGCGCGCCGGCCCTCGTCGGCCGGGGAGGTGCTCCTGCGGCTGCTGCTGCTGCTGTCGCTCGTGCTCCTCCTCCTGCTGCTGCTGCGCCATTCTCCAGCGGGGGAGCGTAGGCGGACGAAGCAGCAGCAGCGGGGTCCTCGACGAGGAGGAAGCGGGAGACCGACGGGCCGAGGCCCTCGGCGATGCCCGAGACCAGGTCGAGCGCGCCGACGACGAAGTCCCTCTCGGGGCCCTGCGAGGCCGCGGCGGCGACGGCGGCGGCCACGGCGGCGGCCACGCTCGCGCTCGCCGCCTCGTTCGCCGCCGCAGAGAGGGTCAGGAGGGAGGGGCTCTGATCCGGAGGGGAGGAGGAGGAAGGGGGCAAGACTGCCGCCGCGGCGGAGGCCGCGGCCGCGGCGGCCGCTGAGAGGTCCCCGTCGTCGTCGTCGCCGTCGCCGCCGTCACCGCCGTCAAACATCCGGTCGTCGTCCCGGCCGCCTGGGGAGCACGGGGCCCCGGCGCCGCCTGCGAACGCCCTGCTCGCCGCCTCGGCGGCCTCCCGCATGCTCCTGCCCCTCGCCTCCACCCCCGTGGATAGCACGGCCACGGCCCTCTCGAGGCAGGCGCCCGCGGAGAGCGCGAACCCGGGCCCCATGGTGGCCGCCGCGGCGGTTAGGCACTCGAGCAGCGGCAGCAGCTCGCGGTCGCCAAAGCCGCCGCCGCCGCCGCCGCCCGAGTCGGGCATCGCGCGCATCCGCTCGAGCAGCGCCGGGACCAGGGCCGCGCGCGCGTAGGGCTCGTCGCCCAGGCTCGGCCCCGCTGCGTCGGCCAGCGTCGCGACGGCGTCGTAGAGCATCCGGGCCGGCCTGCGGCCGTAGGAGCGCGCGGCCGAGGCCAGCGCGCAGGCCACGACGCGCAGGCGCGGCGGCGCGTGGCCGCCGAGGTGCTGCTCGCGCGGGAGCGGCTCGAAGAAGAGGGGTGCGCGCGAGAAGGGGTCGGCGGTCCCGAAGCCGCCGCGGGCCGCGGCCTCGGCCTCGGTGGCGGCGGCGCGCGCCCTGTCGGCGTCGCAGGCCGGGCAGCCGCGCCTCCAGAGGCCGCCGGTGGGAGAGCGGCCGCCGCCGCCGCCGCCGCCGTCGGGGGGGCAGGAGGGCTCCGCCCCGTCGGGGCCGTCGGAGCCCCAGGAGATGCTCGCGCCCATCTCCTCGACGAGCGTGGCCAGGCCCGAGCACGCGGCCTCCTGCACGCGCGGGTTCGGGTCCGAGGCCGCGGCCGAGGCCAGCCCCGAGAGGACGGCGTCCAGGAGGTCGGAGGCCGCCCCCTCGGCTCGCGGCGGCGGCGGCGGCGAGGCGCTCCCGCCGTCTCCGCTGGCCGCCGCCTGCGCGGCGTCCGCGGCCGAGGCTCCCGCCGCCAGCGCCAGCCATCTGCAGTACCGCGACAGCGCCCAGCACGCGATAGACCGCAGCAGGGGCCTCGGGTGGCGCAGGCACGGCAGCAGCAGCGCCGCGAGGTCGGGCAGGTGGGGCGCCAGCGCCGCGCCGCAGCCCTCGGCGATGGCGCCCAGCGCGAGCACGGCGGCCTCCCTGCGGCGCCAGGCGAGGCCCGAGGACGGGTCGTCGTCGTCTTCGTCGTCGTCGTCTAGGGTGGAGGGAAGGGAGGAAACTTCGCCGCCGGGCTCCCACCCGGCGCTCCTCCTCTTGGCCGCCCTCCGCCGCCGCCGCTCGGCGTCCTGCCGCTCCGCCCCCTCCGCCTCCTGCTCCTCGACGGCGGCGAGCCCCTCGCGGATCGAGGGGGTGACGAGCGGGAGGAGCTCGTCGCCGAAGGTGGTCGCGAGGACGTCGAGCGCGGCCGCGGAGGCCTTGCGGAGGTTCCACGTTGAGGCGGCGGCGGCGCCCGGGGAGGCGCCGTCGCCTTCGTCGCCGGGCTCGCCGCCGTCCTCGCCGCCGCCGCCGCCGTCCAGGCTCGCGTTCGCCGCCCCGGCGGCTGCGCGCCTGCTCCTCGAGACGAACGGCGCGAGCTCCGAGTCCCGCGTCGGGTCGTGCGCCGCGTAGGCCGACAGCGAGGGCGAGGAGCAGGCGCGGGAAGCGGAGGAGCAGCTGGCCTCGCCGTTGCTCGCCGCCCGCTGCCGCCGCCGCAGCGCCAGCGCCTCGGCCTCGGCCTGCTCCGCCTCGGCGACCTCGTCGTCGCCGTCCTCGTAGACCATGGTGCGCAGCAGCAGCGGCAGCAGCTGCGGGAGCGCGTCCCTCAGCGGGGGGGAGTCCGGCGCGACGTCCGCGAGGGCGGGCCAGAGCTCCGCGGCCTCGAGCGCGACGGCCGGGTCGGGGTCGGCCGCGGCGGCGACGAACGCGGCGACGAGCGCCGCCGCCGCGGGCCCCGCCGCGAGCGCGCCCGGCGCGAGCGCGACCAGCTGCACCAGGCCCGCCGCCCCCGCCCTGCGCCCCCGGGAGCACGAGGCGTCGCGCAGGAGGTCGAAGAGCACCGCTGCGAGGCGCGGGAGGGCCTGCGCGACGGAGGGGGCGAGCGGGGAGGGGGCGGGGGGCGCGCCGGGGAGCGCGAGGTCGAGCGGGGCGGCTGCGGCGTCGCCGGCGCCGGCGCCGATGCCGGCGCCGACGAGAAGGTTGAGCGCCTCGGCGGCGCCGCACCGCGCGTCGTCGTCGGCGACGACCCCGGGCCTGCACAGCGCGACGAGGCGCGGCACCAGGGCGTCGAGCGGCGTCGGGGCGAAGGCCAGGGCCGCGGAGACACCGCGGGGCAGCGGGGCCGAGAGCGCGAGCGGCGAGTCCTCGGCGACGGCGACGAGCGCCTCGAGGGCCGAGACCGCCGCCGCGGTGCCGCCGTCGCCGCCGCCGCCGCGGCCCTCGAGCGCGGAGACCATGGCCGCGAGCAGCTCGGGCCACTCCTCCCCGAGGCCTCCGCCGCCGCCGCCGCCTCCCGTTTCGGAGGAACAGGAGGAGCGGACTCCAACGATCGCCGCGGCCGCGGCGGCGGCGGCAGAGCGGAGCGCCCTCGGCAGCGGCGGGGGGGGCGCGGCGGCCGCGAAGGGCGCGGCGCTCGCCGCCGCCGCCGTCGGGAACAGCAGCTCGAGGAGCTCCGCCCTGACATAGGCGCTGCCGCCTCCAGGGTGCTGTGTTCGCTGCTTCTGCTGTGTCTGCTGCTGGCCCGGGGACGAGGGCGAGGGCGAGAGCGAAGGGGCGAGGAGGCGGGAGCTCCGGAGGTTATTCTTCAGCAAGAGGCCAGCCGCGAGCCTCAGGTCCAGCTGCTGCGGTCCGCAGCCGCCGCCGTTCGCCGCCTCCGCTCCTCCTCCCCCGCCGCTTCCTCCTCCGCGGCTGAAGATGAACGCGAGGTAGTTGTTAAAGTCCGGGAAGGCACGGCACTGGTCGAGCTGGGAGAGGACCTGTCGTTGAGTTTTCGTGAGAGAGAGAGAGAGAGAAGAGGAAACGTGCGCGAGAGAGAGGAAAGAGAGGGTCGGCGACGTCAGCGTCGTCGTCAGCGCTTGCACCTCTTTTCTCTCTTCTATTCTCCTTTGCTGCTGCAGCTGCTACTGTGGCAGCGAAGACGAATCTTTCCCGAAGCAAGAGAGTTCGACATCGCCCTCGTGACCGTCGTCCAAACGGAAGGAGCAAGAAAGAGAGAGAGAGCGACGCGAGCGAAAGTGCGGAAGCATCGTCAATGAGCATGCGTTCTTCGCCGCTTCCTTCCTCGTCGTCGTCGTCAGATGCTGCTGCTGTATTCTCTCTCTCGCTCCGCTCCCTCCCTTCGCCTGCCTCGCTCGTCGCTGTCGCATCGAGGGCATTGTCGCGCCTGCGAGCGAGGTGGCTCGCACGCGGAAGAACGAGCAAGGGAGGACAAGGGCCGGCGGGAGGCGACACCACCCTCTCTTGCCGCCGAAAAAAGGGACGGCGACGGCGTTTTTTGCCTTGATCAGGCCTTCCTTCCCGAGTCCTCTTACCTCCGCCTGGTTCGCCCCGGGCTTGACCGACTGCGACAGCAGGTAGCAGATCTGCTGCACACCGACCTCCACCGGCTGCCATGCTGCTGACGCGGACGGAGAAGAGAAGGAGGAAAAGTAGGCGCCGCCCGACGACGGGAAGACCTGACTTCCCATTTTGTTGGAAAGGACAATCAAGGTCTCGACGCCAGCCGAGATGCCGTCAGAGTCCTCTTCTCCTTCCTTCCTCCTGAGCGCCCGCCTGGTCGCGCGTGTGTGCCTGGAGGGGAGAGTGAGCGTGCCAATCTCCCTCTCTCTCTCTCTCTCACGCGCGCGGCGCCGGTCGCCGACACGCTTCGCACGAGAGAGCGGCGAAAGAGGAAAGAAAAAGACGCAGAGTGATACAGAGGACACCGCTGACGACTCAAAAGCATCACTTTTTGTCGAGAGAACGATTCCTTGTCTCGCTTCTCCCCATCTCCCTGGACGCGCTTTTGAGCCCAGCACCGCAATGGGGCCGGCGCTTAGGCTCGCAGGAGCCGTCTCTGCGGCTGGGGCAACGGCGTGGGCAGCAGCAGTGCGTTGGCTCTTTTGTCTTCGCGTTGTTTTCAATTGACCATCGATCTCGGCCCTCTTTTCTCAAACCTCGACCTCCTGTTCTTCTTTCAAAAAAAAAAACGAAAACCCCTCTCCCGACTCTCTCAAATCAACAGTACGGCCACGACTGGGCCAGCGCCGCCCTCGAGTCCCGCTCGGCCGCCTCAGCGGCGGCCGAGGCCTCCAAGAGGGCGTCGACGCTGGCCTCCTCGGCCTCGGCTGCCGTGGCCGCCGTCGCCGCCCTGAGGCTGGCTTCGGCCGAGGCCTCGACCTCTTTCTCGGCCGCGTGCACGGCGGCGGAGGCGGCCAAACGATCTCTAGAAAAGGCCGAGGCGCGGCGGGCAGAGGCCGAGAGCCTGCTGGCCGCCTCTCTGGAGAAGGAGAGGGGCGAGGGGGCGCGGGCGAGGGCGCTGGCGAGCGACGCGGAGCAAGCAAGGGCGCTGGCCGAGGCCGCGAGCGCGAGCGCGGCCTCGGCCGAGGAGGCCCAGAGGAGGGCCGGGGAAGCGGCGACGTCCCCGCGGCGGTGGTGGAGGAGGAGAAAGCAAGGAGGAGGAGACGAAAGGAGCGTGGAAGAGGTGAAGTAAGACTTGTAAATCTTTTCGCGATTCTTTACTAGGAAGAGTTTTGAAAAAAGAAAGAAGAAGAAAGAAAAAAATCTCAGCCCCCCCCTTTAAATTTCCCCCCTCTTTTCTCCTTCTCTCCCCCCCTTAGCGCTGGCGCTTCGGCAGGTAGTGGTCGTTGTACATCTCGATCGCCTCGAGGATGCACTTCCGGGCGGCGTTGGCGTCGAGGAAGTCGTCGACCTGTTTTTTTTTTTTTCAAGTTGGAAAAAAGGCGAGTTTTTTTTTCCAACCCCGAAGGAAAAACACGAGGCAATTTCCTCGCTCCGCTGTCGCTCCGCTCGAAGGGAACACGAGGCAACTTCTTCGCTCCGCTGTCGCTCCGCTCGAAAGAAAACACGAGGCAACTTCTTCGCTCCGCTGTCGCTCCGCCCGAAGGAAAAACACGAGGCAACTTTTGTGCTCGGGGGGAAGCTCAAAAAAAAAAAAACCCACCTTGACGTCCTTGTTCTCGTTCTTCTTGTAGTCCTCGAAGAACCGCCTGATCTCGTTCAGCCTGTGCTTGGGCAGCTCCGAGATGTCCTCGAAGTGGCGGTACTCGGGGTCGTCAGCGTGGACGGCGATGATCTTGTCGTCGCGCTCGCCCTGGTCGATCATCTGCATCATGCCGATGGGCTTCGCGCGCAGGAAGGACATGGGCACGACGGGTTCCTGCATCAGGACGAGGATGTCGAGCGGGTCGTTGTCCTCGCAGAGCGTCTTGGGGATGAAGCCTGAAAAAAAAGGTTTTTATCCACCCCCCGTGAGGAGGTCAGAGGTCGAGAGAAAAAAAGGGGGTCGAGCTCTCTTTTTCCCTCTTCTTGTTCCTTCTTTTCCCCTCTTCTTTCTCCTCTGATCTTCCTCACCGTAGTTGGCAGGGTAGATCACGGACGAGTAGAGGATGCGGTCAACGTAGAGCATGCCCGTAGCCTGTTTTTTTTTTCATTTCGAGTTTTTTTGGGGGTCGTTGGTGAGACAAGAAAAAACAAGCCGAGAGAGAGGGGGTCGAGAGGGAGGAAGCGTTTTTTTTTTTTTTTTTGAGAGGCAGCAAACGAACGAGGGAGAGAGAGGAAAAAAAGAACAATCGACAGTCAAAGAACTGCCACCGTCTCTCTCTCTCTCCTCAATGCGCTGGCTGAGTGCTGCTTGCTGACTGAGTGCTGCTTGCTCTACTAGGTAGAGCGCGTCAGCTTCTCGGCACATTTGTGTCTCCCGGAGCGCGCGGGAAAGAGAGCGCCGGCGAGAAAGCAAAGGAGGGAAAAGAGACCTCGAGACAACGAAAAGGAAAAAATCGAGCAATCGAGCTCTCGATGGCGGCTGCTCTTCTTCTTCTTCGGGCAGATTCCCCACCCTCCGCTCCTTGATTCAGCTTGCAGAACGGACCTTGTCGAGTTCATACTTGACCTTCGAGCCGCGGCCGATCTCGACGACCGCGTTGATGACTTGCGGGCACGGGGGGCCGCCCTGAAGATTGATTGAGTTTCGAGTTCGAGTTTTTTTTTTCGGTTCATTTTGATAGAGGACGACCCGGTTTCTTTTCGATTCTCTCTTCTCTCTCCCGCGTCCTCTCTCTCCCCCACTGTTCTCTCTCGGGACCCCCTTGTTACCTCCGCCTGGATGGGCAGGTCGTGCCAGGGATGGGCGGCGGGGTTGCGGTTCGCTTGAGCCATGGCGAAAGCCGCGGGAAAGGAGAAAGTCTTGAAAGTTGGGAGAGAAGAGTGTGAGTCAAGGTTTGCCGTCTCTTCTAACACTCTCTCTCACTCTCTCTCTCTCTCTCACTCTCTCTCTCTCTTCTGCGCTCTCTCTATCTTCTGCGCTCTCCTCCACGCCAAAGGCACAACGAAAAAGCACTTATCTCCCTGCCCACATTTCCTCAAAACAAAGAAAGAGATAGGAGAGGAAAACGCTTCGCTTTCTCACGAATATCATTTTGATGTTCCGGTTTTCCCGCGAGCAGCTTCGTTTTTGAAGGCTTTGAGGCGCGCCCACGATTCCGGAGTCCAGGGCTGCGTCAAAGTCCCTCCGGGCAGCGTCACCTCCTGCAGGCGGGGGCATCCCTTGATCAGTAAGTCGAGTGCGGCGTAGATAAGTTCCTCGTTGTAGGAGAGATCGAGGAACTCGAGCGGCTCCAGCGTTGCCGACAAACGCTGGCACGGCGCGGAGGGGCCGCAGCAGGCGAGGTCGAGGTTGAGGCGTCGCAGGGACTCGATCCCCCCCGAGCTCTGCAGGGAGCGCCTCGCCCCGGGGCGCGTGCCCTTGGTTTTTGAGCCGAGGTCGAGGTTTTTCGGTCCCGAGAGCTCGCCCAGCTCTTTGGGCAGTGAAGAAAGGGTGCAGTCGACTGTGAGCTCTTCGAGTTTTTTTCAGACGAAAAAAGGGGAAAAAGACGAGAAACACAAAAACACAAGAGGTGCAAAGCAAAGAAAAGAGATAGAGAGAGAGAAAGGAGAAACGCCGCAGCCGCCTTCCCTGTTTCGTATCCCTTTGCTCTTTCGCTTCCTCTGACGGGAGAACCAGCAGCTTTCCCCCGCCATGGTACGAGTTGACGAGCAAGAGTGGAAAGGTTGTCTCTTCCGAGAAGAAGACTTGATTTGAGCGTCGATGGTTTTTTGATCGCCGACGATGTCGAGATCGTTTCCCAGCTTTTGTCTGCTGCTCTTTCCCCTACTTGAGGGTCGAATCCGATCCCACGACCGCAGCACGCCCACGAATCCGCCCCTTCGATGCACATGCACATCTTAATCGAGGACCGACTCACCCCGAAGTGCCCAAAACGCAAACCTCGACCCCCCCTAAAAAAAACTCTAAAAAAACTCTTTTCAGGCTCTCATCCCCCTCCAGCCCCCGGTCTCCGAGGCGGCCTTCCCTTCGCTCGCACTCGGTTTGGGAGCTTCCGGGCTCACCGCCGCTGCGGCGTTCTTTGTGTGAGTATAGTTGGTGCTGTAGAATGGGGGGAAAGAGAAGAAGGTGTTTCGAAGAACGAGGCATATGCCTCGTTCTTCAATGCCTCGATTCGTCGTTCTCACCAACCTCGACCTCGACCTCCACCTCCACCTCGACCTCGACCTCCACCTCGAAATCGAAAAAAAAAATCACACACGACAGCTACGAGTTCACCAAGCCGCGCTCGGCGCGCTCGGCCGCCGTCGAGCTCCTGCTGGGCAGCTCAGCGTCGCTGGGGATTGGCCTGGGACTCTTCTTCCTGCTTCTGTGGGCGGGGCTCTATTTTTAAGAGCAAAAAGGATCGAGAGAGAGAAAGAAAAGAGTAAAAAAACGAAATGAAAAAAAAACGAAAACGAGAGACTGTCTCTCTGCCTTTTTATCTCTCTCTTTCTCTCTCTCTCCCCGTTTTTTCTTTCTCTGAATAAGTTGATGTTGTTCTTACTGGTGCAATTCTACAATGGGGCTGGGGGGCGGGGGTGAAGGGGATCGGAAAGATTTAAACAAAAGGTGTCGTTTTCGGGAGAGGAAAAAGAATGTCTCTTTCGCCTTCGTTTTTTTCTTTCTCTCTCGCGTCGTTGCTGCTGTCTCTCGCGCCGCTCAAGAGGAAATAAAAAAGTAAATTTTTGCATATGCGCTCAGGTATCTCGAGCACGAAGAAGGGGGGCAGAACTCGAGCTGGATTCCGTTTTCTCTGGTAGAAGAAGAAGAAGAAGGACGACGAAGAAGAAGGACGTAGAAGAAGAAGAAGAAGAAGGTGAAGTTTTCATGCCGCCGCCGCTTCTTCCTCCGCTGCTGCTCCTTATGCTGCTGCTGCTGCCGCGCTCCCGCTCCCCCCTCCCGCAGCCTCGTCAAGCGCTGCCTTGAGGTTGTTCTCGTTCACGCCCGTCGTCGTCTTGAAGAGGGCGCGGTCCTTGTAGACGAAAAAGGTCGGGGTCACTCGCACCTTGTTTTTTTTTTGTTGTTGGTTCCTCGAGAGGGGAGAAAAAGTGAGCGACCGGAAAGGAAAAAAAGAGAAAAACTCCTCACGCCAACGCTCCAACGAAGCTCTCCTCTCCTCTACCCACCTTCATCGCCATCATCATCGCACGCGTCTCCTTCGACTCGTCCCCGGTGACGACGGTGAAGACGGCGTGCGGGTACAGGGCGGCGACCCGCTGATACTTGCGCGCAAAGGCCTTGCAGGGCCTGCAGCCGGCGGACTTGGCCATGAGCACGACGAGGCGGTCCGGGTAGGCCGCGAGCGTGGCGTCGAGCTCCTCGGGGCCGTGGATCTGTCGGTGTTGTTCGGGAGAGGGGGAAGTTTTTTTTGTTTGTGTGCGAGTGAGGGGGGAAGGTGGGAAGAAGGAGAAAAGGCGACGGGCGCGGTCGGTCGCTCCGTGTGTTTTCGACCGCGAGAGGGAAAAGCGCGACGACGACCGGAGACGACGACAGCGACGCGCTTTGGTTGTTCTCTCGAGGTCTCGTTCCTCAAGGCGCCACCATGCCCTGTGTGGTTCTCTCCCGCCGTTTGGCACAACGCTTAGAGTCCTCTCGCCTGAGATCGAGAGAGACAGCAGCAGGGAAAGCGCCGGAACGTGCCGAGCTCCTCCTCTTCCTTTTTTTTTTTTTTGCCACCGATCGAAACCTTTCGAGCGACGGTGACCAAAAAAAAAAGGAATTCAAAAAAAAAACAGAAGACGCACTGCCGTGACCTCTCTCAGGTCCCCGCCTCCGCCTCCCATCGTCCCCGAAGGAGAGGCGGCAGGCGGAGGAAGCGACGCGACGGCGGAGCAGGCCCTCACGGCCAGCGCCCCTCGTCGTGCAGCAGCTGCCGATGCCCTCCGCGGCGGCGACGCCGACGATGTGGCGGCGGCCGACAGAGGCGACGCCGACGACACTGTCGGTGCATGCAGAGCGGGCGCCGCTGGCCGCCTCACGGGCGAGCCTCCCGGCGACGACACCGCCCTGGCAAGAGAGCCCTGAGACGGCGCTCGACGCATCGCGAAGGGGGGGGGGGCTGTCAGAGAGCTGGCGGGGAGGGGAGAGAAAGGCAGACGGAAGAGAACGAGTTGACGAGAGAGCAGGCCGCTCCGAGGGGAGAACTAATGAAAAAGAGGCGTGCTGCTCTCAAAAATTAAAGCGGAAGAAGGAAGGGAAAGACTCTCTCTCGACCTCCACCTCCAAGAAAGAGAGAAAGAAAGGAGATGCCGCCGCAGCAGCCCCCGACGACTCTCTGTCCGCAATTCCCGCTCTATGTTCTTCAGTGAGGGCTGTTTGAACGCGAAAGGCGCGCCGAGATTGGTTTTATTGTTACAGAGAGGACGGATTTTGTTGGTCAAAAAATCATTCTGGAACTAGGTGGACGAGTTTTTTTGTCAAGTGTTTGGAAAGAAAGTGTTGTTTCTGAGTCAAAATTTTGGCAAGGAGGGGAAACCCGTGGTGAAGCAATGCGAGGGAATGCGCGTGTAAAGGAGGAGGAGGAGGGAATCAAGCGGGCGCCCTACCCAAAAAATCTTTTTCTCTCTCTCTCTCTCTGTTTTGTTGTCATTGGAAAAAAAAGAGCCTGGGAAAAAATTGAGGTGGGGAAGTCTTCGCGCTCCCGCCAAGAGAAAAGCGGAATCAGCGCGAGTCTTTTTGAAAGGGACGAGGGACAGGGGTGGGAAGAAACGTGTTGAATCGTCGTTGTTTGAGTTGTGTATCAAAAAAATATTAAATTCTAGGTGAAAAATTGTTAATGTCGGGGAGTGTTGGGGTGTGGTGTTCAGGGTCGAAAGTCAATCCCTCCTGAGCCGCGCCCCCCTCTCGCGCGCCTCGCTCTTTTCAAAAGGAGGGGCAGCGGCAGAAAGAAGGAGCTTGAGCCCGGGAGAGAATTGGTGGGAATCGAAGCGAGGAGGAAGGGGAAGTTTCGCCGTCAAAACGTTTCATTCGACTGCCATTGCCTCGCCTCCTCCCGCTCCCGCGACAGCAGCAGCAGAAGCCTCGGCCGCCTCCGCGGCCCTCCTCGTCGACCTCCTCGCCGCGCGCCGCAGCTTCCAGTAGCGCAGGTACAGAGGGCGCAGCGCCTCCCTCTCGGCGCGCTCGAGCGGTCTCCCCGCGCCGGCCTCAAACGCCGCAGACGCCGACGCGAGCCCCGCCTTGAGGGCCGCCTTCTCCCTCAGCACCTCGGAGAGCGGCATGCGGTCGACGGACGCCAGGGCGTGGTAGCCCAGCGACGCCGAGGAGGAGGCCGCGGCGTTCTCCGCCGACGACACGCGGTGGTGCGGGTGGTGGTGGTGCCGGAGGAGCTGCTGCGCGTGGAGCGGAGGCGACGAGCTCCTCCGCCGCTCGCCGCCGCCCGTCGTGCCCCCTCCTCCCTCCCTGTCGCTGCCGCTCCCGCCGCCGCCGCTGCTGCTGCGCGCGGCCCTCGTCAACGCGCGCAGGGCCATCGCCGCGGCCGCCGCGGCGCGAGGGGAGCGGGAGGCTGTGGCGACCTCGGCGCTCCGCTGCCGGAGCCGCTCCGACTCCATCGCCGTCGCAAAGGCCCCTCCCTCCTTCGGCCGCCGCTTCTCTCCCGCTCCGACGTCCGCCCCTCCCTCTTCGCCTTCGTCGTCGTCGTCCTCTTCTTCCCCCTCGTCGTCGCAGCCGTAGCCGAGGATCTCGGGAGAGGAGGGAGGGGAGGAGCATCCAGGAAACTGCTGCTGGTGGCGGTGGCCGCCGTTTTCGTTGAGGCCGCCCTCGCCGCCGCCGTTCTTCTCCTCGTCCTTGCCGTCGCTGCGCTCGTCGTCGGGGGACTCGTCGCTGTCGATCGGGGAGACGCCGCCGCCGCGCGAGGAGCCCGAAGTCGAGGCCTCGTTGTGGAGGCGCGAGCAGAAGGGGGCGGCAGCAGTCGGTTTGCCGGCGGAACCAACGGCAGCGGCGGCTGCGGGCGCGGCGGCTGGCGTCACCGCCCGAGGCTCCCCCGCCGCCGCCTGCACCGCCGGCGGCGCCGAGGGGCACGGCGCCAGCGGCGCCTCCGCCCAAGCCGCCGCGGCGGCGCTCGGGCTCACCGCGGCGTCCTCGCTCGAGCGCGTGCGCTGCAGCGGGGTCATCATCGTCATCATGGCGTCGGCGGCGGCGTCGGCGGCGTCCGAAGCCAGCGCGGCGGCGGCCTGGGCGGCGGCGGCGGCGTGTGCGGCGCTCTCCGGGAACAGCAGCCCGCGCAGCGAGCCGCTGACGAGCGAGCCCACCAGGTCGTCGAGCTGCGCCACCACCTCGTCGTCGACGTCTTCGTCCATCGCGCCCTCGGGACGCCGCTGGCGCTGCTGCTCCGGCGAGGGGGGGGGAGGGGACCCGGGGGGGGTGAACGGCGAGGCCGCCTTGGCGGCAAACGGCGACGACGAGGCCGCCGCGGCCGTTGCGCACTGCTGCCTCCGCTCCGCGGCGGCCGCGGCCGCGCTCGCGGCGGCGGCAGCGGCAGCGGCGGCGACGCGCTCGGCCTCCGCGGCCCCGGCGCGAGGCGGCGGGGGCTGCTTGGAGAAGATGGATCTGTATTCCGCGATCAAAGCATCGACAAACGCGGCGGCCGCCGGGGCCGCCGCCGCCGCCGCCGCTGCAGCGGCAGCAGCGGAGGAGGGCGATGCGGACGACGACGGCGCTGCGGAGAACGCAGAGACCGCCGCGGCGACCCTCGCGCCGCCGCCGTCCCCCGCGGAGCCGCCGGAAGAGGAGGGGCCGGCCGGCGGCCGCAGCAGCAGAGGCGCAAAGAGCGGCCCCAGCCGCGGCGCGGCCGCGGCGGCCCTCTTCTCCCCCGCGGTCGCCCCCGCCGCCCCAGCCGCCCGCGGCTCCCCCATCCTCTCGTCGTTCTCCCTCTCCCGCCGCTCCCGCTGCGCCGCCAGCGCCGCCGCGTTGGCCGCGGCGCGCTGGTTGAGCTGGTAGTGGTGCAGGAACTCGAGCAGCGGGAAGAGGACCTGCAGCGCCTCGGTGCCCGCCTGCCGCAGCAGCGCCTGCAGCGCGCGGACGCGCGTGGGCGGGTCGGCGATGGAGGCCGCGGCGAGCAGGGGGTGGTAGAGCCTGGCGGGGAGGACGGGCTCCGGGAGGCAGGCGAGCCAGAGGCGGAGGGAGCCGGCGATCTTTCGTTTTTTTTTTCGACGTCCGAGGGTGAGGAACAACACCAGAGAGTTTCGAGAACTGCCTCTCCCTCTTTCCCTCTCTCAACTCAATCGCAAAGAAGCGCTTACCGCTACCGTGTCCTGCGTGAAGCGGAGCGGGGACTGGCCCTGGTCCCACGCGCGGCGGAGGAGCTCGACCTGTTGGAAATGAGGAAGGAAAGAGAAAGTGAATTGAGAGGCAAGAGGGGTTTCGAACAGCGCTCTCTCTCCGTCTAGTCGTCCGTCGTCGACTCTCTCGAGTCGAGAAAAAACAAAAAACAAGAACGCACCTTTCGCGTATCGGGGAGCGTGCTGAACAGGCCCGGCGTCCTCAGCCCTCGGGCGGAGAGGTACCTGAGCGTGTCCCGGAAGGCGGCCGGGACCGCGCCGTTGGCGTCGGCGAAAGCGTCCTGTGTTTAGTTTTGTTTGATTGATGGGGAGAAATTTTTTGAGAGGCTGAGCGACGCTCCTGGCTCGGTGTTGTCGGCGGCGGCAACGCTCTCGCTTCTCGGCGACGGAGAATTCTCCCGGCCGCCGTTCGGGACCTTTCTCCCTCCGCCCGCGCGTTTTTCTCGGTCCCGTCCAGGAAACGCATCCAGCGTTCGCTAATGTCCCAAAAAGAAAGGACAAAGGCCGGGAGCAGCGCTCACGGGAGGCGACGCCCAGGCGACGAGGAGAAATTGCTTGTTCTCGGCCCGTCTCGCTCTTCGAATGCAAGCGAAATGGAAGCGCAACGTTTCGGAACGCGTCCCGTCCCAGAGCGCGCACGGTTCTGGGCGCCGCCCTCCATGCGTCTTGTCTCAGGACCGTGCTTGCTTCTGAGATCAAAAAACGGGGCAAATCAGCGCCGAGAGGAGGCGGAAAGCGACGCGATGGAATGCGTCTCCCATGCGAAAGTTTGAAGGAATTCCCCGAGCGAGGGGAAGGGGGGAGGGTCGAGGCCTTCGCCTCGCGCCCGCGGAACGCGCCCCCTGCGAGCCTATCGCGCGCGCCGTGTCTCACCTGTAGCCTGCGACCGTACACGGGCCGTCGTGAAGTCATGATTGGGAAATGGACTCGCGCGCGGGGGCCGAGTGAATGAAAAGGAAAAAGGAGAAGGAAGTGTGGAAGAGAGAGCTTGCTCGCTTTCCCTTTTTTTTCTCCTGCGAGAGCCAGCGAGAGCCCTCTAATTTTTCACTCCCCTTTTTTCGTGGCCCAGGGCCAGCCCTCTCCGCCTCTTGCTCGAAATCCGCAAAAAAATGACTAGGAAAGAAGTTTTCTTCTTCGTCGACAATTTTTTCCAACTCTTTCACCTCGCTCTCTCTCCACTGCAACCTCCCCCCGCTCGCGCTCGCTCCCGCGTCAAACGCTTCTTCTCTCTCCCTCTCCCTCTCTCCCTTTCTCTCCCCCTCTCCCTTTCTCTCCCCCTCTCATTTTTAAGAAACGTCAAAGAGAAAGACAGCTTCGATAAGAAAGCGTCCTCCCCCTCGCAAAGAAGTCAAGTCTTACAAAACAAATTTATCTCTTTTTGTTTTTTTTTCCCCTCATGCCTCTCTCGCGCCAGGGGGGGGGGGGGCTCCCTCTCTCCGCTCTCTTTTACTCTCTCATCCGTCCCCCAGAAACAAAAAAGGTGCGAAAAGGGAACATAAAGCTGGGGATGGCAGGAAAGACTGAAGGAGGAAAGAACCAGAAAGGAGAAGAAGAAGGAAGAACAAGAAGAAGAAGAGGAAGGGGAGGTAGGGACGGAAAACGAGTTTTCTCTCTCCTTGTCTCCGACCCCCCCCCCCTCTCTCTCCCTCCCTCCCTCCAAACCTCCTCACTTCCCTCAGTTCATGCGCCTCACGAGCGCGTCGATCTTGTCCTCCCTGCACCCGTGCTGCCCGCCCTCGATGTAGTGCAGCCTCTTCTTCGGCAACCCGCCCCTCGGCGCCGAGAGCTTGAACGGCCAGAGGAAGTTGGAGACCTGCTTGAAGGCGGGGCCGGCGGTCACCAGCTCGTGCACGATGTCCTCGACGCAGATGACGCCGTGTGCGCCCAGCGCGCCCTCGACGACGGCGTTGTCGGTCAGCGGGATGCGGCGGCCCTGGACCTTGCCCGCGCCGCGCTTGTAGACGAGCTCCTTGACCGTCTTGACGTTGGGGTAGCCCCAGGCGACGTACGGCTCGACGAGCCTCAGCATGTTGACCGTGGCCTTGTTGATCTTGACGAACACCGCGTTGTGGATCTGGCGCAGGCGCAGCAGCTGGAGCACCTTGCGCGTCTTGGGGTGCAGGTCGTTGATGCCGCGGATGCGGATGACGAGCGCGACCTTGGCCTCGGGCTCGACGTAGAAGCCGCCGGCTTTCTTGGCCTCGCGGCGGAGGCGGACGAGGTCGGCCTCCTGTTGTTTCGGTTGCGGAAGACGAGGGGGGGGACGGGGGGGTTAGTGTTTTTTTGTCGGGAAAACGGCGAGCAGAAACCGAGAAAAGGAAAGGAGGTCGAGAAGGCGAGAAGGCGAGAGAGCCGCCGAAGAACGGAAAGAGCGGAGATCGCCCTCCGCGCGCGAGCAGCGCTTTCTTGTTTCTCTCCTCACTCGTCCTTCGACGCGCTTCTCTTTCGGGGCCGGTTTCGACCCGCCTCTTCTCGTGGATGGGGCGATCTCTCATTGAATCGAAGGCCAGAGGAGTGCGAAGACCGAGCAGAGGCGGTGCGACAGTGGGAAGCGAGAGAGAGCAAGAGAGCGGCAAAGCGGCGATCTCTCTCTCGACCGCCGCCGCCGCCACACAGGCGCCGTCACTCAGGCGCCGCCACTCAGGCGCCACTTCCCTCTGACCATCGTCTCTCTCCGTATTCGAAATATGACGACCGCGGAGAGGATGCGAGCAGGAAGCAGAAGTGGGGCGGAAGAAGACGAGAGGAGCGATTGATCTCTCTCTTCGATCGCATCAGCCGCCGCCGTCGCTCTTTTTCCGACGACGGCTTTGGCCATTGCCTCAATCGTGAAGCTCTCTCGCTCGCGCCTTCTCTCTCCCTCTCTCTCTTTCTCTCTCTCCCGCGCAGGCGGCGAAAGTGGCCTGCACGAGAGAGAGACAAGGGGAAAGAAGATCATAGGCCGTACCTGTGCGCGGTACTCCTTGACGTAGCTCTCGGCCCGCTTGAAGGCGTCGGCCCTCGAGGCGGCGCGCTTGCTGCGGGCCTCGGCGGCGGCGGAGGCGCGGGCGGCGGCCCACTCCTCGTCGCGCCTGCGCTTCTTCAGGGCAGTCTCCGGGACCGGGGCCGGCGGCATCGTGTGGGAGTTCTTTCCTTCTTGGGGTTGGGGCTGCGAAAGAAACGAGAAGAGAAGAACACTTGTGAGATCTCAAGGGAAGAAAAAAGAAAAAGAGGGCGAAGGGAAAAAAACGAGAACACTCACCGTCCACATTCACTCCCTTTTTTGTTGCGCTTCTCCCTTTTTGCAGGGCGTTTGTTGACACAAGAAGAAATCGGCATTCACTCCTGCTCTCCGGGTTCGCTCATCTCCGTTCTCGGCCTTCGAAAGCAGGGGCAAAGCAGCAAAACACCTCCGTTTGGAGAGCTCATAAAGAGAATCACATCAAAGCAATCCATCGAATCGACGTCTTGTCTCCTGAGCATCGTTTTTCTCGCCCTCTGAAGTTTCGTCTCTACGATCCGATCTTGAGTAGAACCACCAGCACCAGGCTCAATACGACATCGGCATGTACTGCGCAAGTGAGTTTTGAAGGAGATAGAAACGGGGGGAGAGCGTGTGGAAGGCGCAGCGAGAAAAGAGAGGACGCGAACAACGAATCGACGCCGAAGAAGAGCGCTTCTTTTTCTTCGCTCTTCGCTGCAAAGCCCCGCGCCATGTCTCTCTCTGGACTCGCCTGCGCATTGCTGAAGATCGCGCGGCGCAGGGCTCCCCTCTGCAGCCTCTGCGGGAAGAAAAGGAAAGAAGTGCAGCGGGAGGCGCCGAGGCATCTCTTTTTCCCCACGACCAGCAGCCGGCAGCGTTTTGTTTTCCTTCCTCTTCTTCTTCGCTCAAAAACCTCGACCTCGACCATTTCTTTCTCTCTCTCAAAAAAAAAAAAAAAAGTCTCCGGCGCCGTCCCGGAAGAGCCCGTCGTCTCGAAGGTCTCCGGCCACCTCTTCGAGCGCCGCCTCCTGGAAAAGGCCGTCGCAGACTCGGGGGTCGACCCCGTGACCAAGGCTCCCATGCGCTTCCCGGAGGACGCCGTCGTCGTCCGAGCCACCGGCGGTGCGGCCTCCTCGGCCGTCGCGGCCCCCAAGCCCAGGCCCTCGCCCGCCGCCTCGGTCCCCGGCCTCATCGGCCTCTTCCGCGACGAGTGGGACGCGCTTGCCCTCGAGACGCACCAGCTCCGCGCCTCGCTGCACTCGGCGAGGCAGGAGCTCGCGCACGCGCTGTACCAGCACGACGCGGCGCTACGCGTCATCGCGCGGCTGAGCCGCGAGCGCGACGCCGCTCGGGACGCCTACGAGGCCTCGTCGTCGCTGCCGCCCCCCGCCGCCGCCTCGGAGGAGGCATCCCGGCACAGGAAGGCGGCGGGCGCCGCCTCGGGCGATCAGCAGCAGCAGCCGGAGAAGAGGGAGCAGGGGGAGCAGCCCGTGGCGAAGAAGGCGCGGGGGGCGGCGGGAGGCGGCGCGGGGCCGGCGGCGCTGCGGCGGGAGGTCGTCGAAGCGATCACGTCGCTCTCCGAGACGCTGTCCAAGGGGCGCAAGAAGCGCGTGCCTCCCGCCGGGTGCGCCACGGCCGAGAGCGCGCGGGCGTTCTCCGAGCTCGGGGGGTCGCCGCACGCCCTGCACAAGGCCAGGGCGCCCGGGGTGAGCTGCGTGGCGACGGCGCCGTCGTCGTCGCTCGTCGCCTCGGGCGGGCTCGACGGCGACGTCTCGCTCTTCGACGCCTCGAAGGGGACCACCGTCGCCTCGCTCGCCCACTGCGCCGGCGGCGGCGATCCGAAGACCTCGGCGGCGGCGAGGAGGGGCGTCACCGACGTGGCGTTCGTGCGCCGGGCCCTGCTGGCGTCTGCGGGCGCCGACGGCGCCGTGCGGCTGTGGAGGCCGACCGAGGAGGACTCGGACGAGTTCCTCGCCACCGACGCCGACGCCGCCGCCTCGTCGTCGTGGGCGGTCTGCGCCGAGGCCGCGGCGGAGGCACCGGGCGGCGACGGCCTCTCCTCCTCGTCCGCGGCCTCCCCCTCGGCCGTCGTCGCGCTGGCGGTGCACCCCTCGAGGGACTACCTCGCCGCGGCGGGCGCCGACGGCGAGTGGAGGCTCTACGACCTGGGGGCCGCGACGGCGGCCGTGAAGACGGGGGGCGCCCCCCGCTCCCCGTCCTCCCGCGCCTCCGGCGCCCCCCTCTCCCGCCTCGTCTCCGTGCCCGACGCCGCCAGCGGCGGGTACAGCTCGGCGGCCTTCCACCCCGACGGCGTGATCCTGGGCGCCGGCACGCGCGGCGGCGCCGTCCGCATCTGGGACGCGCGCTCGCTCAAGGCGGTGGCCAGGTTCGAGGGGCACGACGCCTCCGCCGCCGCCTTCGCCGGCGTCACCGGCCTGGCGTTCAGCGAGAACGGCTACTACCTCGCGACGGGCGCCTCGGACGGCGTCAAGGCCTGGGACCTGCGCAAGCTGAAGAACCTCGCCTCCGTCCCGGGGCCCCCGGGAGCAGGGGAAGGCGGAGGCGGCGGCGGAGGCGGCGGCGCCTCGAGGCTGGCGTTCGACCCGTCGGGCTACCTGCTCGCCGTCGCGGGACCGGGGGGCGTCTCGATCCTCGGCTCGAAGCAGGAGTGGGCGCCGCTGTGCCAGCTCGCGGGCGGCGGCGAGGGGAGGCGCAAGGGAGGGGCGCTCTCGGTGGCCTGGTCGAGCGCCGGGGACGTCTTGTTCGCGGGGGGCAGCGACCACTGCCTTCGCGCTTTCGGCGCTCCTGCTTCTCCTCTGGCGTGAAGAGAGAGAGGAGAGAGACGAGAGAAAGAGAGAGAGGAGAGAGAGGGGGGAGAGAGAGAGAAAGAGAGAGAGAGAGAGAGAGAGAGAGACGGGGACGAGAGAGAGAGAGACGGGTGAAACGAGAGAGGGAGTTTTTTTTGGTTGTCTCTTCTTGCAAAAAAAAGGAAAAAGGAAAAAGGAAAAACGTTTTTTTTTTACAAGCCTCCTCCTCCACTCCTCACTCCTCTCCCTCCTCCTCCTCCTTCTCCTCCTCCTCCTCCTCCTTCTCCTCCTCCTCCTCCTCCTTCTCCTCCTTCTCCTCCTCCTTCTTCCTCCTCTTCTCCTTGCTCCGCGCCCTCGCGGAACCCCACCTCCGCAGCTGCTCCTCGACGCGCGCGTCCATCCGCGAGCCGACGGCGCCCCAGACGAGCTGGTGCGGCACGTCGCCGACCCTGTCCCCGCGGACCCTCCTGACGACCTCGAACCCCGCGACCCTGCGGTACGCCCTCACCAGCCTGTCGTGCTCGCCCGAGGCGCCGTCATCGACCGCGAGCGCCTCCACCCTCGCGGCCCCGCCGCGCTCGAAGGCGCACGCGAAGACCGCCCGCGCCATGAGGCCGCCGGTGCCGGCGAGCCCCGGCCGCGTCCTGAGCCCCGCGGCGCCTCGCGCCCTCCTGGTGCTCACGACGAGCGAGTCGAGGTGGCATATGCCCAGGGCGGTGACCCCGACGGCGCGGGCCAGGAGGAAGGGGGAGGAGGAGGAGGAGGAGGAGGAGGAGTCGCCGATGCTGCTGGTCGAACGAGGGGGAGAGGTCGAGGGAGACGACGGCGACGACGACGGCGATGACGATGACGAGGAAGGAGAAGAAGCAACTCCATCATCGATTCGATCCCGCAGCGTCACCTCCCACCACGGCCCTATCGTCCTGACCCTCAGGTCCATGCCTCGCTCTGCTGCGTCACTCTGCACGTCGGCGAAAGTCAGCAAGGGAGCAGGAGGAGGAGGAGGAGGAGGAGGAGAGAAAGAGGAAGGGGAAGAAGAGGAGACGGCAGGTTCGGCGTCGCTGGCCGATCTGCTCCTTCGGTGGTGCGGGAGACTACGAGGAAAGGGCGGCTTTATTCGCAGCGCCGACTCCGATCGCGAGGCATGCAGCGGTTCCGAGAGTAGCCCCCGGTGTGGAGATGGAGGCAGTGCCAGGTGTCTCATAGCGCTTTCAAAAGTGTTTTTTTTTGCAAGCAAGCAAAAGTTTTTCACCTTTTAGTTGTTATTTCAACGTGTTTCTCTCTCCTTATCGACCCCAACTCAAAAAAAAAAAAAGTTCGCTTGTCTCTCCCCTCTCTCCCCCCCTCTCTCTCCCCCCCCCTCTCTCTCTCTCACCCTAAAAATATTTCAAAACTCCCAGTCCGCGTTGCTCAGCGGCCTCGAGACCACGCTCGCGGCCGCGCACTTCCTCGCGGCCACTACTGCGGCCGCCACAGCGGCGGCGGAAGCAGCGCCCGAATTCGTCGCCGCCGCCGTCGTCGTCGTCGTCGTCGCTGCCGCTGCGGCTCCCCCTGCTTTTTGGTTCGGTGAGGTTTTGAGTTTGTCACCGTGAGTGCTTGTGTGATATCATCAAACGAGACGAAGGATAGCGAAAGAACGAAAGAAAATCAAGAAAAGAAGAGCAAAGGAAAAGGAAGTTAAAGAAAAAAAGACTCACTCGTGATCGAGCACGCCGAGGAGGGCCTCCTCCTCGCAGCCGCCGCCGCCGCGCTCCTCGCCGCCGCCGCCGCCGCGCTCCTCGCCGAAGCCGCCGCCGCCGCCCTCTGCCGCGAGGGGGGCACGCTCGTTCCCTCGGTCTCCCCCTTCCTCTGCATCATCGCGACGCGAGGCAGGGGAGCGCTCGAAGGCAGAGCGGAAGCGGAGGCGGAGGAAGAGGAAGAAGCAGCAGCGGAGGAGGGCCGCGAGGAGATCTTCCTCGCCGGCGTCGTCGGCGGAGGAGGCGGTGGCCGAAGCGGCGGGGCGGCGTTCTCCCTCCCGTCCTCGCGGGCGGCCTCTTTCTCTTCCCCTTGCTTCGCCCCGCGGCCTCCTTCCTCTTCCTTTTCCTCCTCCACCTCCACGACAGCTGGCGCGTCCTCGGAGGCAGAAGCCTGCTGCTGCTGCTGCTGCTGCCCCTGCTGCTGCTGCCCCTGCTGCTGCCCCTGCTGCTGCCCCTGCTGCTGCTCACCCGGCGCCCCCAGAGAGCCCACCCACGCGGGGCGGCGCCCGCCCCGCTTCCTCCCCGCGGCGGCGGCGAGGGCCCCCTCCGCCGCCGCCGCCGCCGCCTCCTCCGCGGCCTCCCCTCGCGCCCCTTCGGGCCCCAGAGAGGGGACGGCAAGGTCCGGGACGCAGTCTCGGGGCGGGCCACGGGCCCACGCGGAGGCACGGGGCGGCAGCGGGGGAGGGCGCGGGTCCCTCCTCGGCGGGAGCGGGGTGTGGCGGGGGCCGCTGCTGCTCGGGGTCGCGCCTCCGCCGCCGGCGCCTCGGCGCGGGCGCCTCTCTTGGATGCTGCTGCTGTTGCTGGGAGCAGCTGTCACTTCGTCTAATGCTGCTGCGGGAAGCGGAGCATCAGCAGCGGCAGCGGCAGGAGCGGCGGCGGCGGGGCGCGAAGAAGAAGAAGAAGAAGAAGAAGAGGGGGTCTCCGCCGACTTTGCCGCCGGCGACTCCGAAGGAGCAGCAGCGGCGGCGGCGGCAGCGGCGGCAGCGGAAGGAGCAGCAGCGGAAGCAGCGGCAGTCGCCGCTCCCCGCGGGATCCTCGACGGATGAGACAGCAGCCTCGCCGAGGGCGGCGGGCGCGGCGCAGAAGCAGCTTCCCGAGGCGGCCGCGGCGAGAAGGCGAGGAGCGGCGGGGGCGGCGGCGGGCGCGCCCTTGCCGCCGACGACGCCAGTGTCCGCTCCCTCTCCTCTCCTCCCTCCGTCTCCGCCTCGGCGGCCCGCGAGGCGAACCTGCTCCCGACAGCTTCCGACAGCTTCACAGCAGCAAAAGCAGCAATTGAAGCGTCCGGATCTCTGGAAGGGTTAACGGAAGGCAGAAGAGAGGAGGCAACGGCCGGGGAGGGCGGCGGCGGAGGCGGCGGCGGCGGGAGGGGAGCCGGGACTTGGCCTTCCTTCTCCTCCTCGCCTTTCGCGGCGGCGGCGAGAGCTTCCTCCCTCTCCTCTTTTTCCGCAGCCAGAGCGGCAGCAGCGGCAACGACAGCGGCAGCGGCAGCGGCAGCGGCGGCCGCTTCTTCTGCTTCCTCCCACTTCTTCTTTTCCTCCTCTTCCTGCTTCCGCTGCCGCGAGAGGAGGAGCCCCCCTTCCGCCGCCGCCGCCGCCGCGGCGGCGGAAGCGCTCGCCTCCGCCGCCTCCGAGATCAGCCACCTCAGCGCCTCGGCCTCGCACCGCCGCCTCGCGACCTCGACGAGGGCGGAGGAAGCAGCGCGAGACGACGCCGAAGAAGAGGAGGACGGAGGAGGGCGAGAAGGCGGGGGAGAGCTCCTTCCGCTCCTGTCGCAGCCCTCGAGCTCGAGGCGCGAGAGCGCCCCGCGGGCGAACGAGCGGACTGCCGCCTCGGCCGCGGCGCAGGCCCTGGCCCCTCGGCGCGCGGCCGTCCCTCGGGCTTCTGCCTCTTCGTCGCCGTCGCCGCTGTCGCCGCCGTCGCCTCCCTCGGCCGGGGCCGCGCCTCTCGCGGCGGCGGCGGCGGCCCCCTCGACGACCTCCCTCGCCCTCTCTTTCAGTTTGAGGACGGCCTTCTCGACCCGCGCCGCCTCCGGGTAGGCCCTGGCGCGGGCCCTCGCGAGCGCCGGGAGCAGGGCCGCGGGGGCCGAGAGCGGGAGGGCGAGCTGGACGCGGCAGGACGGGCGCGAAAGCTGTTTTTTGTTTCTTTTGTTTTGGGGTTGAGTCTTTTTTCTTTCGGGTTCCCCCCCCCCCCCCCCCCCGATGATCGAGAACACCTCGCGAACCTCGAGGAAACGGGAAGAGAGAAAAGAAAGCGGAGAGAAAAGGAAGACACTCACCAGATCTCCGACACTCACCGTCTCCCCGGCGGCTTCGGAGCAAGGAAGCGGAGAGAGGTCGACGGCCGCGAGCGTGACGGCGAGGGGCCCCGCCGCGGCGGCGCCCGAGCCGAAGAAGGGCACCAGGAGGAGCCTCTCTCCCTTCGCCCCTCCCTCCCGCTCCTTCGAGCCGCTCGCCCCCGCTGCCGCTTTCGCCGCCGAAGTCGACGGCGGCGGCGGTGGCGCTGCGGCTGCTGCTCTTTCCTCTCTCCCGGAGAGGCAAGAGGAGAAGAAGCGAGAGAGAAAGCCCCCCTCTTTCTTCTTCTCCCCTCCCGCTTCCCCCTCCGAGGCGACTCCCCTCCTCTCCCTCTTCTTCTTCTCCTTCTTCTTCCCCTTCTTCTCCTTCTTCTTCCCCTTCTCCTTCTCCTTCTCCTCCGACTCGTTGTCCCAGAGCCTCAGGGTCCCTGTGTACGGGTCGAAGGATCCCTTCCAGCGGCTGTCCGGCGGGAGAGAGGAGGGC
>Ga0315289_10003327_pt1 | contig 24414 bp, 54 predicted proteins | sample YL17G11_40_MG_FD_203452 | JGI IMG/M metagenome (GOLD analysis project Ga0315289, IMG submission 203452) | Sediment microbial communities from Yellowstone Lake, YNP, Wyoming, USA - YL17G11_40 | ecosystem: Environmental > Aquatic > Freshwater > Lake > Sediment | place: USA: Wyoming | collected...
TCCGCGATATCTATCATCTCATCTACAAGAGTTTCTGCTTGCTCTTCGCGTGCACGCGTGTATTGCTTAACTAACTCTTCGCTATTATTCAGCCACTTCCACACAGCCACTAAGCTCGGCATCTTCTCATCTTTGCAAATCTTACGCAATGATTCGCCTTCAGCAATTCTTACGCAAATTTCATCAAATATTTGTTGGCTAAATTTTACGCTATTTTTTAGCATGTTTCAATTACTCATTGTTTGTTAGTTGTGCCGCGCCATTTCATTAGTCGCTATTGCTTTCTGTCGATTTTTTTTGCAAATCCAGTAGGAGTTTAGCAAGTTTGCTTTGCTCCCCCCTAACCCCCCAAAGAAGGGTTATTTGTCAAGTTATTTATTTTATTCTTAGATGTCAACATCTCTTTCTTTTTTTATCATCTTTCCCAATTTGATACACTACAAACAATCTTTTAATCACCTCCACTTTTTTCTTGCAAGTCGCTAGTCTCTAAGCTCCACGCTTTCCCTTTTTTTCTTATTGTACTATTTTGACGCACTTTATTGTTAGTATTAAATATATATCAAATAAGTATTAAATAATTGTTGACACTTTAAAACTAATAGTGCATAATGCTTTCAACAAATTCACATAAGAATTTGAATTTAATAATAACTAAAAACAGGCAAGAAATGAAAATCAATTATTCTAATCAATTAAACCCAAAGTTGAGAAATGGCGGCGGAATGTTTTATGAAATTTCAGGGAAGACAAAATATATTGCGTCAGTCACAAACTGGAATCACGCACCAGCAATTGTGAATGCACAAACAGGCTTAACAATTGGTTATTTAAGAAAGGAGGGCTTTCAACGAGCTTGGGGCTTCAGAAAAGATTTAGGAAAATCAGGACTAGTTTCAAAAAGTCTTAGTAATTAATTGATAAATATAAAATAAATATAAAATAATTGTAGACTATTAAAGTAACTTTTATTAAATTAAACTAAACAACATGACCAAAGAAGAATTTAAAAATTTAAGAAAAACAATGAGCAACAAAGAGTTAGCTATTTTATTAAAAGTATCAATGCCCACGGTTTACCAAATGGCTAAAGAACTTGGCTGCGAAAAGAAAAAAATGGGAGCAAGACCAAAAGTAATTTTGAAAGATTAAATGTTGTGTTAAATTGATACAGTATAAATATTATAAGAAAAAATCTTTATAAATAGTTTGACAAAGAAATAGAGGCGGGGCATAATAATAACACAACCAAAATGGTTTGGAAATATTAATCAATAAAAAAATTTATGACTATACAAGAATTTTTAAAACAGTTTCAAGAATTAAACGATAAGTTCTATAATTCAGTTCCTGCCGCTGATTATATTGCCGCTGCTATTGATGCCAGAGATATTATAGGAAATTATATTGATGATGCTCAAACACCAATCAATGAGTATGTATCTGATAGCTTTGGTGGCGAAGGCTGCACAATGAGAGAATTGAAAGGGGAATAGATATGGCATTTATATTTGGAATATTAGGCGGATTATTTGGAAGAAGAAAGAGCTTTATTATCTCGTTTAATCCGTCAAATTCGCAAAGAACTAAAAATCTTAATTAGAAAATAATATGCTTAAAGACAAAGACCGCTCAAAATTATTTATAATGATCGAGAAAAAGCTTCAAAAAAAGGCAAAAGCTTATTTTGAGAAAGAAGACGCCGATGAAATTTGCGCTTATTCAGAAGATTTAATTGAAATGACTGAAAAGGGCGAAATTAGAGACAATGACGACACTAAATTATCTTTGTCAAATTTAAGGGAGTTAATGCAATGACATTTGAACAAGCAATAATCACCAATCTTAAACTTATTCCCTTAGCCTTAGCCACTGTTATTATAGCTGGTGTTGGGGTTTGGATTTTATCAATTTTAATTTAAAAAAACATGAAAAGACAATTAATATCATTACCAATAATTCCAGACGAATTATCAATTAATACAGATAAAGACAAAATAGCGGAATTACTAGGAGTATCTTGGACACAAGAAAAATCACCAGAACTTTTCTTTTTTCACAAAAATTCTTTGTATAAATTTGAGGCTTTCGATTGGCAAAGCGAAACTAAAAGATATTATATTTGGAATTATGGTTTAGCTGATGGTTTTAAAGTAGAAGATGAGAATCAAGAAATCATTGAACTAAAAGCGTCTTCTAAAGCTTTATTCGCCTCTTTAGCATACGCAGGGCAAATAGCAATGAAAGAGCGAGATCACGCTCTTTCACAATTAGAAAAATTACAATCAGATTTACTTGAGATAGTCGCGGCTGCACATGGTAAGAAACTTAATTAAAGGAGATTTATGCTAACTAACGGAGAGCTACAACAAGCTAAAGAGCTATCTATCAGGCTTAAAACTCAAGATAATAGAGGAACTAGAACCCCTATTTTGTTTTTGCTTAAAGATATATGCGATATACTAGTTCCTGACGGGCGTGGAAACATTTTCTTCTTTCCTGAAAATGATCAAAATATTTGGGAGGGGCTTAGTGAAGAAGATATTATACAGCAGATTTTAAAGGAGCGTCAAGATAATACGGATTCAGAATTATCAGCTAGACTTGAGGAAGAAATAAGAGAAGAGGTACAGGGAAAATGCAATGAATTTGAAAGAATTTTTGTAACAATACAAATTTTCTTAACAGAAAAAGCAGCAAAAGAACACTTGAGATTAAACCATTATAATTATTCAAAAAAAGCTAGAATTTATGTAGACCATGCTTGGAGAAATCCAGAAATGGAGCTAGTACACAAAATATTAACAACTTATTTTTAAATCTATGCACAAAGACAAAATAATAGAGTTCAACACCAAAATCCTTGAACTATTAAAAGACAGCAAGAGAGTCAACAGAGAACAGTTAATTGATGATTGCTATTATAGAATCGAGAATGCCAAAAACTTGGGCTTATCAGATCAATTTGATTCTGAACTTTTATTGGAACAATTACAAATGGAGGTTATTCAATGAAAACAACTAACTACAAAATTTCTAAGCAGCTTAAAAAAAATGGGTTAAGCGAAAAACTTGGTTTTATCGATTATTATTACAACACTGACAAACAACTTAGGCATAGAGATCAAGAATCATATTGTAGCACTGCTAAAGAAAATACTCAAGTTGATTGTTTTTCTTACGATTTCGAAACGATCTTAGAAGCTTTGCCAAAACAACATGATTTTTTTAGTCGCGGCGTTGGCAAATATGAATTACGAATTTGGTATCATCAAAAAAAGATGTTTATTGGCTATCAAAATTTTGATGGTTACGATAAGCTGCTAACTTTGGAACAGGAAAAAAACGAATCACTAGCAGACATAGCCGCCAGACTATTAATTTTATTACACAACAAAGGTTTAATCAATTGCACTTGTTGTTGTTTCTGCGAAAGATTCAGTTGCGTTTGCGGTTGATCCGTCAATGGTATAACTTTCTTGTTTAACGAGGTTAAATAATGCTTAAAAGAATAGCGCAGGTAATAGTCAGAAAGAACAACTTAGATAAATTCAATCATGCTCTTAAATTCACTGATTGCGACGGTGAATTAGTGAATGACGAAATAAAAAAGTTTGAACAAGAAAGACCAAAGACAACTTTTATTGTTAAAGAATGCGAAAAATATTTAAAGGATCAGGAGCGTGAGAATGAAATATAAAATTAAACAGCTATTAAGGCGCATAAGAACCCTAAAATCAATGCTATTCGCTAAACTTAGGGGGATTGTATGCAAGAATTAGATATTGTTGATAGAAATATCATTAAAAGCATTGATCTTGAAATTGGCAAGCTAAAACTAGGTCAGAATTTTGACAAAGATAATTGCTTTAAGCAATTTACTAGAATAACCAAAATAAATTATGCAAAGCATGGCAAATATGCGTCAGATAATTTTCGACTAACCAAGCTTGGCTTTGTCAGAAAAAACAGAAGTTCAAAAGAATTTCGTCAGGGTCAAGTTGAACTAAGTGATTTTAGAAAAAGTTATTTAGATAAATTAAATCGTTTTCTTGCAATTTTAAACGAAGTGTCGGACTTTTCAAGTATTGGATTATTGAAAGTTTGCAAAGAAAGAAATTTGAGAATCCACAATCATTCAGATTTGACTAGACACATTGGCGACTTGTCAGATCTAGGAGCCGTTAAAATTACTTCCGTTGGTAATTCACCAAGAAAATTGGAGATCCTTAAAAAAAGCTTGATTAATTAGAGCGAAAGTTTATTATTAAGTCAATCAGACAAGTATTGAGGGTTCTCGGTTCTTGATCTGGGACTAGAGCGGTTGCAAAAGTAATTAAGCGTTGCAACTGTATCTAGTACCTCCGCAAGTTATTCTAGACAATGACTTGCGGGGTTTGTATATTTTCTTTGCTTTTCTATACATATCTAAAAAACATGTATAGAGAAGGGCGAGGGAAGTGTAGAGGGCAAGTTTTAGCGGGGATTCCATCGGTTTCTTCGTGATGTGCTTTAAGATTAAAATCTTTTAGCGGGGCTAAGACAAATCGGACTAAGGGGCTGGCAAGTCTCCTGCCGTGAGGCGAAAGCCAATAAAATCTTGCCAAACTAGCTAGAAATAGCGGGAAAGCTGAAAAATTAGGTTTTCTTAAATTCCGAAAGGACATGAACCGCACGCAAAGGCGGGGACTAATAGTGCCTCCGGACGACTCCGAAAGGATCGCACCAGCGGGGGACAAAAGAATAGTCGGTGGCGGAAGGACTTTAAACTACCTCTTTGACAGCTTGTAAGTTAGACAGGCTATATTGATTGAAAGTAATCTAAGCGATTAGACGCTGAAATTCGGGTAGTTTCTAATTTAGGCGCTCGATCAATTAAAAATAAAATAAATAAAAAATGAAAGAAAAAACTATTGGTGAATTTAGAGTTAGAACCGAGTTTAATCCTTCTCAAGAAGGGATTGTTGACCATATCAAACAAAAAACAGCGGCTATTATTAATTTAGTTTCTGAAATAAGATATGAGGGAGAAGGAAAGCCTGCTGCAAATGAAAGAATAAGATTAGTTGCGCTAGCTCTAACTAAATACGAAGAAGCGGCAATGTTTGCAGTTAAAGCGGCTACATTATAATTCAAAAATAGATTTATCAAAAAATACAAATTGGTATATCAAGCAGAAGTTACAGTTGAAGTGGAAGCTTGTAATTGTTTTCTCTGTCTGCAATTAATAAAGCTCAAAAAGAAACTTTAAAGATTGGTAGAGAAAACAAAATATTTCTTGCCCCAACTAATGAGAAATTTGAATTAACTGAAGTAGAATAAGTCAGCACGGCTTTTGGTGAGTGCATAAATGCCAGCTTGAACAAGACAAAGAGCTTTATGTATGAAGCTTGAAAGAGGTTTGCAATACTTGTGAGTGTTTTAACTGGCATTATAATCATTTCTAACAATTGCAAAAAAATACATAGTTAGCCTTCTGTAAAAAGGCAATTTTCTCTTGATTCTTAGAAATAGGGGTTGAAAGTGTTAGAGTAATTTAATGTTAAACATGCAATGAATCAAAATCAGCTAGAAGAATTAATAAATGAAGAGACTAAGCGACTGGTTGGCTATATTATGCCAGTACTTGAATCTATGCAAGCAGATGTTAATCAAAAAACATCGGTAAAAAAGATGCTTTATTCTTTCAAGAATAATATCTGTGAAATGTTAATTAATGAAAAATCAAACAATCAGTAAAATCAATACTATAAATGCACTTGCATTGCACTTGCATTGCACTTGCATTGCACTTGCATTAGTTTTGCATATGCTAAACATAGTTTATTGTTTATAGTTTATAGTTTTATTAATTTATATATTAACTTTTATTCTATATAAACATGAAAGATAAAATTTATTACTTCCAAGAAAAGTCAAACGATATATTAGACCTTCAAGACGAATTTACTCCAGAAGAGATTGGAATCTATTTTATTCTGAAAGCTGCTTACTTTAAATATTCTGGTGAACTGAAAGAAGATAATCTATGCCAACGCTGCAAATTCTTTGGAGATAAAGATAAACTTGTCGCTGTTTCTAAAAAGATTTTTACAGTAACGGAAGGTTCACTGGTTAATAATTCTTGGCTATCAGAGATTAATAACATAAAAGAAAGATCTAAAAAAAGACAAGATGCAGCAAATGAGAGATGGAATCCAAGCAAACCAGAAGCAAGCGGCAAGCAAACCAGAAGCAAACCAGAAGCAATTGATGATACAAAATCTCAATTTGAATCTTTCTGGAATCTTTACGATAAAAAGAAAAGCAGACCAGATGCTGAAAAGAAATTCAAAGCAGCTCTAAAGAAAGATAGTTTCGAGAATATCATCGCTGGTCTTGAAAAATATGTCATGGCAAGAAGTCCTGATTCACAGTATTGGAAGAATCCTAGCACTTGGCTAAATCAAGAATGCTGGAAAGATGATTACTCAACTCCAAAAACTGAATCCACTTCTTTTAACTCAAGCCAATGGAGTAAATACTAATGCACTATAACTTTGAAGCTGAACAAAACCTACTTGCTTATATCATCATGGATAATGACTGGTTATTGATAACTGGAGCAGAGGAAGAAGATTTTTTGGAAGTAAACCACAAAAAGATTTTCGCTTATTTGAATAATTGTATTAAGAATAATGCACCCGCTAACAGAATAAGTCTTGTTTCTTTTTTTGAAAGTTTAAATCTAAAAGGTTACATTGCTGAACTTTTGAATAATCAGAAAACCATAATAGGAGCTTTGGAAAGCCTTAAAATTTTACGAGAGTTAAGGTTTAAAAGAGAATTAGAAGACATTACACTTGATACCAAGGAAATGCTTTCTGATGCTTCTAAAAACAGCCAAGAAATTAAAGATATAATATCTGAAAGGTTGGAGGCTATCTCAATAAAAACTCAAAATCAATCAATTTCTCTCGGTAAAGCGGCTAAGGAAGCCTTTTCAAAAGAAAAAGTTATATCTGTTTCTTCTGGCTATCAATCAATTGATGAAATTATTAATGGTTTTGACTTAGGAGATTTAGTTGTGATTGCTGGTCGTCCAGCTATGGGGAAAAGCTGTTTAGTTGCTAATATGGCTTTGAGATTAGCTAAGAAAGGAAATCCAATTTTGTTTATTTCTTTGGAAATGAAAGCAGATCAAATTTCAAAACGAATGATCGCAAGTCTTGCTTCAATTCACTTAACTAAATTGAAAAATAATAATTTGACTTCTCAATATGAAGTTGAGGCTTTCCAAAAAGCTATGACAATTGCCGATTCTTTACCAATAACAATTGAGGATAGCGGAAGCCTAACATTGCCAAAACTTCGCTATCAGATCAAAAAGTTTGTAAATAAAACTAAAGGGAAGGTAGTTATAATTGATTATATCCAGCTAATTAAGCACAAAGGCAAAGGTCAAAGGGTTGATGATGTTACTGAAATCACCAATACTTTGAAAGATTTAGCAATGGAATTTAATATTGTTATCATTGGATTGTCGCAGCTTTCAAGAGCAGTTGAATCGAGAGATGATAAAAGACCAATTCTTTCTGATTTAAGAGAATCAGGTTCTATTGAGCAAGATGCAAGTGTGGTAATGTTTACTTTCAGACCTGAATATTATCTTGAGAGACAAAAGCCAGATGATCCTGTAAAGTTAAGACAATGGGAAGCTGAAATGCAGAGGCTAAAAGGTGTGGCTTATGTAATGGTTGCAAAAGTCCGTGATGGTAAATGCGGCGATGCTAAGTTGCACTTTGAAGGCGAGTTTCAAAGGTTTTCTGAAAACAATTTTTAAGGATTATATGATCCACATTAAAGACATACTAGCAAAAATCACCACAAACGCAAGTAAAGCTAAATTTTACTATCACAACAAGGAGAAATTCTTGAGGTACTTTGACAGTTCAGAGCAATATGATGCTTTGATATGGGCGGGGAAGTTTGGGAAGATTGAGGAGATAATCAAAGGTAAGAGTGAGTTTGATTTAGAGGGATTTTTATTAACTATTAAGGGGTAGTGATGAAATACTTAAACTTAAATGCAATAAATGCAATTTTGTCGGTTATATTATTTTTTGGTATTTTATATCACGATGAAATTATTTTATTTTTTATGAACCAATAAACTAACTATGAGCATCTACATCTGCACAATCTGCGAGCAACAAAAAGACAGCGACTTTAACTGTGCTGAATTAGACGGGAAGGAATGCTGTGAGGAATGTTTTAGTGAGAATGGAATTATTAACGATTAAGGGGTAATTAAATGAAAGTATACATTGATACATTTTTGATTGTATTGGGTTTGGTTTCGATTTACTTAATAGCAGACAAGCGTGATGCGGTTAGTAGATATTCTCAAATTAGGTGTCTTGAACTCAATTTAGGAAAAGAGGTTTGTGATAAAATATTTAATATTAAGGAGTAAATTATGAAATGGATTGATGTTAATGATAAGTTGCCAAAAGACTACAAACCTAAATTAGTGCGATACACATCCTCGCAAAGAGGAGGTGTTTATTATGGAATTTCTGAAAGATTCTATGCTGCAAATGCAGGAAAGGACTGTTGGGATTTAGAGTTTGCAAACACACAAGGGATTAGAATAACGCATTATGTTAATATTGAACAGATTAAGGAGTAAAAATGAGTTTAGAAAATAAAATATTATTAGCTGTGTCGATATTATTTCTTCTAAGAGGTTTATATTTATGGTGGCGTAGTCCAGAGGTTTGCCAGAATTGCACAGCAATAATTTATTCAGATTATAATGACGATTACCTAAAGGGGAAAATAGAGGTTCATTGTTTTAACTGCGGCTTCCCTAGAGAAAAATTACTTAATAAAATAATCCGTAAATAAATATGAATTGTCCAAATTGCAAAAGCGATAATACTTCCGTTGTAGATACGAGATCAAGAAAAACCTATATGTATCGCAGAAGAAAATGCGAAGACTGCAAGGAAAAATTTACAACTTGGGAGCTTATAGTTTCTAAGAAGTGGGAAGAATTCTTTAAATTAACACAAAAGGATTAAACCTTGCGACTTCTCTCGCCATTAAACAAAACTCTAACCTGACCAACGAAAGGAAGCTTCTTTTCCATCCTGTGACTTGAAGCTTCTATTCTTTCAGCTTTCTTCATCTTAGCCCAATCTTCCCTTATCTTCTCTGTTTCCATGCAGCAAGGGCAGTAATATTCTCCTTCTATGCTTTCAGGTTTCTTGCAAGATATGCAGATTGCTTTCATTGCGTTAAATATTTTTCCCATTTTACGATTTAGTATTTTTATTTTTTGATTTTCAAACTAAAGTGATGGTTTAGTTAAAGTGTATTATACTTAAATTAAGCTAATTGTTTGACTTCCCATTTTCCATTAACTAATTCAGCAGTACCAAAGAAGTTTCTATTCTTTTCGTCATTCAAGTTAAACTGAATATGAACACAGCCTCTTTCAACAAAGCACTTATCAATACTAATCTTACTATCTCTAATCCACTTCACAAGCTGGTCTTGAGTGTAGCCTTTTGCATTAATATCTACTGCCAATCCTTGTTGATGCCAAGACGAAGGAGATCCGCCAACAGCTTTGTTTACTTCTGGGCAGCGATAAGCACTATTGATTGTAATTGGTGCATTAATTTTGTCTCTAATCTCTTGCAGCTTATCTGCTACTTTATTCAAGCAAGTCAGAATATTAACATTATCAGTAACATTATTTATTTTCAATTCTTTTGCTTTGTCTGAAACAAAAAAATCATCAGGCGCAAAGTTTTTTCTTCTTAAAGATTCTTTATTCATTTTGATAAAAATAGTGGTTGACAAGTATTTTAGCAAGTAAACACAAGGCTTTATAAAATGCAAATATTTTTTAAAACAGTTGTTGCATAATAAGAATTGATCTTTATATTGAGTGTCGTTAATTAACTTTTTATCAATAACAAATCAAATGCGTAAAAAAAGACCTTACAATAAGTTTGGCGAATTGCTAACAGAAACTTTGCTAACGATTAAGGGAAGTAAAACCAATGTTGCAAGAGCTACTAAGATTAAACTAGCCAGCGTATCTTGCGCTTGCTTTGAGTTTAACCAGATTACACTTGAAGATGTTGTAAAGATAGTAAGCTATTTAAAGTCACAAGGGGCTAAGGCTAATCTTGATGAGTTTTTAGGAGCTTATGGTCTAATTGCTACTGATATTAAGATTGGGATATTAAAAGATCCTAAGATTAATGCTAGGAAGGTTAGAAGAATATTAAAAATAAAAGGAGAAAAATAATGGAAGATGACACAGATTACCAAGCTTTAGATTTTTATCTAAGTGATGAGATTATTAATAAATTATAAGGAAAATATGGGATTAATAGAAACTTGTAAATATTATTCAGAGCAAGAAGGTTCTCTTAGTGAGGGCGAGTGGAAGTTAATTATGCCACAAGTAAGGCTTTCTAATAAAGTTAATAACTTTCTTGAGGAACTAAAAAAGCTTGGTGTTAGTGAAGAGGTAATTAATAAAGCAAATCAATCAACAAAGGAGAATTATTAATATGACAGAAAAATTAAATAACATTAATGAGATTCTTAATTCACTTCAAAAGGATCTTAAAGCTCCAAAAGATAAAATAAATAACTTTGGCAAGTTCCAGTATAGAAATGCGGAAGGGATTTTAGAGGCTTACAAAGAAGAAGTTAAAAAAGAAACTTATCCTAATGATTTAGTTTTAACTCATTCATTTAAAATTGATTTAATCGGGAGCAGAATATTTGCCATTTGCACCTCTACATTAGAAACATCTTGCGCTAAAAAAGAAGCGGTTGGCTTTGCTGAAATTGATGTAAGTAAAAAAGGCATGGATCAATCACAACTTTCTGGCGCGGTTACAAGTTATGCTAAAAAATATGCGCTTTGTAATTTGTTTGCAATTGATGATTCAAAAGACGATCCAGACGCAGATGAAAAGCCTAAGGAAGTTAAAAAAGAACCAATCAAGAACGCTTCTGGTCTTAAAGTTGGCACTGCTTTAACTGATGGCAGCGCAATGAAAGAAGCGCAAGCAGCGGAGAATAAAAGGCAATTTGCAAGGATTAAGGATTTAATAGAGAGTGTTGGATCTATTGCTGAATTAGAAGGAGTATGGTTTGATAATACAAAGCAAATCAATTCTATTAAGAAATATCCTATACCTAAGGAAAATGAAGATGATGCCGCTCTTTTTGATTTACTTGTAGAAGCTAAAGATACTATGAAGGTTCAATTTATAGGATAAAGAAATGATTATTAATAAATGGGGGAGTAAATGAGTAATTTTTGGAATGGTAGCAATGGCAAAATTGCAATTAGCGAAATGGATGATAAATATTTACGCAACGCAATAAAATTTTGCGAAAATAATAATATGCAGGTTACATTAACTAGTGGCGGGGGAAATTGCCCTGATACTTTTTGGCATGAGGAAAAAACTTACAGCCTAAAATCAAAATATGAAAGATTAAAATTAGAACTACGGCTTAGAGAAATTGAGAAAAATAAATGGGGGAGTAAATGAAGAATAAAACATTTAATGAATGCTTAGCAGAAGGATTGTTAATTTTTAACAAATACTGTAAGTCCGAAGAGATCAATTTGCGCGCAAGCAATGAGGCAATTTATTGTTATCCAGATAATGGAGTTATCTCTGAACAAGATCAGTTAATGCTTGTAGAATTGGGGTGGTATAACATAACCAAAAAGGAAGAATGGGACCCGCTTTGTGGTTGGTGGCAATATTCAATTTAACTTAATGGGGGAGTAAATGAAAATACTATTTATGGCAATATGGAAATTTAAATGGGTGTTTTTTTTCTTTGGAATGTTTCTATGGTTAGATGAGAATTACGACAAAACCATTTGCGCTATGTTCACAGGCTTTTCTGCATTAGAAATAAAGATTGAAAGTCTATTTATAAAATATTTTGGAGAACGGAAATGAAAGTTAAAGAACTAATAGCAAAACTACAAGAGTACGATAATGATCCATCCTTCTGGCGAGGAATATTTCTAAGTTATTTTATAACTGATGTAATATTGGATATTCTAAAATGAAACTACTCTTCAACTTCCAAACCACAGACGATTTAGGAGATAAACAAGCGCAGGTAAGTAGACTAATGCGTGAATATCTTGCGGCAAAAAAAGATTTTTCTGTTGAGTTTAAGGAAGAAAAGAACCCTAAGTCTCAAGCCAGCTTAAATGGTTTTTGGCGTTTATGTACTTTACTTGTGCCACATGTACGCAAGAGCTATGGTGAAGTGTTTGACAAAGACTTAGTTAGTGATTTAGCTAAGATTAGCGCAGGTTATTGTGTTAAAACAAAGACAGGTAACTTGCCAAAGAGTTTAAAGACAATTAGTCAAGAGGATATGAACACCTTGATTGAAAAACTTTATTTTATGTGTGAGTTTTATGGGCTAAAGGATTATGAGTTAGTGCCGTATGAGTTACAAGAGATTAATAATTATTTCAAGGAGTAAAAATGAGAGATATTTTTGAGTTTAGTTTTTTAATTATTTGTTTATTTATGTTAATGGTTGGATTATTTATGGGAATTGGATTAGTAGCGTCACATAACCAAGCCCAATACATAAAAAATCATTACAATATAGAAGTATCAACCAAAGATCTTTTTTGGAATGAAAAATTAGTTATGTCAGAATTACGCTCAAAAGGCATAATAACTGATACTAATCAAAATAATAATATTAAAATAAGTGAGGATAAATAAATGTCGGTATCAAAAACAATCTTAGTAGGAACTTTAGGGAAAAATCCTGAAATCAAAACAACAAGCAATGGCAAAATGGTTGCTAACTTCTCATTAGCTACTTCTAAAAAGTGGAAAAATGCAAATGGCGAGAAGCAAGAAAAGACTTCATGGCATAATATTACTTGCTTTGACGGATTGGCAAAGCTTTGTGATTATATTGAAAAAGGCTCTAAGATTTATTTAGAAGGGGAGTTAGATTATCAAGAGTGGGATGATAAAGAGACTAGTCAGAAGAAATATAGAACTATTATTAACGCTAATGCAATTGATATCATCAAAGGTAAGCCTAAGGATGAGGGAATTTCTCAACATTCAGTTGATAAGGGGAATGGGTTTGTGAGTGAAGCGGACGACTCAGACTCGGTGCCCTTCTGATCTAACCTAGAGCCACAAGGCTTCATAACCTTAATTAAACAAACATGACCCGTAAAAACATAATTCAAAAGTGGAGAGACCCAGAATATAACCGAATAATTATAGCGGAATTTCTCACGGGAAATGTTCAATGGGGAGTAGAGGGTGGTAATAAATTTACAATCGAACCAAGGCAAAAGTTTGATTTTAGAACCAGTAAGAATAATTGGGAATTAATTTGTGCTAATATTAATCAATAATGCAACCAAGAATCTTTAATATAAACGAGCTAAGAATAGGCAAGAAAGTAATTGGCTATATTAGACTTATAAAGCAACAAAGAAATGGCTTGCCTCATCTGGAATACTCTCTAATTGAGGAATATTGGAATCAAGGCGTAATGTCAATTGAGTTACCAAAGTATCTAAAGAAGTGTAAAAGGTTAGGCATTCCAAGACTGGTTGCATTAGTTAAGAAAGATAACGAGGCTTCGATCAAGTTACTTGAGAAGAGTTGCTTTATCAAGATTACAACTTTCGATGATGTTTTTGGTTATGTATTGGCGCAGGATTTAATGGACGAGATTAAAGAATTTAATAAAAAAGCAGTTAGGAGTATGGTTTTATGAAAGTATTATCTTTGTTTGATGGAATTGCTGGAGCTGCTCAAGCGTTAAAAGAACTTAATATTGATTGTGAATATTATGCTTGTGAAATTGATAGGTGGGCGATTAAAATAGCAAGAAACAATCATTTTGATATTAACCATCTTGGGTCTTCTTATTGTGGATTGGATGTTAAAGATTTTCTATGTGATGAGTGGGAAGCTACAACAAAAGAAATACAAGATATTGGCGGATATACAAAGCATAAAGAATTTATTGGTAATACTGATTTATTAATAGGTGGCTCGCCATGCCAAGACCTATCAGTTGCCAAAAGAGGTGGAAAAGGTTTAGATGGAAATAAAAGTGGCTTATTCTTTGAATATCTAAGAATCCTAAATAAAGTTAAACCGAAATATTTTATTCTTGAAAATGTTGCATCAATGAAAGCTATTGATAGAGAAAAAATATCTAAGTATCTTTTTGATATTGAGCCTATTAAAATTTGTTCTTCTTTACTTACCGCCCAAATGAGAAAGCGTTTGTATTGGGTTGGGTCTTTACAAGAAGATGGAAGCTATAAAAAAGTAGAAATTCAGCAACCAGAAGACAAGGGAATTGCTTTAAAAGACATTATAGAAAGCGGAGACACAGAAAGGCTTAAATCATATTGCATACCCGCAACATACTACAAAGAGAATGTAAAAAGTTTGTTAAAAAGAAAAAAAGAAGGGTTGTTTGTTTCGTTAATTTGTTATTCGCCTTACAACGACAAAATAAATCAAGATAATAAATCTTATTCATTAGGCACTAATCCGCAATGTCAAACGGCAGTAGCTGGGCAAGTTTTAATTACAAAAGATATGGTTAGAAAATTAACCCCAATTGAATGCGAAAGATTGCAAGGTTTTCCTGATGAATATTCAGAAGGCGTAAGTCAAACCCAAAGATATAAAGCTCTTGGGAACTCTTTTACTGTGCCAGTTATTAAACATATTTTAAAATCAGTCTTAACACATGAAAGATAATATAGTTAATTTTCCTAAAGATAAAATAATAAAGATTAACGCTATCAAAGAAGAGGGTTTTCATCAAAAAAGGATAAAAAAGCTTTTGTGGGAATTATCTTATGAATTTACAAAAGCTTATGAAGCGAAAGAGCTTGATATTAACGAGGAATTTCAATTTCATCAGATTTTACCAAATCGAAGAGATGATAGCAAATATACTAAATTAATGGTAATTGTCCACCCAACTACATTTCCTTGCTAAATTTATGAAAGATAAAAAAATAAAACAAACCCTCTTTAAAACATGCGAGAAATGTGGTAAGAAGGTGTCACATAGTTTGAGGTTTAACAATGGCAATCCTAAATACTATCCAAACTCCTATTGCGCTAATCGTGAAGAGCATGAGTTTGCAGATAAGAGGGTTTATCTATTTGAGTTTGATGGGATTGATACCCCTGCGGATAGAGCTAAGAGGTTTAAGGAAATACTTAAAATTGAGAATTAAAAATGATTTTAAAGCACCTAAAAACAAATAAACCAGCAGGAGAGAAAGAGAAGGCTTATATTAAAGCAATCTTTGATGAAAGAGCTAACGAACCTGAAACAGAAAAGCCAATGGTTAAGCTTGATAATATTAAAGAAATAACTATAAACTATGACGGAAAATTCCCCCCAAGATAATATCAAGTATGTTGATGATTGTGCTATGAGGTTTGCGGCTGTTTTAACTGAACAGTTTTTTTTACAAAATTACAAACACAAAGGTACATACAAAGATTTAATGCCTAGTCTTGCAGAAGCTTCTTACTATGCCGCAGAAGCAATGCTTAAAGAAAAATTAAAAAGGAAAGGAAATAAATGAGTGGAAAAAAATTTCCAGTAATCGTGGAAAATGAGGATGGTTGGTCAGATTGGATTAAGCCCCAGATGAAAGGCTATAAAATGGCTTGCTGCGATTGTGGATTAGTGCATAAACTTGATTTTGAAGTGATAAAGCAGAAAAATATAGTAAAAGAGTATGCAGATGGAAATCATGAGTATTCTTATACGGAAGTAAAAAATCCAAAATATGTGGTTATGCTTAGAGCTTCCAGAGATAATAGGTCAACTGGACAACATCGGAGATTTAAAAACAAAAATAAGGATTTGTAAATGAGTAAATTTATATTAGGTCAAAGTGTTTATATTGAACATCCTCAATCAGGCATTGCGCCTTTTGTTATTATAAATGTTAAAATTGTTGGCGTAGTAAAGGTGGTAAGATATAGTTATTATTATCACGATTATATGAAAAGTCTTAATGGTGAAAAAATTGACTATGAATACAGAGTGCAATTATCTCCTAGTGGATCTCAGATAAATGTTAAGGAGGATGAAATATTTTCCGATTTATCAGAATTAAAAGCAATACTTGAAATAAAACTAGAAGAAAAAAAGCAACGCTTACAGAAAGAAATTAACAATCTAAGCGTGCTTGTAGATTAAATAAAAAAGGAAGAATGGAAATTAAACTAGACATACCACCACTATCAGTTAATAAATGCTGGCAAGGAAAAAGATATAAATCAAAAGAATATCAAAAATATGAAAAAGATTTATTATTTATTTTGCCAAAAAAGAAATTGCCAGAGCCTCCTTATTTAATCAAATTTGAATTTGGTTTTAGCAATAAATTATCAGACTGGGATAATCCAGTTAAGCCACTTCAAGATATCATGCAAAAGAAATATAATTTTGATGACAAAGATATTTATCAAGCTACTGTTGTAAAAATTATAGTTAAGAAAGGGAAAGAATATTTTAAGGTAAGCCTTGAGTCTCTAAGCTAAATCATGTCAAGTAATTTATTTTCAATTATTTTAATCTTTTCTATTGAAAAATAAGAATTGATCTTGATAATAATTTTTATCCCTAGGTTAAAGAAGTGGTATTATTTATTCTAGGGATAGCATCCACAGCCTTTTAAAAAAGAGAAGGAAAAGCTTACTTGGCTGTGGGTGTTTAATAATACAAGCGGGGATCTTTTAAGAAGTTATTGGTTAGGTTCAAGAAGGCTTAAAGAGATTGAGATTCGATTCTTAACCCTGCGCCAGAATATTTTTATGGTCGCAATCTACACGGGCAACAACAGGTCATGTTGCTTACTGATACTGGGGTTCTACAAAAACTTGCCATAGGTATCTAAATCTGATTCTTTTGTAGGGATAAGAGGGTAAAGACCAATAGAAAATATGTACAGCTTCTATTGATTGCGACTTTATAAATATTTAATTAGTCCTTAAAACAATTTTACTTTAAAATATGCCTTTTATAGACAACGAAAAAAGAGTTCTTTTCGCAAAAGACGGAGAGCCTTATTATTATAAAACAATTTGCAGCGTTGAGACATTAAGAGAAAACCCTCAAGTTATAGAGGCTTTAAATAGATTAGCTATTGAGTCAGAAGAAGATTTAAGTTTAAGCTTACAAGCTAAAGGTCAAAGATTAAAGAATCCATTGACTTACGAGAATAGCTGGAAGGTTGACGAAAAATGGCTTGATACTTTTGAGGAAACTAGCAAATCAATAGCCTTGGTAGAAGATACTAATGGAAAATTAATAGCATTAACTGCTTTTATGGTTAATGATGAAGCTACTAGGGTTAATTTAGGAATAGATGAAGATTATATTATTTTTATTAAAGCTCTAACAGATAAAGCTTACAGAAATACAGGAGTTATAACTTCATTATTGGGTGAAGTAATGAAAGAGGTTAAAGATCATTTATGCGTTGGTTGCGTTAGTATTAAGACCGCTATTAATGAAGAAGGTGAAGAGTTTGATTATGTAATGAATTTGCCAAGGTACGCTCAAATGTTTAAGAAAACTTTTGAAAACAATAAGCTGCAAGTTAGATGTGAATCGCCTATGGGTACTCAAAGAGGGGAAGAAAAAATAGAATTAGATTCTATTATAGAATCTGGATCTATTAACCAACAAACTTTATCTACAATTATTACTTCTCAAAGAGCGCAGGCTTTAGCTGGAGATAAAAAGTTGGTAGGTTTTTATATACACGGTAAATAATATTAAAACAACATGAGATGCAAAAGAGGAAGTTATGATTACTACATGACTTTTAACCAAATAGCTAAAATTGAGAATACTAGCTACCAAAATATTCAACAGATATATTTGAGGGCGGTGTATAAAATACAGAGAATGATGGCTAAGAGATATAGCGAATTTAAAATAATAAATAATAACTAACTATGAAAGGTAAAATAACAATATATGCAAACTAAAACACAGCTTCAACTAATTTTGGAAAACGAAACACTAAAAGAGCTAAACGCCATAAGTTATGATGCTAATGCAAGATTAAGCAAAGAAAATGAAGCACTACTAGCTAAGAACAAAGAGCTTGAAGAAGAGTTGCAAGAGCGCAAAGCTTATATAGTTGCTAATCCTTGCGCTCAATGCGGAGGTAAAATTAACGCAATGAAATGTGACGCTTGGGCAAAGAAAGCGAAGGAGCTTGAAGAAAAGTTAAAAAATAATGATATGTCAAAGCCAGAGCCTAAAATCGACATGAAAAAAGAATGTGTCGAGCCAGTGAGTATTTGGAAGGATGTTAGTGAGTTGCCAGAAGTAGATCATGATTGTGTAATCTGCACCAATAGAGGTAAAATGGCTTTCGCAATGTATCAACACACAGACAAAAGTTTTTTACTTATCAAGTTGATGAAACTGATGGAAGCGTCTCAAATGGGTCGATTAAGCCGCATGAACATGAAAAAAGAATGTGTCGAGCCAGTGAGTATTTGGAAGGATGTTAGTGAGTTGCCAGAAGTAGAGGTAAAATGGCTTTCGCAATGTATCAACACACAGACAAAAGTTTTTTACTTATCAAGTTGATGAAACTGATGGAAGCGTCTCAAATGGGTCGATTAAGCCGCATGAAATGTATAAATATACAACTTTAACCGACTTCGTGAATCAAGTAGAAGACATGGAAGCAAGATTAAGAAAATTGGAGGGTAAATAATGTTATCAAACGAAGACAATATATCTTTCTTAGAACAAACAATTATTGAAATTGAATTTCTGCTTTCAGATACAGGAAATTTAAATTTCTATAATCCTCTAACATGTAAAGAAGAAACATTATATATAGATGATTTTAAAAGAGATTTCTTAAAAAATGTAGTAGAGCCTTATAATGAATATAAAGAATCTCCGCAATTTTATTACGATTCCTCTTATTTTAAAGTTATGAGAGAACAAGTACTAAGAAGAATATGCGAGAATGCTTTTCAATTACTTAATAATATTAAGTTAGCTAAAATATGTAGTACATCAAAACAAGTAAAAAATGAAAATGGCAAACAAAAGGATAGAAAAATTAAAAGAAACAAATTCATCAGTCATCAAGAAGCTAAGAAAAAATCTTTTATCTTGTTCATTTTGCCCTGCTCATGGCGGAGAAAATTTAAAGAGATCTCCGCCTAGATACGGAGTAACAAAACCAAAATATAAAGATAAATTAACTAAATTGGAGGGGAAATAATGTTATCAGAAAAGGAGCTAGAAAGAGGTTTAGAAATTATTAAAAGAATTTTAGGAGTTGATTTTTCTGACCGTCCAGATGTGAAATATGTAGTATTTAAATATGTGAACCATGTTATTTGTGGGCAGAGTACAGAAATGAATAGGAAATTTGACTCAATTCGTGATTGGGATTTTGAATTATATTATATAATGCGTCAGGGTGGCTTAACTGATAAGCAAGCTCACTATCAACTTGCTAATGGAATTGTTGACAAGATTAATGAAGAACTTAAATTAATTGAAGAAAAAAAAGATGAAAAATGATCTATGGATCTACGCTGGATTCTTTGCTATTGTTATGATTGTAGCTTGGGCTTTTGGTTTTAACTTTGATGAGCCTTTTGATTCGTCAAAGTATATTGGGGTTTATACTGATGCTATTAATGATCCCTTAAAATAAGAAGGTTAAAGTTAAGTTAAATGAAGCACTAAAGTGTATTCCATCGCTAGAATTTGAAACAGCTTTAAAAGTAATTTTATTCACACCAAGACCCCTTTTTTTTTCCATCGTACGATCGGGCTAATCCATTTTTTATTAGCTCGTCTGATAAGCTTTTGCCGTTTATTTCAACATCTGCAAGTAACCTGCCGCCGTACTTGTCCCATTGAATATTTCTGAAAGTAGCTGTTTTATTTTTGCCAATAAATTGCTTAGTAAATTTAGAAGCCTTTTCTGCTAACTTAGCTTCTTTTTCGCATTTAGCTCTTGATCCTTTTTCTGGCGTATCAATTTTTAAAACTCTCACCGATAGCTTTAATTCTTTTGGGAAGCACTCGTTTTTTATTTCAATTGTATCGCCGTCAATTACACGCAGAATTTCCCACTCGTAAGCGTAAGCGTTTGATGATATTGATAATAAAATTATAGTAAGTAATATTTTAATCATTGGCAGGGCATTGTTTTAAGCAAGAGCAGTTATATTCTCTTTGGTAAATGTATAACACTCTTATCATTTCATCAGATAACATTTCTTCATAAACACCTTCTTTTTCGCCAGTAGGAAGAGGCTTTGCCCATTGGCAGAAGTTACTTTGTTTTGTTGCGTGACCGCAACCAGTTACGCTTATCAGCAATAGGAGTATTATCGTATTTCGCAATGCGTTCTTGAATTTCATTTATATTTTTAATTTCAGATTCTTTTTCTTCTAAATTATCTTCCAGTCTTTTGTTTTCAGCCCTTAATTTTCCAATGAAGAAAGCGGCAATAACTCCAGCGAAAATAGCAAGCCCTTTTAAAAAATCAATCATTTTTACAGTAAAGAAATTAACCATTTAGCCCCCTCAATGCAATCAGATACAGAAATTTTAGAGATAAAGAAGAACATGCCGCTACAAAAACTTATAGAAAAAAATGTGGCTCTTAACGGAGGTTTAGAAAAGAATTTAAAAAACTCTTTAACTATTCTCAAAGCAACTTCTGCGTTTGTTAGAGGTCTATCGCATTGGTCATTCATACTTTTTCCTTTTTTCTCTTTTAATAAGAATTTCTCTAAATTCATCCAACATCTCTTCATCTTTAGAAATCAAAGCATCTGCAAGATATTGATTTTCAGTTTCTATATCATGCTTAACTTTTCTATAATTTCCAATTGAAAATTTTAATTCTACAACTTCTTCTTTTAATTGACTAACATCTCCTTTAATAAATTCAAATTCTTTCTTAAATTCAGATTTTACTGCAGGTATCATTTTTGCTAAACCTTTATTAATTGCGCCCTCGGCTGCACAAGCTCCAAGAAATCCAACAATTTTTACTAATCCGTAAACTATTAGACCCCAAAGAGCTATTAAGCCTCCAGCGGTTTTTAAGATTAAAGAATTTATACTATCAAGTATTTCGTCCATTAAATTTCACTCACTGATTCAATTATAATAACATCGCCATTTTCATCAACTGGCAATAATACCGCATCACTCTCTACTTCAGTAATAGATTCTGGTTCTAAGTTTAATTCAGTAATAGATTCTGGTTCTGCAAGAATTACGCCATCACTTTCGAAGCCTTCTAAGTCACCTACTTTGGTAACCAAGAAATTACCATCTAGATCTTCAGTTGGTTTTTCAATTTTGTTTGAATAACCTTTGCACCAATAAAAAACTGAAGCTCCCAAAGCACCAAGTAATCCGCCACCTAGTTTTAAATAAAGTAAATAGTTCATGTTAATTAAATTTTATAATTTGATTGTTATTAAGTGTTTTTATTTCAATTCCTAAAATTAAATTTGGGTAATCTATATAAATTGCATTTAAAGAATCTAAAAGAGATCCTTGTTTTTGTTCTAAAAACTCCCATCTTTCCGTATTTGTTTCAATGCCAACAAGCTTAAAGATGTTCCAGTTGTTTTCTTGTATAATTATATTTTTCATTATTGTAATTTTTATAAAATTGTAATTTCGTTTTTAATTCTTTTAAAAATATTTATTAAAATAAAGACAAAAAATTTGTCTTAGAATTAATAACACCGTCAAAAGGATTTAATGTGCTTGCTGTTACCAAATTACCTGTGTTTGTTATGGTAAAATTGTTAGCAGAAGCGTCAGTAAAAGGTAGGGTTGATTGTTGAAGTGTTAGTAAAGATGTTCCTGATATTGCACTTAAAGGCTCAACAGGTGGCGTAAAACCACTTGTATATATTGCAGTTCCTTTAACTACGCGTAAATTTGAAAGATAACCCTCAATAGCATTAGATATTCCGTTTATTGAGCCTATTATGGGTGTGTTTGAAGTAAAAGATTGTGAATTACTCCCAGTTGCTTGGATATTGCCGTTTACATATAGCCTCAATGATGATACATTTTTTACTATCGCAACATGATACCAAGTATTTAAAGTAAAAGTACTTATTGATGTTAATAAAATATTTCCATTAGAGGCAATTGAAAATTGGTTGTTAGAAGCGCCTGCGGTTAATAAATAGACGTTATTAAGAACATTATATAATGTAGTAGTGCTAAAAAGCACTTGGCTAGCTTTATATGAAGAAGCCCTAAACCAACCTTCAATGGTAAAATTGCCAATACCAAAAGTAAATGCTGAGCTTGTTGGCAATGATAAAAAAGCATTTCCTGCGAAATTTCCTGAGCCGTTTGCCATTATAGTTGTGCTACCGCAATAACATCCCAAAATCCATCTTGGGAATTATACACGGCTCCTACATATACAGCTTTTGAAATTATAGTTGTTATTGGTAATGTTGTTCCAACGGCACGATAACCGCCAGCAGAAGTAGTCCAAGTTAATACTCTTTCTGCTCCATTATCTTTAATACGAATTATAAGTTTTTGACCATCAACTGGCGTGCCACTAGGAATTGCTATAGTTGCCGCAGCTGCTAACGCTGTTACAATATATTGGTCTGATGTATCCGCTGCGGGAGTAATTGTAGAAGCAGAAGCGATGCTTGTAACTCTAGGATTTATGCGAGTGCTACTAATTCCCCCACTAAATGTTTTATTACCTGCAATTGTTTGTGTTCCAGTTGATAATACCCCTCTAGCAGTTGAACTAGCATTGGGCAGGGCAAAAGTAATAGTTGAGCCGCTTAAAGTAATCGAAAAATCACTGCCTATTGAAGAAGTTGCAGCTGTAACAGATTGAAGATTTTTTGACGCATCAGTTCCTACTAGTAAAGACGCGGTAAGTGTGTCAACATTAAATTTTCCATCGGCTTCGTTAATTTTGGCTTTGGTAATTCCATCAATTTGAAAAACTAAATCTTTTCTTGCGCCAGTGCCAACCTTTGTAGAATTTAAACCACAATGATTATCTGTGCCGTCTGAATAAACTTGTAAAAAAGACGCATTGTCAGCATCAGTTCCGTCAAAACAATCTATGCCAGCAAGGCGAGAAGCGCCGTTTGGAAGTATAGGGACCCGAGTGTTGCCGTTTAGAGTTGAGGTTTGAAAAGCAAGGCGGTTTGCACGAGTTGCGTTTGAAAAATCGCCAGTAATATCTAAGCCGTTTCCGCTAAAATTAAGACTGCCAGTTAGTGTACCGCCAGTAAGTGGTAATGCGCCTATTTCTTCAGCAGTAGGCTCAACGCCAGATCGTCCTTTGTATTTGTTTGTAAGTCCACCCATATAGTAAATGTTTTATAGCAATCATCTTTACATTTACTCATATTTTATAAATGTTGCCGTGTTAATAAAAAAAATCAAGTATTATTTTAATTCTTGATACATGCTTTGAAAAAAATTATTCCAATTTTTTCCTAGCTTTTCTTGCGCTGATGGTAAACCAAAAGTTGCACCAGTTGTTTTGTAGCTTTTCTCAAAAAATGAAAACCAAACTGAATCAATCTCGCCATTTTCTTTTGCTAAAGGTTGCCCTGCATTTGGTACTCCAATATCAACTAATAAATCAGTTTTTATTGTTGTTTTTATTTGCTGAAAAAAAGTATTCCATTCGGGTTTTACAATATTATTTTCTTCCACAATTGGTTGTTGAACATTTGGTAAATTAATCATCTTCTGATTCAACCTCCACAAAAGCCCCAACAATTTGAAACTTAGTTGGCTCGCTATAATTTAATCTAGCAATGAAAGAACGAGCTTTCCTGCCTATTTTTGTCCAAAATACCTCTGTTAAAAAAGAGCCTTCTGCGCCTATTGGCTGCCATAATTCATCCGTATAGGTTTTGCCGCCATTGTCAGAGAATCTGCCAACTAATTGTGGATCAATACCCTGTCCAGTTGCAATTCCAACTCCCGTGTCCATCATTACAACAAACTTATTTAAAGAGAATCTTGCAAAGTTTTTAAACATTGTTGTTCCAATAATTTCTCTTTTAATTACTGTTCCGTTTTCAGTATAAACATCAGGGTCTATTTCGTAAATAATCCCAGTTTGGAAATCACCCACCAAGTTTTTACCTGCAAAATAAGCATGGCAATTGGTTCTCCATCTTCCATCTTTGCCTTGATTATTAACGCTTTCTCTTTCGTGCCAGAGTTCAGTTGTAATGTCGTATTCCCAAGTCTTGTTTGCACTTGGAAAGGTTAGACAATAAAACTTATGCCCGTCT
>Ga0315289_10003329_pt1 | contig 24401 bp, 22 predicted proteins | sample YL17G11_40_MG_FD_203452 | JGI IMG/M metagenome (GOLD analysis project Ga0315289, IMG submission 203452) | Sediment microbial communities from Yellowstone Lake, YNP, Wyoming, USA - YL17G11_40 | ecosystem: Environmental > Aquatic > Freshwater > Lake > Sediment | place: USA: Wyoming | collected...
CCATTCAGTTACCCAAAAGATAAGAATCGGGCGGCGGCGGTGCCAAATGCGGCCCGTGGGATTTCCGCAGATTGTCCCCCGAGGCGCGCCCCCCAAGGCAGGATGCACTGATTAGGAGGCCCGTATCGAATAGCGCGAGTGTGCCGGGACGGACACACCGAAGTGGGTCTCTTTCGTGCCCATCCTATTTCTTATGGTAGGTGGAGATACTCCGGCAGGTTCCGCAGGCGGATCCTCCGGGCCCGCTCCCCCGCGTGGGCCAGATCGACACGGATGTAGTCCACGCCGCACAAGGCCGGCTCGATTTTATCCGCCCATTCGATCAGGACGACCGATTCGGGATAACAGAAGTCGTCGAAACCGAGCCTCTCAAAGTCGGCGATCGAGTCCAGCCGGTAGGCATCGATGTGATAGAGGTCGAACCGGCCGGCATATTCGTTGACGAGAACGAACGTAGGACTGGTAACACTCTCCCGGTCCTGGGCGCCGGCGCCGGCGGCAATCCCTTTGATCAAGTGCGTCTTGCCGCTGCCCAAGGGTCCGCAAATCGCCAAGATCTCCCCGCCACGGAGTTGGGCCCCGATTCGCCGGCCCAGCTCCATTGTCTCCTGCGGCGCGTTAGATGTCAGGGTGATTTCCACGGTAATCTCTCCACGCAGCCAATTCAATCCGGCAAGTGCTCGTAGCCGCCGGGCCGCAGGTCCCTGAGCGGCCCGTTCGGCATCCGGATTTCCATTCGTCCCGTGTTCGTGATCCTTCCGATGGCCGTGACCGGCACCGGATCGTCCCACCGCCGATGCAAGCGGTCCCACTGGTCGGGGGACAACGTGAACAACAGCTCGAAATCCTCACCCTCATTCAGGGCCGCCCCGAGCGGGTCCGCCTGGGTCCCGGCCTCCTCCGAAATCGGCACCGCGGCGGCTTCCACGAGAGCGCCTACGCCGCTTTGGTTGCAGATGCGGTTGAGGTCGGTGCTGAGCCCATCGCTGACATCCATCATCGCGTGCAGATCGGCGATCCGAACGATTTTCAGAGCCTCCTTGACCCGCGGCTCGAATTCCAGGTGCCTGCGCCGGCCGGAGCCTCCCAGAGAGCCCGTGACGCAGAGGACGTCGCCCACCTTGGCGCCGTTGCGCCGGACCGGAGGCTTGTCGCCCGGCTTGCTCAACATCGCGACGCACACGGCAAACCGCCCTTCGTCCTTCCAGCTTGTGATGTCGCCGCCTACCAAGGGGCAATGGTACTTATCGGCGGCGGACACGACTCCGGCGTGCAACTCCTGCAACTGTTGTCCGCCCCACCCGCGCGGCAGCGCCACGGCCACCACCGCGGCCAGGGGAATCGTCGCCATCGCCGCACAGTCGCTCAGGCTGGCCGCCATCGATTTGTAGCCCACCTGCTTCAATGTCGCGGTCTGGAGGTCGAAATGCGTTCCGTCAAGAAGCATATCGGTCGTGATGAGCACCGAGGCGCCGCGCTCCACGGCGATCTGGGCCATGTCGTCCCCGATGCCGATCGGAATATCCGCGGCCGACAATTGCCTCTGCTGCCGGAACCAGCCGGTGATCTCATCCTCCCTCATGTCATTGCCCCGCGAGGTGTTTCTTCCAAAAGGCAAGCTGCTGCTGCGCCTGCTCCGGTCCCGCCGCCCCTGCGGAGGCGTAGCGCCGCACGACGTTCGCAGCCCCCAGATAGTCGTACACGTCGCCGTCTATGAGAGACGAGCACTCCCGGAACTCCTCCAGAGAGAGCTGTCCCAACTGTTTGCCTTGCTTCTCGCAGGCCGCGACAAGAGTACCGACGACGCCGTGCGCCTGGCGGAAAGGCATCCCCTTCTTGACCAGGTATTCCGCCAGAGCGGTGGCATCCAGGAAACCGGAATCGAGACCCGTGAGGATTTCCCGGGTCCGGAAAGTCGTATGCGCAACGACGGCGGCGGCGATTTCCAGCGATTTCTCCGTCGTGTCGGCCGTCGAGAACACGTGGATCTTGTCCTCCTGCAGGTCGCGGTTGTACCCGGAGGGCTGGCCTTTCAAGATCGTCAGCATCGCCACGAGCGCCCCATACACGGCGCCCGTCTTGGCCCGCATCAACTCCAGCACATCCGGATTGCGCTTTTGCGGCATCATGCTCGACGATGTGCAGAACGCATCGTCGATGCGAATGAAGGCAAACTCATTGGTGGAGAAGATGATCCAATCTTCGGCAAAGCGAGAGAGGTGCGCCGCGATCAGGGCGCAGTCGAAGAGGAATTCCGCGCAAAAGTCCCGATCGCCAATAGCGTCGATACTGTTGTAGACGAGATCGGCAAAGCCAAGCTTCTCGGCCGTGCTCTTTCGGTCAATGGCCAGCGTGGAGCCTGCGATGGCTCCCGCGCCGAGCGGGGAGGCGTTCAGCAGGGTCCGGCAGTTCCGCAGACGCGCGGAATCGCGCTCAAGCTGCTCCACAAAGCTCAGCAGGTAGGCCGCAATGACAATCGGCTGGGCCCGCTGCAAGTGCGTATAGGCCGGCATTGGGTCATCCGTGTGTTTGGCCGCCAGTTCCACGAAGGCCCTTTGCAGTTGGGCGATTCCCGCTTGCAGCGTCTCGATCTCGTCCCGCAGCCACAGCCGGATATCGGTCGCGACCTGATCGTTGCGGCTGCGCCCCGTGTGAAGCTTGGCGCCGGGATCGCCGATTCGCTTGATGAGGGCGGCCTCGATGGCCATGTGAATGTCTTCCGCGGACTTGTCGAACTCGAACCGCCCTGCTTCGATCTCCTCGCTGATCTCGACGAGTCCCTTCTCAATGGCCTTGAACTCCGGCGGCGTGATCAGCTTCTGCTGGGCGAGCATGGCCGCGTGGGCAATCGAGCCAACGACGTCGTACTTGTAGAGCCGCGTGTCATACGAAAGCGATTCCACGTAGTCGACCGTCAACTGATCGGGCTTGGCGGCCAGTCGTTTCTCCCAGCTTCGTTGCGTATCGGTCATAAGTCGGGGCCCTCGGGATTCATGATTTACAATTTACGATTTACGATTTATTATTTATAAATCCCGAATCGCAAACCGTAAACCGTAAATTCTTGGATGGCCTATGACTTCGCTTCTGATCACGAATGGCAGATTGTATGATGCTCCCGAAAATGCCCCGCTGAGCTCGGTTCTGATTCGTCAGGGGGTGATCGAAAAGATGGGACGGGCGGACCGTGCGGATCAAGTTCTCGATGCGGGGGGCCGGATCATCGCTCCCGGTCTGATCGACGTGCACATTCAAGGCGCCGGCGGCGCGGACGTGCTCGATGCGACGCCGGAGGGCCTGGAGAAGATGTCGCGGACTTGTGCGCGATTCGGTGTCACCAGCTTTCTGGCGACCACGGTCTACAAGCCCGGTCAGGAGAACCGGCATCTGCGCGTTGCCGCCGAGTGCGTCGGACGCGACTTGGGCGGCGCGCGCCTGCTGGGCACCCATCTCGAAGGGCCCTTCCTCTCGCCTCTGAAACGCGGCATGATCCAGCCGGATTGTATCACCCTGCCCTCCCCCGCCATCCTCGGCGACATCTACACCTTGCTGGGTGACACTCTCAAGATGATGACGGTCGCGCCGGAGCTGCCCGGGAGTGCCGAGACCATCCGCTCCCTGATGGATCATGGAACGGTCGCCTCGTTTGGGCACTCGAAGGCCACCTATGATGAGACTGTCCGCGGGTTTGAGATGGGGATCGCGCACGTGACGCATCTGTTCAATGCGATGGCGTCCCTGCACCACCGCGATCCCGGTCCGCTGGCGGCGATTTTCGAGAGGCCCAACGTCACCTGCCAGGTGATCACTGATGGGGTACATATTCATCCCTCTGTACTGCGCCTCGCTTTCCACGCGATTGGTCCCGAGCGTTTCCTCACGATCACCGACGGCATGCATGCGATGGGGCTGCCTGACGGACGCTACGTCTACAACAAGTTGGAGTACGAGTCGAAGAATGGCACGGCACGATACAAGGACGGGACGCTGATTGGAACCGCCCTGGGGCTGAGCCAACTGTTGGCCCGCCTGACTCAGTTCGCCCCCTGCAGCGCTGCGACGGCCATCAAGACGGTGACCGAGAACGCCGCCCAAGTGTTGGGTCTCCGGCAAACCAAGGGGTCTATCGCGCCGGGACGGGATGCCGACCTGGTCATTCTGGAGAAAGACCTGTCGGTGCACGCTACCATCGTGGCGGGGCGAGTCGCGTACCAGCGGTAAGCCTATCGGGACAGATTGTCCTTCACGATGGAATCGCTCAGCTTGCCGCTGTCCGCGGCGGCATCTACCAAAACGTTGTCGGTAAACAGGACGCGAGAGACCGCCTTGCCCTCGATGGTGAGGGCCTTCGGTTGTACAGAAGAGAAAAGATTGCCTACGACAGCGATCTCCTGGGCGCCATCCAGCGTCAGGCCGGACGCCTCCCTATCATCCGCCGTCCGCTTGATCTTGTCGTCGCCAATGAAGCTGTCCGAGAAGTTATTGGCGCTGATCGTGATCCGCCCGCTGGCGGGACCGACGCGAACCGCGTCCTTTTTGACGATCGTGAACGTGTTGGCGCTGACGGAGCACCCATGCGCATCCCGCAGGTCGATGCCGCCCTTGACCTCATGCGCGATCACATTCGCGCTGAGGGTGATGCCATAGCAATCCCGATCCAGGACGATGGCGGTGCCGTTGCACTCCTCGATCATGTTGCCGGACACGACCGAGCCGTAGGTATTCTCTATGACCACGCCGTTGCCCAGATGATCGTCCAAATTGTTGCCCGTCATGCACAGATTGAATCCGTCGATGCAACGGACGGCATCCCAGTTCTCCTCGAACTGATTGGAGGCGACCACGATATCGTGGCAGCCGACGAGGTTAAGCCCCGTCTTCTTGTTGTACGTGATGAGGGAATCGCAGATGCGCGGGTCCTCAACGCAGAAGTGCAAATGGATGCCATCGCCACCGTGATAGCTCGAGGTGACGCCTTCAATGAAGATCTCATTGATCCGGCGGGCTTCGATGCCGTGACCGCTCTTCTCATTGCCGGTGAGCCGGAAGTTCGCCAGTCGAATCCGCCACAACATGTCCTTGTCGGTGTCGCCGCCGCTTGGATGCTGGAGGAGAATCGCGCTTTTACCTTCGGTATTGGTGTTCTTGATGTGCGTGGCCGTCCCCGCGCCTTCGAGGAGCACATCCGACGCCGTGATCTTCAGCGGCTCCTTGATCTCAAAGGTGCCGGGAGGAAGGCGAACCGCCCCGCCCGTGGACGGAAGTGCGTCGATCGCCGCCTGGAGACTGGGATACTCGGCGGCGTCAATCACCCGCAGAGCGCCCGGCAGCTTGCCGCGTGTGCCGGCAGGTTCCGAGGTCTTCGCGGCAACGAAACAATCCGCCAGCAACACGGCCACGCCAATGAGGACAGAAATGCCAATCCAACGGGTCGCTCTCATATAATCTCCCCTTTCCGATTTCCGATTTGCCGCGTGGAGCAAGCCCCACTCTACGCCTTCATCACCTCCGTGAGCACGGAGATGGTGTGATCGATATCCCCGGCGGTGATGCCATAGTGCGTCACGGCGCGCAGACGGGCCGGCCCGGTGCTTAGGACCCTGACGCCGCGTGCGCCAAGCCGCTGGGCGAGTTCCTCGGCCTTCAGTCCCTCCGCGGTCACGTCGAAGTAGATGATATTGGTCTGCACGCGAGCCAAGTCGATGGACAACCCCTCGATCCGTGCAATGCCCTCGGCCAATCGTGCGGCGTTCTCGTGATCCTCGCGAATCCTATCGATCATCTTCTCCAGCGCAACGATGCCGGCCGCCGCGAGAATGCCCGCTTGGCGCATGCCCCCGCCCAGTACCTTGCGGGTCCGGCGCGCCTCCGCAATGAAGCCTTTCGAGCCGCAGACGACAGAGCCGACCGGGGCCGCCAATCCCTTGGAGAGGCAGAAACTCAGGGAATCCACGCCGAGAGTCAGTTCCCGGACATCGACACCGAGGGCAACCGCCGCGTTGAAAATGCGTGCCCCGTCGAGGTGCACCGCGAAGCCGCGACGATGAGCCAACTCAACCACGCGGGCCGTATATTCGGCCGTAAGGGCCGCTCCATCGCACCGGTTGTGGGTGTTTTCGAGGCAGACCAGGCGCGTGCGGGGGAAATGGACGTTGTCGGGGCGGATGGCCGCTTCGATGTCTTCCAGACGGAGCGTGCCATCCGGCTGATTCGGGACCGTGCGGGGATGAATGCCTCCCAAGGCGGATATGCCGCCTGCTTCATAGATATGGGTATGGCAGCGGTCGCCCAGAATGACCTCGGCGCCTCGCCCGCAGTGGGTCAGAATGGACACCAGATTGCCCATTGTGCCGCTGACCACCAGCAGGGCAGCCTCCTTGCCCACCCGCTCGGCCGCCATCCGCTCGAAGCGGTTCACCGTCGGGTCGTCGCCGAATACATCGTCCCCAAGCTCGGCGTGATAAATGGCTTCCCGCATCTGGGGCGAGGGAAGAGTGACCGTATCGCTACGCAAATCAATCGTTTCCATAACATCCTTCGGACCAGAACCGCTGGGGCTCCCAATCGCGACTTGTCGCGATTGGGGACCCTCCCGCCCTTTTCGCGACACATTTCGGCGTAAGGATAGCCCCTCAACGTCTAGGCGTCAACGATGGGCATTTTCCCTTTGGCTCGCGAAAAGCGAGTGCGTATCATGAACGGATGATGATCGTACGGCTGTTGTACATGACAGGTGGTTGTCTCTTTCTGCTTTCGCTCGTCGCGCATCTCTACGTGCGGGTGTATCTGCGTCCCAGGGACAAATCGGACCTGGACGACTACTACTACGAATTCGAGGACCAGCATCCGCAGTATGCACGCTATACCCGCTGGCTGCAGATTTCGCTGGGTGGCGCTGCCGCAGGAATGCTGCTGCTGTTCATGGGAATGATCTTCTGATTCTCGGGTTCTGAACCGGGGTCCGCCATGTCGTTGAAAGTCCTTGGTATCTCAGCCAGCCCCCGCCGGGAAGGCAACAGCGATCTGCTCCTTCGTCAAGCCCTTTCCGGGGCAGAGCAAGCGGGCTCCCGCGTGGAATATCTCCGGCTGTGCGACTACAGAATCGAGGGGTGTCGCGAGTGCTACAACTGCTCCGCGACTGGCTATTGCTCCACCAAAGACGACTATCAGCCAATTCTCGAGAAGATGCTGGAGGCCGACCGGCTTATCTTCGCCACCCCCGTGTTCTTCATGACCGTCTCCGCGCAGGCGAAGCTTCTGATCGATCGCGGCCAGTGCCTGTGGGTCCGCCAGACCCGGCTTCACAGACCTTTGTTCGAGCCCAAACGGGACCGGCGCGGCCTTCTCATCGCCGTCGGAGGCTCCCGAAGCCGGAAGCAGTTCGATTGCGTCCGGCAGCCTGTCCAATCCTGCTTCAAGTACCTCGAAGTGGACTACCTGGGCAGTCTGTGCATCAATCAGGTGGATGAAAAGGGGGCAATTCTGAAGCGGCCCGATGCTCTTGACCAAGCCTTTCGCCTCGGCCGCCTGCTGGCCGGTGCCGATACACCTCTTCCCCAGAGGCCCATCAAGATTGAGATGTTTTGAACGGCCCCGTGTCGTGGTCTTCCGGACCGGGAGTCGTTGCTCTTCCGTGAAGAAATAGGCAAGGCTGACGGTCTCCTCCTACTCGGCCGTCAGCCTTGTGCTTTTTCATTGCCCCGTGTGTGGCTCTCGCGCGATCGCGATCCTGATAGGATCGATGCGAGCTACTCGAAAGCGATGCCTAACCCGATACTTGCATCGTCAAGCGTGTTTCTTCGGTCGATCCGGACGACGCGCCCCTTCTTGATGCGGGCGTATTGCCCTTTCTCTTCGGCCAGCACATCCGTCCTCGGGAAGTTCAGTTCCACCACACTTCCTTCGTGGGCGGGCGTGCTGATGGGCACGTTGACCAGAACGCCGGTTTTGCTGATGTTGGCGCTGCGGCCGTTGAAGAAGCGGTTGGCCTCCGGGAGCCAAACACTGACGGGCCACGACAGTTTCGTCCTGCCTTCCCTGCGCTGCTCTATCAACGTTTCCATGATCCAGATCTCCTTTCTGCCAACCTGTTCCACGCCAGTCCGGACAGGTTTCATTCAACCGCGCTGCTATCGGCAAGGAAAACGGGATAGTTTACAGAATATAGGCAACTTCAGACAAATTCATTGCCTTTTCCTGGACTGTCTCGGCGTCATATTTAAGCGGCGTCTTCTTATCGGTCGCGGGAAACGGCTATTCTCAGCAGCGGCTGTCCAACTGTGCTTGCGGGCCCTCAACATTTTGTGTATCGTGAATTTTATGACAGCAGAAGTCATTAAGATCAGCGGTCGCCAGGGAGATTTGGATCGAATCAAGAAAGCAGCGGAGCTCGTGGAGGCCGGCGGTCTGGTGGCCTTTCCGACCGAGACGGTGTACGGTCTGGCGTGCAAAGTGGCTCCTGCCTCACTGGCTCGGCTGAACCATCTCAAAGGCAGGGACGTCAGCAAGCACTACACTCTGCACATCGGGCAGATCGACGAGTATCGCAAGTACGTCCCCAAGGTTGGTGTACGGGCGGAGAAACTGATTCGGGAGGCATGGCCGGGTCCCTTGACCCTGGTGTTCGATCTGGATGCGGCGGCCCTGGAAGTGCAGAAGGGCCGGCTGGACGGCGAGGCGATGCGGACTCTGTACAAAGACCATTCCATCGGGATTCGCTGCCCGGACCATCCTGTCGCCTCCCTGCTGCTGCGTTTGGTCAATGACCCCGTCGTGGCGCCGAGCGCCAATCGGGCGGGCCAGCCGCCCGCCACCGATGCGGATCGGGTGCTTTCGCTGGTGGGCGACGACGTGGATATGATCCTGGACGGCGGGCCCTGCAAATACCAGAAGAGCAGCACCGTTGCCCTCGTGGACAAGCGCGGTATCAAGGTGCTGCGTGAGGGCGTGTATTCGCGGGATCAATTGGAGCAGATGTCGCAGGTTACCTTTCTCTTCGTCTGTACCGGCAACACGTGCCGCAGCCCGATGGCGGAAGGCCTTTTCCGCAAATACCTGGCCGAAAAAATCGGGTGCCACATTGACGAACTGGAGGACTGGGGCTATAAGGTATTATCTGCGGGCACGATGGACATGGCCGGTGCTCCCGCCAGTGCCGAGTCGATCAAAGCGTGTGCAGTCAAAGGAGTTGATATCGCCAACCACGCAAGCGGGCCGTTGACCCGAGCGCTGGTGGACGCCAGCGACTTCATTTTCTGTATGACACGGTCGCATTGTGAGCAGGTTCTCTTCTATTCCGCGGAGGCGGAAAGGAAGTGCCTGCTGCTGGCCCGAGACCGAGACATTCCCGATCCGATCGGCCAGCCGCAGGAGCGTTTCGACAGTTGTGCCGACCTGATCGAGACGGCCGTGAAGACAAGAGTGAGTGAGCTCATGATATGAAAGTAGCAGTTGGGAGCGACCACCGAGGCTTCAACGCGAAACAACTCATCAAGGCGATTGTCAGCCAGATGGGGCATGAGTGTGTGGACGTCGGGACCGACAATGCCACACCCGTCGACTATCCGGATCTGGCGTACCTCGCCGCCAAGTGCGTGTCCGAAAGACGGGCGGACCGGGCGATCCTGATTTGTGCCACCGGCTTGGGCATGAGCATCGCCGCCAACAAGGTCCGGGGGATCCGCGCCGCCCTGTGCTATGACGAGCTCACCGCCCACATCGCGCGCGACCACAACGATACGAATATCCTGTGCCTCTCCGGCGACCAGATCGGGGAGGTACTCCTGCGGAAGATCGTCGAGACGTGGATGACCACGGAGTTCAGCGGCGGGCGTCATCAACGCCGGGTGAACAAGATCACGGCCATCGAGGAAGGCCGGGACCCGCGCGAGGTCACGAACGGATAGGCACCCCCTGCCGTCCTCTCGAACGCCGCCTCGCCCTATTCGAGTTTTTGCTGCAACTGCTGGAGAACCGAGCGGATGGTCTTGATCTGCTCCTGCAGGTCCATCATCTGCTGGGTCTGGACCTTCAGTTTGTCGTTCAGCACATCCACCTTCGATTGAGCGCTTCGGGCATCCTCCAGGGCCGCATTCTTCGCCTTCGTCAGGGTCGCGACCTGGTTTTCCAGCACGCCGCGCGTATCCACCAGGTTCTGGACCATCTTCTGCAGGTCGTCCCGCGACTTGGTCAGCTCGGTCACCTTGGCCTCCACCTTGATGCGGGCTTTGTCGAGCTCATTGACCTTCGCTTCGAGGTTGCTGCGTGAAGTCGTCAACTCCTGCACCTGCACCTGGAGACCGTTCTTGGCCGTCGTTGTATCGGCCAGCTTGGACTCCGCCTCGCTCAGCGAACCCTTCAGTTTCTCCACGTCTTTCTCGAGCACAGCCTTCTGCAGCAGGGATTCATCGAGAGACGCCTTGATCTGCCGGAACTCTGCGTTCGATTCCAGGGACTTGCCGGTCGTCCGAGTGCAACCTGCGCACATAAGAAGGGAGATCGTCGCGACAATACCTGCGGCTACATACATTCTCTTCGTCATTCTACTCCTCCCGTTCACTCCAACCGTGCTGCTAAACCAACGCCCTAGCCGGGCGCCTACCCCTTTAACCATCCCTCATATATGGATCAGCATAGCGAAAACGTCACGAAACGTCAAGTCCTTTCGAGACCAAGCCCCGCCTAGAGGAGTTTCGCCACCGGGAGTCCGGACGTGTTGGGGCTTCTCAGACCGTCGCCGGAGAGGAGCTGCGCCGACCTGAAATCACGTCGCCGGCGGCCACGATTCGTGCCGCCTTTCGCTCGGCTCGCAACGCACAGCCCGTTCCGACAGAGCGCCACTTGCGGTATCGGCTTTCGAGCAGTTCTGTCGTCGTCATCCGCCGCAGTTCCGTGAGCGCCCGGGCAATATAGGACTCGACGTTGTGGACCGTGTCATGTACGTTCCGGTGAGCGCCGCCGACCGGTTCGGGGACAATGGCGTCGATCAGGTCGAGCTTGAGCAGGTCCTTGCCGGTCAGTTTCAGCGCCCGGGCCGCATCCGGGGCCTGCGATCCGTCACGCCAGAGGATCGCGGCGCAGCCTTCGGGCGAAATGACCGAATAGTACGCAAATTCCAGCATGGCCAGCCGGTCGCCCACCGCAATCCCTAGGGCGCCGCCGGAACCGCCCTCGCCAATGCAGATGCAAACGACCGGCACTTTCAGACGGGACATCTCCGTCAGGTTGACCGCAATCGCCTGGGCCTGGCCTCGTTCTTCCGCCCCGATTCCCGGATAGGCGCCCGGAGTATCGATCAGCGTGACGATCGGCAGGCCGAATTTCTCGGCAAATTTCATCTTGGCCAGGGCCTTGCGATACCCTTCCGGGTTCGGGCATCCGAAGTTGCACGCGATCTTCTCTTTGGTGGTTCGGCCCTTGTTCTGCCCGACGATCAGCACCTTGCTTCTGGCAATCTGGCCGATGCCCACCACGATGGCGCGGTCGTCGCCAAAGCACCTGTCCCCGTGCAGCTCGCGGAAGTCCCGAACCATCAGGTTCAGATAGTCGGTCAGAATGGGCCTTTGCGGATGGCGCGCCACCTGGACGGTCTGCCAAGCCGTCAGGTTCGAGTAGACCCGCTTCAATTCGGCAATCCTCTCCTTCTCGATGCGCCGAATCTCCACCGAGTAGTCGATCCCCTTCCTCGTGCTGAGCTTGCGCAGCTCTTCCACTTGCTGCTCCAGCTCGACCACCTTACGCTCGAAGTCCAAATAGCCTCCCGACCTGTTTCCTTCGGACGCCATATTCTTCGCTCAATCGACCCCCGTTGCGTGTGTCCTTCCGATCCTCGAACCAACCTGTCCGTATACAGAAAACCAGCCGCAACATCGGCGGCGGAGATTTCGATCGCCAAATCCGTTGGCTATCCTATGAACCGTCGATGTTAGCACTTGGAAGCCGTGAATCCAAGAAAAAAATTGACAGTCGTCGCCGTGGATTATACCTTTGAGTGTCGCCCGTGCTGCACCTTTCTCATGTAAGGCCTTGTGTGTGAACGATTTACGTCGAGTTTCCATCATAGGATTGGGGCTTCTGGGCGGTTCGGTCGCGCTGGCGGTACGCCAGCGAATGCCCGGAACCGCGGTGATCGGATATAGTCACCGTCTGGTGACGAGACGGCGGGCCAGGACCCTCGGCGTCCTAACCGAGACCGCCGGCAATCTGAGGGCCGCGGTGGCGGACGCCGACCTGGTCGTGCTGGCCACCCCGATATTCACCTTTGAGCGGTATTTTATGGACCTGTCGGGGCTCGTTCCGCACGGCTGCATTATCACAGATGTCGGCTCGACCAAGGTGCTGCCGCACGTGTGGGCCGAGAATCGCCTGGCTGGGCACGTCCGATATGTCGGCTCGCACCCGGTAGCGGGCTCCGAACAGCGAGGCGTCGAGTTCGCCAGAGATGACCTCTTCGACCAGGCCCGCTGCATCCTGACGACGACCCCAGCAACGGATCGCGACGCGGTGAAGGCCCTCAGAAGCTTCTGGTCGATGCTCGGTTGCTCGGTCCACGTGATGAGTCCGGCCCAGCACGACCGGGTATTTGCGAACATCAGCCATCTGCCCCATGTCATGGCGGCCGGACTGGTCAATGCCAGCGATGAGGACGAGATGATGTTTGCCGGCAAGGGGTTTCTCGACAGCACGAGAATTGCCTCGGGCCCGGCGACCGTCTGGACGGACGTTCTGCTGGCCAACCGGGCGAATATCGCCGACGGGATCGACCGTGCGATAGCGGAATTGGCGAGACTGCGGGCGGCGATCAAGGGTGGCAAGCGACGACAGATCGAGCAGTTATTGGAGGCGGCGTGCAGGAAACGAGCGACCTTGGTCAAATACAAGATCCGGAAGAAGGAACTACCGTCGTGAGACAATGGCGTTTCGAGGTTTTTAATCGGCCCGGCTTTGCCGATGTCCAGGGCACTCACGTGCTGAGCGACATTCGTGAACTGGGAATTACCTCCGTGGAGGCTGTCCAATCGGCGCGCGTATTTCTGATCGAGGCCGATTTCGAGCCGGCGTTCGCGGAGCGCGTGGCCCGCGAGCTTTTGGCCGATCCCGTCTGCGAACAGTATTACCTCGGACGGAGTGGCGCGCCGGCGGGATTGGCGAAAGCCACCCTGATCGAGGTGCACCTCAAGAGCGGCGTGACCGATCCGGTGGCCGAATCCGTCATGGCAGCCATCGCGGATATGGGCGTCCGGCCCGAGGGCGTGCGGACGGCGCGCAAATACATCCTTCTGGGCGAAGTCAAACCGAGTCAGATCGACACGATTGCCCGGAAGATTCTGGCGAACGACGTGATCGAGGACGTGGTGATTGGCGATGAGGCGGAGCCGCCCAGTCCCCACCTCAAGCCCTACGAGTTGAATATCGTGCACTGGCCGATCCGGGACTTGGACGATGCCGGTCTGGAGGCACTGAGCAGGGAAAAGGACCTGTTCCTGAACGTGGTGGAGATGAAGACGATTCAGGACTACTACCGCCGGCTCGGCCGGGAGCCAACGGACGTCGAGCTCGAAACCCTGGCCCAAACCTGGAGCGAGCATTGCGTACACAAGACGTTCCGCAGCGCCGTGGACATGACCACCGACGGGGAGCAGGTCCATTTCGAGAATCTGCTCAAAGAGACCGTTTTCAAGGCCACGCAGCAGCTCCACAAGGACTGGTGCCTTTCGGTTTTCGCCGACAATGCCGGCGTGGTCGAGTTCGACAATGAGTCGGCCGTCTGTTTCAAGGTGGAGACGCACAACCATCCTTCGGCGCTCGATCCCTATGGCGGTGCCGCCACGGGGATTGGCGGCGTGATCCGCGACCCAATGGGGACCGGCCTGGGCGCCCGGCCGATTGCCAACACGGATATCTTCTGCTTCGGCACGCCGGACAAGAGCTTGGACGAAGTGCCCAAAGGCGTTCTGCACCCCCGGCGGATCATGAAAGGCGTCGTGGCCGGCGTGCGGGATTACGGCAACCGCATGGGCATCCCGACTGTCAACGGCGCGGTCTACTTCGACGACCGATACTTGGCCAATCCGCTGGTCTACTGCGGCAACATCGGCCTGATGGACAAAACCAAGATCGCCAAGAATCAGCAGAGCGTGCATCTCATCGTGGTCGTCGGCGGGCGAACCGGGCGGGACGGCATCCACGGCGCTACGTTTTCCAGCGGGCAGATGACGCACGAGTATGAGACGATCTTCTCGCACGCCGTCCAGATCGGCAATGCCATTACCGAGAAGAAGATGCTCGACGTGCTCGTGCAGGCCAACGAGGCCGGACTTTACGAGGCCATTACCGATTGCGGCGCCGGCGGTCTGAGCAGCGCGGTCGGCGAGATGGGACGCGAGCTCGGCGCCGAGGTGGACCTCGACAAGGTGCCGCTCAAATATGCCGGGCTCGGCTATACGGAGATCTGGATCAGCGAAGCCCAGGAGCGGATGGTGATCGCCGTCAAACCCGACAACCTTGACGCCATCCAGCGGATCTTCGCCGGCGAGAACGTCGAGTCCACGGTGATCGGACGCTTCACGGGCGACAAGAAGCTCCACCTCCGCTATCAGGGCCAGCAGGTGGGCGAGATGGACATGGATTTCCTCCACGACGGCGTGCCGAAGTACCGGCGGCAGGCCGTCTGGAAGCAGCCGAAGCTCAGCGAGCCGAATCTGCAGGAGAAGGACACCTACAACGACGACCTGTTGCGAATTCTGTCGTCCTGCAACGTCGCCAGCAAGGAATGGGTCATTCGCCAGTACGACCACGAGGTGCAAGGTGGCTCGGTGGTCAAGCCGCTGGTAGGCGTGGCGAATGACGGGCCCGGCGACGCGGCCGTGGTCCAGCCGAAGTTGGATTCGCCGCGCGGACTGGCCATCAGCTGCGGAATGAACCCCTTGTACGGCGATATTGACCCCTACTGGATGGCTCTGGCGGGAATCGATGAGGCCGTGCGGAACCTGATCTGCGTCGGCGGCCGCGTGGATCGAATCGCCCTGCTGGACAACTTCTGCTGGGCCGACTGCGACCGGCCGGAGATCCTGGGAACCCTGGTGCGGGCGGCGCAGGCCTGCCATGACGGCGCCATCGCGTTCCAAGCCCCCTTTGTCTCCGGCAAGGATTCCCTCCACAACGAATTCGTCTGTGAAGACGGCACCGTCATCCGCATCCCGGCCACGCTTCTGATCAGTGCGATGTCACTCGTCGATGATATCGACAAATGCGTGACCATGGACCTCAAGAAAGCCGGCAACCTGCTCTTTGTGGTGGGCCGGACGAACAACGAGATGGGCGGCTCGCATTACTACAAGATTCACGGCGAGTTGGGAGCGAACGTCCCCCGGCTCGATCTCGATCTGGCGCCGCGCATCGCCCAGAGGCTGGCCGCGGCCATGGCCGAGGGACTGGTCGCAAGCTGCCACGATTGTTCCGAAGGCGGCCTTGCGGTGGCTCTTGCGGAGATGGCCTTTGCGGGAGGTCTGGGCCTGGAGGCGGACCTGCGGGGACTGCCCAGGAGCCGGGACTGTTCGCGCACGGATACGCAGTTGTTCAGCGAATCCAACAGCCGTTACCTTGTGGAGGTGACGGTGGACAATTACGACGCGTTCGCGAAACGCATGCTGAACCTGCCTTTCGGACAGATCGGCAGGGTCGTCGAGGAGTCGAAACTGAAGATCAAAGCCCAGGACGGCAGAAGCATTGTGGATGCCGACATCGACATTTTGAAACAGGCGTGGCAACGGACTTTTGACTGGTGACCGAATGGAAGAAGTACGAGCAATCGTTTTACGAGCGGCGGGTATCAACACCGACTTGGAGACGGAATATGCACTGGAGCTGGCGGGGGCCAGAGCGGATCGAGTCCACATCAATCGGCTGATCGAAGATAAGCAACTGCTCGAGCAATATCATATTCTCATCTTCCCCGGCGGCTTCAGCTACGGCGACGACGTGGCGGCCGGCAAAATCATGGCCAATCAGGTCATCCATCATCTCGCGGAGCCGGTTCGCAAGTTCATTGACGACGGCAAGCTGGTGCTGGGCATCTGCAACGGCTTTCAGGTGCTGGTCAAGGCCGGCATTCTGCCCGGCGGGAACGGTTTCAAACAGGAAGATGTGACGATCACCGGCAACGATAGCGGCAGGTACGAGGATCGCTGGGTGTACCTCGCGCCGCAGACCGCCAAGTGCGTGTTCATCGACCCCGAGCAACTGATCTATGTGCCGGTGGCCCACGGGGAAGGCAAAGTCGTGGCCAAGGATAGTGAAGCATTGCAGAAACTGGGAGCCGAGGGCCATATCGCGTTCAAGTACGTCGATGCGAACGGCGAGGAAGGCCCCTTCCCCATCAATCCGAACGGCTCGGTCGATTCCATCGCGGGCCTGACGGACGCCACGGGCCGCGTCCTGGGGCTCATGCCGCACCCCGAGCGTTATGTCCGCCGGACCCAACACCCTCATTGGTCACGCCTGGGACCGGATCTCAATCCCGATGGCATCCGGATCTTTCGCAACGCCGTGCGTTACGTTCGGGAAACCATTCTCGAGTCCTTCGCGGCCCGACCTTCGGGCAGCACCCCTGCTTTCGGCGACGGAACACCCGAACCCTAACCGCCCCGCTGGCGCCTTGACCATTTCCCGTTAACGAACGACAGGCGTCCTGGCTTGCCGCACCCGTGGAAAGTCCGACCTTCTGGTGCCGTTTTTCACCCACACCGCTGCTGTTTGATCCGCATATGCAACCGCGGCGGCTTTGGCATCGCCACGCTATGGGAATGCCCTATCCGTGAATCAGGAGAACTCTAATTGTGACGATTCGCCGTTTCGAGTCCAATCCTCGTACACTCATACATCTGCGCGAGCAACAAGACGTCCGTGGAAATCCGAAGGCGTTCCCAAGGCGATCGAGTGCCTTTGGGGGGCCCAAGTGTGTACCGGTCGCCCGGGGAAAGGAGCTAGTAACTAACAAGGATAACAACCCAGGAACGAGTTCAGGATTCTGCGTATCCAGGTGTCCAAGAGAACAGGATTCGAAGTTATCAAGGGAAGGACCACACAATGAGGACAGTTAGACAGCACAAGTGCATACTGATGTATGCGGTCTCGGCAACCGTGGCCATCGTGGCCCTCGGCCCCGGTTGGGCAACTGCCGCCTATAACCGAGACAACCAACAACAATACCAGAACCAGCAGCAGTACCAGGATCAGGACCAAGGCGATCAGTCGTACCAGCAACAGCCGAGGTCGCCGCAGAGCCAGGGCCGAGATATGCGGCTGGAGCAGCAGATTGCCAGCCGGCTGCGGCAGCAGGGTTACGGCACCCGAGGCGAGATCATGATTTTGGCCACGGGCAACCGCGTCATTCTGCTGGGCACCGTGCCTGACAACAGGACGAAAGATGGAGCCGAGAAAGCGGCCAAGCAGATTGCCACCCGGCAGTCGATTGACAACCGGCTCCACGTGAGCGCCCAGGCCAGAAGAATCCCCGACGCGCAGTTGGAGAAAGACACCAACGACAAATTGGGCGACGAACTCAGCCAAAATGTCCAGGTACAGGCCCAGAATGGGACGGTCACTCTCCAAGGGCAACTGGATAACTGGCGGCAGGTAGCGGATGCCATTGACGCCGCCTTCGCTGCCGGCGCGACCCAGGTGAACAGCCAGTTCTCGGTGGCTGGTGCGGGAGCAATGGCGCAGGGCGGAGCCGCCGGCGGGTACATGCCGGGCCCGCAGGGACAGCCTTCGTATGCTCCACGCGGCCGGCAGGGTGCGATGGGTGGCCAGCAGGCGACCAGCACTGATCTGAGACTGGCCCAACAAGTGGCCGATCAGCTTCGCCAGCAGTTGCCGCAGAGACAGAACGTTCAGCCGATTCAGCCGCAGAGTATCTACGTCACGGTCCGGCAAGGAACGGTCATCCTGCATGGCTATGTCCAGAGTAGCAGTCAGAAACAGCAGGCCGAGCAGATTGTCCAGTCCATCCAGGGTGTGCAGAACGTCCAGAACGACATCGTCATCCTGAGCACCCGCGGCGCCGCCGGCCAGGGTGGCGGCCAGATGGAATCGCAGCAAGGGGTCGGCGGTACGAGCAGTCAGGGCCGTAGTACGTCGTCCGATCGGAGACTGGCCCAGACCGTTCAGCAGCAGATCCAGAATCAGTTCCCCGATTCGAAGATCAATGTGACGGCCAGTCAGGGCACGATCACCTTGCGCGGAACCGTCCGGGACGACAACGAGAAGCAAGAGGCCGAGCAGATCGCCCAGTCCGTTAGTGGCGTGCAGAACGTGCAGAACAACCTGAGAGTGAGCAGCCAGGGCGGCTCGTTCCAGCCGCAAGGATATATCCCGGGCCAGAGCAGCCAGGATCAGTCCTACAGCCAGAGCAGCCAATCGCAGCAGGGAATGAACGGCCAGGATCAGTTCTCCAGCCAGAGCAGCAGCCAGCAGAGCTATGGCGGCACGGCCGGGCGGATGGCGTCCGACATGGCCCTCGCCCAGCAGGTTGTCCAACAACTGAAGCAACAGTTGACCGGCGTTCAGAACATTCAAATCATGAGACCGGGTACGATCTACGTGATGGCCGTCCAAGGGACCGTCATGCTGCACGGTTTCGTTCAGGACAGGAACATCAGCCAGCAGGCCGCCCAGATCGCCCGCGCCGTCCCCGGCGTGCAGAACACTCAGAATGCGTTGCGTTTTGGCCGCGCGGCCAGCAGCTATCCGTCCTACGGTTACATCCCGGGCCAGAGCCAGGGCGCACAGGGACCCGCTCAGATGGGGCAGATCGCGGAAGGCGGGCAGATGGCAACCGGCCCGTCGAGCCAGTCTGACATGGCTCTGGCGCAGCAAGTGGCCCAGAAGCTCCGGCAGCAGTTGACCGGCGTTCAAAACGTTCAGGTCGCCCGGCCGGGCACGATCTACGTGATCGTCAACAAAGGTACCGTCACGCTGGACGGCCTCGTCTCGAACAACAACCTGAAGCAGAAGGCCGAACAACTCGCCAAATCCGTCAGCGGCGTTCAGACCGTGAAGAACTCGCTGACCATCTATGCCGCGGCGGGCGGTGGCAGCCAAACCTTCGGTTACATCCCGGGCGAGGAGGACCAATTCGGCGCACCGCAGTACGGCAACCAGCAGTTTGGGAATCAGTCGGGCAATCAGTCCCTCGGCGATACACCCCCGGCTGAGGACGAATCCGGGATGCAGCAGTTTGAGGGCGACGAATCTGAGAACCAACTGGGCGACCAGGAGTCTGCCGAAGACCTATCGGGCAACGAACAGCCTAACGAAGGGACATATTGACCCCGTCGAACGGGCTTACGCTTGCCTTGAGTCAAACCGAATGAGTTGGTGATCACAGGGGCTTCGGCGCCGTGCCGGAGTCCCTCTTGTCTGAAGCAGCCCCCGCGCACCGACGGCGGCATGCCGCCTAGGCACCGCGGCTGCGCACGATCTCGACCCCGGCGGTCCGTGCGAAGCGCAGGGCCCCGGGTTTCTCCACCACGACCTCCACCCGTTCCACGCGCTGATCTCGCAGGCATTCATCGGCAATGCTCTGCGCCAGGGCCTCGATCAGGCGGAAGCGCGACTCCTCGGCCAGATGGAGGATTCGCTTCTTGAGGGCCCGGTAGTCAACCGTGTCCTCCAACGCATCCGTGCGGCCGGCCTGGCGCAGATCGGTGTGCAGCGTGAGATGAACGACGACATCCTGCTTCTCCCGGCGTTCCTGTTCATCGACGCCGACAATGCAGCGGATCGTCAAGTCGCGGATAAAGACCCGGTCCGGAGCCGACGGCGGAAGACCGTCAGTCATAAATGCGTCCTTTCATGTGAATCCCGCCATCGACGTAGATGACCTGACCTGTGATGAAGCGGCTGCGGAGCAGGAACAGCACGGCCTCGGCGATATCTTCCGGAGTGCCGATACGGTCCTGCGGGTTCGCATGGGCCAGCTTCGCCAAGTAAGCCTCGGTGAGACCCGGAGGAGGCAGAATCGAGCCGGGCGCGACCGCGTTGACCGCCACATTCGGGGCCAGCTCCAGCGCCAGCATCCGGGTCAAGGTCAGCAGCATGCTCTTGCTCAGATCGTAGGAGGCGTGTTCCCGGTCATAGACGGCGACGCGGGTATCGAGCAGGTTGACGATGTGCGCCGCCCTTCCCTGTTTCGCCAGCTCGCGCGAGAGGATCAGAGGCGCGCCGGCGTGGATGCGAACGTTCTTGGCGATGGACTCTTCCGTCGCTTCCCAGAGCGTGTCCCGCTCGAAAATGGAGGCGTTGTTGACGAGCAGGTCGATGGGGCCCGCCTGGACCACCGCCTCCCGGAAGACCTTTGCCGTCTGCTCCGCGTCCATCAAGTCCCCCCGGATCGGCCAGGCGGATACGCCGAGCCGTTGGATCTCGCCACAGAGCGCCAGCGCGTCCGGGGCGGACTGATTGTAGTGCACCACGATATGGACGCCGCTCTGCGCGAGGGTTGTAGCGATGGCCCTGCCGATGCGCTTGGCCGCCCCGGTGACCAGCGCCGTCTTGCCCGCCAGAGAAACACCTGCATCTGCCATTGACCACCCCAGGAAAAAAATGGAATGCTGGAATACTGGAACAATGGAATACTGGGGAGGGCGCCGGCACGCTCACCCATCATTCCACTATTCCACTATTCCACTATTCCAATATTCCATCGTTCCAATCTTCTATATGCCGGCGAGCCAATGCTCCGCGAAGATCGCCAAATCGCGAAATTCCACGGAGCCGGATTTGTCAAAGTCGGCGCCGTCGCAGTCGAGATTGATGGCGCCACAATCCCGGTGTCGCCAGTGGGCGGCGAACCACGCAAAATCCAGGAAATTCACGCCGTCGGGACACACAAAATCTCCCAGGGGGATCTGCCACCGGAGAACCGGGTAGTTGATTCCTTCGCAGATCGTCCAGGTATCAAAGAAATCCCAATTCATGGCGAGGAAGGTGTCCATCAATTTCATTTCCGCCGTCGTCTTGCCGGTTCCCCCGACGCTCGTCGTTTGCCCGCTGCTCTCTTTATCCCACAGGCATCCAAGCACCTGCGCGAGGGCTCGCTGATAGCCCACCAAGCCGCCGACCGCCGCATTCCCTGCGACCTTGCTCGTGGAATAGCAGCGCCAGACCCGGCCGGCAGAGACTTGTCCCACCAGGCCCGCGACGTAATTGGAGCCCTTGACGTCTCCCTGCGCGTAGCAGGAATCCACAATGCTTTCCTCCCGGCTGGTCGCGCCGGCCAGACCGCCCACACTTTCGGTGCCGGTCACCCGGGCCTTGGAGTACGAGCGGGCGACGGTGCCCAGGCCGACCAGGCCAACGACGCCGCCGACGTACCGCGTGCCGGAAACGGCGCCGTTGGAAAAGGAGCTATGCACCGCTCCACCTCCCGCCACTTCTCCCACGAGCCCTCCCACGGACGTGTCACCCGAGACACGGACGTTGACCGCCGAACAGCGGAGAACCGCGCCCTTCTCCAGACAACCGACGAGGACGCCGGTCCCCAATCTATTTCCGGCGACGACCGCGTCAACCAGCTTGAGGTCCCGGATCTCTCCCGTCACGTGCTGAAACAGACCGACATATTCCGCGCTCATGTTCCGGTAGCGGAAGTTGGCGATCGTCTTCCCATTTCCGTCGAAAATCCCCCAAAACGGCTGATTTTGCAGGGACCCCAGGGCCGCCCACCGCCCGATCATGTGCAGATTCGCCTCACTGAAGCCGGACAAGTCGATATCCTGCATCAACTTGAACTGCTTGCCCCAGTCGGCGGGGCTGTCTCCCAGCGTCTGGAAGTCCGCGGCGGTACTGATGAGAAAGGGGGCCGCGGTGGTGCCGTTGCCGCCGCTGTACGTCGCCGCCTTGAGCGGCAGACACCCGAGGAGCAAGGCGGCGAGGACAAAGGGCCAGCGGTCCGCCAGGACGTGGAGCGTCTCTTTGCCTCGTTCTCTTTTGCTTCCGGCCTTGGGCCCGATCATGTCATTCCTCCTTATCCGTGCGCCGCCCACCTCTCCATGCCTACGATTATAGCAGAAATCAAGTGGCAAAAAGCAAAAATCCATAGCAAAATGCCAGGATGAGAGCTGCGTTCGCCGAACGCAATTCTACATTTGTGATATTGACTATGGTTCGAGGCCCGTGGTTATGGTGGAAGGCGTGTTTGCCATCTACAAAGAGGAGGGAATGACCTCGCACGACGTCGTCGATGCGGTGCGCCGGCTGACCGGCCAGCAAAGGGTCGGCCATGCCGGCACGCTGGACCCGTGTGCAAAAGGCGTGCTGGTGATCGGCGTCGGCCGAGCCGCGACCAAACAACTGAGGTCGATCGCGGGTACGGAAAAGGAGTACCTCACGCGAATCAAACTCGGCTGGCGCAGCACGACAGAGGACCGCGAGGGCCGGATCGAGCACGTGTTCTGGACGACGGACGACACAGGGCAGATGACAGAGGGCGGAGGACTGAAGGCAGCGCCGTCGTCCGGTCCGGTTCCCTCGGAGGAGCAAGTCCGACAGGCGCTCGCCCATTTTCAGGGGACGATCGATCAACGTCCGCCCGTGTTTTCCGCGATCAAGGTCCGGGGGCGGCCCGCCTATAAGCTGGCCCGAAAAGGGCGGGACATTGAGCTGCCGTCGCGCAAGGTCGAGGTCAAGGAGATCGAGTTGCTCGGATATGCCTGGCCCCATGTGGACGTGCGGCTGGTGACCGGCCCGGGGTTCTACGTGCGCTCCTTCGCGCGAGACCTGGGAGACCTGCTCGGCACCGGGGGATACATGGAGGAGCTGGAGCGCATTCGCGTGGGCACATACACGAAGGAGCACGCCGCCCACCTCACGGACTTCGCCACGTCTGTCGGCACCATGGCCGAGGGCGAACCGACCCCCTGAAAGGCCTCACGCCGAGGCACGCTCCTCGCGGGGCAATTCCACGACCACCGCGGCGGCGCCAACCCTTTCGGCTTGCGGATGCTGACGTAATACCAGGAAGGCAAACAGCCCGGAGAAAACGTACCCCGCCGGGGTGAGCTTGAGGACAAGGCCCGTACCCACCCAGTCGGCCAACGGCGCGAGAATCATCAGCACGATCGTGGCGATCCCCCACGTGCCGCCGACGATCAGGGCCATGCGCCGGCCCAGGTTGAAACCGCGCGACTCCCGGGCCAGAGTGACGGTCAGGATATAGGCCGACATGGAGGAGAAGCCGACGCCGAACAGCAGCCAGGCGGCGGCCCGATGATCGGCGAACAAGAGATACAGCACAATAAAGGGGCTGGAGAGCAGAAAGGCCCAGACAGAAGCCGGCAGATCGCCTTTGCGATGAGCGATGACGGTCCAGAGGAACGGTCCGACCGCGCCGCCCCATCCGAACATCGCCACCGAGAAGCCGCCGAACGGCAAATCAAATCCCAGCTCGTGGAGATGGGTCGGCATGAGTTGCAGGATCACGGTTGTCGAGACCGCCGCCGGAATCCCGATGGACATCACCTTCCAGAACGGCAGCACATGGGCGGACGCGGGGATGGCGTGCCCGTTGCCGTTCGGTGCATCGTGCTCGGCGGCCAGACGCACTCTCGACAGGCGGATGATGACAATGCCCACGATGAGACAGGGGATCAGCGGATAGAGGCCCTTCAAGCCGTAGGAGGCGACGAGGCAGGCGGAAATCGCCCCCCCGCTGGCGAAGCCGAAGAATCCCGACGTCATGAACACGGCAGTGCTCAGGGACGGCGTGATCCGGTCGAGCGTATGGATCGCCCGCAGTCCCTCAGGGTGGGCGACGGCAACACCCGACCCGCTGATGACACCCAGCGCCACGACCAGCGCGATGCCGGCCGGCGACCGGGGTGCCAGGGCCATCAGACAAATGCTCGCGGAGAGAGCGACACCGAGATGCAGGAACAGAGGCTTGGTCTTGTCCGGCCGCAGATGGCCCGTCAGAATCTGAATGCCGTTGGCGGCCAGCGGCAGGGACGCGAGCACAAAGCCGCCGACCGCCAACGTGATCTGAAAATCGTCGCAAATCACCGGCAGCAGCGCCGGCAGCACGTTCCCGAACATGTCCACCAGGAAGTGAACCCCCGAGAGAACCGCCAACTGCACCCACTGCACGCGCCGCGTGGGCGTTGACCCACGAACTACCTGAGACATATCTACCCTGCCGATCTCCGATGCTACACTGCGAAGCCGCGGCCCGCCACGAAGCTCAAAGCGGTCCTGCTCCGCGCAGAAAGGACAGAGCATACCGATTTCCTCCGCCAGTGCAATGGGCTGTCATAAGACGGGTGCATGACCGTTCTTGCGCGGCCTCGTGGCGAGGGCATCCTGCCCTTGTTCTTTCGTGTCGAGGGCGTCCCGCCCTCGAATCG
>Ga0315289_10003330_pt1 | contig 24400 bp, 37 predicted proteins | sample YL17G11_40_MG_FD_203452 | JGI IMG/M metagenome (GOLD analysis project Ga0315289, IMG submission 203452) | Sediment microbial communities from Yellowstone Lake, YNP, Wyoming, USA - YL17G11_40 | ecosystem: Environmental > Aquatic > Freshwater > Lake > Sediment | place: USA: Wyoming | collected...
CCAACAAAAACGCCGTGGCCCGGGGCCACGGCGTTGCGCGTACAAGGCAAATATGCTATACTCACCCTGCCGGGTCGTGCCCACGGTCCGGTCCTGGCCCTGGGGAGTACTTTGTATTCCCCAGGGCGTCCGTTTGTTAATAATTATTATCAGCTACCCCAGATCGCCGCTTCCCAACCGCCCCAACAAACCATCCAAATTAACCGCCGCTTCCGGGGGTTCTTCCCCCTCGGTGACGGCCGGGCTATCCCCGGTCACGGCTACCACCGACAGCCGGGAGGGAAGGTGGCGTATCTCTGCCAGGATGTCGGCCAGCGTCGGCCCTACCACTTCCGCCCCGCCCCCGGCTACCAACAACACGTCCAACTGGGCGGTGCTCCCCCATACCTGGCTGGCCTCGTCTGTGATCCGGCGCATAAAGGTTCGTAACACGTCACGTGCAATCCCGGAAACGTCCCGTTCTTCGCCGTAATGCCGGATTTTGCCCGCCTTCACCGCCTCCACAATGGCGTGTCCCCGTAGCTCCTGGCCGGGAAAAGCGGCGTTGATCCGCTTGCCGATCTCCGTCAGCGGCCCCCACATTCCGGCGTCTATGCTGGTCGTCTTGGTGGCGATCTCCTTCAACTGGTTGAAAGTTGCCACGTTGACCGTGTGCCCGCCGATGTCCAGCAGTCCTACTACCCCCTCGGCCACCGGCCCTGGGCGGATTTTGCCCCGGTCATCCAGCGCCTCGGCCAGCACCGCCGCCAGGCCCTGGGGGAGTATCACCACGTCGGCCACCTCCACCCGCTGCCGGTGCCGCCCCGCCAGCTTGACCTGGTGTGTTCCCTTCATCCGAGTCACCAGCTTGCCACGATCCGCAAAATAACCCACCGGCAGGCCGGTAATCATATTGATGGTGACTCCGCTGGCCCCGGTTAGCTCAGTAATCGCCGCCAGCATCAGCGCCCGGTATTCCGGCGTCTCGATCCAGCCCCGGTCCTGGCGTCGAGATTGAAACAGGCTTTGCTCAATCGCCGCATCGCCGATGAACCACGTCCCCTCGTCGGTCTCGATCTGCATGTACCCGTTGCGCGTCGCCAGGTCCATATCGAAGTGCGCCTGTTGCACCTCCCCCCAGACAGAGGGGAAAATGGTACGCCGTCCGTCTGTCGCTCCCTTCGTGTGGGAGTATCCCACATCTACTGCGATAATCATCGTGTGCTCCTTTCTAATTTGGGGCCGCGCCCGGCCCTGGCCAGGGCCCGATCCGGCCCTACGATGGTCTCAATCAAGCCCCAAATAGTAAAGCTGTTTGCGGCGTCGGCTGGACGTGCTGGTTTAGCCAGCCTTTTCGACAGTGGATTCGTCTGATGCGGCAGTTTCCGCCGCCTCGAGAAATAGGAAAATATCGTTGAGATGCCCGAAGAAATCCATCCGCTTGGATTTTGTGAGGGATTCCCACATTTCCTGTACGGCGGCCTTGACGTGCTTGGCCTCCTGTTTCGTAAATTCTCCTTGTGCCATCTCTGGCTCCTTTCTGCCGACAATTGGGGCTATTTGGGTTCGCCGCGCAACGAGCTGCATTGCCGCTTGTCCCCAATCATCGCCGACACAATTCGCAGACCCACTTACCATCACCACGGTCACCAACCCAAACGAGGGGGCGCGTACGCTTACACGGACGACAATAGCGCCATCATCCTACTAGAGCTATAGCGCATTCCCCGCAGTCGCCCCTTTCGTCTCTGCTTATCCCGGTTCTTGCGCATAGACCGCCTCATAGATCCCCTCGTCGGGGCCGTTTTCCTCGGCCTCATTGGGGCCGTTTTCCTCGACCTGGTTGGCCACCGGTAGCCCCAAATCGGCCTGTGGCCATCGCTGACAACCGTTGGCCAGGTGTTCAATATCATACTTGCGCCCCTCTATCCAGCGTTTCAAGTCCCTGGCCGTTTCGCTCAAGTCCTCCCATCGCCGCCGGTTGGCCGCCAGCCGCTGGGCCTCCTCGATTTTCCGGTGTAAGGAGCCAACGTACAGCTTTCGCTTGCCGTCCGGCCCAGTGTATTGACCATGCCCATCCTGGCGAAAGAGCATGTAAAGGTATTGCCCCGCGCCGCCCCGATCCTGCCACTGCTCGGTGGGTACCGATGGGTACATCCCGATTGCCGCCAGGCGGTCCATCTCCTGACGGATGTCGTCCAGGTGCTTCTGAGCAGCCTCCAAATTGGCTACTACAGCACGCAACGCTTGTTCAGTGTCCATGTGTTCAACCCTCCATTGGTTCAGTATAAATTGTCGGCGGCCATGTCGTTGCATCACCGCCGATGACACGCAGCTTATGTTTCGCCAGGTAATCGGACAAGTCGGCAAGTTCGATACGCTCTATTCCAACGGCGGCAGGCAAAGGAAAACGCTCATCCTCAGTCTCAATAGGATTGGGGCCTCCTGGATGCGCCGGCGCGCTGCCGGCTAGCCCCAAATGCAATTGCCTGTATTCAAAATATGTCTTTGCCATCCGGTCCTCCCCCTGGCTTTACTTCCTTTTTTGGAATGGGGTAGTGAGTATTGATGATCCACACCAAAAACCCGGCCGGGTCCTTAACCGCGCTCCCGTTTTGGGACTCGTAGTCCATCATGATAGTAACCAACTTGCGGCTATAGTCTCGGATGACGCTGGCTGGCTCCCGGCTGGCGATCACCTGGGCATTGCCCGGTGAAACCCCCCAGCGTACTAGCGCACCAACCGCATCGTCCTTCTTCCCGTCAGCCAGCTTAGCCCCCAAGTACTCGTTGCCAGGATACCTGGCCCCACAATTGCGGCAGGTGTAGTAGTGCCGGGTAACAGCATTGGAGAGATGATAGGTCCGGTAGCAATGCAGCCTGCTGCCGCAATCTGGGCATTTCATACCGCCCTCCGAGATTGTCTATATATATACATTAGATGGTGATGTACACATATAGACAGTTCTTAATGTTGATGTCTATATATAGACAATCTTTTAAGTTAAAAGCGGTTTGGGGGAAGGGGACTGGTGCTTCCCCTTCTTCCCTTTCGCATAGGCTGGCCTGAGAGAGGGAGCGAGAGAGCGAGCAGGCGGACTCCCCCCATGTCAGGAGAAGAGTCCGTCTGTGTGCTCCCCGGCTCCCTCCCTCTCCCGGACATCGCATAGTCTGGCCGTCGGTCGGTCGCTTCGGTCGCTTCACAGGTCGCCTACGAATCTCTCTCCACCGTTCCCGGTGGGAGAGACAGGGGGTCAAATGCGCCCAGGTCGTGCTTTACCGCTTCCCCCCGCTCCCCTCTCTCCGGCAATGGACAACCTTCAAGACACGGACGGACAAATCGTTAATTCCCTCCACCCTCTGGGAGACCCAAATCATTGCACCGGCGACAGGTTGCAAGTTGGGCGACAGTGGCGGCTGCCCTTGGTCCTTTGCGAATATTGATAACGGGCGATTCGCTAAGGAGGTAACGCCCTGTATTTGATTCCCTACTCTGAACCGCCATTCAGGATCGGGTGAGGGTTAAACCCTCTCGTTTGCCCCAATTGTCGGAGGCAAACGAGAAGATTCAACATTCTACTTTATCCCCCCTGCTATTGGCCCTATGATGTTTTCAATAGAATCGTGCACGTTCAGGGCATCGCCTTTGCCATTTATATCGGGATTTGGGGACTGGGAGTTAAGCAAGCAGGGGGTCAAATGGCGTGCCGTTCGGCCTCCCTGTTTGATTTCGCTTGGCATGAGAATGTACGCCAGGCCATCAATCTCGATTGTCTGCCCCTCAAATTCGCGCCCTATGCGCTCGATCAGGCCCTTGCTAATATCCAATTCTTTGGCCTTGACTTCCTCATACAGCCTGGCCAGGCTGAATTCTCCCCCATAGTTATCCAGGGCCAGGCGAAAGAGGGTGTCGGCTGCCTGCTGGTATCTGTCTGGCCGTGGCGGTACTTCACGCAGGTCGCGCATACGCTTTTCCACCATCGCATCAGTGACCAACGGCGCCTGCACCTCGATATGGTCCTTACCCTTGACGAAGATCAGGCGGCCTGTAGGCAGCCCTTTGGCCTCCCCCGTCTCAATGATGGTCCGGGACGTTGCGTCGTCTGCCGTCCCAAATGCCGACCTGGTTGAAAACGACTGTTTAATGTAGCCGGTGATGACATCCACCGAGGGGCGCTGCGTGGCAGCCACAATATGGATACCAGCCGCCCGGCTAGTGGCGGCTAAGCGAGCCAGGAGCGTTTCTCCTAATTCGGCGACGGTGGGGGGCTTACGTGGCCGGGTTGCCTCGATCTCCTCATCGGTAAGCTCTACCATCTGGATATGGCCATCGTCGTCCAGATACAGACGGTAACGATCTTCCTCATATTTAGCCCGGTACCGCTCCCAGCCACCGGGGATCGCCTGGCGGTTCAACATGAGTTCGGCCAGCTCGTCAATGAACAGCACGACGTAGGGCAGCCGGTCAAACTTGCGCCGGGCGTTCCAGCCCCGGATGTCCCGGCACACCCCCTGGAATATGGACATTCGCCGATGAACCTCATCTAAGAGCGATTTGATGATGTCCATAGCCATGAGGGGGGTAGTGATCACCGGGGCAGACAGATGGGGCAAGCCCTCGTAAAAGGTTAGCTCCACACGCTTCAAGTCAATCATGTAGACCTGGAGGTTGGTGGGTTCGTTGCGCTCGGCCAGGGTGATGATGATGTTGTTCAAAAAGGTGGATTTGCCCCCACCGGTTGACCCGGCGATGAGCAAATGGGGAGCTGTAGCCAGGTCAGTATGAAGCATCTGGCCGTTTTCACCGGCCCCCAAGGGGAAGGCCAGGGGGGCTGCTGAGGCAGGCATGTAGGACCGGGCATCGTCATAAGCTACTTCTCTCGGAATGCCCTTGTAGCCCCGATTGCGGTCTACACAGTACCAGAAGCCGATCTCCGGCTCGTATTTGTACCAGACCGGGTGCTCACAGGCCGCCGATAGCGTGTCCAGGATACGAGCATCCATCAGGTCTGCCAGGGCGACATTGATAGGCAACCTGCCGGGGCGTGTGTTTACCCGCAGATAGACCGTATCTGGCCCAGCAGCCACACTCAGTATCCGAACTTCTTGGACGCCCCGACTCCAAATGTCCTTGCGGTTTTTCGGGTAACGAAAGCAAACGCCTGCCCTGGTCAATGCCTTGATGACCGATGCTTGGTAATACTTGCCTTCGGCCTTCAATATCTTAGCCAGGGCACGCCGTTCAACCCGGTGTTTATATTCCAGGGCTTTGCGCTCCTGGCGTTGCTGGCGTAGTATTTCCTGTTCGTGGCTGCCGCGAAACAGCTTCATATCTTCTTGGCCTCTATGGTATCAATCAGAACATTCCAGACCACCGGCAAGGCATCCCCCTTAGCCAGGACCTCCGGCAAACAGTTCAAACAGACGTTGCGCCAGTTCCAGCCTAGCTCATCATTCGTGATAGTAAGCAATTCTTTACTTGGCTTTTGGCACATATGACAGGTCTCACGGTTTGTGTTGCGAAAGCAGTTGATCACGATTAGCCTCTATGGTGCCGCAATAACCGATAACCGACAGCCCAACTTAGCTGGACTGTTAGCAGGGCTACTAGAATTTGACCGCCAGGCGTAGCAAGAAGCTCAGTAACCGACACAACCACATCTTTAACCGTAATAGGTCGAGGAGTCATCACGCGCTTTCCCTGGTTGCTTGTACATCCAGCGTGGCCGCCGCCGCCACAAATGCCAGCCCCGGCCCCCAAAACTGCAACGGTTCATCCACCAGCGAATGGGCCAGCAGCCCGGCGATGACCGCCGTCTGCCACGCTCCTGGATGACGGCGTGTCAGGTTTAGCAACTTCAGCCAGGCGAATTCCAGGGCCGCTATGCCAATCAATCCGGTTTCGGCAGCCGTGGTTATCACAATGTTGTGGGCGTGATACCAGGCTTGGCCTACCGGCCATAGGCTGGCATAACTGCCCGGCCCGACACCCACAATCGGGGATGATAAAAACGCATCCCAGGCAACACGCCAGTATTCTAGCCTCCAGGCGGTGCTCTCTGGCCTGGCGATAGCAAAAATGGCCGCCAGCCCCAAGCCAGGAAACAGCAACCGCCACAGTGACCGTTGAAACGTGACTACCAGGCACACGACCATAGCCAACATCCCGCCCGCGCTGCCCAGACTGATTTCCGCAGTGATCGCCAGGGCCAGCCATAATAATCTCTTGTTGGGGCTTTTCCCCTCTCCCGTACGGGCCGGATCGCCACCAGGTATGGCCCCAATCAGGCCGGTGGGAGCCAGGATCACCGGGAACACGGCTATGATGTTGCGGTTCTCCCACAAAAGCCCGACATTGGCCGCCACGATGATCACCGGCAGCAGCGCCCAGCCCGCCAGCACAGAACCCTGTACAATCGCCTCCTCGCCGAGGGCCGCCACCGCTACGTAGCCCACGGCTACGTAGCCAATCATAGTGATAAGCCGCCATTCGCTGATGCTCAACGTGGCTGGGTGTGCCAGCGCCGAGATCAGCGCCGCCCCCAACACAGCCAGGGCCGCCAGGCCAAAGCGCATTGGGGCCGGATCCCGCTTGGAGCTGGTCCAGGTCCGATCCCAAACCATCGCAACCCAGACATAGAGGATGGCGCACCCAGCAAATAGATTCACTACCACCAGCGCCGGGGATTTCCACCCCGCGTGCCCACCGCTGAAGACCAACCAGATTATGGCAATGGCAACTGCACCGGTTTTAAGACTGGCACTCTGGAGGTCCAATCTTTCAGCTCGTTTTCCTTCGCGTACTTGGCAATCCATGTCTCTGCCATCTCCCGTGTATTCTCTACGGCAGCTTTCAGTCCCGCCCCGTGGTTGGCTCCCCCACAGATACACTCGCAGCCGGGGAATTGTGCTTCATAGCATTTGGCATCGCACCGCCCGACAATGCCTTCACTGTTGCGAACTTCGATCAGCACCATAGGAAATGCTCCCTAAATCCACCAGGTACAACCGGGCGTCAATCAGTCGGTTGCTTTGAAACGTCACTACTTCTTTGTGTCGGAATGTATCCAGTACCGCTGTAATGTAGTCGTATTCCGCCGTGCTGGTCGTGGGGTTCAGACTCCAGTAGAGCCACAATCGCCTGTAGCCCTCTGCCTGCAATTCCGATATATCGGCCTCTGGCAACCGCATGGCGTTCTTGGTCTCCCTGGTAAGCGATTGGCTCAAATCGTTGGCCTGCCGCCACACATATTGATGGGGAGAGTCCAGGTAATAGCTCATCAACATGTAGCTGGCCAGGTTGCCGTGAAATACCGCATCACCCCCACCGGTCAGGATCACCGGTTCAGTGAAGCGATGTATATCCGCGCGCCCGGTCTCCCCGCTCCAATAACCTGCTGTGGCGATCACCAAAATGGGGATTGACAACAAGGCCAATGCTGGCCCACGTCCCCGACCGGCGAAGCCGTGAGCCAGCATCATGGCCACAAAGGGAGCGGCGGGCATGAGGGTTCTACCAATCAGGACAGGTCGCCAGCCAACGGAAATGAGACCTAGCACCGCCCACATTCCCAGGGCCAACACTAAAATGTCCCAACGGCGTGCTCTTAGCGTGAACCACCCGCCCGCCAGAATCAACAGCATTGAGATAAATACCCCATGCACACCGGCCCAGGCCGGTGTAGAACGCCACAACAATTCGTGGAGTACGTACAGGGGAGTTCCAGGATTGAGAGGTAATACCCAAAAGGAGTTTCCCACGTCGCCCACCTGCCCGGCCAGCGCCGCCAGCCAGGGCGTGTACGATAACCCGGCCAGGCCAGTGGCCACCAGGGGCCGCCCGGGCGACTGCGATTCGCGCGCAATAGCCACGGCCAGGAGCAAGGCGGCAAACACAACAAACAGATTGTGTGACCACAGCCCCACGGCCAGCCCCAGGCCGTACAAGCCCCACCATCGCCGGTAGACGCCCAGGGTTGCCAGGAGTGCCGCGAATTGCACTAGCTGGTACATCCTGGCCTCGTTGCTGTACCACACTTGCCCAGGCAACACAGCCATCAAGAGAGTGGTGATCCGGCCCACGTTCACCGGCAACCCCATCGCCTGAGTCACCTGCCAGGTAAGCCACACATTGGCAAGGCCCAGGGCCATGGACGGCAGCCGCAGCATTGGCTCAGAATTGCCCAGGGCCAGGATCACCAGCCGCTCGATCGCGTACCATAAGGGCGGATGTACGTCGCCCGCCGTAGCCTGCCACAGCCTGGCCCAGGGCAGCCCGGCCACTGTCGCCGTGAACGCTTCGTCATACCAGAGTGACTGAAACATCCCCGGCAGCCGGATAGCCAGCGCGACCAGCAAGGTGATGATGAGCCAATGCTTTTTCATGACGGCTTGTTTCCAAACAGGTATTTGGGTTGACATTCGCCCAGGTGCTTCTCGAAAATGCTGTCGTGCACCACGTAGCCGCAACTGCTGCAAATGTGATAATCACCGCCGATGATGAGGGGAAAGTCCATAGGATGGATGTCAAAGGTGGCCTTCCCGTTGAGGTCCTCTCGAACCGTGATTGTGAAACACAATTCCTTACCATCCGCCCGGCGCTCCAGGTAGGTTGACAGGATGAACATCCCCATCTGCATGGCTTGCCGTTTCAGTTCTTTCACTGACGTGAACGTTGATTCCATGCTAGACTTCCTTTCCCTCTTGCGGCTCCACCCGCACGATCCGGAATCGCCTACGGTAGCGTTCAACCAGAATGCCCGCCATAAACGCCAGGGCCGGGTACACGCAGGCGCAGCCGATGATCAGGATCACCGGGGAATTGTTAATCGGGTTCATGCCACCACCCGTTGGGGCCTCTCGATGCCGGCGGCCGTAGTGGCCACGTCCCCAACGTTGGGGCTTCCAGGAGCTCTGCCGGCAGCGATCGGTGGCCCCAAGCCGTTGCCGTTAATCCTGTAGCTGATGGGCACGTCAACAAACCAGGCAAACGCATCGCCTACGACGTAGTATGTTTCGGAATCGCACATGCCCAACGCCCGGCAGATGTCGGTCAACAACAACGCCTGGCTCTCTGTTAGCCCCCCTGTCTCGGCCTCCAGGGTCTGCCTCACTTTGCGCAAACCCAGTAGAAGTCTTGTCTTCGTCAATCTGCCACGCATGCTGTACCTCCTACTTCAACAGCCACCCCATTGCCAGGGTGGCGAAAAACCCCACACATAGCCCCCCGTAAGCCCACGCGCGCGCTTTCGGATGATCGGCCAGCCCCAGTCGCCATGCGGCCAGCATGATGACCGCCAGCCAGAACAACTGCATCACCAGCTCGTCCCGGCTGGCGGTCATCTCGATCCATGCCATCATTCGCTGCTCAGGAATGCCCATAACAGGTCCCCGGCGTGGTACATATCTTGGAGGCTCATTAACAGGTCGTTGGCAACGTCCAGGTTCATCCAGACCGCCTCTTTTTCCAGGGTATCAGGGTGCTTGTCGAAGAATTCTGCCACCAGCCGATCCCAGGTAATGATGTCGCGATGAACCTGGTCCAGCTCTGCCGGGTCGTCGTGAATCATCTGGACTTCCAGGGCAAGCTGCCGGGCGCGTAATTTATGAGCCAGCTCGTAGATGTCGGCAGCCTTCAATCCAACCTTGATCCGATGCCAAATCGCGCCTACGGCTTTGATCATTCGTCCTCCTTCGCCAAAGGCCAGATCGAGTCCAGGAATTTCCGCACACCCTGGCCCACCAGCCCCCCCAAGATCATAGCAATGAGTGAGGCGGCGATGTTGACTCCGAACAACAGTCCCACCAACTGAGAAGTCGTCAAATCCACTACCATCGTGCCCTCCTTTCAAAGGGTAAATAACGGCGGCTGCCACATGCGGCAGGCCGCTTGAACCGCTTCCGTAATGTGCTCCCAGGCTTCCAAATAGGGCATCCAGCGCCCTACATACCTGGAAGGATCATAGTTCCAGATGGCGAGGTTTTTGTGAGGCTTGACGTCCGCCATCGGCATCACAAAATAGTGATGGGCGCCGCGGTTAAACCGTCCCGCCCCCCAGGGGTCCCGAGGGAAGGGATTCACACAATCGAAAACCACCACGTCGGCATTGAAGTGGTGTATCCGCGCTTGATACCGTCCCCCCTTCGGTGACTCATGCCAACCCGAAACTTTCACTTCCACCCTGATCCCTTCCACCCACAGGTCAAAGAGCCGGTTGTGGTAAGTTGGGGATACGTGGTAGCCCATTTCCTGAATACGCTCCATCACCCGGTTCTCGGCCTCTCTGGCCATGGCCATGGCCATGGCCATTTGCTGGGGCCGCTTATTCTCCGGCGGCTTCATGAAGCGTTGCAGCGTCAGGAATTGTGCGTTCTCCTGATGTAGCCGATCTATCGGATCGGAGTAGAACCACAATGACGACATCACTCCCCCCCGTGGCCGTTGCCCGCCCGCTGCATCTTATACGCCGTCAATAACTTCACCATCCAGCGTCTCAAGACAATGAATCGCACTGAGCCTTGGTCCTTCATAGCAAAGCTGGTGCCCTGATTCAGTATAGAAGAAAACCAAGAATCGCCGCCAGCTAATCTCTTTGATCGGCTCACCCGTCAGACGCTTACCGCAATACACACAAGTCAGCTCAAAATTCACAGTTCTCGCAACCATAGATGACATCATTCCCCCCCGTGGCCGTTGCCTGCCCGCTGCATCTTGTATGCCATCAACTGTTTGGTGTAGCTGCGCCGACTGTCGTAAAGCCAGTCGTTGCCTTCCTCGACCTGTTTGACCTCTTGGGGGAAATAGTCTTTTGGATCAATCAGGTCGTAAGTCACGTCTTCCAGCTTGGCCAGCAACAATTCCATAAACCGGGCCAGGTCGTCCTGGATCGGGCTGATTTCCACCTTGAATTCGTCTATGGCCTCAATAAAACGATCCTCCAGGTCTGCCCACTCCGGGTGGTCTTCCAGGATTTCTGTTGCTTCGTCCTCGACCTTCCGGTTGAGTGCGCTGAACAATTCCTGTTTTCCCTGGCGCAACTGGTCGTCTATGTCGTGGTCATAATATTGATCAAGGCCCTCACGCACGATGTCCCGTAGCGTGCCCGGGTACAGCGCTTCCAGCGCATCCAGCTCCACCGCCCCCTCCCCGTGGATCTCCTCAAAATGGCCCTTGCGCAGCTCGGTCTCCTTGATCGGCGTCCGGGGCAACTGGTGCTCCATCACCTGTTGTTTGGTCAAAGCTACCGGCTCCAGACGGACGTCGTGGTCCAGCCCCAGGTTGTCAATCAGGAATTCGATCTTGCGGGCCACGCTGATGGGCATCCCATAACCGGCCGGATCGAAGTCAGATACGTAGAATATCCTGGCCGGACGTTTGGCCTCTTCGACGCGCTTCACCAGGTCCAGGCAGGCCGTAATAGACATCTCCCCTGCCCCGGTCACCAGGTTGGTCTTGTACTCAGAACAGAGCGGGCGTAGCACGTCGTTCATGGTAGTTTTCTCTACCCAGATCTCCAGGTGATACGGCTGCAAGTTCACGTCGAAGCCCTGCACCTGGTAATTGGGTAATTCGGGCCAGGTGGGAAACTCGATCTCGGTTGATTGCCAGGTGTTCAGCTCGTAACCGGGCGGCTCGTCACCCCAATAGCTTGCCATTAGGATGGCATCAGGGTTACGCCGGTCCACAAAGGATTCGGGGTTGACCAGCCCCAGATACCTGGCATACTTCCCGGCGTTCAGGAGATAGTTCCAGTCGTTTTCGGTGTTCTGGTAAGGGCTGCCGTCCGCTTTGCGAGGGTCCGGCTGGCTGATGAGCTGGTAATGCACTCGGCGCAGGTGCACCCCGGTGCTGTAGCCGAAACGCCGCCACAGCCCGGCAAACCACTCGGCCTTTTCCACTTCGCCAGGCGACCCGCAGTAAAACGGGTCATTCTGGGGAGCCAGGGCGATGAGGTCGGTGACTCGTAGCCCTTGCTCCTGGGCGATTTGCTTGAGTACCTGGTAATTGATTTTCATTTTGCTTTAGTCCTTTCTGATTCCTGTCTACCGTCTACTGTCTACCGTCTACTAGTCTGATTTGTCAGAAAGGCAAAAGCGGGGTATGATAGAGGCAGCCCCGCCGTTGCCACATCCAACGGTTGGGTCAGAGGCCGCCAGGTACCGCTGGCGGTTTTCGTTTCATCGGACCATCACCTGGTAACGATATGGACGGCCAGGGTGCGTCGTTTCTCTCTCCCGGCGGATAACTCCTTCATTCTCTAAGTTTTGTAATGCCCGCCGTACCGTCTGTGGATCGTAGCCAGTCTGTTCCGCAATTTGCTCGATGGTGGGAGTCGGGGTCTGCACCAAAAGCCTTTGTAGTGCATCAAACACGAAGAAATGGGAGACTTTCATTTGGCCGTGCCTCCGTCAGAAGAATAAATGCCCTTCGGGGCATTAAGACTGCCTGTCTATCGTGGGGGGGACGAGAACGGTGTAGGCGTAAGGCCGGTTGCGCCCAATGCGCTTTCGGCTGATGTAGTTGGCGTTCAACAGCGCGCCTATGCAGTAGTACACCGCTCGCTCGCTGCAATTGGCGCTGGCTGCCAACTCCGAGAGTTTCACTTCGCGTCCATCGAAGCGCCTGGCCAGTACCAGGTGCACCAGTATTGCCGATTTGGTGAGCTTCCCGTTGTTCATTGTGGACTTACCCCCTCCGCAAGAAGTACGATACAGGTATTGTATCATGAAACGTCTAGCTTGTCAAGCTAGATTGTCAAATTAGACTTAATTTTAGAATAAAAAAAGCCCTGGAACTCAAATAGTTCCAGGGCTTGATTTTTGGTGGTTAGGTTATGACTGTTTGATCAATCCTAGCCTGACAGCAATTGCCTTCAGCTTTTCATCATCAGGCTCTATGTTACATGCCTTATTCCACGCTGCTCGCATTTCTTTGTTATCTCCCAACTTGGCATAGCAGATCGCCTGTGCCACATAGGTCTCTGCCAATTCCTTCCGAAACAGGTTACTTTCATGTAGCGTCTTTTGCAACGATAAAAAGAATCGCAAAGCCTCACGGTAATTCCCTTGCCTGGCAGATTCCATAGCCGCATCTAATTGATGTTTGGCCGTTTCGAGCTGGGCGTGATTAGCGCGTTGCATACTGCCCAGGTCTTTGTACAAATCACGTTTTACCTGAGAAGTCATTGATAACAACTCGTCGAAAAAGTCATCACCCTTTCCATGGGGCATGATCTTCTCCTACTGAGGCCGAAATTCCTCTCCAATACCGTCTACGAACAGTTCAACACGGCCGCACCGAGGACAGACATAGACGTCGAAGTACTCACGGTTTACAAATAACTCTCCCAAATCTCCAAGAAGGAAACCCCATCCACGACTACCTTCATGGAACTTCTTCGTCCCAACATATTCAAGCGGAGTTTCACAGCGAGGGCAAACCATTGGATTCATTTGCACGTATCCTCTCATTGTCCCGCAAACAAGGATTTTCCCGGCGTCAGTCCTTTTATATCTGCCAAACGGCGTGCATATTCCAGGTCGGCCCGACACAGCAGATAGCGAGATCGCCCCTTTGAGTTAGGTACTTTTCTAATGTGCCCCTGCCCAATCCATTGGCAAAGAGTTGAATGACTGAACCCATATTTGCGAGTGGCCTCTGCTAAAGTTACCCCTTCGGATTCATACCGTGCAAAATCCGAACGGTCAACCTTGATTTGCCCCGCCAGGTCCGCTACATCCGTCTGCGAAAGAATCAGGGCATCGCCCAAACGGGCTGTCCGGATCCGCTGTTCCCGGATTGCCTTCTTCAGGACTACACGAGAGAGCTTAAACTGTTCCACCGCCATCTCAATTGTCAGAAAGCTATCTTCACGAATAGGAGTAAGCATAAAAAAACCCCTCGAATTTGCAGACCCCTGCCTTGCCACTTGGCTACGTCGCCGCAAATGAGGGAGCATTCCCCACGCGCGTGGGGGTGAACCGATTATATCCATGTCGTCCTGAAATGTCAATTTTGGGGCCGCGCTTAGCCCTGGCCAGGGCCGGATCGAGCCTGAACACGGCCCCAAACAGTTACCGCAACGGGGAATACTTCCGGTGCGCCTCTCTCAAATCGTCGTCGTCAAACGACGTGTAGATTTGAGTCACCTTGATGTCGCTGTGTCCCATCAAATCCCGCAGGATCGCGGTCGGTATCCCAGCTTTGGTAGTGTCCCGTCCGAAGGCGTGCCGCCAGGCATGCGGATTGACCGGCCCTTTCGCTTTGACCGTCTTTCCCAGTCGCTTCAACAGCCAGGACAGGCCACGGGTGGTCAGGGGATGCGTCGGATGATCGGGCGGGCGATGGAGACTCCACCAGACAGGCGCAGCCGGCGTGCATTGCTCGTAGGTCAATGTCCCGCGATAGGCGGTAATAGCCCCCATCGTTATCGGCACCATGAACACCTTTCGCTGCTTGTTTCCTTTGCCCGTGATGATAACTGTCCCCGGCTCCAGGTCAACGTCTCCCCAGCGCATGCCTATGACCTCAGAGGCCCGGCAGCCGGTATCCCGCATGAAAAGCACGACGGCCCGGTCACGCGGTTTTTTTGCCGCTTCGATGATGCGCTCGATGTCCCTCACGGTCGCCGCCTTTGGAAATGCGTTCTTCGGCAGTCGGGGCGCCCTGATGCTGCGCATCAAGTTCCGGTCGAGAACGCCCCGGGTAACCAGCCAATCGCCGTACCTGGCCAGGATATAGTAGTGCCCGCGCTGGGTGTAGGATGATAAATCTCGTTGTTTCAACGATACCCAGTAGTCGCGCCAGGCCAAGGGATCATCCACCTGTCGTTCCGCCTCGGCTAACCATTCGTGAAACTGTTTCAACCGCTCACGGTAGCCGGCCACGGTCGACTCCCTGGCGTCCTCAAAGTAAGTGAGATGTTCGATAAACTGTTGCATGGGTCGCCTCCTGACCTGAATGGTTTCCAGGAAGATTATATCAGGAGCAGCCAGACTCCTAACCAGCCCCTTGAAACGATTGGGGCCATCACTCCCGGGATCCCCAATGATCATATCCTGACGGCCCCAAAACGTAGGGGCGACCCTTGCGGTCGCCCCTTTATACCTCTTTCGCCACAAAATCAGCCGCCAACGAGCTTTCTGGCTTCTTCGGCCTCCCAAACATCCAGCGTTCCACCCTGCGCCTCATACGACCCGCCGCCAGGATGTTCCGGTCAAACGTCTCAAAATCACGCTCTCGCAACATCCCTGGCCTCGACCGCCACGTCATCCCCAACCGGTTACGATCCTCACACGCCCGTGTCGCATTCGCCCGGATCACCTGCAGCGCCGATACCCGCCCCTTACGCCTTACGCATTTACGTTTTACGTACTTACGCTTCACTCCTCACTCCTCCGCCGTCGGCGTCACCGTCACCGGCACTATGACCGGCGGCGTCGCCGTCCAGTAGAGGACCTCTGTCGTCGGCGTTGGCGTCGGCCCGCTGGTTGGCGTCGCCGTCGGCGTTTCCGTTGGGAGCGGCCGCCCTTCCCAGGGATGATATTGAAAAACCACATTGAAATCCCTCCCTACCCCGTCCTCGGGGAAACTGATTTTGGCCGCCTGGGCGGCCGGCATCCCCAGCACCTCCAGCCAGTACTCACCCGGCCCGATCCCGAAATCGAAGCAGCCGTCCTTCCGGTCGTACATCTCCCCCGTCTTGTCCGGCCTCGGATACAGCATGGCCCCCGTCGGATAGCTCAGCCGGAACGTGTAGCCGGGCATCGCCTGCCAATCCGCACCCACCAGGCAGCCGTGCACCTTCGCCCCGATGACGTCCGCCCGCACCGCCGATAGCTCAACCACCATCACGTCAAACTCCGGCGTCGGCGGTATCGGCGTTGACGTAGGGGCAACCCTCGCGGTTGCCCTGGTGGGGGTCAGGGTCGGCGTGGGGGTGGGGGTCAGGGTGGGAGTGAGAGTCAGGGTAAGGGTGGGGGTCAAGGTCGGATACGGCGTGTACGTAGGATACGGCGTATAAGTTGGATAGACTACCACCGTCACCGGCCCTGGCGTGGCCGTAGACGTCGGCTCAAACACGTAGCCCGGCATGGTAACAGTCGGCGTCGGTGTCGCCGGTGATTGCGCCTGGCTCTTACCCCGACCGCCAAAATACCACCACACCAGCAACACGAACAACGCCACCAGCCCCAGCAGCCACCAGTTCTCCCGAAGAAAATCACCGCCTCCCTGCCTGGCCGAGGGCGGTTTGCGTGTGGGGTCTACCCCTTGCGGAATCACGTCAATTCGTGACATTCTCTACTCCCTTGGGGCCTCTCGATGCCGGCAGCCGGACCATATCCAGCCCCAATTGTCTTACGCTCCACGCTCCACGCTCCACGCTCCCCGCCTCACGGATGATTCACCTGGTTCAACATATACGTGAAAACGAAGACGAACAGCAAAATACCGCCCAGCCAGGTCAATAGCACACTATGCGCCTGCACAATGCCTAACGCAAACGTCAGCATTTGCTGGATGGCGCTTGGACTGATTTCAGGTAACATTTGGCTCATAGGAGCTTCACCAAATTTTGATGAATTCAACGATGATTTTCACCAGCCACACTCCCATCCGGGCCAGGTTAACGATGATCATTGCTATGAGGATGGAGATCAGGACAGTAGTCAGGTAGCTACCGATGAAACTATCTCCAGCATGCAGTACACCCACGGCAACACAAAAATCGTTGCCGAATTCGTTAACCTTGCCGATGAGCGAATCTCCCAGCGCCGTCTTTACGGTTTGTGCCATATCAACGGCTGCTTCAAACGCTCTAGCTATCTCATCAAGCGGGTTATCAGAGATCGAATCGTCGAAGTATGGCGTCGGCGCTGGTGTCACCACCGGCGCCCGGGTTGGTATCGGCGTCGCCGTTGGCCGGGGCGTCGGTGTCGGCTCCTGCGCCACTACCGGTGTGATCACCAAAACACTTAGCAAACACCACAGCCATAACCCTCCCACCGCCAATCTCCAGTCTCTACTCTCCATTCCCCATCCCCCTATTTGAACAGACTCGCCACCCAGTTGAAAAACTTGAAAATCAACACGTTTGCCGCGATAAGTGTAAGGTACTTAAGGGGTGTAGCTGCAATTGCATCCTGAGTAAACTGCCATCCCGCCAGGATCGCATAATTATTAGTGCCAAGCGTCACGTCGGAGCACGGGTTAGCCAGGGCATACATCAATTTGGCAAACAACGTGAAGATAAAAGCCGCAACCATCCATAAAACGGAGAGGACGATAGCGACAACCGTTACGATGCCTACGACAATCGTCCCAATCTTCTCGGCTATCTCGGCGATCTCTTTGACAGTCTGCTCGATAGCCTGTAACGTGGTAATTACGGTGTCAATGGCCTGCAGGAGAGCTTGCAGTGTAAGCAGGCCGATTATCTTCTTCAGCAATTGCTGCAAACCGCCGTTCCCCGAAATCCCGAAAGGCGTGGACCATCCCCAGAAATCCTCTTTGACCCAGGTGACGTAACTCTCCAAGGTACAGCCGATGTAGCGTACCCAGTGCGTGTTGTACGCCATCATCACCTCGTAATTCGTCATCGTCCCGCCCCACGGCCACATCGTCTGCACCCAATCGTCCACGCTGTCGGGCAAAACGCCCATCGGCGGCTTTTCACACGTTGCCAGCTTGGACCCGGGCGGAATCTCGATCCCTCCATCATCCCCAGGTGGCAAATACGGCGCGCTGTCGCCCAGGTACAGGCAGATGAAATCCAGCTCCAGGCCGGATTTTGTAGTGCTGACGGTGATCGTCGTTGTGCCGGTGATGGTTGCGTCGTCTTCAAAGAAAATGCCTTCACTGCCGAAGGTGCGTGTTATGGTCTGATCGTTCACCTGTAGCGTGGCCGTGATCGGCCCGTTCCACGACCTCCCCAGCCAGCGTACCATGGCGTCGCCGCTGCCCACTTCTCCCAGCGTCTGCGATATGGATGCTCCATAGCCAAAGCTGGCGATCCCTCGGTACTGGCCGGACACGTTGTTATACTCCCAATCGGCCAGTCCTTCGTCGAAGTGGGCATTGCTCACCGTAGTGCAGGTGAAAATCTGTGTCGGATCAGTCACCGGCAGGCTAACCGCCGTCGTGTGCGTAAGACAATATTCGTATATCCGCAGGCCGCCTGTCTCAGCCTGCACGGTCGGCCCCCAATAAAAGTACTCGGCCACGCCTGTCGGCAGCGGGACAGTGATCGCCGCCTGGTCGGTAATGGTCACCACCTGGTTTTGCGCCTGCTGGTACAGGTCTTCCAGATCAACTACCAGGGTCGAGGTAGTTCCCGAAATGGCCGGGGATACCGTCAGGTCGAGCATGTAAGGCGGTTCGGCTTGCTCGTAGTCAACCTCGATTGCCGACATCCGCCCCCCTTGAAAGAGGGTTGAGTAACCGCCGCCCGGATGCAAATCCCCGGTGTAACCTTCAACCCCGTCGGTGAACAAAGGGTTTTTGTTGAGACAGCGCATACCAGACAGCTCGGAGGTGAGACAGACTCGATCTAGTAAGATCGTCCCGGCTATCCCCCGAAAATTCAATTCCACCGGGCTTTGTGGCAATCGTACAGGCACAATTGTCACGTGGCCCGGGCCAGTTTCACAATTCACGGTTTGACTGCTGAACAAATCGGTCGAGCTATAGTCATAAAACCGGACATCGAACGAGCACCCGCCTACCGCATCGTCTACGTCATATTCGATCTGAAGATCATATCTACCGGCCACAGGAGGCAGAATGTTCTGATAGATTACGGTTCCCGGTCCGACAATCGCCCCACCTCGGGCGCCATCGGCGGTGAAATCGCCCTGCCAGTAGTAACGGCTAGGCTCACCATTGTATTCGTCCAAATCAGGATCGGCGACCACGCAATTTCCGGCCGTTACCGGGGCGCCTGTAGGACAGCCATATATTTCAATCCTGTCAAACCCAACAAATGGATGAGCAAAGAGCGGAGTAGGTGAGACGTCGTCGTGAATCGCCAACCCGATTTTAATAGGCTTATGGATTGCATGCTCTCCGTCAAAACTGAAAACCAACTGGGATTTTATCACCTCTTCGGATAAGTTAATCCCGATGAAACTCAAGTTTATGTTTAACCCGACTACGTAGCCCAAGGATACCGTTGTTCCGTCTATCAGATTCAACCGCGAATTCTCATCTGTCAACTCGCTCCAGCCTGATCCGTCGTCAATCCAGACCTCCAGCCAGGGAGTTGTCCCATCAATGAACAGAGTGTCAATCGTCATGGTGTAGGGAATGACTGCGTAGTCATACACAACAGCGGCCACCGAATCGCTAGCCTGGTAGGAATTTAGCAATCCCTGGGCGGCGATGTCGGGATTGAGCAAGTTCCCCGTTTGCACTTCTCCCCAGCGCGCCTTTGCAACACCCGTATCAGGATCACCAAAATAGTCCACTCCCTGCCATCCCTGGCTAAATCCATACATCTTAGACCAATCAAGGATTGACCAATCCAGGTTAACCCCACTATTCAGATCAAAAATCGTCGTGGAGGGGCTGCATACAGGTTCTTCTTCGGCGGCCCCAAGGCAGATATAATCTACCTCGTATGTGCCTTCTGCCGTGATTTTTAGATAACCATCTCCCAGCGTCGCCGGTTTGATGTATGTCTCTTTCGTCTCCCATTCATCCGTCAGTCCCAGGAAATACGAATTCGCACACGCTAAGTCACGACACAGCTTGACCTCCAGCCCATCCGTGGTTTCGCTGCTCGTCCGCCTGGCCCGCACCGTCACCGTGTACGTTTGCGCCAGGATAGCGAAATCCTGTTGGGCGTAAGCTCCCGTGTAGGCCAGGCTCAGCACGCTGCCGGTAATACTCGCCCCTCCGCTCAGCGTCCAGGGAAAACCGGTATCGAAATCGGGATCATCCACCGTGTCACATGTGGGCCAACCGCCAAGGGGAGGGATACATCCATCACAATTAACAAGCTCAATCTGGTCAATGAAAACATTGGTATCCCCCGGATCCGACTGATCGAATGTCACTGCAATCTGATACGTACCAGTCAGTTCCAAAGTGCGCGCCGCCCGCAACCCTTCAGGAGTATTTTGCCACATACCAGAACAATCACTAACACTACCCAGACACAATTCATCCAGCGAGTAACGCGTATCCGGCCAACCAGATAACGACGCCGGCCAATCATCACCAAAAATATATACCCAGCCTGACCCATGATTGATCCAATAATGAATCCACGGGGTGAAGAATTCCTGTGTCGAACGATGGACATACGTCCGGATCATCGTCGCTGAGATAGTCTCAGGATAATAAATACTGGCATACGCCCACTTACCAGCTCCGCCCAGAGAGACCCCACCCATAATGACACCCGTATACGGACCATCCAGCCCCACATCGTCCCACGTCAACCACCCGGCATACCAATCCTGCCAGGTAGACACCTCGCCCTGCCAGACAGACTCAGGATGGCCAACATCACGCCACAGCCACCCTTGCCAGCCCGTGGAGAAATCATAGATCGTGGTCTCGCCCTGAGCGCGGACAGATAGGCCGCTGATCAACAGGATCATAGCAGACAATGCAATGCAAATTGCGAGCGTTATGCGTAGCCACTTTCTCATTTGTGTCTCCTTGATGAATAAAAAGGGCCGCCCACCCGGCCCCCTCCTTGCGCCCCGGTTAGCCCCGGAAGGCGCTGATGATCTTCCCCACGACGATGAAGCCAAGCGCGATACCGCCGGTCACGAGGACCACGGGCATCAGCGCATTGACGATCATGCTGGCGTAGGAGAAGATGGTATCCATGTTAATCGAGAATGACATTACGGTATTCCCTCCTTTCTTTTGAATTTGGCTATATCAACGGTCGTTTGGGGCGACCTGGTCATGGAGCTGACCAGGCCCACGGCCCCAACACGCACCGGCTGCCAGCGAGTTTATTCTTGCCTGCGCCTGATGATAGTTGTGACTCCCCGGACCATGGCCCACAGAATCCCGGCCGTCAGGAAGAGCGCCAACAACAGCTCGATCAAATCGTGCTGCGTGATCCAGAATAACTCTTGAACGTCGTACCAGCTCATTCCGTATCCCTGTCCGTGAAAAACCGGGCGAAGGCATCATAAACGGCGCCGAAGATGCCCACGGCGATGAACTCCGCCAGAAATACCAGGGTAACTACAAACGCGCCCGCTTCCAAAAGCTGCATCGTCGCCTGATGAATATTGTTCATTGCCTCGCCCGCTGTACCACACTAAATACCAAGGCCGCCATCAGCAGTAGTCCACTTCCCGTAATCAGGATGTCCCCGGCCGTGATCACTTTGCGATAGGCGATCACCGTGCCGCTCGAAAGAGTAGCGGTAGCCACAGGCGAAAAGGGAGACCTTCGGTGGCCTCTGGCACCGAGATTTCGTCAATGTAAGCCGGAAAAAAGCCCATACCACAGATTTCTCCCGGCGGGCAACCCGGTATCTGCGTCTCGAATGAGAGCGTGTGAGTCACGCCACTCCCATTGATCACACAAGAATGATTGGCCCATCCTGATGTAATCGTCTTTGTACAAACCGTGCTCGCATCCATTTTGACAGTCAGCGTGTAGCCATTCGCATACGAGACCCAAAATTCTAAATTACCATTCCCGATCATCAATGACTTGGTGATCGGCGGCAGAGGGGGAATAGACATACTACCGGTAGCTACGTGTCCAATTCCTCCTGCATAGTCGCCTGACCAGCCTTGGCTATTCGTGTCGAAAGTGAACAACTGGGCCGCCAGGACCGGCGCTGCCAGGATGACGAGCGTAACAATTGCCAGGATAGATAGGCTAATGACGCGCTTCACGTTGCACAACTCCAAACAAAGCTAACGCCGCCGCCGCCAGCAGCACCCCCGCCGTAATCACATGCCCATAGGACACCGACCGGTCAACCATTACCACCGTGCCGCTGCTCAGTGTGTCGGTGATCACCCATTCTGGCAGCGGTGTGGGCGTGAGGGTGGGAGTTGGCCCTGGCGTTGGGGTCGCCGTCGGCGTCGGTGTAGGAGTGGACGCCGACTCCTCATATTTGATGATGAAGTTCACTACCAGACGTGGCCCGCGCTGGTCAATCCCACCAGCAACGCCGGTATACGCGGTATACGCGGTATTTGCGGTGCCTCCTGTTTCTGGTGCACTCCTGACGTAAGGGCTAGCCGCACCGGGATCCCGCACAGTTATAGCGTGCCTATGTTGCGGTACGTTCGTTTGCAGCTTGACGCCAACCGGCGTCGCCACCGCCTCGCTCGCCGAGGCATCCGGTCCTTGTGGCGATCTCCCGGTGAAATTCGGCAGGTTGAACGTCGTGCTACCATTCCCCGCCCCAAACGTCGTGGTAATGACGTTGTAGAGGGCGCTGTACTGCGTACGGCTGACCGCCTGTCCATTGCACAACAGCCAGCCATCAGGAGCTGTGCCTGTCGGCCACATCACGATGGCGCCCACTGGTGGATCTTGCGCCAGCGCGCTACCCATCGTTACCAACATCAGAATGAAGACCATCAACATTGCAATCGAGATTGACCGCTTCATACCGCCTCCCGGCGGGCAGGGCTTGGTGGGAGCCCCGCCCGCCTGCCCGATAGAACATCGGTGCTATGTCTACTATAGCACATTTTTGGTCATTATTACAGAACATTTTTACCGGAAATATGGGCTCTTTTTGAATTGTCCATCGTTTCAGTCCTGCCCACGATAGAATTGCTCATCGTGGGCAGGGTGAAACGGTGGAGCCAACACCGTCTTAAGCCTTAGATCGTCACGTTTGTCCCTATCGCTTGCTCTGCACCTCCTTCCGATACGGGCAGCAGCGCCGACAGTGTGAGTGCCTTACTCAAATTGGCCTGGATGAACAGGAATTCATTGTCGGCGAAGTGTGGCATGGTGTCATCCCTCAGCTTTTCGATTTCGATTGCCGCCCGGCGTAGCATCTGGTTGCTTGCCTCAAAGTCCTGGTGTCCTTTGTGAAGCTCCCGGCATTTTAATGCCATACCCGCCCGATAGTGTTCCAGCGCATTGGCTAACTTCTGCGATACCACAGCCACCGGATGCAAAACGTCAACCTCTGCGTTCCATGCATGGATCGTGAGCGTGGTTGTGGCAAATCGTCCCTCTTGCGCCTTCCATGCCACGGTGACGGGTCCCAAATCGGCCTTCGCCAGGGCGTTGGTCATGGCCACCAGGTAGTGAGCCACCAGGTCTTTGGACACCCCCGGCATGGTGCGTCCGGTCCTGTCAAGCATAACGGGCGGTCGCCAGAGGGCGACTTCTCGCCCACGTACCGCTAATGGTGTCTAACAGTTTCATCGTAAATCCCTCCTCGTGGGTAATAGTTGAACCAATAATCAGAGTCCTCTTGTTTTGAGTATTCACCCCCCTTCCATTTGTGTGTACGGCGCCCCGGAAAATGGCAACGGGTCACGTACACACACGTACACACACGCAAATCAGCCTGATTCCGCCAATGCCTTCATCAAAGCCAGGCCCTTCTGGTTTAATGACCGCGCCAGGTTGCCCGCAGACGGCCTGATGTACTCCATCTTGACCAGCTCGCTCATCAGGCTGTCGTATTGCGCCCGGGTGAATACCCCCCCTGCCCCGGTCCACATGTGCACCGCCAGGCCGCTGCCGTTCAAGGTAGCCCTGGCGAACTCCGCCAGTTGTTCCGGCTTGATGTCACACCGCAGGTACATGAATTCGGCGTGTGGGCTTATCCGCCCCTTCACAGGATTGTCAACTTGCACGCGCAGCTCTGACCGCTGTTTCCCCTTCTTCGCTTGCTCTGTCACCAACCGGTGCAGCATCTCACGATTGTGGATTAACAAGACGCCTCCGGCCAGCGCCAGGCCGCCAACGCCGATCACCGGCGAGGCATACCAGGGTAGGTGAAACAGCCAGGCCGCCCCGGCCCCCAGGATAGTGCAGCTCAGACCGGCGATTCCGGCCTCGCCCAGCGTCGCCCAGACGAATTCAGTCGAGGTCAATCGCTCTGTAAAGCGGGTCGCCTTGCTCACCCAGGGCAGCCAGGCCGTCGAGATCGGCCCCCCGTCGCCCAACTCATCCCGGTAATACCACCTTGCCTGATCTACCATCACCGGTGAATTGACAGTCCGCTCCAGGGTTTCAACCCGCCTGACCAGGTTGGCAAATTCAGGCCGTGTCACCGGTTGTGCCGGTTGTGTACCTGGCTCAAAAGGGTTCTTCCATTCCCAGTCCATACAGCCCTCCCAACAAAAACGCCGTGGCCCGGGGCCACGGCGTTGCGCGTACAAGGCAAATATGCTATACTCACCCTGCCGGGTCGTGCCCACGGTCCGGTCCTGGCCCTGGGGAGTACTTTGTATTCCCCAGGGC
>Ga0315289_10003332_pt1 | contig 24398 bp, 26 predicted proteins | sample YL17G11_40_MG_FD_203452 | JGI IMG/M metagenome (GOLD analysis project Ga0315289, IMG submission 203452) | Sediment microbial communities from Yellowstone Lake, YNP, Wyoming, USA - YL17G11_40 | ecosystem: Environmental > Aquatic > Freshwater > Lake > Sediment | place: USA: Wyoming | collected...
GCATTCGATGAAATTGTAGGCCATCGGCGTCTCCTTTGGTCTGCGATGGCCTTATACTACGCGGTCTTTATCCCATTGCAAGGGATTTGTGCAACAGGCTCAGAGGCCAATGAAGATAGTTTTCGGCGACGAGACTTGGCATGAACGACAGACCCATTTCCAGTAGTGGAGTCAACTCCTGGTATTCGACCCGGTCGGCGAGCAATTCCGCGCGCTTGTTCTGTCCCCAGAAGTGGCGGAAACGGATTGGGCAGTCTGCGACCGTCGACCGCGGGCCAGCCGGCGGCCGAAGGTCGGTTCCCACCTTTACAAGAGTCGCGGTAGCCGTGCCGACCTGAATACCTTCGCGGTTGAGGTCGGTCGAGAATATGCTCGGATCGGGCTCACCTTCGGGCGTGAGTTTGCCGGTCTTGTACCTGTCGCCGTTTAGACAATCGATGTCGATCCGGTCAAACACCTCCAAATAGCGTTCGCGCATGCCGGTGAACGACAGTCCGTCAAGCCAGGAGTAGTTCGAGATAAAACAAATCACGCCTTTGCCGCCCGTTTCGACGATGCGCCGATCCGCCATACGGAAGAAACGCACGTAAAGATCGTTCAGCCCCTGACCTTGCGGCGCTGTTGCACGCTTAGTGCTGCGGTAGGCCGTGGACAGGTCCCGCTCCTCGGTAACGGCAACTCCCGCGTAACCGTTGTAGGGCGGGTTGCCGAGGATAACGAGGATGGGCTTTTCCTGTTTCACCTTGCCGGCGGCGTCGCGTTCGTCGTCGAACCCGGGAAAGGCGATCTGCTTGGGTTTTTCTTTCGGCGGTTCCCAGCCGGTGAGGGCGTTGGTCAGATAGACCCCGGCGCGTTCGGGCGGATCGCTGCGGTCGCTCAACGGGGCGCCGAGGGTTTCGAGTTCGAGGCCGAGTTGCAGGTGGGCGATGACGAATGGCGCGGGCAGAATCTCGAAGCCGAAGACGCGCTCCATGGCGGCCGTCTTGAGATCGTTCGCGACCAAGGCGTCGCCGCCCTTGTCATGCAGGGTGGCGGCAATGCGGCGGAGGACGGCCCGCAGGTAGGCGCCGGTGCCGCAGCAGGGATCGAGAACGACCACTTTCGGGTCGGCCAGTCCGTCGGCAAGGCCGAGTTCGGAGCGCAGGACGGCATCCACGCGTTCGACCTGGTAGCGGACGATCTCCTCCGGTGTGTACCAGACGCCTAACTCCTTGCGCAGTTCCGGGTCGAAAGCCTGGAGGAAGGGCTCGTAGAAGTACTGGACCGCATGGCCCTCATCGAAGGATTGGAAGAACTCGGCCCGGTCCACCCGGTTCAGGGCGGCAGCGGTCCAGTTCAACACCTCGATGAGGCCGAGTTTGCCGAGGCGCTCAGGGTCGGCCACCTGGATGAACAGGGCCCGCAGCATGGGCACACGAAGCAGATAGTGGGCAAGGCGCCATTCGAACGGACCGGCGATCTGATAGGGGGCGTCCGCTTCGTGGATCGCTTCAGCAAAGCTGATCAGCGAGGGCTTTGCCTCGCGACGCCTCGCCCAGAGGACCCAGGCGGAGAAGACGCCATAGAAGAGGGTTTGAATCAGGGTCGAACGGAAAAAGTGCTCGCCCTTCTCGCCCTCAAATCGCAGGCCAAGGGCCTCCTCGAGCGCCTGGCGGATTGTCGCAAGTGCCGGGAGATCGGCGTGCTCCACACCCACCATGGCATCGCGGGCATAGGAGGCGAGGAGTGCCACCACGTCCTGCGGCGCGGCGAGGGGCGCATTATGGAGAAGCACTCGCCGGAGGTATTCGACCATGCGGGCGCCCTGCTCGCCTGCCGTCTTTCGGGGATGGGCCGCCAGACGCCAGAAATCGCCCTCCGATTCTCCAAGGGAAAAGGATTCCAGGATGACCGGTCGCCCCGAGACATCCTTCGCCACGAGGGCGAAGGCACGGAAGTTGGTAACCAGCACCGCGCCATAGCGCTTCCAGTAACGCCCGACTTGTTCCGTCTCGGCCACGGAGCGAACGTCTTCCGCCGGCGGCTTGGCTTCGATCACGCCCCGGGCCGGAAGCTCGCGCAGGAAGGGGTCTCCGTCACCTTCCTGACCAGAGGTTCTTCGCCGAAATTGATCGGCCGTGAACAACCCGCCGTCGGGCAGCCCGGCACCCCGGTTCTGGAGGTTGATGACACAGCGGACTTTCGGCGACAGGGTCTTGCCGACTTCGTTCAGCAACCCTTCCAATGCCGGGTAGAACGAGGTCTCCGGCACATGGGCTCGCGTGGCCCGAATGTCCGAAAGCTCGGTGAGGTATTGCTCTATGAGATTGCCGCAGACATCTTTCATGACTTTCCCTTTGCCAGGCTCTTATTCAGGTTGTCACCCTTCACCAAGATCTAACCGGTTTTTCCTTTTCTCCACTGCTTCTACAGTTGACAGCGAGAGACGCTATTACATAGCCATATGAGGCATCAGGTTTCCCTCAAGTCAATGAACTTGCACTGATCCCTCCAGTGACCCCAGCTCGACGATTACCGGCTGTAGATCGTTTGCCTCACGCGGAGGGAGCCAAATGATCCTGTATTCCTTTTGGTAGGCAAATCGGAAGTGTTTCTGGGAGAAGATATCTATATCTTCAAGGCGTGAGTTCAGTGGATCATAATACTTGACAGGCATCCCGGCGCCGGTCCACTTTGGCAACTTCGCTTCAACTGCTTGAAGGAGATTTTTAACAAAAGCGGCGGGTTCTGCGAAGATAAGAAATGAGTCGTAGTCAAAGTCTATAAATAGTCGGGGGGCCAAGGCTCCGGACAGGCAATAAACGTAATAGTTCGTCCTCGAGGTTCTTCGGACTCTATTTCCAACCGGGTTGAATACTCCCTTCGGTTTGCCTGTCTTACCGTCATAGGCATGCAGCTTCATTTCGGAAGGTGGAGGTTGAACATAGACCTCAAGCTCGCGATCTCTTATGGCAGGATTGAGAGACGGGTCATCCATTGAAGCAGCCGGCGCTATCCTAATAACGCCTTTTTCAAACGCTTGCCTCAGATGCTCAGCCTTCCCGTATTTGACCAAAAAAGTACCCGGCTTGAGCTGGCTCCTATCCAGAGATTTCACCACTTGTGCAGCCTTCGGTGCCAAGGGATCATCAGGCCTCGGAATCCTAACCTCTTTGATAAATCCCTTCTTGAATCCTGCGGGGTAAGGCCCATATCTGAGCACGAATTCTTCAAGAATATCTGCCCACCTGACCATCCAATAGGAGCCCTCATCGTCAATTGGAGGGAAGCCAATCTTGTTCTCTTCCGTGAGGACGAGCAGATTCAGAAATACATCCTTCGCTCTCTGCTGGAGTTCTTTTTCTGTGAGATGCACCATGTATCGGCGCTGTCGGTACTGGTGGCGCCACCTTTCGCAGCTCTTCATTAGCATTACCAGAGGCCCAACCCCCGAGCGCCAAGGCGCTTCCGCATCCCTTCCATTTCGAACGGCGTTGGCAGTCAATAGATGCACGCATCGAGTATCGACAGAACCTCTTCCAACACACTCTGAGAAACCCTCCCGATGAGCTTGGCCTGCCGTGCTCGAAAATCGATCGACTTGACCTGTTCCACCATGATAAATCCGGTTACGCTTGGGCTGTTCACAACGGCCACATGAAAGGGGAAATGTCGATCGGTGCTGGTTACGGGGCAAACCATAGCCAGGCCGGTGTGCTTGTTGAACAAAATGTTGCTCACGACGAGCGCAGGCCGGCGACCTCTCTGCTCATGGCCTGACTGCGGGTCAAAGGTGACGGTAACGAAGTCCCCCCTTTTGGGAACGTACGTACTCATTTACCACGCCTCTCGGCCAACTGGCTTTCCCCAATCGATTTCCTCGACCTCGTAGTCCTTGGGGATGCGCGAAACCAGTTCTTGCAGACTCCGCTTACCGCGTACCCTGCTCACGGGGGCAATGACGATAATGCCATCTCGCGCGGTTACATCGACATCATCTCCGATAGAGATACGCGCATCCTCGAGCACCTGTTTGGGAAGGCGGAGGCCCTGACTGTTTCCCCATTTCTGTACCTTCGTTACCATGTTGATCCCTCCTATGGCTATACCATGTATAGCCCCAAGCAGAGATTCTGTCAAGTTCTTTACAATACCCAACGAAGGCGGAATTGAGCGGCAACCGCAGACGGCGCATATTCAGTGGACGCCTGGGGTTCGCGCCTTAGCACGAGCAAGGGGACAGGCCCGCTGTATAGGAGGTGCCGCTCTAATCCCTTGTTCTTGCCGGCGCCGCCCGGGGCCATGGCGGCTCGCGGGCTGCCTCTCCTGTCCGCTGAAGGTCTCTTTTACGTACTCACAGTTCAACACAGCACCGTGAGAGGCCGTTTGTCCCATGCCAAGGGGCTGATCCCGTTTCCGATCTGTCCTATGCCCAGAGGTCTCCTTCGCGTTCACCACCGCACTGCGGCAGGCTATTCGTCCAATGTCCAGGGCTGACTCCATTTCTGCGCCGGATCATCGTAGGGCGCGTCCCCGTGCCTCGGATCAAACCGGGCCTGGCCTCTATTCCTCCTCCTGGGCTGCTTGGGGAGATTCTTTGCTGACCTGGGGCGTCAGGCGGTCATCCGGGATCAGTCGCGCCGGGTCCGGCCGCCGGATGATCGTCACATAAGCCGATCCAGGATCCAGGCTGTAGGCATACAAATTATTATCGATGGATCCCACATAGACCCTCCCATCGGCGACCGCCGGGGAAGACAAGATTTCGTCAGCCGTCTGGGAGCTCCACAGATAGTCGCCGGTTTTGGCATTGAGGGCGTAGAGGTTATGGTCGGTGGAGCCCACATAGACGAGGCCATTGGCCACGGCGGGGGAGGTCGACCAGATCTGGCCACCCGTGGTGTAGCTCCACTTCTTGGCCCCGGTGCTGGCATAGAGGGCGTAGAGCTTGTTGTCGGTGGATCCCACATAGACGAGGCCATTGGCCACGGCGGGGGAAGAGTTGATGTAGCTGCCCGTGGGGTAGCTCCATTTGTAGGCCCCGGTGCTGGCATCCAAGGCATAGAGCTTCCCGTCATAGGATCCCACATAGACCAGGCCGTTGGCCACGGCGGGGGAAGAGTTGATCTGGCCACCCGTGGGGTAGCTCCACTTGAAGGCCCCGGTGCTGGCATAGAGGGCATAGAGCTTTTTGTCGGCGGATCCCACGTAGACCAGCCCGTTGGCCACGGCGGGGGAAGAGTTGATCTGGCCACCCGTGGGGTAGCTCCATTTGAGGGTGCCCGTGCTGGCGTAGAGGGCGTAGAGCTTATGGTCGGTGGATCCCACATAGACCAGGCCGTTGGCCACGGCGGGGGAAGAGGTGCCGATCGCACCCAATGTAGGGTAGCTCCAGGTCTGATTCAGGCCCTCGGCGTTGGAAGGGTTCAGGACATTCTCGTAGGGATTGAAGCCCTGATGCTGGGGGCCGTAGTGGAATTGCGACCAGTTGGTGCGGACGGTGAAGGGCTTCTGGGCGCCCGCCACCAGCCTTCTTCCCACCGCCGTGACCCAGTGGATGGCGGGGATGGCCTCCCGGGGCACCTTCAGGGTGCAGGAGAAGCTCCCTGCGCCATTGGCCATCGCCAAGCAGAGATCGGTCACATCGAAATACACATCCACCGGCTCATAGGCGCCAAAGCCCGAGCCCTTGGTGGTGATGGTGGGGGGGGGGGACCGGAGGCAGGGCTGATGGTGATCGCCGGGGCGGCCTGCACTGCCTCCCAGGAGCAAAGGATCAGAAAGGTGACCAACAGATAGAATCGAGAGAACCGCAGCGCTTTCATCGTGAAAACCTCCTTTGACAGGGGACAGCCGAAGCCAAAAGCCCCCTGAGCTGACTATTGCCAACGAGGGAAGCCGTAGATCTTTCCGCCTGACTTCCCTATCCCTGACCAGAAATCACGCATAGACATCACCTCCTGGGGTTGCCATCCAGCGGCAGGAACAAAAGAGCCCTCCGGGCACAAACCTTCCCCGGGCAAAATCCGGAAATCCGGGGACATACCGTTGACACCACCCGAGCCTGTGCGACAACCGAATACGAAAACTGTCACCATTTAGCCCAATCCGTTCCAGAGAGTTATCAGGCGCAGCCCCGCCCCCACTTCTCGGATCAAGCGCGTTCATGCCGACGGTGGCTTCGCGTTCGTCTCTTCGACTGGCTTAGCCGGCGCCGATCCTTGCAATCTGGACCGCGTCTCGTCCAGCTTCTGGGTGGAGTCCGCCAGGCTGGTCTCTATCTCGGCTATTCTCCTCTTCTGACTGGCAGTCGTCCATGCGCCCCTAATGATGGCTGGCAGAGAAGCCAGAAAGCTGATCAAGGCACCCACGGCCAGCGCGACCAGCAGCACCAGCGCCAAGGAGCCTTCAGTTTTCCAAACCAAGAATGCAATGCTGACGGTGACCGCGTTCTGAAGGGCAAAGATCACAGCCAGCATAGCGATGAGCAGTGCGATGATCAGCAAGACTTGCATCGGGAAGCTCCCTTCTTTCGCTACAGTGGTTCAACGGCCCCACACTCAGAGGGAAAAAGGGGGGACCCTCTTACAGAAGGTGCTTTGAAAACGGCGAAAGCAGGAATCCTAAGATGCGCCTGACGCCCGTTTTCTCCTCCCCCCTCCCGCAAACACAAAAGGCACCGCGATTTTCGACCTGACCATTCGAAGATCTTTACGGTGCCTTCTCCTACACCTCCTGCCGAAAGGCGGCTGCGCAGGTTGCTTTCGACCGGAAAACGGAGCCTTATGGGGGATTGCCAATCGCTGATTGAAGTTCCCCTTATTTTCTCTTACTCCTTCCTGCTCCTTTTGTCAATATCTCTCCGCGAAGATGATGCGCAGACAAGTCAAGCCAGGCCCCAGCCACCCAGTTCAACCTCCTTCACGGAACCTTTTGATCGAAGGTATGGCATTGGCTGCAGACCAGGGAGGACTCTCCGTGGGCTTTGTGACAGGAGTCACATCCCACCTCCTGGTCGCTGAAGTGGGCATAAAGGCCACTGGCGTGTACCGGCGTCTTCTGGGCAAGCTGATTATAGCTGCCGTGACAGCCCTGGCACCGCTCCATGGATATCGCTTCTTTGGGGATGGGCGCACCATGGCAATCGCCGCAGCTTACCCTCTTCAAGGCATGTCGATGATCCAAATGGTTCGAGGTCCCCCAGGATTTGTAGTAAGGCGCCATCTGTGCCACTTCTTCCTCGCTGACCTTCACCCCAGGGACCTCCAGATCATAGGGCCTGAAGTTGCCCGTCGGATCGATCAGATGGCAGGACCAGCAATCACCCTCGAAGTTGGTGCTGGAATAGTGTTTCATATGGGCGATCCACTCCAGGGGGGTCGTCGAGCCCTTGGCGGCATGACAGCTCTGGCAGTATTTTACCGCCTCTTGCTCTAACGGGGGGTGGCCCTGGGGCAGTCTCTCTGAGAGCCCGGCATGACAGGATGGGCAGCCTTTTTTCGCTTCCTCTGTGGCAAAACTGATAGAGCCGAGGTCTTTTCCAGCCATGATGATCGCGAAGAGAACTAATATGGCTGAGCCAATCGGGATCCCCCTTCCCCTCAAGTTACCCTCCTTTGCCTCTCTAATCCCAGGGTCTCTCGGATGCTGCATTCGGGCCGGCGATGCGGCCCAAATTGAGGACCCGACAGATGGCGGCGCCGCTTCCCGGATAAATCCTGCCGAAGCCGCCCCCGGTGGTCCCTCCTATTGCATATAATCTGGGTATGACCTCGCCCCTGGTGTCCAATACCTGAGCTTTGGCATTAATCCTCAGTCCACCATAGGTGGTGAGCGACAGGATCGGAGGCGCGGTTACATGGTAGGCATAAAACGGCGAGGCCTTTATCGGACCGACCGTCACCCCCCTCTTGCCGAACTCGGGGTCTTCCCCCTGGGCCGCATGCTGATTCCAGCCTTTGATGGCATCCTCCAATCCTCCGGGATCGATCCCCGCCTTATTTGCCAGCTCCCCGATCGTAGAAGCGCTGATCAATCTGGCCTTGGTGCCCGCAGGGATGGGCTCGACTTCCCTCCTCACCTCGTCATCGAAGATCTGGAAGACCACGAACTCGTCTTGCCTTCGCGCCGCATCACCCACAATCGCATGATGGCAATCCTCGTTTACAAACCTTCCCCCTCTCTTGTTCACATAAATGGAGGGATGGCGCGGGCCGGGCGAGAATGGGCTTGGCTTTCCCACCTGAACCGGTTGACTATTGGCGCCATAGCCTGCGCTGTTGTTCATATTGATGAGATCGGCTCCCAACGCCTGGCCCATCAGGATGCCATCGCCGGTGTCGAAGGGAAAAGGACCGACAAATCTTTCCCCGTACCATTCGTATCTCTTGCGCATCTCGGGGTTGGCGGTGAAACTGCCGGCGGCCAGGATGACCGCCCTTTTGGCCTTAATCTGCAACGCCTTTCCTTGACTCTCCGCTTTGATGCCCAGAACCTCATTCTCTTCGCCGGCAATCAGTTCCACTGCCTTCGTCTCCAATAGGAGCCTCACCTCCTTCTCCCTGGCCACTCTTTCCATATTCCGATACATGAGGTAGCCGGTGAGGAGCGGCCCTCCCGGCTCCCTCTTTTGATGGTGGCCCCGGGGCTTGGGTGGGGTTATGGTTGCATAATAGGGCTCCCGCTCCGATCCCGAGAAATAGAGCTCTCCGGGCGGAAACTCGCAGCCCATGCTGATGAGCCAATCGATGGTCTCTGCGGACTTATAGGCGATCGCCTTCACCACCTCGGCATCCGCCTGTCCTTGGGCGCAGGCCATCCAGTACTGGTACATCTCCTCCGGGGTATCCGAGATTCCAGCCGCTTTCTGCACCGAAGTGCCGGCGCCATAGATGATGCCTGCGCACCTGGCGGTCTGACCACCGAGTTTGCTCGTCTTTTCCAGGATCAAGGCGTCTGAGCCGGCATCACGGGCCTCGATGGCGGCTGCCATCCCTCCGCCCGATCCGATGATCACGACCTCGCCCTCCAGATCCCACCTGGCTGGGACATGCACTCCATGAGCCTCCGCTTCCTTGGGGGCAAGTTCGGCCAAAGCGACTGCGCCCGCCCCGGCGGCTGCCCCCCTCAGAAAATCACGCCTGCTGATCCTATTTTGAGCCTTCTCTTCGGACATCCTTGCCCCCCTCTCGATTGTCTCTTATTGCTGGACTGGCGCCTTCCCGCAAACGAAAAAAGGCACCGGGGTCTTGAGACAACAGATCTATTCGGTGCCTCGCCTCTTCCACCTCCTGCCAAACACGGAGCTCGTGGGACTAAGCCATCAGAACCACCATTTCAGGCCCTTCAGAATCGCATCCGGGGTTGGGCGGTCCTCAGCCGATTTGCCCAGGTAGAGCCAGCGGATCTTCCCCTCCTTATCCAGGAGCAAGGTGGTGGGGCGGGCGACCAGGCCAAACCGGGGATGCTCCTCCCCCAGGCCCAGCTTCCGGATCGCCTCGCGGGAGGAATCGCTGAGAAGGAGGAAGGGAGGATCGATGGCCTGATCATCGGAGGTCTTCTGCGACTCTTTCAGATATCTTCTCTCGATGTTGTGGCCGAACTCGTCCACCAGATGGGGAACGTCCACGCTGACCCCGATGATCTGGGCCCCCTGGGCTTGGAACTCTGGTAGTCTTCTGCGTAGGTCGGCAAACTGCCCCTGGCAGTAAGATCACCAATACCCGCGATAAAAGACCAGGGCGGTCTTATTCGCCTTCTGCAGCAGGGGATAAAGGTCAACCCGATCTCCGCGACTGTCGAGCAGGGTGAGATCCGGGATCTTCTTGCCGGTCGAGACCTGGGGGGTCATCTTCGCCCCAGACGGGCTGGGCGGGACCTGGGAACAGGAATTCAGGGACAGCAGCAGGAGGGGCAAAAGAAGGAGGGGCAGGATGTGGATCCTTATCCTCGGCATATCTGTTGATCCCCCCTTCATTCGCTACGAAGCAGTCGGCTTGCGCCGGGGAGGCCTCCGTTCCGGAACCGGGGCCTTTTCTATCTTGTCTTCATTCCAGGCGGCCAAGACATAGAGCGCGCAGTAACACCTTCCGTATTCGGCGATGTCTGGGCGGCTATAGACGCAGGGGCAGATGATATCCTTATCCTCCTCCCGCACCCCGGAGGCCAGCCGGCAGGGGCAGGAGCGGTATCCGTAGCGCCTCTCGTTCTCCAGCAGCCCCTCTAAAATCCCCAGCACCAGCTCCTTGTCCTGATTGAGCTGGAGGCCCTGGGACCGGGCGTAGCGGTCCAAGACGGGATAGAGCTCTTCTGGGGTCATGGTCATCGCCCTAACGCCTTTCTCAGCTTCTCCTCATTAAACCCGACGATCACCTGGTCCCCGATGAGGATGGTGGGGAAGGTCAGGCCCGGGTTATAGCGGCCCACCTCCTCCATGATGGACTCCCGGTCCTTTCCCGGCAAAAGGTCCACATCCACGAAGTCGAAGGGAACCTGGCATTCCTGCAGGTAGGCCTTGGTCCTCTTGCAGTGCATACAGGTGCTGAGGGTATAGATTTTTATCTTCTGATCCGTGGGGGACATCTGCGCTCCTCTCTCTCGCTTGCTCGCCGTTCTTACTTGCCTTTGCCTGCCCTCATCTCATGGTCGTCCCGGGTCATCTCCACCAGGTCCTTCTTCAGCTCGGCCAGGCCGTACCAGGTCACATAATCGGGATTGTTGTGGAAGGCCCCCTGGAAGGTGCGCATGCGGTGCTCCAGGAACATCACATAGAGTTTCTGCTCGATGGGGGTCATCGCCTCGTAGAAGGTCAGGACATCCGGATAGGGCAGCTTTCCCGTCTGGGACAGGATGATCCCGTCCTGGTAGAGTCCGGCTACCAGGTCGATCCCCCGGACCATCAGCCGGTCCGCCTCTTTGATCATGGCATCGGCGTTCTCTAAGTTCTGGCGGGCGAAGTGGCTGCTGTGGCATCGGCTGCAGGTCGAAAGCATCCGGTCCCGCTCCTTTTGCCATTCCTCAGTACTCAGGCGTGCCACCTTCCCCGCCTTCACCACCTCGAGCCGCGGAGTGGGCTCGCCCTTCGGATCAAGGACCTGCAGGGCCTTGAGGATGGTGGTGCGATATCCCATCCACTCCAGATCCGGCTCGGGCAGGCGCAGCGCCAGAAATCCCCAGGCGGTCATCACCCGATGGTTTCCGTCCTCCATGTGGCAGGTCTGGCAGGTGGGGGCCCTTCCGCTTCCTGGGTCGGTGAAGTAGATCGCGCCATGCTTAGAGGAAGACCACATCTCCCACTGCGGGTGATCAAACCCCATGTGGCACATGCGGCAGGCCTGAGGGCTCTGGGCCTCGGCCTGGGAGAACTTGTGGCGGGTGTGGCAGGAGGTGCAGGCCATCCCGTAGCGGTAGGCCTGATCGTCCTTCACGGAACGGAGGCCGATGGTGTGGCATCCCCCGCATCCCTTTGTCCCCTCGATAAAGGGATGGGGCTGAAAGCCGGTGGTGGGCATCGCCTCCATGGCCACCCAGGCCAGGGCGTGCTTGCCGTCCGAATATTGTTGGAACTGCCCCTCGTGGCAGCCCGAGCATAGCTCCGGGGTGGGCAGTTTCGCCTTTTCCGGGTCCTTCGCCGACTTGTGGGCCGAGCCATGGCAGCCGTCGCAGTCCAGGGTCGAGCTCATCTTGCTGGTCGCCCACTCCTTCACGATCCCGGCGGTGACCTTCTCATGGCAGAGGACGCAATTGGATTTCTTTTCGGCCCCCTGGGCAAGCCCCAGCCAGAGGCACCCTATCAGAGAGCAAGAGAGGAGAATCGCCCATCGCTTCGCCTTCATCGCCTCCTCCTTTCGCCGAATCCGAAAAAAGGATCAAGATTGAGGATCAGGTTGAGGTCGGGAACCGGCTACCCATTGCCTTCTATCTACGCTATTTTGTGACTGTCGTCAAGCAGATTTGGGCCCTAATACTCGATGCCCTCCCGGGGCCCCACCCCTTTTTGAAAGGGATGTTTGACCTGCCTCATCTCGGTGACTAAATCCGCCTGCTCTAAGATCTGGGGATCGGCCTCTCTTCCAGTCAGGATGAGCTCCAGGGATTTCGGCTTCTGACGCAGGAGATCGAGCACCTCCTCGGCCGCCAACAGGCCATAGGCAACCACCAGGTTGATCTCATCCAGGATGAGGAGGTCAATCCCACCTCCCTGCATGGCCGAGAAGGCCCGGGCCAGCCCCTGCTGGGCGAGCCGCTTATCCTCCGCCTTCGGCTGGTTTCGATCCACCCAGCCCGACCCTCCGAAGGCCTCGATCTGGATCAAGGGATCTCCCTCCAGGGCGGCTCGTTCCCCGGTCTCCCTCTCTCCCTTCAGGAATTGGATGATGAAGACCCGCAATCCCTGGCCCGAGGCCCGCAGGGCCTGGCCGAAGGCCGCAGTCGTCTTTCCCTTTCCCTCCCCGTAATAGACCTGAATCAAGCCCTGGCCTCCCATCCTCTGCCTCCGGTTTCCCCCATTTCCCCTCTACTTCCTCGGGCCTTTATGCTATAACAGGGGCGTGCCGGGCGTCAAATCCTTTTCCAGGGACATCGCATAGCAAGCAAAGGACTTCATTTGGGCAACAAGGAGGGCACTATGACCCATCGTGATCGAATCTTGGCCGCTTTACGCGGTGAGCCCCCGGATCATCTCCCCTGGGTTCCCCGGCTGCTGCTCTGGTATAATGCCCATCGGCATCAAGGCACCTTGCCCTCCAAGTACCGCGGCTTCAGCCTGAGGGAGATCGAGCGCGACTTAGGGATGGGCACCCCGGCCCGGGAGGGCAAGATATTCGAGGAAAAGCTGAAAGGAGTGGAGATCGAGACCAGGAAGAAGGGGAACCAGACCCTCACCGAGTACCGCACCCCGGTGGGCACCCTCTCCACCCTATACCGCGAGAGTGAGCAGCTGCAGGAGCAGCAGATCCAGGGCCAGGAGATCGAGCACCTGATCAAGGGCACGGACGATTATCCGATCATGGAGTATCTGATCGAGCAGACCGAATATGTCCCCACCTTCGAGGAGTTTTCACGCTATGACCAAGAGATCGGCGAGGACGGCCTCCCCCTGGTCCTAATCGGCGATTGCCCTATGAACCGGCTCATGCGGGAGTTGGTGGGATACAACCAGGTTTTCTTCCATCTGGCCGACCACCCGGCCCAGGTGGAGTCTCTATTGGCGGCCATGGAGGAGAAGCAGCAGCAGATGTGGAAAATCGCCGCCGACTCCCCGGCGACCCTCTTTCTCTATGGCCTCCACTTCGATTCCCAGATGACGCCCCCTCCCCTCTTTCGCAAGTACTTCCTGCCCCACTTTCAGGCGTTCAACCGCCTGATGCACCAGCACGGCAAGTATGTGGCCTTCCATTCCGATGCGGATACCTCCCTGCTCCTGGACCTGCTCTTAGAGGCAGAGTACGACTGCGCGGATACCTTCACCTGCGCGCCCATGGTGAAGGTTACCTTGAAGGAGGCCCGGGCGGCCTGGGGGAATCGCCTCGCGATCTGGGGAGGGATCCCTTCCATCCTCCTGGGCCCTCCCTTTTCCGAGAGGGAGTTTCTGGCCTATATGGAGGACCTCTTCTCTACTATCGCCCCGGGAGAGGCCTTCATCTTAGGGGTGGGAGACAATGTCATGCCCGAGGCCCAGATCGAAAGGGTAGCCCGGGTGAGCCAGATGGTCAAGGAGCGGGGGACATATCCCCTCCAAGCCCGGCCTGGAAAGCTTCGAGGCAGCCCCTAGAGGCAGACCGGCACAGCCCGATCCGGCCGCCGCCAGAGCGACCTTGTGCGCTTATGAGCGAGCAGAGCTCGGGGAAGTCAGGCCGAGCTGTCTGAGCCCTCCGATTGGCTTTGGAGGAGGGCGAGTTCTCGGCCTGCCGAGCTCGCACGAGCGAATGCACGCGGAAGCGAAGGGGGCGGCCGGAACGATGCGGCTTCGACGCCCTATTAGATGTATTCCACCGTCGCTGGCGGCTTGGGGGTCAAGTCGTAGAGGACCCGGTTGACCCCGGGGATCTTCAGGATCTCCTCGGTCATCCCGTGGAGGATCGCCCAGGGAAGCTCGGTCATCGCAGCGATTCGGGCATCGGTGCTCTCGATGCAGCGAATGACGATGATCTGCCCGAATTCCCGTCTCCCCTCCCGTATCCCGGTGGCCCGATCCTGAAGCAGGACGGCGAAGTACTGGAAGGCCGCCGTCCCTTGCAGGGCATCCTCGACGATGGTCGTCGCCCTACGCACCGTCTGCAGGCGCTCCTCCGTAACCTCGCCCACGATCCGCGTGGCCAGCGCCGGTCCTGGAAAGGGGATCCGCTCGGTGATGGTGGGGGGCAATCCCAGGCGCCGGGCCACCTCCCGCACCCCATCCTTGCGCAAGGTCTTCAAGGGCTCCAGCACCTGATAGCCGTACTCCTTCTCCGGATCGATCCCCACTTGGGCCAGGATGTTGTGCTGGCGTTTGATGCCCGCCACCGTCTCCTCGATGTCGGTAAGGATGGTGCCGTGCAGCAGAAATCTGGCCCCGGACTCGGCCACCAGGCGGGAAAAGACCTTGGCATAGAAGGTGTCGGTAATGGCCTGCCGCTTCTCCTCCGGATCGGTCAGGCCTCGGAGGGCCTCCAGAAACTCCTTTCGGGCGTCTACCCGCTCCACCGGTATCCCCATTTTGCCAAAATCTTTCACCACCCGCTCCGGCTCCCCCTCTCGCATCAGGGCGTTGTCAATGAAATAGGTGACCAGGCGATCCTTAAGGGCCCGGTGCCCCAGGACAGTCACTACCGAGCTGTCCACTCCCCCGGAGAGGGCATTGATAGCCTTCCCTGCCCCCACCGCTCTAACAATCTCCTGGACCTGTTCCTCGATGAAGCGATCGTGGTCGATGCTGCCCATAATGCCTCCTTGCTCGCTAAGGGATTCGGCTCAGCCGGGTTTTTGCCCTCTTCTCCTATTCGGACCTGGCCGGCACCAAGGCCAATCCATCTGGCTTTCCACCCGAAGGGATGCGGTCCACCACCTCCAACCGATGCAGGTCGATGACCAGGACCTGATCTCCCTCCTCATCCGAGACAAAGGCCCATTTCCCCCCGGGCTCGATGAGCAGCCCTATGGGGCGGCCTGCGGGCGAGACTTGTCTTTTGGCGTTGGGGGCTGCGAGGCACCGGATACAGGCGCGACAAGCGCGATCAAGGCAGCCAGCCCCACCACCAGGAGCATCTTGGGGTCCATCTGAGTCTCCTTGATCCGGGGATTGGCGGTAACAAAAGATATCGGTTTTTGGGCCGGGTTGCAAACCAAAATTTGCAGGGCGGACTAAAAGAACCTCTTCGCAGACGAAACCCAGGAGGGACATCCGCATCAATACCAATTAAGGAGGTTCCAAAAATGACCAACAGAATGAAAAGGACGCTGATCGTCGTTACCGTGGCATTGGCCGTGGCTTTCGCCTCCCTCTCTGCTGCCGGGACCAAGGGTAAATTGGATCTGAAGGCAGGAGATGAGCTCTATGTCTGCAATTGCGGTGAGGAGTGTCCCTGCAATACCATCGCGCGCCATCCGGGCAAGTGCGCCTGCGGCCACGATGAGGTAGTGAAGGCCACCGTGACCAAGGTGGACGGGGACACCGCCTACTTCAAGGCCGAGGGATGGGAAAAGGAGCGGCCCTTCAAGACAGTCGGGAAGTACGCCTGTGCGTGCAAACCCGGGTGCAACTGTGACGGCATCAGCCAGACCCCTGGAACGTGCCCCTGTGGCGAGAAGATGAAGAAGGTCAAATAAGGAGCATGCAGGCCGGAAGATAGGTCGGCAGCACGTAGCAAAACCCTCAAATGAAACAGGCGAAGCCATGGCTTCGCCTGTTTCATTTTCAGTCGTGACCTGTGATCAGGTTGATCGAGGGGTGTCGGAGTGAGGCTATCACGCGGGCCCGACCCGCCGCAGGATATCCCAGAAGGCCCCCCGGTAGCCCTCGGCGATGGCCTTCACCAGGATGCCATGGTCGTTATAATTATAGTTTCGGTCCATCCTTTTCCGGTTGCCGAAGAGGAAGCGCTCATCCCCCTCGATCAGTCCATCGATGTAGTCGTCGATCTCCTCCCCTAAGGCCGAGGAGAAGTAGTAGACCGGGCGAAGGCACCCCGGATTTCCCTCGACGGCCCCCTTGAGATGGGGATTGTCCCGGAAAAGGCCCTCGGATTTGACTTGAGTGAACAAGGAAGTCCCCGGATAGAGGCGCACCCCCAGGCTGATGCCCACGCGGTCGGGGGAGGACTCCTTCATCAGGGCAACGGCCTCGGCGATGCTCTCCCGCGTCTCCCCCGGCCCCCCCAACAGAAGGTCAAAGAGCAGGGAAAAGCCCTGATCCTTGGCCAGGCGGGCCACCGAGCGGATGTCCTCCGGGGTGTGGGACCGGCCCAGGGCCTTGAGCATGGCGGGGGAGCCGTGGTCCAGTCCGAAATCGATCCCCGCGCATCCCGCACGCCGCATCCATTGGGCAAGCTCTTTCGAGAAGGGCTTGGGGGAAAGATAGGCAAACCAGCGGACCTTGTCCCCCAGTCCCCTCTCGACGATCTGCTGGCAGACCTCGAGGGCGTGGGACTCCGGGATATTGAACTCGCTGTCGCAGGTGTGGAAGTGATCGACCCCTTGGGCGTGGAGATTGGCCAGCTCCTGCGCCACCTGGGCCGGGGGCCGGAGGCGCACCCTCTTTCCCTTGGCAACGGGGTCGGCGCAGAAGGTACAGCCCTGATCGCAGCCCCGCTTGCTCTCGAAGCCCACCATCCCCCCTTCCCTCAGATAGCGGGGATTGTCCAAGGCCTCGCGCCGGGAGAGATCGGCCTCCTCTAAGGCAAACCAGTGCATCCGATTTCGGCGGAAGGTCCTCCCTTCCTTGAAGATCAGCCCCGGGACATCGCGGAAATCATCCCCTTCCCCGATCCTCTTGGCCAAGAGAGGCAAGGCCTGCTCCCCTTCTCCTCGGATCCCCAGGTCCACCTGACAATAGGAAAGGGCGGCCTCGGGCGCAATGGAAAAGCCGACCCCTCCCAGCACCAGGGGAGCGGCAGAATGGGCCTTTAGGAGGTCGATGATTCCCTTGGTGCGCTCCAGGCAGAAGTCCTGGCTGGCCAAGTAAGAGTCATCGAGGTTGCGCACCGTAACCCCCACCAGCAGCGGGTCGCTGCCCTTCAGGGCCGGCTGGATGTCCGCCTCCGCATCTGCGGAGAAGGCCAGATCCAGGACCTGAACCAAGAAGCCCTTCTCCTCCAGGGATTGGGCCAGATAGTCCAGGGCCACCGGCGTGACCGGCGGCTTCATCTGATTGGGATTGACGAGCAAGACCCTCCGCTTCCTCATCGCTCATCTCCGAAATACTATCATCACAATCGTCTTGACAAAGGAGTATTTTATCAATATTATTTTCTTGGGATTATAGGGAATGGAGAAATAAAAATGGCAAAGCTCTCAAAGAAAGTCCAGGTCTTGTTGACCGAAGAACAGTTGAAAGATCTTGAGGAGATTGCCTCTCAGCGAAAGAAAAAGATTGGGACTCTGGTCCGAGAGGCGATCGAAGAACATTACCTCAGGAAAAAGAAAGAGCAGCAGATCGCTGAGGCTGTGGATCGGATCCTCTCGCTTCCTGAAGTCCCTGTCCCAGAAGACTATCAGAAATGGGAAGCCGAATATCTCAAAAAGAAATACTCATGCCCATAAAGCCACCAGCACACCACTTTATTGATGCTAATCTCATCATGTACTCTCTGGGAGGATCACACCCCCTTCGTAATCCCTGCAAAAGAATCCTGGACAAGATCAAAACTGGGGAAATTCTCGCGGTCACGAACACGGAGGTTCTCCAGGAAATCCTCTATCGGTTTTTCTCCATCGGTAGACCAGCTCTCGCTGAAATCGCATACGCCTCGATAGTTCAATTCTGCACTGCAATCCTTTCGATAACACTGCAAGATATGGACAAGACCCTCAAACTGTTGAAAAGCCGCCAGGGAATTACCTCCCGCGATGCGGTCCACGCCGCCACCATGATCAATCACGGGATCAAAAAGATCATCTCCGTGGATCATCACTTCGACCTCATCCCGGGAATCAAGAGGATTGACCCTGCAAGCTTTGGGGCATAGATAAAACCGGCCATCGGCCTCTCCGTCAGCTTCATCTGATCGGGATTGACCAGCAGGACGGCTCGTCTCCCCATTTCTTACCCGAGGCGATGAAGATGCTGACCCGGACCTGCTCACAGCCGCAGCTCGACTGGGCACAGCAGATCTCGCCAGCGCAGTCCACACTTTCCCTTCATACCTGGAACTAAATGGTTCATCGAAATGGGAATCGGATCATCATCGTTCAAGTCCTATCCACTTTCTGCTTTTCCCTGATCAGAAACCTGAAAAGCTCCTTTGCAGCCTGGAGTGGGCCCTCTCGCTCCATACCGCTGATACCTAACCGGGTTCTCATCTCACCCACAGGCACGCCCAATTTGTGAGCCGCCTTAAAATACTTTTCCGCCAGCGGCTCATGCAAGCTGCGGAGCTGTTCCGGCCCGAAGGGGTTCGCAAAATAGGTCTGAACCAGCCCCCGCTCATCGGTCGTTCCCTTGGCAGCGCGATTGCCAGCCCGAAAAACTTTTAGCGATTCCTCCGGTTTGCGAAAGAACTCCAGGACCGGTGTGGCTTCCGTGGCTGGCTCATAGTTATTTGCGTAGAGGAGCATGGACACGGGATACCCTTGAACCACATGCCGATATTCCGTAATGGGCAGCACCACTCGGGCATTGCGGCGATGCGGGTTCATGAAGATGCTGCGGTCGAAGTGGCCAAAGGCATACTCGGGATCGAGGTCATCCAGACGCAGAAAGGCGCCTATCTCCGTTCCGTAACCCAGCATCTGGCCCTCTTCCTCTGCCAGCCGAAGCGATCCCATGTCATCAAAAATGATCCTCATGTCTGCGATCCATTCGCCTGCCAGTTCCCGGAATGCCTCGATGGTCTCCGATTTGCCGGCCCCGCTGTCGCCCACGATCACGATACCATTCTCAGGACCTTGCCGGAGGCGCAGGTGCACCATTGCCCCGTGTACGGGCAGTCGTCCCCGCCTCATCATGATGACATTATGGAGCGTCAAGATCATCTTCTTGAAGTACCCGAAGTAATCCACCTCCTCGGATTTCACCACCGCGCCGATCGCAATATCCTGTTGCTCATCTATATGAAAGACGGTGTGTTCACCCTGCATCTGTTCCTCGGACAGGCCGAATAGCAAGATCCCGTCGGGGCTGCGGCGCGCTTCCAGGTGGCCGGATAACTCGAAGAGATTGATCAGACTCACCGCCAGGGACAGATATTCCCGGTCGAAATAAACATGGAAACAGAGTTCTCCAACGCGGAAAGGAATGCAATACCATTCATCGGCGTCAATCCTCATCCCCTGCAAGGGGTTCTCATCGACCTGCACAAACTTGCCGCGGCGGAAGTTGCTTCGCGGATAGAGGACCACTGGTGGCACCAGCAATGCCAGCCGCACCATCCGAACCCTCTTGAGCGGCTCGTAGATGCCGCCGGGACATTCCCAATTGATATGCTCGATGAGCAGGCTCATATTGGCGCCGCCTGGGGTTTGGCGATAGACGCGCGGCCAGTACCCCCGAAGGTTGCGCTCAATCCGACGGTAGGCCTCCCGGATCAGGGAACCCAAATCCTCATTGTTGAAGATGAAGGGCATGTGCCCTTCGATCGCCCGATCCCGGGAATCATCCGCAGAGGCCTCAAATATGAGGTATCGCTCGTAACCGCGCCAGTGGTCGTAAAGCTCCTCCACCAGTTCCGCCAGGGCGGTGGGATCATTCAGCAGGTTCGCGCAATCCGGTGCCCGCACCCGGCATTCTTCGGAGGGCATGTCGCAGAGAAGTCCGAGCAAACGAGCCAGCAACTTGGCCGCAGGTGAGGGATGAGCCCGATCACCAGCCGTCTCCAGGTCCTTGAACACCTTAAGATGGATCGATCCCCGCCCGCGGAGCTTGTTGATGAAGTTCTGGATGACCTTGGTGGCGTGTTCGGTATGAAGAATTTGGGTGGGCTGGGTGCAAACGGCACCCGTCATATAAATCGTCACGCTTCGAGATGTGACCTCTCCCGGCAAATCCCAGGGCATCCTTACTCCCTCCTATTGGGGTCTTGGCCCATCAGATCATTCCCTTTGGAAGATTGGGGCTCTTGCCCTCCACGACTGCCACCACCCCGCCGGACAGAAGATGATATTGCGTCTCCACCAGCCCGGCCTCACTGAACAGCCGAGCCAGTTCCCTCGGATGAGGGAACGCGCGGGCGGACTCATAAAGGTAAGTATACGCCCCTCTGTTCCCGGTCCAGATTGCGCCCATGACCGGGATCACCCTCCCCAGGCAGAGCCAGTAGAGCTGTTTAAACCCTAACAGGCCAGGCTGCCCCATATCGATAGAAACCACCTTGCCCCCCGGCTTCACCACCCGGGCCATCTCCCTTACGGCAGCCAGGATATCCGGTACATTTCTCAGGCCCCAGCCCACCGTAGCACCATCGAAGGTATGATCCTCAAAAGGAAGCGCCAGGGCATCACCCTGGATGAGACGGATCTTCTCCTTGCATGCCAAGCCGTTCAGGTTTTTTCTGGCCACCGCCAGCATCGCCTGGGAGAAATCGAGCCCCACCACCCGGCCCGCCGGCCCCACCGCCCTGGCCATCTCCAGGGCGAGCATCCCGGTGCCACAACAGACATCCAAGCCAAATCCACCGGCCCCAAGTCCAGAGCGCTCAATCGCAGACCTCCGCCACGATCTGACCCGCCCCAGGCTCATCAGAGAGTTCATGAGATCGTAGCGCGGGGCAATGGCCCGAAACATTGCGGAGACAGATTCCCTTTGGTTCTCCAAGGTCGATTCCCATTGTCTTTGCACTGAAAACCCGAATCCGCCCGACCCGGAAAACTTGACAGATGTCCTAAGCAGTCGGCTCGGACACGGATCATAGACGAACTCGAAGGCATTGGCAAGGTATTCCGCGCGCTATCCTCTGCCTGCGAACGGAATACGACGGTGGGCAGGGATCAGGCCTGAGGAAATGGAAAGGCGCGATTCCCTATCGGCTATTCCAACGGGGCCCCCTCGGTTGGTCAGCCCCCATGGGGTAATCGTACCTGATGCTCGGGTAGGACAGCAACCGCAGCGGTGACATCTTGCTTAGTTCCTCGCCGCTTTCTGCATCGTCGATGGGGATCCAAGTCATGTATTGAGCGTCCTTGCCTTCGTTCCAGTCGATCTCTTCATAAAACTCGTGGAAGTACAGATGCCCGCACTCCTTGCACCGAAGAAGCGTCCTGATCAGGTGCGAGGGCGGCGCTGCATTTCGTCTGTCGAGAGTCCTCCCTCGGTTTTTTGTTTTGCCCTTGACCGTTCGATGAGCGCAATGAATTTGGGATTGCTGCTCAGCGAGACAGTTTCAATATCAGCAAACTCGTAGGCTACCAACACGTAATTCCCAGGGAGCAACAGGATTGGGGCGCATAGGCTTTCGATTTCTCGTCTCTACATCTGGTTGAAGCTGCAACTGCTTTTCAACAGCGTTCAGCACGGTCACCTGTTGCCGCTTTGAAAGGCAACGAAAATGCTCCCCGTTGCAGGCTTTCTTATAGAACAACCTCCCATTTCCTTAGTGCAATAAAGACTTCTCAAGCTGGGCCACCAGCGCTGACCCTTCTGAATAGGAAATATAGAGTTCAGTCCTCGCCCGCGTCATCGCAATGTAAAGGAGCCGCCGACCCTCAGTTTCATCTCTTCTCTCCAGTTCATGCGCCCTCAAGACAAGGACAGATTCCGCATCGAGCCCCTTCGCACTGTGAACAGTCGAAAGCCTGACAACTCCTGCCCTCACTCTTCCTCCCAGCAACTGAGCCGGAATACCCGCGTCCTGAAGCCATACTTCGAGCCTCGCCATATCGGAGCGGGAAAACCCCAACACCATCATCCCATCCGGTGAAATGCCCTTTGCTAAACGAGTTCGAATCCACTCAAGCGCATGCCGTCGCTCCGCCTCAAAGGACTTGAATCTCTTGATCTCCGGCATGGGGCCATCTCGAAGTGCCTTTTCTGGCACCACATATTCCCCCCCAGCCTCGCACACAGCTATCCCGGATGCATCGAGATCGCGGATCAAGGCATATGCTATAGAGAGGATAGGCCGTGTGTTTCGGTAGTTCACCTTTAGGACGCGCGTTCGTCCGACAATCTGAATTCCAATATCTCGCCAGCTCACCTTCCGTTTGTAGATGGTTTGCGAGGAGTCTAAAGCGATGAAGAGGCTGTTGGTTCTTGGGTCCAGGGCTCGAAGCAAGGTGCGATACCAATCGTCAGCGAAATCTTGCCCTTCATCAACCAGAATAGCTTGATACATGCCTGACTGGAGGCGACCATCCTCGTGCGCTTTCAACAGAAGTTGAGGGATGATCGAGTCCCAGTAGTTGCCCAACTGTTCTCTCAACTCGGGACGCTCCGGAATGGCGACTCCAGCAGCTTCAAGCTCACGCCAGCACCAGCTGTGATAGTGAAGCACCTCTATCCGCGGATCAGGCCCGATTGCATCCCGGAGATAGTCGGCCAGCACCCGATTGTAGCACAGCACCAGAATGCGCCATTCTGGATAGCGAGCCCTTAGGTGACGGGCTCGGCATATGAGCATAACTGTTTTTCCACTTCCGGCTACCCCACGGACCAGGCGATGTCCCTCCCCCAAGGTGCGTGCGAGGCGTTCTTGCTCCCGATCCATCACTCGCACAATCTCACTATCCGTATGCCCCCATCCGATACGGATTTCTGGATAAAGAATGCCACGGATCTCATCCACCTGGACCGCATTCATAGGTTCGAGCGGTGGCACCCAATGAGGGATCAAGCGGCGAAGTTGGACGAGCAGTTGGCCAGATGCAAGGTCATCACCTGAAAGGACAACACCAGGCCCAAGTGCTTCCGAGAGGCTAGGGCCGAAGAGTGATGGGGCTTCAAGGTCTTCTTTCTTCAGCAGCGGGAAGATCGCCCCGTAGCCCCATCCGAAGTTAAGATGTTTCCCGTCTGAGAGGAGAGAACGCCCTTTCAGCATATCCACCGCTTCCAGAATGTACTCGCGCGCCTGCTGAACGGGATTCTTGAGCGTGCGTTCGGCGCCATCTTCGCGGAGCACGACACCATCCCTTGTCGCAGCCGCGATTGAACCCAGTCGCCAGTCCTTCACTTCCAGTACCACTACTCCCAGATCAGGCCCGACAACAATGAAGTCTGGATGGCGGCCTTTAACCGAAATATCGTAATAGACGAGGTAGTCTTCCGGCAGGTAGTCGCGCAAGGCCTCAAAAACCTTCCGTTCCCCACGCGTCGCGGCTCCAGAGCGTGCCGCGATAGTTTCTGGAATCATGAACGCCATCGCGTGCCCCTATTCTGCACTATGCGTCGTTCGGCTGTGCCAGCCAGAGTCAGATTGGTATCCTGCCCCCATTGAAACCCAAACATCCCCTACCAAAAGAACACCTTTTGACGGGTCATCTTGAATCGACCGTTTCAATTGTTTAGTTGAATGCAGAGGCATAATAATCTCCCTACGCAATGGCGCTTAACGGCACAAAAGAGGCCCGATAGGGTTTAAGTTTTAGTCTTTTGTGCCATGTTAGATGCCGTATTTGTCTCTGAGTTCTAATTTCCTAATCCTCGATTCGATCGCGCCAACGTTTCTTTTGAAAATCTTTGCCAGTTCCTCTACAGATTTCTTTTGGCAATAGAACTGATCGAGCCTCTCATCGTCGTCTTTGCTCCAAGGACGGTAAGCATTCGGTAGACTTTTTCTAAGCTCTTTAACATGGGTGGTGGCTCCCACATCAAACCCCATAGCGGCTAGCGCCTTGTTGAGAGCTTCAAGAAATGCGGGAATGTGTTCTTCGAAAATCATTAGTCTGAGATGTTCGTATTCCTGAGATTTTTTCAGTCTTGATTCGAAAATTTTCAGATACTTTGACCCTTCTCTATATTTCTTAACATCAAAGAAATAGGTTCTCTTGCCAGCGGTGACTTTTTCACTGAAGAGTTCCATTGCAATCTCCTATCTATGTTGCTGAAGACAAATATGGCGGCAAACGTTCCTGGTACAAAAGAAGCCCGAAGGGTTTGAATTCCAATCTTTTGCACCATGTTAGGCGTAGTGGCCGCTCTCTTTATAAACTTATCTGTTTTACGTCAATAAATACTTCTGCCCAGTAGTGTCCCAACGTTCACCTTTCGGCATCGTATAACCCATTGACAGCAATGCATTTAATGGCTGAAGCAGCTTTTTCGATTTGAAATCCTGGTCCTCATCAGGCCATACTCT
>Ga0315289_10003333_pt1 | contig 24389 bp, 27 predicted proteins | sample YL17G11_40_MG_FD_203452 | JGI IMG/M metagenome (GOLD analysis project Ga0315289, IMG submission 203452) | Sediment microbial communities from Yellowstone Lake, YNP, Wyoming, USA - YL17G11_40 | ecosystem: Environmental > Aquatic > Freshwater > Lake > Sediment | place: USA: Wyoming | collected...
CGGTCAGGCAGGCGGTGCGCAGACCGGCCTCGGCGTTGTCCAGAGTCAGGCCGCCGCGTTCGTTCTGCAGCGCCATCATGAAGCGCGACACCAGCATCGAGTAGGCGGTGTTGTCGCCCTGCAGTTGGGGGCCGTCGTAGCCCTCGGTGGACGCTCCGGCAGCCTGTAGACCGGGCAGGTCGACGGTGATGGTGTTGCTGGCCGGACAGTACGACACCGGCGGGCTGGGCCGGGCGTCCGGGCAGGATGAGGCCGCGGCCGCGTCGAAGGTCAAATCAGGCGGGTTCTTCGGCGTGAACAGGATGTTCATCGCGTCGATGATTGCCTTGGTCGACGCCTCGGTGACCGGCAACTCACCGGTCTGGTCCGACGGCAGTTCCACGGGGAGTTCGCCGCGGCGCTGCTTGATCTCGGAAATCGTGATGCCCCCGCAGGCCACGGCCCCGTCGGTGAAACCGAACTGGAACGCCGAGATCCGCTCGAACGCCGACCCGTGCTCGTCGCCGGCGGAGTAGATGTCGTCTCCGCTCAGCAGTGGGTCGCGGAACGAGATCATCGCCGCCAGAAGGTTGTTCAGTCCGTCGCCGGTGCTCAGCGTGAAGCGGGGCGACTTGCCCTCGGCCACCCAACGCACGTACACCCCGGCCAGGCAGTCGGCCTGCTGCTCGGCGACCAGGGTGGGCACACCCTTGGGGTTCAGGGTGGCCATCTTCTGGATTGCGTGGCCGTACTCGTGCGCCAGCACCATGGTGATGGCCATATCGCCGTAGGCGTCACGCAGCGAGGGCATCAGGACGGTGCGGTCCCAGCCGATGGTGTTGTCCTCCTCGCAGAAGCCGGCGTTGATCAGTCCCCCGGTGCTCTCGTCGCAGAAGGTGCCGTCGTAGGCGTCGGAGTCCCAGGAGTACAGGGCCCTTACCGGCGTCAGTTCACCGTCGAAGGTGTCCGGGTAGGCGAACTTCCAGAACTCCTCGAGATCGCTGACCGACTGGCCGGCAAGCGTGTCGATCTCACCGCCATCGGTGCCGGTCACCTCGCGGGACGCCGGCTTGGCGTCCGGGCGCAGACCGGTCGGTCCGTCGCTCGCCTCCAGGCCGCCCACCTTGAACGGATCCTCGAACACCGAGACGGGCTTGCCCACGACCGCGCTGCCGCAGGCCGCCAGCAGCGCCGCGGCAATCGGCGCGATCAGGAGACGCGGCAGTGCACGGGGCCCTCGCATGCGACCACCATAGTTCGCCAACCGCACCGGACGCTCAGTCGGCGGGGGGTTCGCGCAGCCGCCGCAGAGCGTCTCTGACCAGGATGGGATCCGTGGTGGTCCAGAACGGCGGCAGCGACGCGCGCAGGTATCCGCCGTACCGCGCGGTTGCGATCCGCGAGTCGAGCACGGCGACCACGCCCCGGTCGTCGGAACGGCGCAGCAGCCGGCCGGCGCCCTGGGCCAGCAGCAACGCCGCATGGCTGGCGGCGACTGCCATGAACCCGTTCCCGCCGTGGGCGGAGACGGCACGCTGACGCGCCGTCAACAGCGGGTCGTCCGGGCGGGGAAATGGGATCCGGTCGATGATCACCAGCGAGCATGACGGCCCGGGCACATCGACGCCCTGCCACAGTGACAGCGTGCCGAACAGCGAGGTTCGCGGGTCTGCGGTGAACTGTTCGACCAGGGCGGCGGTGCCGTCGTCGCCCTGGCACAGCACCGGGGTGTCCAGCCGCCCGCGCATGGCCTCGGCCGCCGCCCTGGCCGCCTGCATCGAGGAGAACAACCCCAGAGTGCGGCCGTCGCACGCCCCGATCAGGCCCGCGATCTCGTCGAGTTGCGGGAGCGAACCCGCCCCGCCCCGTCCCGGCGGCGGCAGGTGTGCGGCCAGGTAGAGGATGCCCGCTCTGGCGTGGTCGAACGGCGAGCCGACGTCGAGCCCCCGCAACGCGGGTGCATTTTTCTCGGCCGCGATTTTCTGGGGTGCTTCCGGTGCGCTGCCGGCGAGGCCCCAGGCGCCGGCCATCGCGTCGAACGACCCGCCCACGGTCAGCGTCGCCGAGGTCAGCACGGCAGTGGCGGAACTGAACACCTTGGCGGCCAGCAGTCCCGCCACCGACAGCGGCGCCACCCGAAGGACCGGTGTCGCCGGTCGAGACCCCCGCGGCTCCTCATGGTCCAGCCACACCACGTCGGTCCGGTCGGGGATGGCCGGGCCGAACGAATCCAGGATCCGCGCAGCGGTGTCGGTGACGTCGGTCAGCGCGGCGATCGCCTCGGCACGGGCGGCGGCGGCCTTGGGGTCCGCGGGCTTGGGATCGATGGCCGCCCGGGCCGCAGAGGCGGCGTCGCGCAGCGCGGTCAGGTAGGTGGCCAACTCGGCGTCGAGATAGTCGATGCGGCCGGGCTCAGCGTCATGGATCGCCGAGGCGAAGGTGGTCACCGCCGCCTCCAGTCGCTCCACCAGTTCGGGGCCGATCAGCCGACCGGCGCGGCGCACCATCACGCCCAGCGGTCCGGGGGTGAGTTCACCGGTGGCCACCGAGGTGATCCGGTCGGTCAGCTCGTGCGCCTCGTCGATGATCAGGAAGTCGTGCTCGGGCAGCACCGTCGCCTCGGCGATCGCGTTGATGGCCAGCAGGGCGTGGTTGGTCACCACGATGTCTGCCTGGCCAGCCTCGGCCCGGGCCTTCTCGGCGAAGCAGTCGACCGCGTACGAGCAGCGGGCCGGGCCCAGGCACTCCCGCGCGGAGACGCTGACCTGCGACCAGGATCGTTCCGGTACGCCCGGACGCAGCTCGTCGCGGTCGCCGGTCTCGGTGTCCGACGCCCACTGTGTCAGCCGCTGCACGTCGCGGCCCAGCGTGACCCGGGAAACAGTGTCTGCTGGAGAAAACAGTTCTTCCTGGGCGACGTCGGGGACGTCACCGTCGACTCCGCTATGGATCTTGTTGAGGCACAGATAGTTTCGCCGGCCTTTCAGCAGAGCGAAGGTGGGACGGCGGGGCAGCGCATCGGCCAGCGCGTCGACCAGGCGGGGCAGGTCGCGGTCGACGAGCTGACGCTGCAGCGCGATGGTCGCGGTCGACACCACCACCGGGCCGTCGCCGGCGACCGCGCGGGCGATCGCCGGGACCAGGTAGGCCAGCGACTTGCCGGTGCCGGTGCCGGCCTGCACGGCCAGGTGCTCGCCGGTGGCGAAAGCCTGCGCGACCGCCTCGGCCATCTCGACCTGACCCGGTCGCTGCGTGCCACCCAACGCCGACACCGCCCGGGCCAGCAGATCGGCGACCGGGCCCGGTTCGCTCACCGCGCCGGCACCTGCCGGGTGGGGATGGCCGGTTCTCCATGCGACAGCGCCAGGCCCTCCCACGGCAGGCTGCGCAGGCCGTCGGCCACCAGTTCACGCGCGGCGTCCAGGTCCGCCCCGGCCAGCAGCTGCCCGTCGCGCACCAAAGGCACCGTCAGCACCCGGGCGGGCTCGGCGGTGTCCGGGCGCGCACCGGCCGGGTATACCACCTCCTCGATCACCGTCCCGGACGGACGGGACAGCCGCACGGCTGCCTTGCGGCCCCCGTTCGACTCTTTGCGGGCACTGCGCTTCTGCACCGGCACGCCGTCCACCTCGACCAGCTTGTAAACCATGCTGGCGGTCGGGGCGCCCGACCCGGTGACCACCGAGGTGCCCACCCCGTAGGTGTCGACGGGTTCGGCGCGCAGCGCGGCGATGGCGAACTCGTCGAGGTCGCCGGACACCACGATTCGGGTGTCCACCGCGCCGAGCGCATCGAGCTGCTCGCGGACCTGGCGGGCCAGCACGCCGAGGTCGCCGGAGTCGATGCGTACCGCGCCCAGTGCCGTCCCGGCTGCGGTGATCGCGTTGGCCACCCCGCGCTGCACGTCGTAGGTGTCCACCAGCAGAGTCGTCTCCCGGCCCAGCGCCGCGACCTGGGCCCGGAACGCCGCCTGCTCCCAGTCGTCGGTGCCCGATCCGTCGGCGGTGGTGTGCACCATGGTGAAGGCGTGCGCCGAGGTGCCCAGTGCCGGAATGCCGTAGCGGTGCCGGGCCTGCAGGTTGGAGGTTCCGGTGAATCCGGCGATGTAGGCGGCGCGTGCCGAGGCCACCGCGGCCTGCTCGTGGGTACGCCTCGAGCCCATCTCGATCAGTGGCCTGCCGGCGGCGGCGCTGACCATGCGCGCTGCCGCCGAAGCCACCGCGGTGTCGTGGTTCAAGATCGACAGCGCCAGGGTCTCCAGCAGGACGCACTCGGCGAAGGTGCCGGTGACCGAGAGCACCGGCGAGCCGGGAAAGTACAGCTCGCCCTCGGCGTAGCCGTCGATGTCGCCGCCGAATCGGAACCCGCGCAGGTAGTCCAGCGTCGCGTCGTCGGAGAACTCGGCCACCGTGGCAAGCGCGTTGTCGTCGAAGACGAAGTCGCCCAACGCTTCCAGGAACCGGCCGGTCCCGGCGAGCACCCCGTAGCGGCGGCCGTCGGGCAGCCGCCGGGCGAACACCTCGAAGGTGGTCCGCCGGTTCGCTGTGCCGTCCCGCAGGGCCGCCGACACCATGGTCGGCTCGTACTTGTCGGTCAGCAGCGTCGGCGAGACAACCCCGGTCACCCGGCAACCGTATCGGCTTCAGTAAGCGGGGGTGGCTTTTGCCGGCGGCTCGCTATTCTTGTCGGATGGGCGCCTCCTCAGCACCGACCCGGCCGGGTACGAGTGGGGTCCGTGAGACCGAGGTGCTCGACGCCACGGACGCACCGTGGGTGACCATCGTGTGGGACGATCCGGTCAATCTGATGAACTATGTGGCGTATGTCTTCCAGAAGCTCTTCGGCTACAGCGAGCAGCACGCCACCACGCTCATGATGCAGGTGCACAATGACGGCAAGGCGGTGGTCTCCGCCGGCAGTCGCGAGTCGATGGAGGTCGACGTGTCCAAGCTCCACGCCGCCGGCCTGTGGGCCACCATGGCGCAGGACCGCTGAGCCCGCGGTGACGGAAGGACCCCGTGCGTAAGTGGAGACGGGTCGAGACCGCTGACGGCCCCCGTTTCACCTCGGCCCTGGAGTCGCATGAGGTGACGTTGCTGATGAACATGGCGACTTCGGTCCAGGAGATGCTCGACGAGCGCCAGTCGGCCTCGCCGTCGGATCCGCTCGAACAGATCACCGGCATTCGCACCGGCAACCCGCAGCGTCCCGAGGACGGCACCATGCGCCGGTTGCTGCCCGACTTCGTCAAGGATCCACGCGGGGACGGTGTGGCTGGCGAGGGCGCCAACGGCGCGCTGCGGAGCCTGCACGAGCCGCAGATCATCGACGCCAAAATCGCTGCGGCGCAACGGCTTGTCGACACCCTGCCCGCCGGAGGCGGCCGGCTGGAGCTGACCGAAGACGACGCGGGTGCGTGGATCGCGGCGATCAACGACATCCGGCTTTCGTTGGGCACCATCCTGGGAATCGGCCCCGACGGCCCCGACCGGCTGCCCGACGGCCACCCGATGGCGGCGCACCTCAATGTGTATCAGTGGCTGACGGTGCTGCAGGAATACCTGGTACTCGGTCTGATGGGCAAGCCGATCCGGTGACCGCCGGACGACGATGCGGGCCCCCGGGCCCGAGGAGGAGTTCGGTAATCGGATTCGGGTCGATCACCGATGTTGCCGGGATCCGGGTAGGTCATCACCACCGCTGCGACCCCGGCGCGACAGTGTCATCGGCGGACCAGACGGGCAGCGGATGGGCTTGCGGCACAACGGTTATCCTCGCGCCCGCCGGGACGGTCGGCGCGGTGGACGTCCGGGGCGGGGCACCGGGCACCCGCGAGACCGAACTGCTCGACCCGTCCAGCACCGTCCGCCACGTCGACGCCGTCGTGTTGAGTGGCGGCAGCGCCTACGGGCTGGCCGCCGCCGACGGCGTCATGACATGGCTGGAGGAGCAGGGACGCGGCGTGCAGATGAGCGCCGGCACGGCACCTATGGTGCCCATGGGCACGGTGCCGATCGTGCCCGCCGCGGTGATCTTCGATCTGCCCGTCGGGGCGTGGTCGAACCGGCCGACCGCGGAGTTCGGGTACGCCGCCGTCGCGGCCGCACGCCAGGACGTCGCGACGGGTTCCGTGGGCGCCGGCGTCGGCGCGCGGGCCGGCGTTCTCAAAGGCGGTGTAGGCACGGCGTCGAGGGTGCTCGATTGCGGGGTGACCGTCGGCGCGATCGTGGTGGTGAACTCGGCCGGCGAGGTGCTCGACACCGCTACCGGGTTGCCGTGGATGGCCGACCTCGTCGCCGCGTTCGGGCTCGGCACGCCGACGGCCGAGCAGGTCGCCGCCTACGCGGACCTGCACCGTGCGTCCAGTCCGCTGAACACCACCATCGCCGTGATCGCCACTGACGCCGCTCTGAGTTCGGCGGGCTGCCGGCGGGTGGCCATCGCCGCGCAGGACGGGCTTGCCCGCGCCATCCGGCCTGTGCATACCCCACTCGACGGCGACACCGTGTTCGCGCTGGCCACCGGCGCGGTCGACGTGCCGCCCGACCCGGACACCCCCGCTGCGCTGCTGCCCGAGACTGCGCTGACCGCCGCGGTGTGCAGCGCGGCCGCGGACTGCCTGGCCCGCGCCGTGCTGGCCGGGGTGCTGGCCGCCGAGTCGGTCGCGGGGATACCCACCCACCGCGCCATATTCGGCGGCGGGGAGGGGTAACGGCGACGAGCATGCATGTCGGTACCGCCACACGCCTGCGGGGGCGGGCGTTTTCTGCACGTTCGCGGGGGTGAGCGGGGCCGGTAGCCTTGGCGCATGGGCATGACCGCTCCGCCTTCCCGAACCCCGCCCGCCAAGCTGCCGGCGTGGAAGGTCGGCGGCGCGACCATCGTGTCGTTCGTCGCCCTGCTCTACATCATCGAACTCGTCGATCAGCTGACCGGGCATTCGCTGGACCGCAACGGAATCCGGCCGCTGGAGACCGACGGACTCAAGGGCATCCTCTTCGCGCCGCTGCTGCACGCCGACTGGGGACACCTGCTCGCCAACACCGTGCCGGCTCTGGTCCTCGGATTCCTGGTGACACTGGCCGGGGTGGCCCGGTTCGTGTGGGCTACGGCGATCATCTGGATCGTCGGGGGAGTGGGCACCTGGCTGATCGGCGGGCTGGGCGGCTGCCCGTTGCCGACCAACCACATCGGCGCCTCCGGGCTGATCTTCGGCTGGCTTGCCTTCCTGCTGGTCTTCGGCTGGCTCACCCGGCACATCTGGCAGATCCTCACCAGTCTGGTGGTGCTCTTCATCTACGGCGGCGTCCTCTGGGGCGCGGTCCCGGTGCTGGACCGCTGCGGCGGGGTGTCCTGGCAGGGCCACCTGTGCGGCGCCATCGCAGGCGTGCTGGCGGCCTACTGGCTGTCCAGGCCGGAACGGGAGGCGCGGCAGCGCAGAAAGACCGGGCGGCTTCCCGGCCCGGCGACGTGACCGACCCGTTCGCGCCCATCGGCATATTCGACTCCGGGGTCGGCGGGCTGACGGTGGCCCGCTCGATCATCGACCAACTGCCCGACGAGGACGTCATCTACGTCGGCGACACGGCAAACGGGCCCTACGGGCCGCTGACCATCCCCGAGGTGCGCGCGCACGCTCTGGCCATCGGCGACGACCTGGTGGCCCGCGGGGTCAAGGCGCTGGTCATCGCCTGCAACACCGCGTCGTCGGCTTGCCTGCGCGATGCCCGGGAGCGCTACGACATCCCGGTGGTCGAGGTGATCCTGCCGGCGGTGCGCCGGGCGGCGGCGACCACCCGGACCGGCCGCGTCGGCGTCATCGGCACCAGGGCGACCATCTCATCCGGCGCCTACCAGGATGCCTTCGCCGCCGCCCGCGACATCGAGGTCGCCACGGTGGCCTGCCCTCGGTTCGTCGATTTCGTCGAACGCGGCGTCACCAGCGGGCGTCAGGTGCTCGGCCTGGCCGAGGGCTACCTGGAACCGCTGCAGCGGGCCGAAGTCGACACCCTCGTGCTGGGCTGCACGCACTACCCGCTGCTGTCCGGAGTGATCCAATTGGTGATGGGCGACTCCGTCACCCTGGTCTCCAGCGCCGAGGAGACCGCCAAGGATCTGTTGCGCGTGCTCACTGAGCTCGACCTGCTGCGACCGCACCCGGAGCAGCTCGACTCCGCGGGCGCGTCGCGGGTGTTCGAGGCCACCGGCGACCCGCAGGCCTTCACCGCCCTGGCGGCTCGATTCCTCGGCCCTGTGGTCACCGGCGTGCACGCACCCCAGCCAGCTGCCCTGAACGACGGGGAGAAAGCACCATCTTTCCCACCCGTAACGTGGCAAGCTTGACTGGTGCGAATCACCGTCCTGGGCTGTTCCGGCAGTGTCGTCGGTCCTGATTCGCCGGCATCGGGTTATCTGCTGACCGCGCCGGACACCCCACCGTTGGCGATCGATTTCGGCGGGGGAGTTCTGGGTGCTCTGCAGCGCTACGCCCACCCCAACCAGGTGCACGTGCTGCTGTCGCACCTGCACGCCGACCATTGCCTGGATCTGCCGGGGCTGTTCGTCTGGCGGCGCTACCACCCGACGCCGGCCACCGAACGCGGACTGATGTACGGGCCCAGCGACACCTGGACCCGGCTGGCCGCCGCGTCGTCCCCACTGGGTGGTGACCTCGACGACTTCTCCGACATCTTCGAGGTGCATGAGTGGGTCGACAGCGAGCAGGTCCGGATCGGCGCGTTGACGGTGCTGCCGCGCCTGGTCAGTCACCCGACCGAGTCCTACGGGATGCGGATCACCGACACAGGCGGCGCGACCCTGGTCTACAGCGGCGACACCGGGATGTGTGAGTCGCTGGTCGAACTGGCCAGCGGGGCCGACGTGTTCCTGTGCGAGGCGTCCTGGACCGACTCACCCGAACGGCCGAAGCACCTGCACCTGTCCGGCACCGAGGCGGGCCGCGTCGCCAAGCGGGCCGAGGTGCGGGAGTTGCTGCTGACCCACATCCCCCCGTGGACCTCGCGTGAGGACGTCATCGGCGAAGCCAAGGCCGAGTTCGACGGCCCGGTGCACGCCGTCGTGCCGGGCGAGGTGATCGAGGTCCGCGGCTGAGCAGTTCGCCCGGGCAGAGACGCAGGAGGCTGCGGTCCCCGTCGGGAGGCACGTGTTCGGCGCCGTGGACGACGAGTGGTGATCGGGTGGGGCGAGATCCATTGGGCCGATGTGGGGGCTTCATCGGGTTGCCGTCCGGCCAAGCGCCGGCCGGTGCTGGTTGTGCAGTCTGATCCGTGTAACGACAGTCGGCTGGGGCGCTAATCATTACGGCGGTGACCAGTCACCGGACTGGTGATCGCGGGTTAGGGTTTGCGCGTGACTTCACGACAGGACGGCAGGCGCGACGACGAGCTGCGGCCCGTGCGCATCACCCGCGGGTTCACCTCAAACCCGGCCGGCTCGGTGCTCGTCGAGTTCGGCGAGACCCGGGTGATGTGCACGGCCAGCGTCAACGAAGGTGTGCCGCGCTGGCGCAAGGGATCCGGGCTGGGTTGGCTGACCGCCGAGTACGCCATGCTGCCGTCGGCCACGCACACGCGCTCGGACCGTGAGTCGGTCAGGGGCCGTGTGGGCGGGCGCACCCACGAGATCAGCCGTCTGGTCGGGCGCTCGCTGCGGGCTTGCATCGACCTGGCGGCGTTGGGGGAGAACACGATTGCTATCGACTGCGACGTCCTGCAGGCCGACGGCGGCACTCGCACCGCGGCCATCACCGGTGCCTACGTGGCGCTGTCGGACGCCGTCACCTACCTGGCGGCCGCGGGCAGGCTGACCGACCCGAAGCCGCTGTCGTGTGCGATCGCGGCCATCAGCGTGGGGGTGGTGGACGGTAGGGTGCGCGTCGACCTGCCCTATGAGGAGGACTCCCGGGCCGAGGTGGACATGAACGTGGTGGCCACCGACACCGGCACGCTGGTGGAGATCCAGGGCACCGGTGAGGGAGCCACGTTCCCGCGCTCCACGCTGGACAAGATGCTCGACGCCGCCCTGGCTGCGTGCGACACACTGTTCGCGGCCCAACGCGAGGCGCTGGCGCTGCCCTACCCCGGGGTGCTGCCGGACGCGCCGGCGCCGAAGAAGGCGTTCGGCAGCTGAGCGCGCGCCGGTGACGATGCGGAGCGTGGCGACGAGGAGGAGTGGCGCCATATGACCCGCCTGCTGGTCGCCAGCCGCAACCGCAAGAAGCTCGCCGAACTGCACCGGGTGCTCGACGCCGCCGGTGTCTCCGGTCTGACGCTTCTCACCCTCGACGACGTCCCGCCCTACGACGAGGCGCCCGAGATCGGCGCGACCTTCGAGGAGAACGCCATCGCCAAGGCCCGCGACGGTTTCGCCGCGACCGGGCTGCCGACGCTGGCCGACGACTCGGGCATCGAGGTGAGCGCGCTCAACGGGATGCCGGGCGTGCTGTCGGCCCGGTGGGCCGGCGGCCACGGCGACGACGCCGCCAACTACCGGCTGTTGTTGGACCAGCTGGGTGATGTTCCCGACGATCGGCGCGGCGCGGCGTTCGTCTCGGCGTGCGCCCTGGTGACCGGTGCTGACGACGTGACGGTGGTGCGCGGGGTGTGGCCGGGAGCGATCGCGCGGGAACCCTTGGGGGAGGGCGGCTTCGGCTATGACCCGGTGTTCATCCCGGACGGCGAGGCACGCAGCGCCGCGCAGCTGAGCCCAGCCGAGAAGGACGCGGTGTCGCACCGGGGACGGGCGCTGAGGCTGCTGGTGCCGGCCCTTCGCGCGCTGGCTACAGGTTGAACCGCTCTTTGATCTCGCGGGTCTGAACCTGCTCGACGATGATGCCCAGCAGCGGGATGGTGCCGGCCAGCAGAACTCCGATGGTCTTGGCGATGGGCCAGCGCACCTTCACCGCGAGGTTGGCAGTGAACAGCAGATAGATGAAGTAGACCCAGCCGTGCACAACGCCGATCCAGCTCGGCGGGTTGTCGACTTTGACGACGTATTTGAGGATGATCTCGTAGCACAGCGCGATCAGCCAGACGCCGGTCGTCCAGGCCAGCACCCGGTAGCCGGTCAGCGCGGAGCGGATCTTCTCGACCGGGGTGATCGGCGGGGTGTCGGGCGCGGTCATGCGATCGTCCTGTTCTGGTCGGTGGTGCCTGCGGTTCGATCCGGCTGGCGATCTGACTTGGCAAGTTCGGCGAGGTAGGCGTTGTACTCCGCGAGCACGGCGTCGCGCTGCTGCACCGCCGCGGCGGGCCGTTCCGGCAGCAGCCCGGCCGGGATCTCGGTGACCTCTCGTGCGTCGCGCGGCTCAGGCGGGACGTCTTCGTAGCGGACGAACTTGCGGTAGGCGTACACGCAGAACGCCGCGAACATCGGCCACTGCAGTGCGTAGCCGAGGTTCTGGAAGCTGCCCGAGTTCGACTCCCACCGGCTCCACTGCCACCAGCCCAGGGCCAGGCAGCCGCCGGCGGCGACGATCGCCAGGATCATCAGTCCGAACTTGCGGCGGCGGGGCATGGACACACCATGACGGTACCGTGGCGTTCCGGCCCAATCGCGGTCAACCTTTCGGCCCGATGAACCCATCAAGCCGCGCCGTAGCCGCTTTCCGATACACCGCGACCATGCGTTTGATCGGTGAAGTGATGGCGGACGCTTGCGCGTCCGCGGTCGTTTGCCTGGACCCGGCAGCGGTCATTCCAGCGGCCATGAGCTTGCCCACCGCTTCGAAAACCTCTTCGGCTTCTCCTAGGTGTCTGCGGTCGACGCAGTGGGCTGCACTGACAATTCCTGCGCTGCCAGCGATACGATCAATGGGCCTGCGGGCGTGACGAAACTGGCAACCGTGCCGGCTTTAGGTGCCGGTGCTCGAGAGAGCTTGAGGGTTCGAGTCCCTCCGCCCGCACCGAGTTTGCAAGCCTATTCTTGCCGGTAGAGGCCGTTTCTAGCCCTGTCGGCTACCCTCGTTGATGCGTGGTGGCCACAATTTGGCCACACTTGGCGGCGAGTAACGGCTATCGAGCGTCACCGCGACCGCGTCCAGGTCGTCATTGAACAGGTAAGCGATCGCCCCACAGGAGAGCCAGCTCAGCGCCAATTTCACGGCGTAGGTGACCGCCAAGGCCAGGCCATAGAAGGCGTAGCCGACTAACAGGACCACAGACATGACCCCGAGGAAGAGCGCCACGGAGATCTCCGTCCCGGCGACCACCGCACCCACCACGTCGTAGCCGGGGATCAGGTGCCTCTCCTCATCCACCCACAGGACCACGAAGGCAACCAACCAGGCAAGCTGCCACAGGTACCTCGCCCTGTTCACGGCTCAGCCTCTGCCGCGTTTGGACTCAGTGCCAACCCCGTCCTCGCCGCCGTTGTGGCCAACGCACCGACCAGCATCCCGCACGTCAGCTTGGCCTTGAAGGTTGCAGCGTGGTGAAACATCAGCGGGCCTCTCCTCTTTGGTGGCAACCGTTTGGTTGTCTCCCAAAATTAGGCCTTGTCAAGGCAGGGAGCTTAGGTAGTCCACTACTCATTTTTCGGACTCACGTCAGACACGACACGGTTAAGTAGTGCCCGACGGTCACGCTGATACCGGACTACTCGAAAACCACAGGCTTGCCACGTCGTCGGCGCGGTCTATTCTCGGGGCCATGATCGGCGACCTGCATCAGACTCGTCGCGGCGATTGGCCTAAGGCGACGATCGCAGCCGGGCACTGCGATCCCTCAAGCGCCGCCTGGCCCGCGTCGTGTTCACCCGGCTCAAGCGCAGCACCGAGACTGACGATGCCCCGGGGCCTGCTGATCCGACGATCTGGAGCGGGAGCCACTCGGCGGCCTGCGCTCGGTCCCGCACGTCCGGCACGCTGCTACGACGGTCACGCGACCCCCTGCCGATCCGCGGTCCCAGTGTCGGCGAAGATCTCGGACAGACGGCGAAGGGTAGTGGTGAAGTGACGCCACCGTCCGTCCGCTGCGCATAATTGCCGTAACCAGGGTAAAGGTCGACGGCGAGGCCGAACAGCCGGTCGCGCTCGCCGCCCTCGACCTCATGCGCCACGAACCGCCCGCCGCGCGGCCCGATGTGCAATTCGCATTCCGGATGGGCGATCAGGTTGTAGTACCAGCCGGGATGCCGCGCACCGCCGTAGTTCGCGGGAGATATCTGTATGTCGGCCATGAGGTCCTCCGGTCGCCGGGATGACCCATGCGGGTCGCTGACAGCGACGCGCCATGCCAGGGCCTCTAGACCCCAGGTAAGCCCAGCCCTGCGTGACCGGGAATCGGTACCGCCTCAGCAGAGGCAAGCGTTGGGCCAGCCCCCGAGGGCTTGATGTCAACCCAAGCCTTCGTCTTGGTAGTCCGCCTACTGAAGCGGTCATCCTGAGTAGTCCAGACAATGATGTCGAGCAGCCTCACGTCACTCAGCAGCGTGATCTCCACAGCGAAGTTCGAAGCTTCGGCTCGCAACTGACTGAGGAGTTCTCGGTTCTCTCCGACTCGATGCCATGCCGCGATCTCGCGAATTACGGCTTCGATGTGGACCTTCCATTGACCGGCCCTCCGGAACGCATCCTCGCCGAGGCCAAAAGCTCTCGCCATCTGACCGTCTAGGACCGGAACAGCATCTGGCCGGTAGAGCGCCGCGAGCTTGGTGATCTTTGGACCCCAGACGCCCTTGAAGCCGAACGAGGCGAGATCGACCACGGCAGCGACTTGCTCATTCGACAAGTCTGCGAGCGGCACGTGGTCAGGCACCCTCGAAACGCGGTCCGCAAAGTCAGTTCGGCGCGACAGAGTGAAACCCGCGACATCCTTCTGATCCACACGACCAGACAGCGCATTCGCAAACAGGATCGACCATGGCCCGACGGCCTGAAATTGACCAGCCCGGCGTGCGTGGATCGCCGGTAAGTCATACGTCGCCCAGCCGGTGCCCGCCTCCCCCACATAGGCCAACACGCGGGCGAGAGCATCCTCATACGCAACCAGACCGAGTCCGCCCTCGTAGCCCGCGCATAAATCGAAATCAGCCATCAAGGGAGTCTCCTAACACCTGTTCTCCACCTACGTACGTATGGGCTTACGCTGGTCTGCCCGATCGAAATAGCGCCGGCGCTAACCATTTCATAGCTCGTCGTCCTCCTCGACGAAATCCTCGGGATCGAAGATGTCGTCTTCTCCCTCGAAGTCGTTCGCATCTTCGTCGAACGGCACGGAGGGCTCAAGCTCAGGTCGGTCCGGCTTGTCCGCGATTTCGCCCCACATTTCTTGCGGTACAGTCGATTTGACTGCATCGATTATCCGGTTCAGCTGGACCATGATGTCGACCATATCGGGTTGTCCCTCCCTGGAATCGATCAGGGACTGGAGCCGACCGGCGGCGATCATGCCGGTGTTGACATCGACCTGGGTGTCCGAATCGACCAGGGTCTGATAACCCCTACCATTACGGTCTCGTAGAAGGCCATCGGCGTGATCGCCGTGGTGACCCCGTTGACGAAATCGACCTAGTTCTCCTGTCCCCGCGCCGTTGCCCAACGCAACACCTACTTCTCCTGCGACGATGTAACGCACGGGGCGTCGGGCCATGTGCAAAGGAACAGCACCATGAACATCAGTCACAACCGCAAGCGGATCGCCGCGGGGGCAATCCTGTCGGCGAGCGCTTTCCTAGCCGGATCGGGCCTCGCGGCGGGGACCGCCCAGGCCGAACCGGGGAACAGTTGGCCCGGGTGCCCGCCCGAGAGCCCCGAAGGCCCATGTCGTTGGTGTCCCGGGGACCCGCCGGTACAGACGGGGAATCTCAAGGTCAACCCGGTGGTCTGGGACAACAACGTCTGCCACACCTATTGGTACGTGTACCACGGACAGGGCAACGTGGCAGCGAACATTTTCGAGGGCGAAGCCCCGCCTCCGCCGCCTCCGCCGCCACCCAACCTGACTCCGCCGCTTCCGCCGGGGTGGTGCTGGTCGCTGTTCCTCCCGACGACAAGTTGCCCGAACGGTTGACCCGGCGCGGCGCCAGGCACCGGGTGGCCGGTGGCCGGTCCAAGAAGTACACCAGGAAGTAGGCGCCCCACGCTCGAACCCGGGCCCCTGGCTCCGCCCGGGTCCGGAACCGGGGTTCGACTCTGTTGGCGGCGCCCTCAGAAGACGGTGTAGCCACCGTCCATGACCAGCGTCTGTCCGGTGAAGTAACCCGACCCCGGTCCGGCCAGCCACACCGCCAGCGCCTCGAAATCCTCCGGTGTGCCCCAGCGCCGCAACGGGATCCGGGGCAGGATTTTGGCCTGCGCGGCAGGGGAGTCCAGCAGGTCTTCGGTCATGGCCGCTCTGGTCCAGCCCGGCACGATCGCGTTGACCCGAATCTTCTCCCTCGCCAACTCCACGGCCAATCCCCGAGCCATGGCGGTCAGGGCCGCCTTGGCCGCCGCGTAGTGGGTGGCGAACGCCAACCCGTCGCTCATCGACACACTGCTGGTGAAGACGATCGAACCGGTGCCGCGGCTCTTCATGTGCCCGGCCACCGCACGCACGGTGTAGAACTGGCCGTCGAGGTTGACCGCCATGACGCGGCGCCACTCCTCGGTGGACATCGTGTCGATGGGGGAGGGCCGTCCTGCCACGCCGGCGTTGGCGAAGCATGAGTCGATTTGTCCGAAGGTCTCCAGTGTCTGCTGAACACCCGCGGCCACCGCGGCCTCGTCGCTCACGTCGACTCCGAAGGCGGCCACCGCCGCGTCGGAGGGTTCCCGGGCCAACTCGGCGACCGCCGCGGCGTTGTTCTCGGCGCTGGTACCCCAGATCGCAACTGCCGCACCGGCTTTGCGTAAGCCACGGGCCATTCCCAGGCCGATCCCGCTGTTTCCTCCGGTGACGAGTGCGACATGTCCGGTCAGGTCGTGCCAGGGTGTCATCGCGGTTCCTTTCGCCGTGGGAGCACGCTAGATCATGTCCCTGTCGGTGAGCCAGCGCATGATCGGCCAGCCCGCGAAGACCGGCAGCCAGACCGTCAGCACCCGGTAGAGCAGCACGGAGGGCACGGCGATCGCGGTCGGGACGCCGAAGGCGGCCAGGCCGCCGATCAGCGCGGCCTCCACCGCCCCGACCCCGCCCGGGGTGGGGGCTGCTGACGCCAGTGTCCCGCCGACCATGGTGACCACGGTGACGGTGACGAAGGTGGTTCCGCCGCCAAAGGCCTCGATGCTGGCCCACAGCGTCAAGGCCATACCGAGAGTTGTTCCGGCACAACCCAATACGATGATCGCGAACCTTTTTGGGTCGCGGACCAGCTCCACCAGGTCGCCGCCCACCTCGTTGATTTTGGGTCGCACCGCGGTTTCCAGCCAGTGCCGCAGTTTCGGCACGAACAGGAATGCGCCGATGACGCCGAGCGCCACCCCGCCGATCAGGTAGAGCAGGGTGAGCTTGGGCACGAAGTGCGACAGGTCGGCTGACGCCCCGGCGGCGACGCTGAAGAAGATCAACAGCGCGACGTGGGTGATCACCTGCACCGCCTGCTGTACCGCCACCGCGGCCGTGGCCCGCACCGTGCCCAATCCGGCTTTCTGCAGGAACCGCGTGCTCAACGCCAGACCGCCTACCCCGGCCGGGGTGGTGGTGGCGGCGAACGTGTTGGCGAACTGCATGATCAGCACGTTGCGGAAGGACACCATCTCCGACGCGCAGGCCCACAGCCCGGCGGCCGCACCGACGTAGGTCATCGTCGACACCCCCAGGCCCAGTACCGCCCACCACCAGTTGGCGTTGCGCAATTCGGCGAAGAAGGCGGGCACCGTGCTGATGAAGGGGTAGGCGACGTAGACCAGGGCCACCAGCAGCACCAGTTGAATGATCTGCTTGCGGGTGAAGCGGGTGATGGTCTCGGTCTGGATCGCCTCGGCCCCGGTCTGGAGTTTGACCTCGTCGCGGGCAGTGGCCAGCACGGTCTTGGGGTCGGTGAGGCTGTGGCGGATGCGGGCCGGGATCGCCGAGTGGGTCAGCCGGCGCGACGCGGCGAGCACGGCGTCGGTGCCGAGGACTTCGATGGCGGCCCGCACCGCCGGCTTGGCGCCGAACCGATCGGTCGTCGTGGCGAGCAGTTCGGCGACGTCGGACTGCAATTGCTCGTCGGAGGCACCGTATTCGGAGTTGCCGAACCCGCCGAACAGCCCCGAACCGGAATCGACGGTGATCTCGCTGGCTCGCAGGTCTCCGTGGGCGATCTGGTTGCGGTGCAGCACGCCAAGGGATTCCCAGGCGGCGCCGACGGAAGCCTCATCGCTGAGGTGCTCCAGCGAGGTGCCCCGCGGCGGGGTGTGGGTGAACATGGTCCAGCCCCGCTCCAGTCCACCCAGGCTCAGTGTGGTGGTGTTGGCGACGTTCAGGTCACCCACGGCGATGGCCATCAGGGCGCGATGCTCGACGGCGCGATGCAGCGACATCTGCAGCGGTGCGGTTTCACTGTCGCGCAACACGAGCCAGCGCCAGAACTGCCGCACGGCCCCGCCGCTGCGCTGGTTCGGTCCGTACAGTTCGACGATGGCGTCGCGCCCGGAGTCGTCGGTGGCCGACAGTTCCAGCGGCCCCCGCCCGCCCGGGCGAACCACGGTCAGCGCGTCGGTGACGAACCCGCGCCGGGCCAGCGCCCGCACTGCGCCGTCGAGGGGCACCACCAGCGCCGGGGTCCCCACGACCAGCACCACCAACGCGCCGACGAACCAGCCCACCGCCAGACCCAGCAGCGACCTGGCCGGCACCACCGCGCTGACGACCAGGTGAATCGGCACGAAAGCAAGCAGCAGGCCCCACCACCAGCGCCGCCACCGGGCCGGCAGCCACGGGCCGGACACCGTGAGCACCGCGGCGAGCATGGCGATCCAGCGGGGGTCGTCGAGGAACTGCGACAGCGTGGTCGACAACCGCTCGGTGACGTCGAAATGCCAGCGCGGAGCCGCGATGCCCTGGCCGCTGATCGACAGCGCCAGCACCGCGATGACACCGGCGGCGCCATAGGCGCCCAACAACTTCCACTGCCGGCCGGCGATCAGGCCGATCAGGATCACGAACGGCAGGACGACGATCGCGATGCCATAGATCAGGTACACCAGGTTGGACTGCGCGGGGGTGAGCACCCCGACGATCCGCGAGATCGACTTCTCCAGCCCGACCCAGTCGCTTCGGGTGATCAACGAACTGAAGACGACGACGGCCAGGAAGACTGTCGCGAGCGCCAGGCGGACGATGTCGTTGGTTCGTCGGGTCAGCGGTTGCAGCAGATCGCCCGCTATGGTGACCTCTCGCCCGTCGACTCGCACCGCATGAACCTATCGAAGGCTCAGACGATGCCTCAGACGAACCCGAGGTAACCCGGGCAGTGCGCCGGCCGCGACCACGATCAGCGGGTTGGTGCCGGTGCGGACGAAGTTGGTGCGGCGGCGGGCAGCACACCGACTTGCCCGCCGGGCACCGGGGCGGGCGCCTGGCCCAGCAGTGCGCCCGTGAGCGAACCGCCCTGGTACATCTCGTACAGGCGCTGCAGGAACGCTATCCGCCCGGTCCCAGGATGGTCGCCGTCCGGACCGATGCCGGGTGCCGGCGTGCCCTCGCCCGGTGCGGCGGGCGCCAGGTTCTGCTGCAGCAGGTAGTCGGGATTGAACGCGATGAGGGCGGGAACAGCGGCGGGAGACGCGCCGGGTGCCGAAGGAGCAGCGTTCTGTCCCAGCAGTAAATTGCCCGCGTTGGCAGAGAGGTCGGGCAGCCCGAATGGGCCGGCCGGTTGGGTTCCGTTCTGCGCCAGCGGATTGCCGATCCCCACCGGGGGAGGAACGAACTCCACCGGGGCGGGCGGCAGCGGGCTCGGCTCGGGAGTGGGCGGAGCGGGTTCGGCCGCGACCGGCGCCGGCCAGGTGACGATGCCTGCTGCCAGCACTGCGGTCAGGGTCAGCCGGCGTCGGGCCGTGGTGATGGTCATTTGCAGAGACCGGCGAGCTTCTCGGCGGTCTCGGGCGCCGGCTTGAACAATGCCCACCCGGCACCCCCCGCTGCGAGCAGCGAGATCACCAGGGCGACCGGTCCCATCCAGCGCAGGGGCGAGGGCTGCGAGACCGCCACGGGGATCCGGGAAACCTGGGGCGACGTTGGGTAGTCCAGCGGTGCTTCCCGGTGCGGAGTCTGTTCAGACATGGCCGCGATCCTACGCGGTACGCTGGTCGGCGACAGCAAAGTGAGGGCCCATGGCGGCGACACGTGTTCGGCAGCTTCTGGTTGCGGTCTGTGGTGGCGCGCTGGTGGCGGGCGCTGTCGGGTTATCGCCCACGGTAGCTGCGCAGAATTGCGCCCGGGCTTCGAACCGAATCCTTACACCGCGCAGTGCCTGGCGCCGGTGAACACCCCCACCATCAATGGCATCCCGTGCGTGGCCAGCAACATCGGCCTGTGCAGTTCCTTCGTGCAGAATCAGCAGCCGCCGCGCGGGCCGCGGCCGGTGGGCTGAGCTCAGGTCTTCGTCACCGTCTTGTTCAACAGCCGGGCAACCCAGTGCGGAGACACCTGGGCCAGACTTGCCAACACCTTGGTCTTCCGCCCGACCGGATAGTGGACTTTCGGCAACCAGGCCCGAGTGGGGCGCGTCGCCGCGTAGATCTCCTCGGCGACATCTTCGGCGGTCAGGTGCACCCCCATCGCTTTGGTGCTGCTGGTTTCGAGCCCGTCGACCATCGCGGTCTGAACGAACAACGGCCACATCGCGATCACCCGGATTCCATATCGGCGCCACTCGAGTTCCAGAGCCTCGGTGAGCGCGCGTAGGGCGAACTTCGTTGCCGAGTAGGTGGCCAGTTCGGGCTGACCGTAGATCGCCGACGCCGAGCAGAGATTGACGACCTGCGCGCCCCCGGTCTCGCGCAGGTACGGGAAGGCCGTGTGCAGGCCGGCCATCGCCCCGTACACGTTGATGTCGATCATCCGGCGTTGGGTCGCCAGCGGGATCTCCTCGAATGGGCCGGAACTGAGTACCGCGGCGTTGTTCACCAGGATGTCCAGCCGCCGTGAACCACCGGTGAACGCCTCCAGTTGTTGCGACCAGTCGTCGGCGTCACTGACGTCGAGTTGGCCGATGGCGATCTCTCCGCCCCGGCCGCCGATTTCCTCGCGCAACGTGGCCAAGCCGGCGAGGTCGATGTCGTAGGCGCCCACCCGGTAGCCGCGCCGGGCGAAGGCCAGTGCGGTGGCGCGGCCGATTCCCCCGGCGGCGCCGGAGATGAAGACCGTCGGTGCCGATGACTGCGATGCGGAGGCCATACCGCGAATCTAGCCCGCGGAGCGGCGCCGCCGGCGGGCGGTGCTCACTGACCCGCTGGGACTTCGTACAGCTCCAGGGGCAGGCCGTCGGGGTCGGCGAAAAAGGTGAACCGCCGGCCCGTGTACTCGTCGATGCGCAGCGGTTCGACGTCCACCCCGCGGGACTGCAGGTATGCCGACCAGGCCGCCACATCGTCGACCGCGAACGCCAGATGACGCAGACCGCACGACTCCGGAAAGCTCGGGCGCGGCGGCGGATCGGGAAACGAGAACAGCTCGATCTGCCCGCCGTCCGGCAAGGCCAGATCCAGCTTCCAGGACTGCCGGGCGTCCCGGTGGTTCTCGGCGATCGCACGAAGGCCCAGCACATCGGTGTAGAACGCTTTGGATCGCTCGTAGTCCGAGCAGATGATTGCGGTGTGGTGGACGCGCCGGAGCGCCGGGGGAATCACGGCGGCCAACGGTGCCCGGCGCCCTGGCTGCGATACCAGTCGATGAGTTCGGGGTGATCGATCGCCCGGGTGTCCAGGGAAACCCCGTCGTGTCCGGCCATGATCGCCGTCACCGGGACCTCAAGTTTCTTGCCCGTGCGGGTGTGCGGAATCCCCGGTGCGGCGATGACGTCATCGGGTACGTGGCGCGGCGACAGCCTGGTCCGAATCTTGCCGCGGATGCTGTCGATCAGCGCGTCGTCCAACTCATGGCCGTCGGCGAGGGTGAGGAACAACGGCATCCAGTAGGCGCCGCCGGGGCCGTCGATGCCGACCACGAAGGCCTCGGTCACCTCGTCGATCCCTTCGACCACCTCGTAGATGTCGGCTGAACCCATCCGGATGCCGTTGCGGTTCAGGGTGGCGTCGCTGCGGCCGTGGATGATCAGTGAGCCGCGCTCGGTGACCGTCACCCAGTCGCCGTGGCGCCAGACTCCCGGTGCGGGGTCCTCGGCGCGGTGACCTTCGGGGCTTTCGGCCCACTGGTGGTCGAAATAGGCTGCGCGATAACGCGATCCGTCCGGGTCGTTCCAGAAGCCGATCGGCATGGACGGCATGGGAGCGGTGATCACCATCTCGCCGACCTCGCCCACGAGGGGTTGCCGGTCCGGTGACCAGCTGTGCAGGTCGACGCCCAGGTAGCGGGTGGTCAGTTCGCCGGCCACCGCCTCCACCCCGGTGGTGCCGCCGGCGAAGGCGGTCACCACATCGGTTCCGCCGCTGATCGAGGACACTTCGACGCGCTCGCCGACTTCTGTCTTGACCCACTCGAACAGATCGGCGGGCAGCGGTGATCCGGTGCTGCCCAGGGCGCGCAGCCGGCTCAGGTCGTGCTGCGCGCCGGGGTGCAGGTCGGCTTTGCGGGAGGCCTGCAGATGCCCGGGGCTGGTGCCGAAGTAGGTCACGGCCTCGTCCGCGAGAACCTGCCACAGCCGGTCGGGGTCGGGGTACACCGGGTTGCCGCTGTAGCTGACCACGGTCGCCCCGCACAGCAATCCGCCGACCCGGAAGTTCCACATCATCCAGCTCAGCGCGGTCTGCCAGAAGAACACGTCGCCGGCCCCGAGGTCGGCGTGCAGCACCGCGGCTTTCAGATGTTCGAGTAGCACCCCGCCGTGACCGTGCGCGATGCCCTTGGGCCGGCCGGTGGTGCCGGAGGTGAACAGCACCCACAGCGGGTGATCGAAAGGCACCGGCGTGACGTCGGGCTCGACCGGGGCGGCGACGACGGCGCGGTAGGCCTCGCCGTCCAGGAGGATCAGGTGCGGCGCACCGGTACTTCCCCGGGTCGCTTCGCTCCTGCCCGCCGGGTTTGACTCCCGGGTCGCTTCGCTCCTGCCCGCCGGGTTTGACTCCCGGGTCGCTTCGCTCCTGCCCGCCGGGTGCAGCAGGTCCAGCAGTTCGGCGGTGTGGGACCGCTTGTCGATCCACCTGCCGCCGTGCCGGTAGCCGTCGCAGCTGAACACAACCTTGGGGTCCAGTTGGCCGAGCCGCGACGCCGCGCCCTGCGGCGCGTAGTCCTGGCCGCAGGAGGACCACACCGCTCCGACAGCCGCAGTCGCGAGGAAGGCCACCGCCGCCTCGGCGACGTCCGGCAGGTAGGCGACCACGCCGTCGCCGGCGCCGACCCCGAGCCTGCGCAACTCGGCGGCCACCGCCCCGACGCGTCCCGGCAGCTCAGCCCAGTCGATCCGGGTCCGGGTGCCGTCCTCATCGACGCCGATGATCGCCGCACCGCCCCGGGATGAGTGCCGGAGCACCTGGTCGACGTAGTTCAGCGTGACGCCGGGGAACCAGTGCGCACCGGGCATCGCCGCGTCAGCCAGCACCCCCTGGTCGCCGGGCCCGGGACCGGTCATCGCCGGGACGTCGAAAAACTCCCACACCGCCCGCCAGAAGCGTGCCGGGTTCTGCACCGACCACCGCCACAGCGCGTCGTAATCACCACCGGGCGCGCCGAAGCGGGCCGAGGCGGCGGCGAACTGATGCCACCGGGGCTGCGCCGGGTCTGCTGCCACCTGGGCTCCTCGCGAAATGAAAGTCGGACTCAGACGAAGTCGACGCCGGAGACTTTGATCTGGTCGCCATCATGCTCGAGGCTGAGCACCACCCGCCAGAGTCGCGGCTCCTGCTGGTCCTTCGGCGACTGCGCACCCTCGCGGCGTGAGGTGGCCGAGACCAGTACGACGGCGGTGTCGCTGGTCATGGATTCCACCGCGGTGTCATTGACTGTGACTTTGGTGATGATCTTCTCGTCCTTGAGCGCTTGGACGAAATCGTCTGCGGTATCGGCGAAGTTGTCACGGAAGCGCCCGGTCGAGCCGTCCAGCACGCGCTGCACGCTCTCCTGCGCCGTGGTGTAGTCGATGGACATCAGGTTGATCACACCCTGCCGCGCGGCGGCGGCGTACTCGGCGGCCTGCCGGCGTTGCTGGGTGTTGTCGTGGTGCTGCCAGAGCATGTAGCCGGTTGCCGCCAGCAGCCCCGCCGTGAGCAGTGCCGCGACTGTCCCGGCGACAAGTCGCAGCCGGGCATTCGGGCGCCCGGCGGTGGTTCCCGGAAGTGCAACCGTGGGAACGGCAGTGCGCGTCTCAGCTTCACTGGTTGCCTGCAGCCGGCTGCGCAATTCTTCGGCCCTGGCGCGGGCGGCTTCGGCCCGGGCCTCCGCCGCGGTGGCCTCCGCTTCCGCCTGCCGGGCGAGTTCGCCATCGGTGTGGCCCGTCGACGACGAGGGATCGCTGGACGTCATCGGACCTCCTTCTCGCTGTGCCGGTCGCCGGTGGCCGGGCGGCAGCGACGCTATCACCGCGAGTCTTCCCCGCACCGGATTCCGTATGGGACAGTGAGCCTGTGCGATCGACCGTAGCCGCTGCCGCTGCGCTCATCGCTGCCGGACTGGCCGTCCCCGCGCCCGCGGGGGCCAACGAGTGCAGCGACGCTTTCTGTACCCCGGGCATCACCGCCGGGGTGGTGCTCGGTGCCCCCTGCTCCGATACCGGGTTCTACGTGTTCGGCACGACATCGTGGGGTCGGCTGGTGTTCTGCGGCTCACCGCGACGGTACGAGCCGCGCTACTTCCGATCGCCGCCCATGGTGGGCATCAAGGAACTCGACAGCAGTTGCACCGGATATGAGAACTACGTGGCCCAGGCGCCGGACGGTCTGTTCCTCACCTGCGGGTTCGCGAACAACCGGGCCGTCTGGGTGCGCGGCGACGCCTGAGCCGTCCTAATCACCGGTGGCGCCTCCTCACCAGTGGCGCAGCGAGCACAGCGCGCCCTTGGCGCCGTCGTTGGTCACCACGACGGTGCCGTCGATCGCGAGCGTGCAGTGAAAGTTCGGGGGGTTCGGCGAGCGGCCACTGGTCGCGAGCACCATCGCCCAGTACTGCGGGTTGGCCAATCGGACGTTGAGCACCCACGGCTTGTCGGGCCCGAGGTCGGCCTCCGCGTTGGGGCTGAACAAGTACGGATCATGGCTGTAATCGGCGAAGTTGGGCGGCTCGGTGTCCCGGTAGTAGATCTCGGCGGAGAACGGACTGTCCGTGTAGACCGTGTAGGTGACGTCGTGCAGTACCGGGTCCTCCGCGGCGGCCGGG
>Ga0315289_10003336_pt1 | contig 24370 bp, 24 predicted proteins | sample YL17G11_40_MG_FD_203452 | JGI IMG/M metagenome (GOLD analysis project Ga0315289, IMG submission 203452) | Sediment microbial communities from Yellowstone Lake, YNP, Wyoming, USA - YL17G11_40 | ecosystem: Environmental > Aquatic > Freshwater > Lake > Sediment | place: USA: Wyoming | collected...
TCGCCTCTGACCGCAAGCTCCCCGATTCGTTCGGAGCGTTCCTCTCATCGGAATCCAATGTCAAATCCCAGTACATCGGCCTGGAGGCTGCAAAGGGACCCAAAGGGATGCGGGCTGCGGCGAAGGCACTCAAGAGGTACGCGGAGCGCGCAGGGTCGGAGATGATTGTGCTACCTGTCAGTCGAGACGTGTTTGCCGGCAGAAACTCCAGAAAGAAGGTCGGATGGATTGAGGAATTCTCTGGGAAAAGAGTAATCCTTGTGAGCGGGCCTCCGAAGCGCCCCCGCACTATGGAGCGCCCGCGTCGGCTCCTGCTCCCCGTCCTTGACGAATTCCATCCAGAGCCGTTTGTTCTTGCGGGCGCCCTGACTTCGTCCTCATCCTTCCCTGATGTGGACGTCGTGGCTGCGAGAGTGATTCAGATACCGCAGACGATCCCCCTGTATTCGACCTATCGTCCAGAGTCGCTAGTGGACGCAGAAAAGGAACTGTCCTTCTTGAAGACCATCCGCGGATTGCCAGTACTTCATCGGCTGAGCTCTAGGGTCCTGCTCGTTCGAAACACAGTAGGGGACCTCATCGACTTCGCCGAGAAGCGCCGGGTCGACCTAATCATCCTCCGAGGGGACTGGTCCGAGAGCCGTCACGGGTTCCTGCCAAAGAGGGAAAGAAGAATTGCAGCGAAGGCTCACTGCGCTGTGGCAGTGCTGATGCCTTCAGCCCACTAGATTCATTCGCCGATAAAGAGGTTGGCTCACACTCGACCTCGACGGATGGAACGCATACGAGCGAGCTGGCCAAAAACGTAATGACGGGTTAGAGGGAAGCGAACGTTATCTACGTGCGCACTCCGAATGGGAGAAATCATGAATTCATAGTGACGATTGGGTCGAGGCGGGTGTAAAATGTCCTGGAAATCACCAACTAGTCAAGTTCGAGAAACGAGTCTAGCTCGGTGCAACAACCATCTGATTGACGGGAAGCTAGACGTTCGACCTCACACACGGCTCACCGAGGGGAAAGACAACAGGGAAGGAAGGGCGACGGTCATGGGAGCAGCTATTGGCAACGAACCCCTCGATATTCCTCTCCTGGCATGGGTCCACGCACGCTTCGTCTTCCGGAATCGGGGACTATGTGGGTCTGCTCTGTCAGTCTATGCAAGCAGGCCAGCGGCCCTTAGCTCTTGTGTGATCTTGTCGACGGCGATCTCGACATCCTCTGGCTTTCGGGCACCAGTGCACACGAGCTTCCCGCTGCCAAACAGAAGCACGACCACCTTCGGTGAGTCGAGACGGTACACGAGTCCAGGAAATTGCTCAGGTTCGTACTCGACCTTCTCAAGACCAAGGCTGATGGCTATTGAGTTGAGATTGATCTTCGCTCCGAGGTCGCTTGAGGCGACGATGTTCTGCACCTCTATCTTGGGCGTGGTTTTGATCACAATTCCCGCAGCCTCGATCTTCTTGACCACCTTGCTGATTGCCGTCTCTACCTGTTCAAGGCTCTTGCCGCCGGTGCATACAGCCTTTCCACTCCTGAAAAGCAGAGTCGCCGTCTTCGGTTCTTTGAGCCGGTAGATTAGCCCGGGAAACTGCTCTGGGTCATATTCCGCACCATCAAGTGCAAGCACGATCGCCTTAAGATCTAGCTCCGTCCCGAGAGATGTCGAAGCGACAACGTTCTCTATCTTTATCACTGCCATAGGATCCACACCGGCCTTACGGTATCAGAATAGGTATCTAATAAGCGAGTACGTCGTTCGCGGTGCAGGTCGTGCAAGTCGAAGAATCGAGTTCAGCTCGGCGGAATAATCCACTGATTGAAGAAGAGCCAGAACTCCGAGTCCACATACAGCTCATCGTCAGCAAGAAACTGATGGGAAAGGGGTTTGTTGGGCATATATCAGCTAGATTCAAAGCTTCAAGATGTTCCGTGCTTTGTTCTCGTCGCTGACAGCTAGTGCCACATGCACATGCTTCGAGTCCTTGTCGAGCATGTACGCGGCATCGATGTTAATGCCTTCCTTGGCGAGCGCTCTCGAGACTCGGGCGAGTTCTCCCGGTTTGTCCTCGAGCTTGGCCACTAGCAGATTCCTCTCGGAAAACTGCATGTTGGATTGGCTGAGGCTTCTGCGGGTCTTCTCGGGGTCGGACGTTACCATTCTCACGACCTCGGCTTGAGGCTCTGTCGAGATTGAGCGTATATTTACGCCATCCTTCTCCAGGACCTCGGTCACCCGCGCCAGCTCTCCCGACCTGTTCGCTAGTTTCACGCTGAACTCTTTTTCCATATTCTTTCACTCCTTTCACGAGAACAAGTGCGCAAGAGATCTCCACCGCTTAGGAGACAGAGAAGAATCACGTCTTGACCCAGTGCAACAACATTCATCTGCTTCGTCGTTCAACCATGTGCTGGTGCTACACGATATGACGGTAGCCGCTGACCATGGTATAGGCTAGATCTGAACAGGCGAGAGCCCAGCAATGAAGATCAGTAGCAACTGGCACGCCGGCTGGAAGACTCAGAAGCTCCGCAAGGAGCGTGTGGGAAGAGATCCTTAACAACTAGAAATATACTGCCGCCACACGGTCAGAAAAGACCATAGGGAAGAAAAGGCATGAATAGGTGGCAAGGGGGGTGTGATGATCTCATATCTTAGGTCGCCAAGAAGGAAGAACCGAAATATCAGGCAGAGAGTCAGCAGGGATCGGAAGGGAAGGCAGAGCAGAAAATCATAGGGAATACGACTGATGACGGAGAAAGGATCAGGTTTTCAGGTGTGTACGCGGCTCCCTGCATACAACAGGTTTGACACGAGCGAAGTCCGTGGAGCTGTTCTAGGCATTGATCTACTCAATGGGTTGATGATGCGCATGGGCCTGGATTTCCGCTAAGAATCCAACAATGACTGATGCTGGATACTGTAGTTGCACGCATCCAATAGGAGGACACCCGTGGTCGATTCTATTGCGGGTCAATTAATAGGACCAAAAGATATTCGGACTTTCTGTCATGGTATCCAAACTTCGGCTGACACTTGGGATCCTCTTGGTGGGGTTCGTAGTCGAAGGGACATTCGAGGCATACACATACATCAACCACAGCTACCAATTGCCCTACGCGTCCTACATCTTCATCCTCGGCCCTTTCGTTACACTGTTTGGCCTTTCCGTCCGTTGGATCGGCCGCTTCGAGGGGGATGTACTCATCAGTCGGCGATTCCGACACGCTCACTGGGCGTTTGTCCTCAACATTCTGGCCCTTATGCTGGCCATCGCTCCTGTGGTCTGGTACGGTTCAATGTCGGGCGCATCGATTCCTCCGTGGGTGGAGCGGGAATTCGGGGCTGCGATCGTGGCCTCCCTGCTCTTCACTTTTGCGACCTATGTCTTCGTTGCCTTTGAGCTAGCGGCTGATTTCGGCAAAGCCCTTCTTCTCATCGCTTTCGGTTGGGCCAGTGTTGTTTCCATCTGGATCGGACTTGCTTATGCTCAGGAACTCGGAACGATCATCATAATCTTCCAGAACCGCACCATGGACTTCGGGTCAGTCAGCGCATCGGTTTCCGGCTTTGAGTCCTATCTCGGGGTGGCATACATTCTGCTGACGATCGCATACCTCAACGCATTCCATAGGTCGCATGCAAGAGCTCCGACGTCTTCATCGACTCCCATTGCGCGACCGGCACCCTAGTTACCGCAGGATGCGCGATGGATTCATGCCCTCTCTCGCCGAGAAACTGTCGCCCGGTACCCCGATTTTCGATAAGATAGTATTTGGTCTCGCTGGTTAGCCCAACATTCTGAAAGCAGTCCAGCAGACAAATCGCAAAACTGCTGTACTAGTGGAAATGGAGACAGATGTATGCGTATCGCAGTCGGCAATCGGGCTGATGCAAAACGGGTTTCGCGTTGTTGCAATCTCTGATGCAACGGATTCTCCTGGTGGGTCGGATGAAATCGGTTTGGAGCGAATGAAAGAAGCCGGAGCACTGGTGACAACCCTCAAAGTGGTGTATTATGAGTGGATTCGATCAGTCTCAATGAGCAACACCATAGATCAGGAACATGGCAAGCGAATTGGCAATCCAGCAGGAATAATCCTATAGAACGTTTGCAGGCCTGGGATTTAACTCTATGTCCCGCGCAATTCGTCGGCACCTGTAGTGCGAGGGCCCGGATATTGGCACGGAATCTACTGGCATTTAAACATCCCACCTATAATTCTGAGAAGAGTTTGGGAGAAAATGATGTCTGATTATTAGCCTGGAATCTACTGGCAATAAAAGCTTCCACATTTACCTACCGGTAGAGAATTGAATGATAGGAGGTGCCATAATCAGGAGGATTGGAATACTAACATGCGAGCGTTCAAACTCTACGACGAATCGACCGGACGATCTTGAGACCGGACGAGCGGGCAACCCTCAAGGGCGCTTCGTTGAATCTGAATCCACTGTACCAGTGCCGTTGCATGCACGGCATTGCGCGTCCCCGTTCGGGTTGGGGATTGTGCCTATGCCTCGGCAAGCCGGGCACTTGCCCGTGCCGAGACAACGAGGACACTTTCCGGATCCTTGGCAGGCCGGGCACGGGTAGAGCAGCATGCGTTTGCCAGTGCCATGGCAGGCTGAGCACATCCCCTCATCGCAATGCGAGCGGTAGCTGGTGACTGGGATATTGTTGATGAGAACGCCTGGGGAGCGCGAGGACCATGTGCACTTCCCCGTCCCGTCGCAGGCCTTGCATATCTCCACTTTGCCGTAGCCGTCGCAGACCTTGCACTCGACCTTTCGCTCGATTCCGATGTCGTGAATGAGGATCTGCGTGCCGCAGTACATGCAGTGCACCTTGTCCAGGTTATCCGGGATACTCAGATTCGCCCCGCAACTAGGACATGTGGCCGCGATGAGTTTGACATCTCCCATTGTCAGCCCTACAGGAGGGAATTGCCGGATTTGGTTTATATTGTTTCATCAGGAGTTCCAGGAACAACCCCGCACGGGCAGGGAACATCGACGCCTTTCCTTCGCAAGGTCTTTTCCTGAGGTTCTTATTTGAACATGAGAGAAGGAGCGCTAGAATAGCCGCGCCAGATTTCCGGCAAACTGAACCACCGTATAAGTTCTTTGTTAGCAGAGAATGAACACGCGCGCGGCGGGAGAGCAATCCCCTTGAGAAAAACATTAGCACAAGAAGAGCGATTACGAAGGGGAGGAAATGGGAAATATGGCTCCGGCAAACACTATTGATCCAAAGGAAACAGCCTCCAAGGATACTGAGACAGAAATCGACATGGTTTGGGGCTTGAAGGTACCGATGCATGATGGAGTGAAGCTCAATGCAACAGTGTTTAGACCAAAGAGACTGAGAAGAAGGATCCCAGCAATCTTCACGATGACTCCTTACGTCGGCGACACCTGGCATCTCGATGCTATATATTTCGCTCGACGCGGCTATGTTTTCTTGTTGTTTGATGTCAGAGGTCGGGGAAATTCGGAAGGAAGCTTCTCGGTATGGGAGGACGATGCAGAGAATGGCTACGAAATAGTGGAATGGCTGTCAAAGCAGCCGTGGTGCAATGGCAAGATTGGCATGTGGGGAGGATCATACGCTGGTACCAACCAGTGGTCTGTCGCAGGCAGGGCGCCTCCCCGTCTCAAGACAATAGTGCCTATAGCGTCCGCATTCCCGACGATTGACATTCCCCGCAAGAATATCTGGTTTTCATACGACATCCAGTGGCTGACAATGGTGACCGGAGTCACTGACAACTCCAATGTCTGGAGGGATCATCGCTTCTGGATAGAGAAATTCCGTGAACTCTACATGAGAAACCTTCCCTTCGAGAGGCTCGACAGGCTTGTGGGGAATCCATCTCCTCAATTCCAGAGGTGGATGGAACATCCGACCCCAGACGACTACTGGGACTCGCAGGTTCCGTCCAAGGCCCAGTACAGCGCAATAGACATGCCGATACTCACGATTACAGGCCACTACGATGCAGACCAGACCGGGGCCCTCCACCATTACAGGCAGCACATGCTGCATGCATCTCCTAACGCCAGAGCTCGTCACTATCTCATCATCGGTCCTTGGGATCACGAGGGTACTAGGAAGCCCTCCAGAGAGATTGGCGGTCTGAAGTTCGGCGAAGCTAGCGTCCTTGACGTGAACAAGCTCCTCAGGGAATGGTATGACTGGACCCTGAAGAAGGGAAGGAAACCTCAGTTCCTGAAGAAACGAGTCGCATACTATCTGGAGGGGGCTGAGAATTGGCGATACGCCGACAGTCTGGATATGGTTTCGAAAAGGAGACTCAACCTTTATCTTGATTCGAAAGACGGCGCAGCCAACGACGTATTTCACTCGGGGCTTTTGTGCAGGAGCAAGCCTGGAAGGTCTAAACCGGATCTCTTCACATACGACCCGCTCGACAAGCGTCCCGCGGACCTTGAACGTGAGGAAATCAAGAACTACAATACCGATCAGCGATATTGTCTCAATCTCTTCGGGAACGGTGTGGTGTATCACTCCGATCCGTTCACTCAGGACACTAACATCGTTGGATTTCCCAGATTCGTTGCGTGGATTGCGATGGATGTTCCTGATACCGACTTCGTCGTCCGCTTGTTTGAGATAGGACTTGACGGTAGTAGCATCGCGCTTGCAGATGACGTCATTAGAGCGCGACACCGGAAGTCACCTAGGAGCCAAGAACTGATCGTGCCAAATGTCGGCAATCGCTATGAGTTCGACGGATTTCAGTTCTTTGCGCGAAGGATCTCAAAGGGGAGCAGGATCCGACTCATGGTAGGATGCCTGAACTCAATTTACTATCAGAAGAACTACAACTCTGGAGGAGTTGTTGCCGAGGAATGCGGGAAAGATGCTCGGACAGCACACATCAGACTATATCATGACGGCAGCCATCGGAGCTACCTTGAGTTGCCCGTTGGTGTGTGACCGCCACTTCTGAATCGCCTTTCCTCCCCTATGGGCTTTTCCGAAGATATTCGGGATGATGTCAATTAACGTCGGCGTCGCACGTGCGGATCCAAACCATATCTAACTAGGAATCACGAGAAGTTCAGAGTTAGATTTGAATATTAATTCACATCAATATATTAAAATGTGCGAGGGCCCGGATTATGGCCCGGAATCTACCGGTTATTAAAGCTGGGGGCGCGAATAGTCATTCTGGAATTCTTAGCAGGTAAGAAATCCTTAATTGTCAGAGAATCCGTCTTGGCCCCAAGCTTTAATTATCCCCCTGACCTCGGAGGTTCGATGCGCTGCTCCCATTGTGAGAGGTGTTGCGAGGATACGGAGATGGATCTCTGCAAGGTGGACATCGCGCGGTTGGAGCGCCGTGGCTACCAGAAGGACGATTTCTCACATATAGGGACCGACGGGATACCGAGGCTGCGCAACGTTGGCGCATACTGCTTCTTCTATGATCATGACCGGAAGCGGTGTAAGGAGTATGCCCGCCGGCCGCTCGGCTGCGTCATCTACCCAGTTAATCTGACGGTGGATGGCGAGATCGTCATCGACAGGTTGTGCCCTGAGGCGGATACATTAACGCTTGAGGAGATCGAGAGCAAGGGCCGGCGCCTCCGCCAGCTGCTTGACACGATACACCTAGAAGCGCGTGAATCGATGCGATCCGGTTGATGCTCCGAATAATATGATCGGAGTCGTTTGAAGGTTCAAGGGGAAGCTTCCAGACCATTTCGAGTCTTTTCTCCGTCTGGATACGGGGCCATTCGTGTCGACATAGGTGTAGGTGACCGGTTCAGATCCCCCTTTGGTCCGAGAAGGTAAGGTATGCTAATTCACAAGATGCCTAGCAGCCGGCACTTGAAATCCATGAAGAAGAAGTGCGTGTCTCGTTGTTGCTGAGTTCAAGGAATGGCTGGCTCGACTTGGTGTCAAATTCCCTCTCATTGAAATCACAACCCTGGCATCAGCTCAATATAAATCAATTCATGATGATAATAGTGCGCGAGAGCCCGGATCATGGCCCGGAATCTGCCGGTGATTAAAGGTGGATGCTATAATTACCGGTAAGAAATCAGAGGATTTGGGCTTCATTCTCTTACCGGTGGAGAATGTCGTCGCCTTTCCTCCCACATAGGCTTTTCCGAAGTTAGGCTGAAGCACAGTCGACGAGTTCCCGTACCAATGGATTTCCGCCAGAGTTCAAACCGCCTCACCCAGGCTGTCAATTTGGGAAACATCCTACGTCCTTCCGATAATGAACAGATATGATGCTGCTGCAGAACCATACTTTGCTATTGCTCCCTTGATTCTCTCTCCGTCGTCCTTCAGGCGATTTCGTGTTTCCAAATCGGAACAGCCATCTATTCTCTTGAGTGCATCATCAATATCCTTGACTGAGTTGTGATATGTTGCTTGATTCTTTGGATCTTCGCACTCGAATCTTCTGTTACAGAAGAGGCAGTCGATGGGATGCGTTGAATCGAAGACCTCTAGCTTTCTCAGCTCCAAACCATTCACTATGTCCATAATCCTATGTCTAGTGAAGGTCTTGTTGTGCGTGATGCCGAGCAAAGTGTCGATTCGTGCTTCCCATTCATGCTCAAGTTCATCTGCTTTCTGCGCATCGGTTTGCTCTCCATCACAGTAGGCCTCTTGAAGAATGAAATTGCCGCCCATCTTAAGTACGCGCTTCATTTCAGCGAGCACACTGTCTACCTTGGCGAGGTGATGCAGAGAATGGGATATGCAAACAGTGTCAAAAGACTCGCTCTCGAACTTCAAGCTCTCGGCATTCATCTCAAAGAATCGCACCGGCTTTCCTTCAAACCGCTTCTTTGCGGATTCCATCTCCTCTTTTGAGGTGGCTGAGGCGCAATAGTCTATCCCCACAAAAGAATCGTAGTCTCTCAGAGTTTTCATTAGAGTGTCAATGAATCCTCCTCGAGCTGTGGCAACATCTATTATCCTGCCGCCAGAGATTTCCCCCAGCCTATTGGCTATTATGCCTGCGTTAGATGATGCCAACCCCTTTGGCAGGTCTCCCGTATTCATTCCCTCGTACGCCAATCGCCGTTCCTCCCCTATGGGCTTTTCTCGCGTTATAGTTTGAAAACGAGTCATCTGCGGGCATGAGATGGCTGCCAGATCTCCTGACCGCGGAGAACGAAACAAGATTCTAGCGGGCAAAGAACCTGGATGATGGCCCGAAATCCACCTGTGGTCAAAGCTGGCGGCTTGAAAAGTCAGGCGCGAATTCATTGCATGCATAGAATCACAGCCACGAGATCAGAAGGAGGGTCAAGGCCGATTCACGTCACTTCTTGGCCTAGGCGTAGGCCGAATGCTCCTTGAGATATCTCTTGAAGAACCACTGGATGAAGATGCTGTCAACGTTCTTGATCTGCGACCGTTCGAGGGCGTTGTAGTAGCTCCTCCGGTCCTCGTACTGGATGTTCAGAAGAGGAAAAACGTGCTTCTGCAACACGAAGTTCATCAGGAGCCGGCTCATCCTGCCATTCCCGTCAGCGAACGGGTGGACCGTCACGAACCTCAAGTGAACGGCCGCTGCCAGCTCGACAGGATGGAGTGAGGACTTGTTCTTGTTGTACCATCGGAAGAACTCTCTGAGCAACGGCTGGACCTCGACAGGGCTTGGGGGCATGAACCTGCTCCCCGAAATGGCGATCTGATGCGCTCTGATCCTTCCTGCGATATCGGGCTTTGTTTCTTCAAACAGCCTCTTGTGCCAGAGTAGGACTATCTGTAACGATATGTCCTTTCTGTACTCCAGTACATCGTGAAAGACCCTATCATGGGCCTCGACTTCCTTTATGTCCTCAAGCGGTTTCGCACGTGGGCTGAGCCCCCTTTCCAACAGATCCGCTGTCTCCCGGTACGTGAGCCTCGAACCCTCGATGCGGGTCGTGTCATAGGTGAACCTGACGGAAAATGAGCGGGCTTGTTTCTGAGACACACTCCGCGGAATCCTTCGTTGCTCTCTCAAGTAGTTAGCGCGGATACCGTCCAGAAGAGGATACCAACGCTCCTTGTAGATATCGGTGAGGAAGTCTCGCTTGACCTCATCGATGTTGGCTGGCAGCCTAGCCCCAAGATACCTCTCACGAGTCTCGACCCCTTTTGATGTCCTGAGGGTGTGCTGAAGGTAGAAGTACCTCCGCGTTCCAACTAGTCTCTTCCTGATCGTGACCACGGCATCCTATTACCCTTACATATTTATAGATTTTTCGACTATATGTAATATGTAGGGGTACAAAAGGATGGGACAAGGATGGTTCGCCGTGACTGGATGGCTCATGCTATAGTTTGAACGTCGCTCGCCTTTCATCCCCTATGGTCTTTTCCGAGAAGCGAAGCTCAAACCCCTTTCTTCTGCCTCTTAATGCCAAGATAGTAGAGGTATACTCCGACCGCTATCATCACGATTGCCAGAGCCGGAACCCAAAGGGGAGTGATGTAGTGGATAGCTTCCCTTGCTACCACGACAAGCATACCACCGAGAAGAATAAAGATCCCCAGGATTGTGAGCACAATCCCCGCAATTTTGTACCAATTGACCATTTGCGTCAGCTGTCCTAATCGCCTTTCCTCCCCTATGGGCTTTTCCGAGACGAGGCTCAAACCCCTTTCCTTTTCCATTTTCAGGACGGAGCGTTCTACTGTATGATAGAACATATCACGGCAATCGACGAAGGCATCGGTGGTTAGCTCTAAAAGCGTGTTACGCGCTTTCATCCCTTGCCTCGGGGTGGTTCGAGGAGGGGGTGAATCAGAATGAGAAAGGTATTCTCCGCCGCACTCGTAGCCTGTATGCTTGCCCTTCTGTCCGCGCTATCGGTTCCGGCCGTGCAAGCATCGCCGGTTATGAATGCGGAAGGAACCTTGGCATGGTTAGTAGTGAACTTTGAGGGGCAGAGGACAGCCGGCGTCAACACGATCTATCAAGGGACGAGCACGGTTGCCGCTGGTGGAACATTCACAGGAGACGTCACGGATGCTTGGGTGGAGGTTTGGCACACAGATTTCCTCAACCTTCGCGATGTGCTCAAGTTCACTGGAACAGTGGACGGCAAGTTGGGTACACTGACTATCCGTCTTGTTGGGACTGCAACTCTGCCTGGCCTTGAATGGACAGGCCAATGGGAGATCATCAGGAGCACAGGCGACCTGGCGAACCTAGAAGGACAAGGAACTTGGTGGGGAACGGGCAACAACGTCGAATACTCCGGAATGATACAGTTCGAATAGACGATAATCTCAGGCAAGGCGCGTGAGAGCAAAAAACGATTTCGAATGACTATCGTTCAAAACTCCACTCCTTTTGTTTCGCCTTTCCTCCCCTATGGGCTTTTGCCACGGTGTGCCGGGCAAGCCTGATGGTCTGGGAAGCTTGAAGTACACCTAAGTGTCTTTTCGTCCTCATGGTGGACCTTTCGGTTCTGGCGGACGACCCGTATCCTGCGATTGCTCTAGTCATGGGAGGCCTTCTCTCGTTGTTCGTCGCGGTGTACGGTAAGCATGACGATTCCCATCTGGACGAGTTGGCCACCTATGTCGGTTTCATCCTGGGGGCAGTCATGATAGTCATGGCAATCATTGTTGCCATCGAAGAGACTGTCAATTGGTTCACTATGGTGATGATGATTCTCCTTGCGATGACGCTTTTCCTGAAGCCGCTGAAGGATTTCCCGTTGGCGGCCATTGTGGGAGTGATCGCGGGGGCTGTTGTGACCTATATCATCTCGCTTTTCCTGTCCTCGCCGGTACTTGGCGTGGAAGAGTGGAAGATCCTTGCAGTGATATTCTTCGTCGTCACCTTCATTGTCTGGTTAGTTTTCCATTTCATAGAGGATCTAATGAAGCTTACTAGAATGATCCTGGACTGGAGACCAGTCATGGTAATTGTCGGCTTGGTGGCTATGATAGAGGGCGTGTTGCTGTTCCTTGACAGCTCGCTCGTCTCATTGTTCTGAGAACGCACATTCCCCCGCGCACCTGTATTCCGCTATCATCCCTACTGGCTTTTCCTGCGGGACGAGGGTCGTCTCAATACAGCCACAACGGCCATCATGGCGACCATGACGCATAGGAGGACGATGCTGGAGCTAAACTCGGGTATTGGGGTGACTGTGGGAATCGTCCTCGGATAGAAATCCTGAGCTCCCATCGATCCTGATATGTTGTAGGGATTGTCGACTATTCCATTCATATCATTGTCCGGTGTCGTCCAATCACTCCAGTAGTTGCCGTAGCCCGACGCATTCCAATCGTTGTACGGCCTGTCATCGTAAGCTTGGATATGTGCTGAATCGTAAGCGTTTCCAGCGCCGTTGTTTCCGACAAACGTGTTGTTCCAGATGTGATTGTAGCGTCCAATCTCAATGTACACGCCGTATTGAGCGTTATTGCCTATCCAGTTCCCAGCAATCTCATTGTTCCTCGATTGGTAGAGATATATGCCCCTCCCCGAGTTCGAGCCACAGGTGTTGTTGTTGAACGTATTGTTGTTTGATTGGTCGAAACGCATGCCAGTACCTCCATTCGAGCAGCTGTTGTTGAACAGAGTGTTACTGTTCGACGCGTAGAAAGTTATGCCGAAGTTGTAGTTTAAGGTGCAGGTATTGTTACTCAATAAGTTGTCATTTGATGAAAAGAGATATATTCCGAGGCTGCTGCTGCCGCTGTTGCCAAGGCAATTGTTGTTGATCAGAGTATTGTTATTGCTCGCCGAGTAGAGATATACTCCCCCGCTGTTGGCCAAGCAGATATTATTCATCAACATGTTGCCGCTTGATGAGCCAATGTATATGCCGACGCCGTTTGAGTTGCACGTATTGTTATTCAGAGTATTATCGTTACTCGACACGTAGACGTACATGCCAGCACTATTCGAGTCGCAAGTGTTGTTGCTCAGAGTATTGCGATTGCTCGACAAATAGAGATATATGCCGTAGTCGAGGTTTGAGTTGCAGGTATTGTTACTCAATTCGTTGTCACTCGATGAGGTCAGATGTATACCGTCGCGGTTTGAGGTGCAGGTGTTGTTACTCAGAATGTTGCTGTTCGAGTTGTCGAGCCGCAGGCCATATAGGCAATTCAAACAGAAGTTGCTCTCCAACTTACCATTGACGCAATTGCTTAGATAGATGCCATTGTAGTTTGATCCTCCGTCGAGCATCCGGCAGTTCCTGATTATGAAGTGCACATCTGTATCTTGCGTCCGAATCCCATCAGCAGTGAACGCATCTATGTCCCAATCCTCGATGATGTAAGGATCAGATGCTGTGCCACTCCCCCAACTGACTCCAGTCGACATATTGTCTGCGAGAAAGCCAGCATTGCCATTGATGAAGATGGGCGCATGTACGAAGTATGCAATCCTTTCAGGAGCGGGAGGCTCAGACACATTATTCGATTGCTGTAGCTGCAATAGTGCCACCACTGCCAGGCTTGAAGTGATAACGACAGTCATCAAAAAAACGACGGGCCTTCTTGATTTCATCCTCGGCAGAGCCAATTTCCTGTCGATTATTGGAATTCTATCTGTTGTGGGCAACCATTCCCCCCTCGTTTCGAGATGTCGATATGCGTTTTAATAGCTTTTCTTCGCCTTTCCTCCCATATGGAGCTTCTCCGAGACGAGTCTCAAACCCTTCTTCTTCCTGCTAATGGTGGACCTTCCGTTGCAAGGGATTTCTACTAAGAGTTGGATTATCCGCAACGGCCAATTCTATGTCATCGAGCGAGGATAAGCGCATTGAGGGAATCCCGAGGGACACTGCCATCCGCCTGTGCAATGAGATACGAATGACGAAGGAGCACAGACTGTTTTCCCAATGCTGGGGGTGCGCGAGGTTCTCCAAAGGCATCTTCGACAAGATGTGTGCCGCTAACAAACCGGATAACCGGGGATGCGCGCTCATAAATGCCAGGTATGACCGTGCTGGGAGGCAGTAGCGAATCGCCTTTCCTCGCCTATGGGGTTTTCTGAGGCTCAAAGACCTCCTCCCATATTCCATTGAAAGGGATGCCTACACTCTCGGATACGGAAAGCCACCAATTCTTAGCCCAACCACATTTCCATCATGATCCGTCTCAAAGACAGCGAGCTCTCCATTGTCGTCCCCACCTTTGACCCGGAAACCAGTCGCCCCCTCCGGCTCCAGAGTCGACCACGATGATGGAGGATATCCTATGGTCACGAGCGTAAGCTTCCCGTCGATGATGTGTACTTCGATGTCAGCCATTTCTAGGAAATGGTACCGACCACGATACTTCTCCCACTCGGGCAATACCTTACTTTCCTCTTCGGGCTTCTTCGAGATTCTCTCAGTTATCGGTGTGATCACATCGAGAATGTACTTGCTCATGTCCATCAGGTTCGCCAGTTTCGTGTATGCGTTCGCGAGCACTACGACACCTACTTTCTTGCCAGGTACTATGGCCATATATGCACGAAAACCTGGGATGCCTCCGCTGTGCCACGCTATTGTTCGATTTCCTTCACGCTCAAGCATCCACCCGATTCCGAATCCAGATTTCCATTCAGAATCTATGAACACAGGCGTGAGCATTTCTCGAACCGAGGTATGCCCCAGAATGCCTTTGTTGTCGGTCGTCTGATCTCTGAATTGAAAGGACATGAATCGTGCAAGGTCCTCAACACAGGACCAGAGCCCTCCAACAGGACCGTAGCCTTCCAGGTTGAACTCGGGAACAACTTCAACAGATTTGTTCTTGAGGATCTTGTGTCCTATGGCATGATTCGCGAGTCTCTCTGGCGTGGATGGGAACCCAGAGTGATCCATCCCGAGAGGCTTAAGGATGTTCTCGAGCACATAATCCTCCCAGCGCTGTCCTGCAACTCGCTCCAGTGCGACAGCCATCAGGGCAACTCCGAGGTTGGAGTAATGTGTCTCTGTAAGCCCTGGATGAATCTTCTCCGTTCTTGGAAGACTCTCCAGCATCTGCTCGATAGAAGGGAATCTCAGATTAGCCCAGTGGTCGGAAAGTGCTTCCTGAGGCAGTCCTGATGTATGTGAGGCGATCTCTCTGAATGACGCTGGCCTCGAGTCACCAAATTTGGATTTCACTTTGACATTCGGTATGAACTTCTCTATCGGGTCGTCGAGACTCAGCTTACCTGTGTCCCGAAGCTGCATCAGCATCGTCGCCGTAAACAGTTTTGTAACAGAAGCCACACAGTAGACCGTCTTTGAGTCAGCCGGAATCTTCTTCTGTGGGTCTGAATGACCGAACCCCTCCGCCCAGATTGTCTCTTGATCGGAGACGATAGCCAACGATAGGCCCGGGATGCCGACATCTAGTCTTTGCTTCTCTGCGACGTATCTTATGAGTGCCAATGCAGCTTTCACTTCTGGAGCGTCGGAGAGCTTCCCCACTTGAACCACCGTCGACCGTATTGCCTATTGAGTCTTAATGGTTGACTCGGGACTGAGGTGGCGCCGAACCCCTTTCCTTTTCCCCCCTATGGGCTTTTCCCAGTTCAGATGGCTGCTCCATATTTCTCGTTCACGTACGTCTGGCATTTTCCTGCCGCATACTCGAAGTGGACGTACATGTCGGGGCCGAGAGTTCTTCTGATTTCGAGGCACCACGGCTTCATTCGATTCCATAAGATGTGATATGGCAACGACTCGAAGATAAGATCAGAATCGACAAGCCCTCGTCTGAGCATCATTGCGACCCCTTCGAAATACCTCGCAACCATGCTGAGTGCGACGACGGAGCACTTCTCTTCGGCCTCCTTGGCATCCTTGAATTCCGAGCGAAGTATCTTCGCGAACTGCTCTGAGTATTCGAGCGTTCCAACATGTGCGAATATGTCGAATGCCAGACGAGTTCTTCTGTCTCCTGACATGCCCCTAAGCTCTGCAACTGCAAACACCGCACCGGCCGCTATGCTCACTGCCACTATCGCATCCAATATGAACGATGCATCTACCATGACCATTCCTCCGGAAATGGCATCGCCTTTCCTCGATATAGGCTTTAAGAGAGTTTGAACATGACAGGGCTGCCGCCGCAAGGCAACTGCCAGATCTCCTGACCGCCTGGAATGAAGAAGAATTCTTGCCGGCAAAGAACCCGGATTATGACCTGGAATCTACCGGCGAACAAGGCTAGCAGAGATTCCCCATGCAGGAAACCAGTGTCACCCCCGGACACTCTCTAGCCATTCGTTCGGCAGTACCATCCGTCGTTGCGAGAAAAACACTTATCAGACCTCGTGAATTAGTCCTAACAAGGTCACCGATGAATATGGGAGATTCTTCTGAGCCGCAGATTGACGGTTCCTCGCCAAGGATATCGGTTGCCCAAAGCAAGCTCGTCAGGCTTCTATGGAATGCAGCGGGGACTTTCTTCCTCGCGCTAGGACTGGTTGGGATTCCTTTGCCCCTCCTGCCCACAACGCCCTTCCTCTTGGTCGCAGCAGCCTGCTATCTCAGAGGGTCAAGACGAATGCACAACTGGATGATGATGAACAGGTACTTTGGTGCCTATCTGAAGGACTACATGGAAGGAAATGGGTTAGCAATCAGGACGAAGATTGTAGCCGTTTCAGTGCTCTGGGGGGTCATCGTGTTCTCAGCTGTGTTCGCTACCGAGATCACAATCATTCGAGTCGGCTTGCTCGCCGTGGCAGTCGGGGTGACAATCCATCTATTAACGCTCGAGACTAAGCGGAGAGTCTAGGACGCCACATGAAAGCGCCAAATACCTCGCAGATGCTTATGCGAGCCCTCCGACCCGGGTGACTAAGCATGTTCTTTGATTGCCATTAATATGTGCGAGGGCCCGGATTATTGCCCAGAATCTACCGGTGATTAATGCTCCCAGCTATAACTACCGGTATGAAATGAGCGGGCTCAGGGCACCATTTTCCTACTAGTGAAGAACATCGGAGCCTTTCCTCCTCTATGAGCTTTTCCGAGGGTCATGGTGGACCGAAGAGGATTTGAACCCCTGACGAGCCAGCAGACCTCGACTCAGATTCAATCAGGGAGGGATTGAGGCCGGAACCAAACCCTTTCATTTCTTAGCCGAAACGTCACCCACACTTGGAACACATCAGAGCCTTGTGTATCCGGGACCATCTGAGAAACGTTCAATACTTCGTTCGGCCTAGGAGTCCCGAAGGAAATGGATGATACAGACAGGAAGCTATTGATGCTGATAGCTGCGGAACCTAGGATTCATTCTCGGAAGCTTGCCCAGAGGCTTGTGATCTCCAGGCAATCTGTTCAGCAGCGAATGCAGGTCTTGACGAAGAAAGGGGTGACCAAAGGCATAACTGCGGGCATTTCCGACTTTTACCTTGATGCAGTCTATGTGTTGGTCTTCGGCAGATCCAACGCGGCATTGATCGAGGAAGCCCTGAACAGATTGGGGGAAAGTGAATTCACGCATGGTGCTATCGTCGCCGGAGGGAATTTCATATATGTCAGAGGGCTGCTGAGAAACATATCCGAACTCGACAGTTATGCTGAATACGTGAAACGAGCAGCGGAGATGTCTGCGCCTACTGTGGGCATACTCCGTTTCGATGCCGGAATTATGCCTGACTATGTTGACGGGGCAACGCGGAGACAGAGCTACAAGGAGCTCACTCCCCTCGACCTCAAGATCATCGCTTCGCTCAAGGGCAACGTGCGCAGACCAATAGCGGAAATCGCTAATAGGGTTGGAGCCTCAGCCAAGACGGTCAGGCGACACCTTGAACACATGATATCCGAGGGTTCGATGGATTTCTACGTACCCTGGGATCTCCTTCCAGGCGAGGACATGTTCACCTTGATGCATGTGAACCTCAAGGAGGGAGCTGACAAAGGGGAAGTAGGCAGGAGGCTATTTGCGAAGTACCCGTTCCAGACCTTGTACATCAGGTCATTCAGCAACCTCCCGAGCTTCCTCTTGTGCATTCTCTGCTCGGACAGGATGACTGAGATACGCAAGGTTGTCAGAATGATTGGTGAGGATGAAGATGTCCTGGCAATAATGCCTAATCTTCTCTACATTGAACGCACATATACGACCTGGCGAGACAAGTTGCCCGCAGCCTTGACGCGCCCTTCCAGGAAAGCAAGAACGCGCGCTCTTCACTCCGAACCTTGGACACAATGATCTTGGTCTGCAAACTGAGCACCCCCTCTGCATCGGATTTGTCCGTTCTGTCAGTCAAGGCTAGACTGAAAGGTCATTCTGCCGTCCCTTAATGACCGCAATATAGTTCGTTCCCTAGGCCTGCATATATCACCCAGGCAAACGATGTCAAGGACTGTGCCCAACAGAAAGGTCGGAAAAGGGCACGAAAAGACACCTCGAGGTGGTTCGAGGAGGGGGTGAGAAGACGAGAAAGATGATTGTTGCATCGCTCGTGACCTGTATGTTCGTTGCTCTCTCGACGGTGTCGATGTCTGTGGCAGCGGCCCAGGAATCGATGGCTGTGTCAGGAAACATGCTGTGGGATCTGACGACTATTCATTATGACACCAAGGTCGCTGGTGGAAACATCTTCTTGACAGGAACGACTGACGTCAGCGTCACAGGAGACATCGCAGGGATGGCCAAAGACGCCTGGAGAGAGAATTTCTACCGTGTGGGCTCTGTATCTCTCTGGGATCGGCTCACGGTCTCCGCCACGGTAGATGGCAAGTCAGGTACACTGGTTATGCTACTTGTGGGCAGAGCTGCTCCACCTGGCACCGATTGGACAGGCACATGGACGATCCTGAACGGCACCGACGATCTCATGAACCTCCGTGGGGATGGAACTTGGTGGACTGCGGACGTAGGGTACGACTATTCGGGACAGGTTGAGTTCGAGTAGAAGAGAATCATCGGCTGGTCGCACAATTACGAGGGTCCGACTTTGGAGGACAGCCAGCCTAAACCTCTTTTCTTTTCTTCACCACGGTCTTTTCTAGCAACGAGCAACCACCGTGGCAGGATTTCGGTTTGAGGATTAATTCGTACTGATAGATTAATATGTGCGAGGGCTCGGATTATGGCCTGTAATCTACCGGTGATTAAAGCTGGACGCTATACTCACCGGTAGGAAATCAAGTGTCTTTCCTCCTCTATGGGCTTTTCCGAGTAAGGCCAAACCCCTTTCTTCTTCCCGCCGCTTAGCCATATGAGGCTAGAATGACTACAGAGATCAGAAAACCAAGCACTGACAATACAATTAGTATGATGGCCAGCATATAGAGGAAATTGACTCTGTCATCTATTCTTTTGAGGTAGTTGAGGACGTCTCGCTCAAAGAGATTGGCTGTCGGCGGCGAGTAACTAAGGATTCCGGCGGACATCAACCTCTCCCTAGCCGTAGGCAATTCAGAATCGCACTTCACGCATCTCAGTTCCGTCCTCATATTCTTCGCTCCGCATTGAGGACAGACGATGATCTTGCCTTCCTCTTCAGATATTTTGTCTGTCAATTTCAATTCCTCCGCCCCGCAATCGCCTTTCCTCCCCTATGGTCTTTTCCGAGAGAATCCGACATCTACCGAATTAAGAAACAGAAAACCCCTAGTACAGGCAGATGGATTTCTCCTCCGACCTCGAGGGTGGTTCGAGGAGGAGGTGAAGAATTGACAATTTCCATTACGTTTTGGAAGCTTAACCCGAATGTATCCCCAGAGGATGTAGCGAAGGTCGGAGCAAAGCTCATGGAGAAGGGATTATTCCCTCCGAAAGATACTGAGCTACGTGGATTCTACATCTGTCCAGGTGGCAAAGGCGTGACCATTACTGAGTCGAAGTCCGGCGAATCTGCAGAAGCCATCAGGAACTGGCTTATGTGGATACATGAGAAGAAGGACATGTTTGAGTGCTACGAAGTCCACCCGGCAGTCAATGTCGGTGAAGCCATCGCAATGGTCCTTGGCAAGTGAACGGACGAGATTGCGCAAACCCCTTTCTCTTTCCTCCCCTAAGGGCTTTTCCCGGGATAGATCAAAGAATCTAGAAGTGGGGCAGATTCCTGACCTACGGAACAGCCCCGTCCAGAATCTCCTTGAGAGTCGAGGGGTCGATGTTCCCTCCTGACATCACGCAGACCACTCGACCATTCCCCGCCTTGCCCATTAGGGCCGCAGCCAAGGAACTAGCACCTGAGCCCTCCGCGACCACTCGGTGCCGCTCGAACAAGACTCGGACGGCTGAAGCGACCTCCTGCAAGCTTACGACCAGCGAGCCGGCTGCGAGCGGTTTGACGAGGTCCCACATCTCAGGAAGGACGTCGCTCTCACCGGTGCCCTCGAGGAAGCTTGGGGTTCGCTCCACGTGTTTCGGAAATCCTGCCGCTAGGGAAGCTGAGAAGGCGCATGCCGTTTCCGGCTCACACCCATACATATTGACCTGAGGCTTGCGAGACTTCATTGCGATGGCGATACCTGCGAACAGGCCACCACCGCCAAAAGGTACTATCACAGAGTCCACATCCGGGAGGTCCTCCATGATCTCCAGTCCGATCGTGCCGTTGCCCGCGATCATGTGCGCGTTGCTGAACGGGTGGACGAAGACGCGGTCCTTGAGCGGAGGATAGACATGGTCCGTTGCAACCTTCCACACTTCTTCGAATGGCACTTGGATGATGTCCGCGCCGTACCTTCTGATGCCTGCGAGCTTCGTCTCGGCGGCCGTGTTGGGCACGATCGCGGTGCAGGGTATGCGGTGCCTGTGCGCGTGCCACGCGAGAGCTTGGGCCATGTTCCCGCCGCTACAGGTGTACACGCCTTTCGCCCGTTGTTCGGTCGAAAGGAGTTCGATTGCGTTACCTGCTCCTCTGACCTTGAACGAACCTGTCGGCTGCAGGTTCTCGAGCTTGAGATAGATGTCCGCGTGACTGCCTTCGAGATTGAGGGGGACGAGAGGTGTTCTGATGACCAGGCCCTTCAGCCTCTTCCGTGCGTCGTCGATGTCCTGCGGGGATATTCTCAGCACGCGGTGCTCCGGTCGCGCCATCATCGTCGTGAAGGCCTTTCCTCCCCTATGGGCTTTTCCCGTGTTGTAGTTTTACTGTCGGTCTCCTTTCCCCCTGTGGACTCTTCGGAGGCGAGGATCACTCGCCCTTCCTTTTCCTTCTCGCAGCTGGGGTCGGAAGAGCTCGTCCGGTCATACACCACATCGAACCAAGTGCGACCTCATCCTGCTCTCATTCCAGCGGGACGATCTTGCTCTTTACCTCAATCCTCTTCTGAGGCAGCCTCTCGATGTAGTCTTTCGCTGGAAGCTGTTCGGGAACGATCAGTCCCTTGTTCTTGAGCTCGCCGGAGATTATCATCTCGGCTCCTACGGCTCCTGCCGCGCCCACAAGGTATCCGGTGGCATTGGTCTTGAATATCCGATAAGCCTCTTCGTGGGCCATGGTCGTCCACACCTTAGCCATGGCTTTCTTCCCACCCTTCTTGCCAAGGATCTCCACCACGAGTCCCGCGGAACCCTTCACCTTCCCAACAAGCTCGACAGGTCTCGGCATGGTCGCGACGACCACATCTATCGGCCTCACCATCGTGCCCTTGACGTTCACTGGCGTCTTGCTGTGCATCCCCAGCTTCCGCAGCATGTTGCATGCCGCGGCGAAATCGTCGTCGATTGCGATCTTGAAGTCCGCATTCTTGATACCCTTGATGAATCGCGGAATCAGGAACGTCTCCTCGTGTGTCGTGTTGTACACCGGCAACGGACCTATCGGCTGAGGGAACTCGTAGGTTTCCTTCTTGTGGAGGGGCGGCAGGTACTCTATCTTGCCGTCCTTGCATACGGCAGCAGGATATGTCGCTTCGTCGATCATGTCTAGGGGCGACCACAGAGTGAAGAAGTTGTATCCTTTGGCAGCGCCATTGTCTCCGTCCCTGACATGAGCCTCACAGGCTGTGTCGAGCATATCCGCGCCGTATCTGGCAAATATATCTGACATTCCGGGGTCAGCTCCCATTGCGGTGAGGTAGGTGATTCCACTGCCTTCGCACTTCTTCTTCAGAGCATCAAACTTGTCCATGGAATCTACGGACATGCTGAAATCGAGATAGTTCACACGCTCGTCAATCGCTGTTTCACCGATTCTGCCGAGCAGCTCCCATGTGATCGAGGAAACGAGGAGATATGTGCCTTTCAGTAGCTTCTTGAGCGCTTCTTTGTCCAAAGCATCGACCTTCACGACCGACATCTTGTCACTCTTGACCCGCCGAGTCAAAGCTTCAGCAGCGTCCGTTCGCATGTCGGCGAGGACCAGCTCATCCACTTTGGAGTTCTTTGCGAGGTATTCCGCGCACACTAGACCCGTTATTCCACAACCCAACTGAACGACTCTCATCTGTCCCATACGTCCGGGCACGACATGTCACAGGGAGTTTATGCAATTGTCGCGCGTAGCTCAGCGCGTTTGAGCGGTCTGCCTAGGAGCAGATATTGAATACCGAAAATCGCGTTCTAAGAACCGTCTGGCTAGTGGAATGTTGACTCTTCGTCCGTCCCCACAACCCCTTTCGATTTCCTCCCCTATGGGCTTTTCCGAGAGCCTGCTTTGTAGCCCTGCTCCAGTGACTCAAATGCGCAGAGCTGGGCCAACACTGCGACTGCGGCAGCCTCCTTGTTTGAGAAGTCATACTCGACTCTGATTGTGACTGTGGTCAGGTCTCTGACTGGCGTCAAATCTACTGTGGTCCTGATTCCACCATCCTCATACACCATATGCGCCATGTGTTTAGACCAGTCCATTTCGACAATCTTGTGCTTTGCGTCGAAATCGGGCAGGATGTCTCTCATCAACTCAATTGACTTCGATGTGCTGAAAAGATCTTTCAGTTCGCCAGCCACAACATCAATCGGGACCTCGATGGTCATCGATCTCAAGATCTCGGCCACTGCCATTCCCTCCCAACATCGCCTTTCCTTCCCTATGGGCTTTTCCGAGGCGACGGTTTCTTCTTCCTCATCTTCTTGAGGAAGTCAAACTTGTCGCACAGGTGCTTCGGGCAGTCAGCACATACTGAAAATCCCTTTTCGGCGGCGCAGACGAGTATATCACAGGTTCTATCTGCTTGATATCTGCAGCCAAAGCAGTCGCCTTTCTTGTACGCGGAACAGGAACCGCAGTAGAATCCGCACGGTCCAAGAAGATTCGCATCTATCTCCAATCTGGCACCGGCTTTCGGGAAGTATGCCTTCTTCATACGGTTCCCGCACGAATCGCTAGTAGAAGAAGATTGGTGCTCGAACCTGTCTGCGCGGCTTTCCTCCCCTATGGGCTTTTCCTAGAGACTTGCGTGAAGTCAGTTTGAACACCGCAAGGCTGTCAGCGTGTGACCCGTGCCAGACTTTCTCCTGCTCAGCCATAATGAGACAATTCCTACCGTCATACAATTCCGGACAAGAGAGGGTTCAGAATGCTGTTCCCTGCAGACCGGCTGATGAACCTTCCGGGTTCAAGTCTAGACGATTCTTTAAACCTTTCACTATCCATTTCGAACAATGAGCAAGGGCCCCAATGCCAGAAGGATTCTGTCTGGAATGTCATGGCAAATGCTGTAAGGAATTCACAGTCTATTTGACGCATCTGGATACAAGGCGGCTGTCCTCGGGCCTTGGTCTCGCGCCGAGTTCGTTCATCAGACTGTACGAGGTTGTGCCTCGCCACAAGCATCCGATCATCAACCTCTCCACCGGCGAAGTGCGTATTGGTCTTAGGAGAGAAGACGGTGGATGCTGCTTCCTGGTGAACAGAGAAGGGGCCCTGAGATGCAGTGTTCACAATCACAAGCCAATGGAGTGCCGCATCTATCCATATGGCCTCGATGTCCATGGAGGACTCAACCACCTTGCGAACTACATGTGCCCGTTCGATGTTCGCCCAAGAAACGAAGCCGAATCGAGAGAGATAGTCAGTGGAATCAGACGGCAGAAGGAAGAACTTCGGAAGTATTCTGAAATCGTGGAGAGGTTCAACAATCTCCCCGAGAAGCGCAGACAAGACATCGATGACTTCTTGCGGTATTCCATTCGTCCGTGGGGTTTTCGCTGGACCATCAGAAGGCGCTTGGACCAACCGCCGAGCAAGCTGCGTGACCGGATGGACCTGCCCTAGATCTGGTTCCAGACCCAACGCCTTTCGAAGCCCGCACTAGATCCTTGCACCTCTGCTACAATCTACGCCTCTTCTTGGCGATGGACTCTGAGAGCTGATCTTTGTCAGCGGATTGTGTAGTCTGCCCGGTCGTCTGCGGAGATTCTGTTATCTTGTGAAGTTCTTGCGGGGACTCGGTGATCTTGTGGAGCTCCGTTGGCGATTCTGTGATATTGTGGTAGTCCGTGGGAGACTC
>Ga0315289_10003337_pt1 | contig 24368 bp, 38 predicted proteins | sample YL17G11_40_MG_FD_203452 | JGI IMG/M metagenome (GOLD analysis project Ga0315289, IMG submission 203452) | Sediment microbial communities from Yellowstone Lake, YNP, Wyoming, USA - YL17G11_40 | ecosystem: Environmental > Aquatic > Freshwater > Lake > Sediment | place: USA: Wyoming | collected...
GGCATTGTGGCGGGCAATCAAGGCGTTAGTAATAAACGTTCGTGGGCTGGTACAAAAGATAGGCCGGCGTCTATGGATCAAGGTCGCCGGCCTGTGGGTGTATCCGCCTGATTATGTCAAGGAGCTGAGGGGTCGTGCCCCCCCCGCTTTACCCGGATAGACCTATCGCCCGCTTTCAGTAGGCGCGCTGTTTCCAGTTGCTGCTCCCCCTCGGCCTCCGTCCGGGCAAACCAAATGATAGCGCTGTGAAACCAGACATTGAAGGGCTGTAGCGCTCTGCCAGGCACGTATTCAACCCCCCTGAAGCGCGGTTCCTTTCTCATTATCGCTTAAACCACCACCTGGGGATGTCGGATGTACTCCGCAAAAGTCGTACCTATTTTAAGGGCCTTCGCTATCCTGATACGGTCTGCCACACACGCGGGGCACCAATACTGCACCCTCCCGTCTACCCTGCTGACCTTTATGACTTTACCCTCTCCGAGACGAACATAATGGCCGCAGCCGAAACACCGCGGGGCACTCATTCCCCGCCCTCCTCTCTCACGGACTCGGACTTTTCGGACTGCTGTTGATCAATAAATTCAGCTTCAGGATATACTTTCTTTAGGTCTGCCACCGATAGTCCGTCGAGCTGCTTCCCCCACGTCGCCAGCCAGTTAACGTATTTGTGATGGTTCCACTGATCGAGCAGCCCGAGCAGTGAGTCAATCGAGTCGCAAAGATTAACCGCGTCCCACTTCTCCGTGATGTAACGAGGGGCTTTGCCCGAGATCCCCTCCCCGTTTTCCATGAGGATTGCGAACACGACCAGTCTGGTCAGCTTAAGCTCCATGTGGGACCTCCTTTTGCTTTGTCCAGACCTTGAAAGTTTTAACCCTGCGGCCCTTGCTCGACTTAACTTCCCCCTGGTACACCACCTTGACCATGGTGCCGATTGGGACATTGATAAGCAGAGGCTCCAGCTGCACGGTCAGTAGGAAACCCACATGCTTGTCCTTGGTCTGTACTTTTGCCCTGCACACGTCACGGTCCTGCAGCTTGATCACGTCTATTGCCGTGAGCACTCCCACAACCTCATCCCCGGCCTCGTCAAAGGTCTCAAACTCCGCCGATCTCTCCTGCCATTCCGGCCCCTGCGCCTCAGCCGGCTCGGAAGGCGGAAAGAGCGGAGCGGCCTTGCAAAGTACTTTATGCTCCTCCAGAGCGTGCAAGAATGCCGCTAGGTCAGATCGAATTATCTCCTCTTTGCAATCGAGGCACGTCCAATTAAACATTCCACTTGTCACTGTTTACCTCCTTTATATGTCGTTGCCACGCCGTCACCTTTATCAGCTCGTTATCGATCTTGCTCAGCCAAACCAGTCCTTAAAATCATGTAGGCTGAGCACTACCAGGTCGTCGCGGGATCCCTTCTCGTGTAGGATCAGGAGCCCCAGCTGGTGTTCCGAGGCATGGCCCCGGGCTGTAGCCAGGCCGTCCTCGATCCACTGGGGGAGCTTGCCGCGGAGTTTAACCTCCACACAATAGGTGTCCGATTTGACATCAGGGCTTTTGAGGCCGCACATACTCGCTCTTCTTCCCCCCAGGGCTCGGGCCGTGGCCCGCTCCCTTCGCTTCCACAGCTTTTCGCTCATGCTCTTTCACCCCCAAAGTTAGTTCTTTCAGATTCCAGTACTCGATCAGAACACGGATCACAATGTCGAGTGAGTCATTCCCGTGCTTCATGCCGACCAAGGTATCATGGGTTAGCTTGCTGACTCTAATCATCGGCATTATTGCCCCCCCTTGTGAGAGTGAGTATCCCTTCCTGGCAGGGATTCTCCCTTTTCTTCTAGCCCTAAACCAGCTTGCTCATTTAGTATTTGCTGCCTTTGGCGAGCTAAATGCACATACTTCTTGAACGGGTTAGGCTCATGAGTTGAATCGAGATTATTGAGATGTACCCAGATAGCGGCCCAATATCCAAACATCATAAATTTGTATCTAGCCAAAGAATCTATTGCAGTCTCAAGCGCTTCTTGCTTCGCAGTTTTTATATCCATTTATTTACCTATTGCCGAGGGATAGCTACCTGTGAGCCCAACCAGCTTTTCCGCCAGAGCAGCTGCCCACGCCGGTATACGAGTTTCAAGATCCCTGAAGGCATCGAGCTCCTCGTCAGTCGGCTCGTGCTCAAGCTCGAATGTCACCTCCTTGGTACGCAGGATCGCGTCATGGTAGTCATGAGGGTTTACCAGGCACGGGACGACGATCCGTTTAGAAAGATCTCTCGTTATCGCATACCCCATCAGGATGAGGACCTCCGGGTCTGAGCTCGGCAGCATCACCGTTACGTTGTACTTTGTCTCCTGCTTCATGTTCTCCTCTCTTTGCCGCGTCCGTGGCCTTTAACGCTTTACCGTACGCCTTCTCCGCCTGGGCTGTGGCTTCCTGGTACGCCTTCCGCGCCGGGGTTATGGCTTCCACGTACGCCTTCTGCGCCGGGGTTATGGCTTCCTGGTACGCCTTCAGCGCCGGGGCTGTGGCTTCCTGGTACGCCTTCCACGCCTGGGCTGTGGCCTCACTGTGCGCCTTCCGCGCCTGGTCTGTGGCTTCACTCATCCGTATCACCCCCTTTCGAGTATGCCTGCTACTCTCCGAATCCATCCCCGTCGTGCACGTTCTCGTCTGGGGCATAATTGGGTTTAGGCTCGAACGCAGTGGGGTCGTTGAATATCCGATCGTGTCGCCCAAAAACCTTTTTACTCACCCAGGATCCGACCCTGGCGTCATATACCAGCCCCTTCAGCTCCATCTCCTCTGCCGTGAAATCTGTGTTTGTCATGTTCCCCTCCTCTCTAGTCTCAATATAGCACATTCTGTCTACATTGTCAACAGGGTAGACAGGCAGAAGCATTACATTATTATTACATTTTGTCTGTGGGGTGAGAGGATTCTAGAAGCTTGATGCAGCTATCACTCCTCGTCGCCGAGGAGTTCGTCAATTTCCTCCTGGATGAGCTCTGGCTCGTCCAGCCCCAGATCTTCCAGTGCGTCCGCGTCCATAACCATAGGCCCGTCCTTTTAGCCCCCTCAAATCGAATCGAAGGGGCTCGGTTGCATGGTTGTGTTATAATAATACCGGCCCCTGAACTCGTCCCTCACTGATCAGAACCTTACGAGTAGGCCAGCAGCGGGGGGGAAGGGGCCGTATTTATTACCAGGGCTCCCCCTATGCCCCAACCTTGCCCGTTTCGACCAGGGCTGCAAAATAGAGCTCTTGCCATCTGAGGTCGTAGCCCAAGAGAGAATACCCCTCGCTCCACTCGTCCAGGGTGATCAGCCCCAGGCCAATCCACTTATCTTGATCTGCCTTGCTGGGGATACTGTCCAGATTGGGCTTCTCCCAGTCCCAGAGATTGTATAACGCCTCGATTCCTGCGGAGTCGAACTTGAGAGCGAGTAGGAACTCATTACATTCAACCTTAGTTCTTAGTCCCTTTTGATAGAGGGATTGAATCTGGGATAGGGTGAGATCTCGCGTAGCAACGTCTGCCGTTGTCCTGGAGGAGTCGATGATAACCCTGATCTCGGCCTCGATATACCCGTAGTCTTTCAGCCAATCACGCAGCTCCGTCTCCGAGAGGATCCGCTTCTTGTAGGCCGATACCATCTCGGCCTTGGTGAGGTCCTTCTCTGCAGCCGTGGCGGTGTCTGCGTTTAGGGCAAGGGTGAACCTGGTCAGAGCCGCGGCCTTCTCGGCGTTATAGCCTATGTCCATATACGCCGTTTTGACCTGGGCCTCGGTGAGTATCCCGACCTTGTGCATGCGCCTGATATCAACGCGGGTGAAGGGGGTATAAGCGAGATTGACCAGTTTGTCTCGCCAGAATGGCATGACGTCCAGGGCCCGCAGCAGGAGCTTGAGCTCGTCCTGGGTGATAATGCCACGGTGCAGCATCTCAAAACCCTGCATGGGGCTGGGGAGATCCCAGTGAGCCGCCCAGTATTGCCGAGCAGTCGGCTCGTCGATCCCCACCTTGGCCGCCTCAGTGACGAATTGAGCGGGTAGATCCTGGTACTGGCCGAACTTCTCTGCAATCTCAGGAGTGTAGGCTTCACGGACGGCCATGCGTACAATGTCGCTGATACCAGGGTAGGCGGCCATCGACTTGTAATAGTCGTCGGCCTCCTCGAAATCATATCCCAGGAAGTACATGCGGTCGAGAAAGTCCTGAGCCTTGATAATCCCCCGGTATTTCAGCGTACATAGCAGGTCCTCTTTGAGCCGGGAATGAGCCACGTCCTCCAGCAGCTCCGACCTTTCCTCGCTCCAGCCCTGGTCTTTCAGGTCCTGATCAATTAAGGCTCGTACATGGGCCTCAGTAGCACGGCCTGGGCGACCTCGTCTGAACTTGATCGCCAGCGCCGTTTTAGGGTCAAATCGCTGCTGTATCGCATGTTTGTTCGCGTTGTACTCGACGAGCTTGAGCCAGGGGCCGATGATAGACGATATGAGGCCGCCTGTTGTCTGAGATAACCCTACCTGGCCGACAAGAGCTCCCGCTTCACCTTCCGCTTTTATAGCGTCTTTGATCGCCGCCGTGTCCTCGGCCGAGAGCCCTGTTTGCACAGCCATCTTGTCGATAACCTTCTCGGTGTGCTTCAATAGGCCGGCGGATATAATGTCAAAGAGGATCTCGAATCCGTGGGCTAGAGCGACCGCGTACCAGTCGATGATTGTAGAAAATGCCGTCTTACCTCCCACGAGCAAGGCGTTAAAAAACGTCTCGAATATGTTAGCTATGAATCTGCCCAGTCGTGTCAATTAGACCTCCTCGTTGAGCCAGTTGTCGATCTTGTCGAATATCCAGCCCGGGGGATTGGCAAAGAACTCGCCGATCTCCTTAGCGAAGCGAATCAGGAGGTTGAGAGGATCGGCCAGGGCCCCCAGGGCGGCGGAGATCGCTTGCTGCACAAAGCCCTCAGTTACCCCCACGACGTAAGTATTAACCGTCTGATAGACGTTGGTGAGCGTCTGATAGACGTTGTTGACTATGTTGTTGGCTGTCCAGTAGATGGTCTCAAAGGTCTGATAAAGCGTCTGGTAGACATTCGTGATGGTCTGGTAGACCGTTTGGATGATCTTAGCCCCCAGCGCATAGGCCAGGTCCCAGGCAGACTGCGCCAGTGTCCACGCCCCCGACGCTGTGTTGTACACCATAGTCAGCCAGGAGCTGACCACGGAGAGGATGGACTCAAGGCCGGAGACGATCCAAGGGCCTATAGCCAGGCTCACATTCACCCAGTCGCCCGCGGTGAATACCCGCCAGCCCAGGATGTCCAAAGTAAAGGGCGGCAGGTAAAAGTAGAAGTTCAGGGGGAGCAGCAGGGAATACACCCAAGAGGGCAGACTAAGGGTGATCTGCAACCTACACCCCCTTTATAGACTCGATTAGCTTCGCTTTGGCCGTGAGCACCTTCTTGACCTTCTCCTCGGTGAACTCCGTCGCCGGGACCTCCTCCGTGAAACTCACCCCGCTCAAAGTGCGAGCCGAGATGCGGAAGATCTTGACGATCTTGCCTTCCGGTGTGATCTGTACCGTCTCGATGATGTTGACGTTGCTGTAAAGCTCAGACATTTTTGCCTCCCTTCTCTTTTCCGTTCTGAAGCAGCTTGCTTATTTTAGGCGGGACAATCGTGATCCCGTAGTAGCCGCAGACTACCCCCAGCAGGGAGTAGGCGACCACGGTGTCTTTGCCCATGATGAGCAGCGTGGTACACGCCACGACCACGCAGAATGTGATCAACCCCTTCTCGGTGAGCTGTATTTGCATAGGTTATCCTCTCCCTAGAAATTAGCCCCGAAGAAAAGTGCGCCAGGTACATAACCGTAAGCCTGCAACATATCAGCTTCTGCGTAATGAAGCAATGTGCCCATGTCTGAGGCAGGACTTAGCCAAAACGGGTCGGTGGCAAAAGCCCGTGCGCAGTAGGCAAAGTCTGCAGTTGCCCGCCCTGATGTAAAGTATAAGAGGGGATGTACAGTATCAACAGTATCACTAGCAGCACCTATCCAGTAATAAGCTCCCAGGATTATTTGTACCGGTGTCGTTAATGGAATCAAGTTCCACTGATTGGCAGTAACGAGAGTAGCGGTTTGTTGGGACGCCAGAAGTGTGCCTGGGTGGTCATTAGAACCTCCGTCATTTGCATAGAGGGCCACCTTGACACTTCGCCCCACACCACAATCCCCACCCTTAACCCTGATATGTGCGCAGAGTCCTGTCTTCGTAGCAGGATACTTGCTAAGAAGCGCGAAGTCGGCTGACTCTTTAGCCTCACCCGTTTCAGTATCACCGGAGCCAGCGAGTTTTTCTGTCATGTTAGAACCCCATCGTTATGTAGCTACAGTCGTAGGTATCCGCAGCTACCCTCCACAAGATCACATCGTAGACACCCGCATTTTGAGTTAATGAGCTCAGTGCAACGTTGCCTGCCCAAAGAAATGTCCCGCCCCCGCCGGTCTTCTGCCATGTCAAGGCTCGGGCCGTGGCATCAGCGGACTTCGTCAGCCTTATCCTGCACATGCAGGACACCCCTGGGTCAGTGATTGAGATGGTGCAGGCTTGGTCTACTGTCCCCGAGTGCTGGAAAGCAGCGGACATATCGAGGGTGTGAGCCGCCCCCAGGTTTCCGTGCGCCTCGATACCTAACGACATAATGAGGTTGTAAAATAGCTCGGTTACGCTGATTCCCTTCACGGCGCCGGCAGTCAAGCGCCCCAAAAGTTGCTGCACGGCCACATTGACCACAGCAGCCGTATTAGCTCCCGTGCCTACTGCTACGTCACCTGCGACATCCCATATAGGGTCAGTAGCGACAGCTCCACCGCCGGCTGGGGCCGCGTTTATCCACTTCGAGGTCGCATCATCCCAAGTCAGGACCTCGTTATCTGCAGGGGTAGGGGCGTTAACATCGCTGAGGCCGTCCAAAGCATAGCTGTCGGTATTCTGGGTGTGCTTCTTGGTTACGGCATCCCCAACCTCGGCGTCGGTGTTAGTGGCTTCTACCGGCAGGCCGTTGGCATCTGCCTTGAGCATCTTGCCTGCTGTCGCTGTACTCGTGTGATCTGCGGCAGTAGTGATAGCGTGTTGCCTGGCATGGCTTGCCGCTATGGCTGCCTGGGCCGCCGCAGAGAGGTTAGCGTCTACTGCAATATCGGATTTATCAGCTATGTCTGCCGCCCCATGAGTCGAGGTGTCGGCCTCGTGGGTAGTCAGGTCGGCGCCCGCAGAAGCTGCGGCTACCCACCTCATGGCAACAGCATCCCAAGTCAGGACGTCATCGTCTGCGGGGGTAGGAGCGTTGACATCCCCAATTTCGTTGAGCTTATTCACTGCACTCACCTCCAGTATCTTCCCTTCTGCGTCGACCATAATAGGGACCCATATCTTATCGGTGGGGTAGTATCCCCACATCAGCTTGTTTTCTCCCATAGTTTGTTAAGCCTCCCATCCCCAGATCAGAACATTCGCCTTATTTTCCATAGCAACCTCACCGCGGCGATAAGGATGATCAGGGACACAGCCACAATCTCAGCGATCAGCAGGGGGGTGTTCTGTTCCACGAGCACGGCCCCGCCGTTGACATAGATAATGCCCAGGGTGTAGAGCACACCGGCCCCGAGGCCGATCAGCAGGAGGAGCGCCATAAAATCGAATATCACAGTCTCCCCTCACGGCTCGTTCTGTGTTATTATAACATCATCGAAGTAGATCTCTTGCGCCAGCACCGTGTTGTTCTTCGCCGTGATTAGTAGCTCCAGAGCGGGCCTTTCCGTATCTGCTTCTGAATACAGCCCGTAGCTCGACAGGTCATAAGTTTTACCGTCAATAAGGAGGCGCTTGTATTTGCCGTTCTCTGAATCATACACGACCTTCAGGGTATGCCAGCAGTTATACCAGTCAAAAAGGGGCAGGTCGGCGTCTATTGTCACTAGCGTATAGCTCTCGTTGCAAATCTTGAGCGTCTTGTTCACAAAATGCACCTCAACGTAGGGATAGTAGTATTTGGCTCCGTCCCATGAGTACAATTCCAGGGTGACATATTTTATGTTGTCAATACCGGCGAACGAGAACTCGACGCCCATGTTGCCTAGAACTGGCAACGGTATCGAGGTATCAATAAAGCCCCAGCTTATAGCCCCGGCGGGAAGTGGAAGTTTGTAGGAAAATGAGCCGGAGCGAGCGTTCTCGGCCGAGATCCCGCCGTTATATAAATTGCCGAACTGCCAATTGCGCCATCTCCCGGCCGCCCCCTCAAAGTCCTCCAGCAGCACCACGTCGCCGCGGCGGTCGAATCTGACAATACTGCCCAGCCGCGCCGCGAGCTCAGCCATATCCTGCAGCGAGTAGACCGTCTTCTTCTCGGCATATAGCCCGTAATCGGGGCCTCCGTGTGGCATTAACTCACCCCCTGTGGGAGATTGAACGCCTCTCTGAGCTGATCTCGCTCCTCCTGGGTGGACGGTCCATAGATCGCCCTGGCTACCCAGGCCGGGTACATCCCGATCCTCACTGTGATGGTGTGGGGATAGGTATCGTCCAGGTTCCACCCCCTCAGTTTCAGCACATAGGGAGGGCCGAGCAGCTCGAAATAATCGTCGATGATGATGATATGAGCATCGGTGTTGAAAGCCCCTCCGGGGTTTGTAGGCCAGACTTGGTGCCCCATGTGGTGAATCTGGAGATAGGCCAGGCCAGCGCAGCCAGGGGGGGACTCGATCTCCACGCGGTGGATCACGCCGTGAGTGAGCTTAACTTCGAGGTCCTCTGGGGAGAGCTCGAGGGTGTTAGCAGGTATAGTTAAGGGAAAGTCGTAATACACAGATCACTCCCAAAAAGGGGGGCCCCGAAGGAACCCCCCTTTAATACTTGGCGATTGCCAACAATTTGCCGTCTACTCGGTCTGCTGGAGCTTGACGAACTGAACGGTTACACTACCCGCAAGAGTGGTGAAGACTACGTGCAACCCTTGCGACAGGTAGACAGGCACCGGCGGGTCATAGCCGTTGCTCGCGGTATTCGGTGCGATTACATCTACCACCGCGGGAGCGCTTGCGTTCACCCCGTTGTGAGCCGTGGCATAGCCCCCCGTAGTTATCGGAGACACTAAAAGCGATACCAGCAGGCAAGGCCCTTCACAGATCGTGGTCGTGGCCGTGATACGGCGCGTCGTTACGTCCTTCGGATTAAGGGGGTACTTCATTTAACGTACTCCTCTCTATCCGAGTTTCATGTTGGGCCGAACTTGCTCGAGTGAGATCGAGCATACTCCGGCGACCGCTTCCGTTACCACGAGCTCGACCTTCCCGAACTCTTTCGGGTTGAACCAGGTTGACTCGTCATTCATATCGCCGAACGCGTACGGTTGCACCGCGTAGGGCAGGTGCCCGAACTCGGATACCAGGTATGAGCGGTCCGTCCCGTCGGCGACTCCAGCGTTGGTCCCGATCCATAACTTGACCCGGGAGTCCCAGGCATACGGCGACCCAATTATGTTGAAGAGGTTTTGCACAGTGTCGTAGATCGTGAACGTGGGCTCGCCGTTGAATATCAGCTGACCTTCCTCGTCGTTGCTGATAAACAGGTCGTGCTTTTTGCGACCATAACCGAACTGAGCCAACGCCTCGGCGTTTAGGTCCTCGACCTTGCGGTTGAACGCGATGAATTTACCGGAGTCACATTCGAGCTTCATATTTGATATGAGCTCTTTTATCCCGTAAGTGTAAAGGTAGGCTCTCAGTTGCAGGAGCCGGTATGGGAAATCAGTGGGCAACTCGATCCGGCGATCTCCAGACGTCCCCGACGTCCAGGAGTTTATCTGTTTGAGCGTGAGGAACTTTGCCGGCCGGGACCCCATATTTTCCATAAGGTGAGCGACGAGCCCGACCTTGATAGTGTCCCCGATCCCGAACGCAGTCGTCGCGCTCGCGGCTCGGACCGCCGCCTTGTTGAGCGAGACTTTTAGTTGCGGATTTCGGAACGCTTTCGGGTCAAATGCATATTGCTGATCCCACTTTTTCCGGCCGAATAGGATCATGGGATTACAGCTTTGATTCCCAGAAGGCCACTCGCTCGGGTATCCGTTCGACATCTTGCCTGTTTTATGGAACTCGAGCGCGGCAAGCTCGAACATATTGGCCGAAAAGAGGACCTCGGATCCGTCCACGATCTCGACTTTGGTTACAATGTCCTCGATTGTGTTGGCTTTATTCGAGGTCGTCCCGTTCGCACATGACACCCAGAGCCCGAGCGCGGATATCGGGTCCTCGAGGTCCAGGTCCTTTTCGTACGTCGCGGTATCCGACTTCGTGAGCTGGTAGTCCAGAACTGCTTCGCGTGTTCTCATGTTTTACTCCTTAGTTGATGGGCTTTGGAGTCGACCTCTCCCTATGCCCCCAGTCCAGCGATACGCTTGGCATTCAGCGCCTGGCCGACCGCCTTCACTCGCTCATAGTTCCTCGCGTCGCCACGAGGAGCCCTGGGCGGAAGTGAGATCGTCTGCAGGACGCCGTGATAGGGCTCGAATCCTGTGCTCCAGTCCTGCTGAGCTCCCCCGACGCCCTCGGAGTATCGACCGGCTCCGACTGCGGCGAGTTTCCGGGCAAATTTGCCGAGTTGAGCCGCTTTCGACACGCCGCGCTCAAACTTGGCCTGAATGTTGCCGGCTGAGATCGCCTGACGGAAGTTTCCGCCAGACGCCTGGGTATTCCGCCCCCATTTGTCGGCGGCGCCCTGGGCGTTAGCGGCAAACTCGGTAGCCGCAGCGCCGGCGTTGCGCGACCACTTTTGAGCCGCGCTGGTAAGATCCTTTACTGCTGGCATTTTCTTGCCTCCTGTTTTATTTGAGCGGGGGCGTGACACAGAAAAAGGCGGTAGACCTCACTGTGCCACGTCTACCGCCCTATTGACATTAGTAGCACCATGCGGATATTATGTCAAGGGGGGATAAGTTTCATGCAGTGCTGCGAATGCAACCGCGCTATCAAACCTGGGGAAGAGAAGCGCTGCCCCATCTGCTTCCAGTTGCTTTGTCTCGATTGTCTAGCCAAACATAACCGGAGGCCACCTCCCCGACCCGTGTACCTTATCCCGTCGAATGCCAAACGCCCGGTTAGACCCAGGAGGAACAAATGATCCAACAGCGGGAGCGCGCGTTGCTCGGCGAGTATATCCGCCTCAAACTGCAGGGCCTCCAGGTCCGCCAGAACTGCCCCCTGGGGATAGTCCCCGAGTCTCTAATCGTGGAGTACGGTCGCACCCAAGCCCTCCGAGTAGCGCGTAAAATGCGCCCCGAGGTCGACGCCCTGGTCATAGCGCCGGACAAACTCATACTCATCGAGGCCAAGATACTGCGCTGGGTTGACGGCCTGGCTCACCTGGTGGTCTACAAGGCCCTGGTCCCGGACACCCCTGAGCTGGAGGCGTACAAGGATCGGCCCGTTATCATGCGCATGGTGATACCGTTCACCCAGGAGAATATGCAGAGTGTAGCCGCCAGGATGGGAGTCGAGATTGAGGAATTCACCACGCCCGCGATTGACGAGTACCTCAACAAAGAGCTGCCAAAATACAGCACACAAGAGTATAAGCGCAAGCGCGCCGAGATTATGAGGCAACGCGAGATCCTGGGGGTGCAATAACGCTATGGGCTGTCGCTGGAAAACCGTGGGCGGGAAAAGGGTCAGGGAGGGACCGGTGAGCGGTCCTGTATCGATGAACCTGCTCGCGTCCTTTAGTATCGGAGATCTCCTGTCAGAGATCAGGGCTCGCATGATCAGCGGCTCCCCCACGTTCACCGCCGAGGAGCTGCGCGACGCCACGTTCTGTCTCTTCTTACACCCGGAGACGGGCTATTGGCTGGAGATCAGGCGCGGGCCAGGCTACCCCCCAGCCTATCAGAATATCACCCAGGCCGAGGCGACCAGGCTCGAAGCGCACCGTCCCGAGCCCTCGTTTATAGCTCGAATGTTCCACTGGCCAGAGGTCGCAGAGCACTAAATAGAAGGAGTCTCCCCCTATGATGATGAACTATGTCGAGGTGAAAGACGGCGAGACCAAGACCTTCCACTTCACCGACCAGTACATGGTGGACAGAACGATATGGGATAAGGACACAGGCAAAGAGAAAATCGTGCGTTCACTCGTGTTGCAGGTAGACGAGGTGGACGCCCAGATGGAGTTCAAGACATTCTCGGTTCTGTCTGCAAAGTTGTACGATCTGCTGAGTCCCTACCTCCCCGATAACGCGTTCAGAGACTACCGCTTTAAGATCACCCGGGTCGGATCAGGCTTTCTCACCTCCTGGCAGGTGGAAGCAATTCCATATCCTCCAGCGTGAAAAAAACACCGTCATAACAACATATCAATGATATATTATTAACAATAATATATTCTGCCGCCGGCGAAAATCCGCGACTTAATCCATCAGCTCCGCGGTGTGCCCAGGGGTGACAAAACTTGTGCCCAGGGGTGAGGGTCAAGCGTTCTAGGCTGCCTAAAACCTTAGTCCCCCCCTATGTTGAGGAGTCGGTCTACGTATTCTTGAGATAGGGAGAGCCCCTGCGGCTGCCAGTAGTGTGGAGTTCCAGACTACGAGGCATCCACCAACAAGGGCTCACGTACTTATAAGGTGGGCGGCTCCGCGTGTTTCTCTGCCAGCTTACTGAGGGGCTTTGCCTCTTTAGCGCGTTCCTGGGCCAGGTTCCAGGCGTCGCCGTAGCACTTGAGGCACAGAATCACCGGCCTCAGGTCGTGAATCTCATACTCCTGATTGCATACCGCGCACTTGGGCTTAATCGGTGTCCTCGTCGTGGGCGTAGGCGCAGTTGGCACCAACTGAGGCTCCATGAGTGCCAAGATCGCAGAGATTTGATCTTTTAGAGCCTGGACAGGCCACTTCCATACCTGGTACTTAGCCAGGATCTCGGCCTGTTGCTCGAAACGGGGGAGGCGAGCGATCTCGTAGGCGTGGCCTATTCCGATAACTTCCATATCCAGGGCCTCGATAACCTCGGGACTTGCCGTTGCCACAAAGCAGTACTTCTCGATTGTGTCCCTGGTCATGCCGGTGCGCTGGGCGATCTGCTCCGAGTCAAGCCCGTGCTTCCCGGCGAGCTCCGAGATCACAAGTACCAGCTCGCTGGCCTTGACCTTCCCCCGCAGCCGGTTAGTGACCAGGTTGAGAAGTAAGACGTCCTCGGGTTTACCATCTCGGATCGCCGCCAGGATCATCTTGTCACCGCTGGCCCTGGCCTCCTCAAGCCGGTGTCTGCCGTCGGCAACGTAGTAAAGGCCGTCATGCGCGACGACGACGATGGGGATAACTTGCCCCATAGCGTCCAGGGAGTCGTGCAACATAGCCGCGAGCTCTTCGTCGTAAACCGCCGTGATCCGAACGTCAGGGACGACGCATTTCTCGATGGGTATGCGTTTAACTTCCCTCACTTGACACCCCTTTAATTGTAGTGATAGACTTTGGCCACTCCCAGTAAAAAGGCGAAGGCCCCGACGACCTTTGTTCCCTAAACAGTCAGCCGGGGCCCAGAATGGAGGACCACGTGGTAATTGAAACACAAAAAACCGCTTATGTCAAGCCCCCCCAGAGACGAGGCCACTGCGGCAAGTGGACGATAACCCAGGAACGCCCCGACGGCAGTGTTTGCATCTCCCCCCTATATTGTGAGTCCTTGAACTGTCCCGCCTGTCGCCTGGTCAAACTGGCTAAGCTGGCGGAGAAGCTCGGTGCGGTCGACGTTACGCAGTACATAGACATCACCTTTGCTCATCGTTATGCAGAAGTCAAGCGGGAAATAGGGCTCTGGTTGAGGTTCGTGAAGCGGCAGTATACACGATTTGAGTACCTTATGGTGATAGGGTCGCGTCCTCATGTTACACGCATCGCCGTGTTTTTCGCAAGCGGCTTCATGCCCCAAAAATGGATCGAGGAGAGTCTCGCCTCGTTTGGTTTGGAAGCAAGCGCAGACACAAAGGCACTCTACAATATTGCCGACAAGGGTGCGTGGATTGCCAAGCTTGTCAACGAGTGGGCGGCAGATGATACATTCATTCATCGCGTCTCACACTCTCGCAAGTTTTATGTAAAAGCACAGCCCTCGGGTCCTCCTGGGCCAAAGGCTCGCATGATGGTGAACCGGATTCCCCTAGCGGAGTTTTTGGAATGGGTGACAGGAAAAGGCTTTCCGATAGTGCAGCTGCTGCCAGACGTCTACTTAATTCCCGCATCTGTGATTGGAGATCGAGGAGTAAAGCCCTTTGATCTGCTATTTCCTGGTTTAGCTCCGCCAGGCACGAGTAACAAACGTGCCCGCTGAGCTCGTTGCCGCAGTAGACGCAAGGCGCGGTCACTTCTTACTTTCCTCTCTCACGGACTCGGGCCTTAGAGCTCACTTTCAGGAGGCGCGCTGTTTCTAAGTGCTTTTCCCCCTCGTCCGCCGTTTTGGCAAACCAGATGATAGCTCTGTGAAACCAGACATTGTAGGGCTGTAACGCTCTGCCAGGCACGTTTTCAACTCCCCTAAAGCGCGGTGCCGTTCTCATTCTTGCTTCCCTCGATGTAATAGCCGTGGAGCTCGTCGGCTTTCGCGACGTCCTGGGGGCCGATAATCACGGACTCGGACTTTTTGGACTGTTCTGCCGGCACGTTTTCAGCTTCGGGAGGAGCTGCTGCAGGGCCCGCGGCCGTTAGTCCGTCAAGCTGCTTAGCCCACACGAGCTCGTAGTTTCGGAGCTTCGCCGCGACTGATGCCGGTAGATCTGACCAAAGGTCCTCGAGCACCACGAAGCCGTCGTACCACTGCCATCGCTCGACGAGCAGGGCAGGCGCGCAGCCCATGGCTCCCGTGTACATTTCCGCCTCCAGTGCAAAAGCGATCAGTTTAGCTAGTTTCAGGTTCATCTTGTACCCCCTCGTCTATTTCGTCTCCCGCCGTCTCCGCCTCCTCGGCCCAGATCAGAAGGTCCGGGAACGCCATACGAAAGGCAAACCGCTGCGCCTGCTTCTCGCACATCCTGGCCGGCCACTTACGCCAGGTCGGGTTACGGTATTCGTCTGACTTCTCCGATCGCTCGTCTAGGAACTCCTGAGTTACCGTGTGCATCCCGGTGAACGGGTGCCCACACCCCTTGCGCCAGACGTGAGCGGTCCATGCGACCTCGGGCACCGGGATCCCGTACTGCTCTCGCTCCGCCATGGTCAGCGGCCTGGAGTCAGCGCCGTCCATCTCACCGGTCTTATGCGCCAGGCAGTAGAGGCCGTCGATCTCAACGAAGGGCCGGCTGTACATTAGACAGACGTGCCCCCGGTATGGATCGAGCCCGTACCGCAGCGCAAAGTCGATCAACTGCTGCACCTGTTCGGGAGTCGCCAGCTTGCGAGTCCCGGCGTCCTTGACGTCGGCCAGCTCAAAGCCCTTATAGGCCACGATCTCGGCGCCATGCTGGGTTTTGACCTCCCGTTTGTGCTCGATTGCATTGATAACATGGGGATCGGCCAGCTCACCGCGCCGGTATGCCTGGGATAGGCTACCCTGCTCGGTGAACCGCTCTGATGTTTTGTGTTGGGCACACCGGGCGTCGTAATCGGGGTTTGCCCAGGCCAGGACTAGCGGCTTGCCACAGCCGGGCTCGCCGCAGATATGAGTTTGAAGGAACTTTTTACCCTCCTCGTACGCTATTTTCATGCGTTACCTCCTTTATATGTCGTTGCCACGCCGTCGCCTTGTTGATCTGGCTGTCAATCTTGATAATCCACACCCTGAAGGGCTCTTCGATATGCCCCTCAGCATCCCGAGGGGCCTTCTTGTCGATTCAGGTCCGTACGTCTCTCATCTGTTGAATCTTATCCCCGAAACTCATGTTTTGCCCCTCGCCTTCCGGGCCGGAGCCATGGCCGCGTCGTACGCCCTCAGAGCTTGAGCCGTAGCCGCCTGGTACTCTTTCAGCGCCAGAGCCCTGGCCTCCTCGTAAGTCTTCGACGCTTGAGCCATGGCCGCGTCAAACACCGTTTGTTTACCCGTCCTCATGTTTCACCCCTCCAAACCTGTCCTTAAAATCCTTCAGGCTGAGCACAACCAGGTCGTCGCGGGCCCCCTTCTCGTGCAGGACCAGGAGCCCGAGCTGGTAATCCGAGGCCTGGCCCCGGGCCGTGGCCAGGCCGTCGACGATCCACGCCGGGAGCTTCTTCCGAAGCTTAGACTCCACAACGTAGCCGTCAGCGGTCCCGTCCGGGGAACGTACGCCAGGGATGCTGCTTCTTTTACCCCCCAGGGCCCGGGCTGCTTTTCTCTCCCTTTGCTTCCACAGCTTTTCGCTCAAAGTCCTTCACCTCCTCGTTTAGATCGCGGGCGACGTAGAGCATAATCAGTCGAACGATCACGTCGTCGATTGAGTTATTCCCGCGCTTCATGTTGACCAGCCTCTTATAAGTTTCCGCGCTGATCCTGATACTTGGCATACAACCCCCTTTTTTCAATGTGGCTATCACAGGGTGTAGTCTTTGTGGGCTTTGTGGGCGGGAGCTGTCAGGTGTGGGGAAGCGGCCACCGCACTCTAACTATTATGTAAACCGTATTTGAGTGTGTTTTGCAGCCTCGGTTTATGCTGGGGGCTCGGAGTAATCTTCGCACTAACGCCATTATGTCGACCTTTTTGAGACGGCGCAATTCGCCTATATATAAGGAAGAATAGGTGAATTACGCCGGCGGCTTCGCGGATACTTTACGACGGTGGGCCCAGGCCCGGAGCGGGATGATCAGCCAGAATACCAGTGGGGCGAGAAGCATAACTGCGAATCCCAGGCCCATCATCACGTAGAAGAACATTGAGACGTGAGCGTGTGTAGCTTCACCTGCGGCAATCAAGACACTAACGATTATCCACGTAATCAGCCCCAGCAGCCCCAGCCCGAGGCCAATGGCGAAGTTCTTCATCGTGTGCCACCCCCCTAGCTTGTATACAACCCTGGACTTGCCATTTTGCTTATACCACATTGTATACTTTGTGTCAAGGGGGTGTTGTGTGGTGGATACGGTACTTTGGTTTAGCGCAGGAATTGATTCAGGGCCTTTTCGATCACGTCTTGCCTGCTCAAGTGATGTTTCTGGCAGTAACGGTCGAGCCGTTTCAGGAGCTGGGGGTAAACCCTGGCGCTAACAACTGGTTTATCTTTAGCGTTCATAGATTTGTATTGTATACAACCCAGAGGGGAAAGTCAAGGGGTTATTCCTCGGCGCCGAGGAGCTCGTCTGTTTCGTCCTGGGTGAGCCCGGGCTCGTCCAGCCCCAGGTCCTCAAGGACTTCTGCATCCATTACCATAGGATATCCTCCTCAAAGCCCCGGAATCGAATCGTAGGGGCGAGGGATTGGGGGTGTCCCCCATAAATGAAGCTGGCTAGCTTCCAGGCTTCACCGCGAAGTAAAACACGAGCACCGTTGACACCCAACTCCCGACCGCTACAATGGCCGCAGTTCGGGCCTCAGGTATCCGGACGGCAACGTAGGACATAAGCAGGACCCCGACGCTAACCAGTATAAAGGTGACGATCTTGCGCGTGTTGTCTTTCGGATTCATTCCCGGCCCTCCTCCTATCCCTCGATCTTGCCTGTTTCGACCAGGGTTGCAAAATAGAGCTCTTGCCATCTGAGGTCGTAGCCCAGCAGGGTATATCCCTCACTCCACTCGTCCAGGGTGATCAGCCCCAGACCAATCCACTTATCTTGATCGGCCTTGCTGGGGATACTGTCCAGATTGGGCTGCTCCCAGTCCCAGAGTGAATATAGGGCCGTGATCTCCGCCGCGTCATACCCGAAGGCGAGCAGAAATTCGTTGCACTCTACTTTTGAGCGCAGCCCCTTTTGATAGAGGCTTTGAATCTGGGCCAGGGTGAGATCTCGAGTAGCGACGTCCGCCGTTGTGCGGGAGGAGTCGATGATAACCTTGACCTCAGCATCGACATACCCGTAGTCTTTCAGCCAGAGGGAGAGCTCACCCTCTGTGATGATCCGCTTCTTGAAGGCCGATACCATCTCGGCCTTGGTGAGATCCTTCTCCTTGGCCGTGGCGGTGTCTGCGTTCAAGGCAAGGGTGAACCTGGTCAGCGCTGCGGCCTTCTCGGCGTTATAGCCTATGTCCATGTACGCCGTTTTGACCTGGGCCTCGGTAAGTATCCCCAGCTTGTGCATACGCCTGATATCAACGCGGGTGAAGGTGGTATAGGCGAGATTGATCAGTTTGTCTCTCCAGAACGGCATCACGTCCAGGGCTCTCAGCAGGAGCTTGAGCTCGTCCTGGGTGATGATGCCACGGTGCAGCATCTCAAAGCCCTGCATAGGGCTAGGCAGATCCCAGTGAGCCGCCCAGTATTGCCGGGCGATCTCCTCGGGGATCCCGACCTTGGCCGCCTCGGTGATGAATTGAGGCGGGATATCCTGGTACTGGCCGAACTTCTCTGCGATCTCAGGGGTATAGGCCTCCCGGACGGCCATGCGTACAATGTCGCTGATACCAGGGTATTCGAGCAGGGACTTGTAGAGGTCCTCTGCCTCGGTTGCGTCGTAACCCAGGACATACATACGCTGGGTATATTGCTCTTTAGTTACGATCCCCCTGAGTCGCAGGGTTACTAGCAGCTCCTCTTTGAGCCGGCTCTTGGCCACGTCCATGAGTAGCTCTGACCGCTCCTCGGACCAGCCTTGATCTTTGAGGTCGGATTCTATAAGTTTTGCCTTGTCGGGACGCCTGAACTTAATGGCTAGGGCCGTCTTAGGGTCGAATCGAGCCATGATCGCGGCGCGCTGTACCTCGTACTGCAAAAGCAAGAGCCAGGGGCCGATAGTCGATGATACCAGCCCACCAGTCATACCCCCGCCGACGGCGTTGCCGAGCAGGGCTCCGATAGGGGCTGACGGGTTTTTAATCTCGTCGGTGATTACCTTTAGCTCGGAGGGTAGCTTGCCGGTCGCTTCCATCTTATTGATCATCGGAGTTAGCGTTGGTGCGAAGTCGGTCTCGATCCGTCTCATTACGATAAGTACGAATTCGGCGTACATGGCTGCGGTCCAGTCTAGGATGATAGAAAAGATAGACTGGGCGCCCGTAAGAGGTAAGCCAAAGATAGTGGCAAATATGTTAGTAACAAACCTACCCAGCCTGGTCATTAGTCAACCTCCTCGTTGAGCCAGTCGTCGATCTTATTGAAGATCCACTCAGCGGCATGGGAAAAGAACTCTCCGATCTCCTTGGCGAAGCGGATCAGGATGTTGAGCGGGTTAGCCAGGGCCCCCAGGGCGGCAGCGATCGCCTGCTGTACAAAGCCCTCAGTTACCCCCGTCACATAGGTATTCACCGTCTGATAGACGTTGCTGATCGTCTGGTAGACGTTGTTGACTATGTTGTTGGCCGTCCAGTAGATGGTCTCAAAGGTCTGATAAAGCGTCTGGTAGACATTCGTGATGGTCTGGTAGACCGTTTGGATGATCTTGGCCCCCAGCGCCAGGGCCAGGTCCCAGGCAGACTGCGCCAGATTCAGGAGGTATTGTATCCAGGTCCAGGCCCAGTTGAAGGTGTCGCTGATCAGGGAGAGCGTTCCGTCGAGGCCCGCGAGTATCCAGTTCCCCACACTCAGATCCCAGCTCACCCAGGAACCCTCGGTGAATACCCGCCAGCCCAGGATATCCAAAGTAAAGGGCGGCAGGTACAGATAGTAATTGAAGTACCCCAGAAAGGTCCGGAGCCAGGAGGGGAGGGAGAGGAGTGTCACGAGCTCACACCCCCTTTATAGACTCGATTAGCTTCGCCTTGGCCGTGAGCACCTTCTTGACATTCGCCTCGGTGAACTCCGTTGCCGGGATCTCCTCCGTGAAACTCACCCCGCTCAAAGTGCGAGCCGAGATGCGGAAGATCTTGACGATCTTGCCCTCCGGTGTGATGTTCACCGTCTCGATGATGTTGACGTTGCTGTAGAGCTCAGACATGCTTGCCTCCCTTCTTCTTGCCGTTCTGAATCAGCTTGCTTATTTTAGGCGGGACAATAGTGATCCCGTAGTAGCCGCAGACCACGCCCAGCAGGGAGTAGCCCACGACGGTGTCCTTGCCCATGATGAGCAGCGTGGTACACGCCACGACCACGCAGAATGTGATCAACCCCTTCTCGGTGAGTTGTATCTGCATCATTTTCCCCTTCCCTTTAGTCACAACCTCCGCCTGTTATTGCGACAGGTGTATAAGTCCCTGAGACATTGCCCGCAAAGGTTTGGGCAGAGGCATTGACGACTACCCCCAGCCTGACTGCCTGTATTCCCCATCCTCCATTAGTGCTGTAGGTACATAGGTGATAAGAATTTGTGCCATGATAGGCTAAAGAAGCAGTCCCAATATACATCCCATCTGCTCCGTTGTTGTAGACATAGTTTCCACAAAGAACGATTGTAGAGTGGGACTCTACATAGATTCCGTAATTACCCACGCCGGCATTTATAATCGCACAGTTAGTTACATGCGCCAGGCCCTTAAAACCAACCATTACAAGAATTACCCAGGTAGCAGCGTCAAACCTGCAGGCGTTTAATTTGAAACTCCCGTGGACCTGGGCTATTGCAGAGCGACCACCTGTAAAGTAACACCCTCGTGCCTCAGCGTGTCCACCATCTGTTGAATTGAAGCCGTATCGGCTTCCAGTCATCGTACACTTCAAGTTAGTAAGGAGTATTCCCTGTTGAGCAGCCTTGACTGTAATGCCATCGAGGGCAGCAGGGTTGATGTTAGTGCTCCAGTTCTCGACAACGAAATGACTGGTATTATCCGGGTTGACTCCGTTACCCGCACCGTTGCCTATCGAAGCTATAGGACTAAAGGGAGTAAAGTCACTCATAGCCCACTCACCGACTATAGTGACTATCGTATCGGTGTGGCTCTTAATAATGGCCCACTGGTTTACTCCAGTTCCCGATGTTATCCTGATTCTCTGGTACTGGTAACCGTTTACCCCCAGTCCACCTGCACAGGTGATTGTAGTGGCTGAACCTGCTGTAGCCGCAGTATCGGCCACGCTGGTACTCATAGTGCCTCGCAGCTCTATGTAGAAGTTGCCTGCAGCGCACTTGCCTTGAAAGACCAGGTTTTCAGCGTAGGCTTCGTTGTTTACGATGATAAGGACATTCCCCGAGTACAGAGGCGGGATTGCGTTGATAGCGTACTGCACAGTCTTGAAGGCTCCAGCGTCTACTGCGCCGCCTTTGTCTACCGCATCTGTCCCGTCTGTTTTATCAACATACATGGTCATCGTGCCGAGTGAGATTATCGGTACCCAGGCCGTGCCTGAATACTGCATGAGCACGGAGCGACCGGTAGGAGTGTGCAAGAACCACTGTCCTATCACTGGAGCAGCAGGTGCAGTTGCCCCGTTATCGCAGGCCATAGCGACAGCTTTGAATTTAGCGAAATCAACATCGGCGTCGATAATGTGACCCGCTGCAGCCCAGTTGAGGTTATTGAGCAGGTCGTGGTCGGTTACGCCGCCAGCTGCCGGCGCCGCAATCCACTCTCCCGCAACGTTGTCCCAGGTGAGGACCTCATTAGCCCCGGGAGCAGGAGCGTTGACGTCGAAAAGGTCGTCGAGCTCGATAGCTGCGATCGCTGCGTTGCGTTCGACAACTCCGTCTACCTGTGTGACTCCGTGAGTGCTGGTATCGGCCTCGTGAGTAGTCAGATCGGTGTCAAGGGCATACTGAGGATGATCGTCGTCTCCCAGCCCTGTTGTCGCCCCGTGGTGAATTGTCGGCAGCGCCGGGGCCGAGTTTATCCACTTCGATGTCACAGCGTCCCAGGTCAGGAGCTCGCCAGCCGCGGGGGTAGGGACGACAACGTCGCCCAGGTCGTCCAGGTTGACGCCTGACAGGTCTACCAGGAGGTTGCCGCTGGCATCGACCAGGACAGGCAGCCACTCCCCAGCATCAGAATCGTAGCCCCAGAGTAGCTTGTTTGCTCCCATAGTTTACTAAGCCGCCTTTATCTTGATCGCTCCGGCAGCGGTGACCAGGACGGGACGCCACACCTTGGCAGCCGAATCCCAGCCCCAGATCAGAACATTCGCCTTATCTGGCATATCAACCTCACCGCGGCGACAAGGATGATCAGGGACACGGCCACGATCTCAGTGATCAGCAGGGGGGTGTTCTGCTCCACGAGCACGGCCCCGCCGTTGGTATAAATAATGCCCAGGGTGTAGAGCACACCGGCCCCGAGGCCGATCAACAGGAGGAGCGCCATTAAATCGAATATCACAGTCTCACCTCACGGCTCATTCTGTGTTATTATAACATCATCGAAGTAGATCTCTTGCGCCAGCACTGTGTTGTTCTTCGCCGTGATTACTAGCTCCAGGGCGGGCCTTTCCGTGTCCGCTTCCCAGTAGAGCCCGTAGCCCGACAGGGCATACGCTTTACCGTCGATGAGGAGGCGCCTATATTTGCCATTCTCCGAATCATACACGACCTTCAGGGTATGCCAGCACCCATCCCAGTCAAAAAGGGGCAGGTTGGCGTCTATTGTCTCGAGCGCGAAGGTGTCGTTGCAAATCTTGAGCGTCTTGTTCACAAAATGTACCTCAACGTAGGGGTAGTAGTATTTGGCTCCGTCCCACGAATACAATTCCAGAGTGACATACCTTATGTTTTCAATGGCGGCAAACGAGAACTCGACGCCCATGTTACCCAGAACTGGCAACGGTATCGACATGTCGATATACCCCCAGCTGATCGCCCCTGCGGGAAGTGGGAGCTTATAAGAAAATGAGCCGGAGCGAGCGTTATCGGCAGAGATCACGGCGTTGTGCAGATTCCCGAACTGCCAATTGCCCCATCTCCCAGCCGCCCCCTCGAAGTCCTCCAGGAGCACCACGTCGCCGAGGCGGTCGAAGGTGACAATACTACCCTCCCGCGCCGCGAGCTCCGCCATATCGTGCAGCCCGTAGATCGTCCTCTTCCCGGCATACACCCCGTAATCGGGGCCTCCGTGCGGCATTATGTCACCCCCTGTGGGAGATTGAACGCCTCCCTGAGCTGGTCCCTCTCCTCTTGGGTTGAGGGCCCGTAGATCGCCCTGGCTACCCAGGCCGGGTACATCCCGATCCTCACCGTGATGGTGTGGGAATAGGTATCATCCAGGTTCCAACCCCTCAGTTTCAGCACATAGGGAGGGCCCAGCAGCTCAAAATAGTCGTCGATGATGATGACATGAGCATCGGTGTTGAAAGCCCCTCCGGGGTTTGTAGGCCAGACCTGGTGCCCCATGTGGTGAATCTGGAGGTAGGCCAGGCCGGCGCAGCCGGGGGGAGACTCGATCTCCACGCGGTGGATCACGCCGTGAGTGAGCTTGACCTCGAGGTCCTCCGGGGAGAGCTCGAGGGTGTTGGCGGGTATAGTCAAGGGAACGTCATAATACACGGATCACTCCCAAAAAGGGGGGCCCCGAAGGAACCCCCCTTTTATACTTGGCACAACCAGATCCCAGGCCGTTTACTCGGTCTGCTGGAGCTTGACAAACTGGACGGTGACACTCCCCGCAAGAGTGGTGAAGACTACGTGCAACCCTTGCGACAGGTAGATCGGCACCGGCGGGTTATAGCCCTCACTTATGGTATTCGGTGCGATCACATCTACCACCGCGGGAGCGCTTGCGTTCACCCCATTATGAGCCGTGGCATAGCCTCCCGTAGTTATCGGAGACACTAAAAGTGACACCAGCAGGCAAGGCCCTTCGCAGATCAAGGTCGTAGCCGTGATACGGCGCGTTGTTACGTCCTTCGGGTCAAGAGGGTATTTCATTCAGCGTACTCCTCTCTATCCGAGTTTCATGTTGGGCCGAACTTGCTCGAGTGAGATCGAGCAGACTCCGGCGACCGCTTCCGTTACCACGAGCTCGACTTTCCCGAACTCCTTCGGGTTGAACCAGGTCGACTCGTCATTCATATCGCCGAACGCGTATGGTTGCACCGCGTAGGGCAGGTGCCCGAACTCGGATACCAGGTATGAGCGGTCCGTCCCATCCGCGACGCCGGCGTGGGTCCCGATCCAGAGCTTGACCCTGGAGTCCCAGGCATACGGCGACCCGATTATGTTGAAGTTGTTCTGCAAAACGTCGTAGATCGTGAACGTGGGCTCGCCGTTGAATATCAGTTGACCTTCCTCGTCGTTGCTGATAAACAGGTCGTGCTTTTTGCGACCATAACCGAACTGAGCCAACGCCTCGGCGTTTAGGTCCTCGACCTTGCGGTTGAACGCGATGAATTTACCGGAGTCACATT
>Ga0315289_10003338_pt1 | contig 24367 bp, 21 predicted proteins | sample YL17G11_40_MG_FD_203452 | JGI IMG/M metagenome (GOLD analysis project Ga0315289, IMG submission 203452) | Sediment microbial communities from Yellowstone Lake, YNP, Wyoming, USA - YL17G11_40 | ecosystem: Environmental > Aquatic > Freshwater > Lake > Sediment | place: USA: Wyoming | collected...
TCCGAATCCCATCTCAAGGTAGTTGGCCTGATCATTGCCCTCAGCTTTTTTGCGGCCATTTTGGGAGGTGCACAGGGGACTGACCAGCCTTCAGGCGCAATTGAATATAATTCGGTCGAAGATGCATTTGAAGCCGCATCGGATGACCAGACTGTGGAGAGCTCATACTTGGTCATGAATATCACAGCTGACCAAGCAGAGACTCTGACCTGTGTGAGCATGGAAGAGAATCTCACGGAGACCAACGAGAGCGATGCCTCGAGTTTGACTGACGTAAATCCCGAGGCGGACGTCGACGTGGGGAGTTTGCCTGTCTGCACCATAACTGCTCCCAGCAGTGTTTGTGCTGGCTCCAAGAGCAACAAGGCCTCAGTCCCCCTTCAGCCGGGGGCTACCTATGCCTGGACGGTCACCCATGCGGTGATAACTGCCGGCCAGAACACCAGCCAGATCATCTGGGACTCCTTGAGCGATGCGCCAGTTACCATTAGCGTAGCTGTTAAGAAACAATATGGTTCGTCTATCTGCACCTGCAGCAACTCCGTTACAGTGCAGGTCAACGCCAACCCTGACTGCACCATTTCGGTCTCCAACAGCAGCGTCTGCGCCAGATCTGAAGGCCACACTGCAGAGGTTCCAGATCAGGGCCCAACCGCCAGCTACAGCTGGGGGATTACCAACGGGGAGATAGTTTCGGGGCAGGGCACAAATGAGATCAAATGGAACGCCAAAGATATAGGGCCGATCACCATCACAGTGACTGTCAGCAAGACCTATGGATCAGCAGTATGCACCTGCAAAAAGTCGGTTCAGATTCAGGTTCAAAGAAATCCTGACTGCACAATTACCGCCCCCAGCAGCGTTTGTGCCGAATCGACCGGCAATTCGGCCTCGGTTCCCAATCAGCCGGGAGCCACTTACGTCTGGACAGTAACCAATGGGCAAATAGCATCCGGACAGGGCACGAACTTGATCACCTGGAGCGCAGAAGATGCAACTCCTGCAACCATCGCCGTGACGGTCAGCACGACCACCGGGGGCAGAGCATGCACCTGCCGCAGGTCAGTTGATGTCCCGGTCTACACCAACCCGGATTGTACCATTACAGCGCCGAACGGCGTTTGTGCTGGATCCCGTGATAACCTTGCATCCGTCCCCGGCAATCCAGGGGCATCCTTCGCATGGACTATTAATAATGGGCTAATTACCTCAGGACAGGGCACCAATCAGATCAAGTGGCAGGCCCAAAGCACATCGCTGGTGACCATCCGCGTCACAGTGACCCAGTATCACGGTTCGAAGCTTTGCTCCTGCAGCAACTCCCTCCAGGTGGCGGTCTTCCCCAACCCCGTCTGCACCATTACCGCTCCCAAGAATGTCTGCGTCGGCTCAAAGGGCAACAAGGCATCAGTTCCTTATCAAGACCCAGCTGAGTATGATTGGACGATCACCAACGGTGTGATTACTGCCGGACAGAATACAAATGAGATAACCTGGGACGCCCTCCAGACCACGCCGGTAACCATAGAGGCGACTGTAACCAAGAACTATGGACCGACGAAATGCAGCTGCGGCGGTTGATCACAGTTAATTTTTTATATTTTTTAAAATTATTTTCTATTTACCAAATAATGTCGGCTCGACTTTAATATACCTTAAAATTAATAGAATATTCTCCTTTCGCTATCCTCTCCTCCCCTACTCTCGCCCTCCGCAGCTTCGGCACATCGCCCCATAGAGCCATCTCCTCGCCCCGGATCACAATCGCTCCCCTGATCCCGGGCCGATCTATGGCCTGAAAGCTCTCCTCCAGTGATCCTTCCGCTGAAACGGCATTCCCAAGAGCCGTAGCAGCAGCGTCCGCCAGGATGGCATCAGCCGCGATAACCGTGGCTGCGTCGGCGAATCCGAAGCTGATGGAGGGGCCGACCGTCCCGGAGCTGGTGCAGATGCCCAGGGGCTCATCCCGGGGAGGGAGTTCCAGGGCCAGATCTGTGATGGGAGAGCTGCCGGCGTAGATCCCCACCAGCACCGTCTGGTCGTTTAGAAGTGCGATATCTCCGCCGTTGTCCACCACTGCATAGCTGGCCCCCTCCTCTATCATGGCCTCCACCGCAAACCTGGCTATAGCCCCGGCCACGGCGCTCATGGGGCCTATGGCGAAGCTGGAGCCTGCCAGAACCATCTGCCTCACGATCTCCGGAGCCCTAACGCTAGGCAGATCGTATGGCTCCAGGGTAAGCATGAAGAAGGGATCCTGGCGGATGAACTCCTCCAGAAGGGCGCGATGCTCCCGAATAGACCTCTTGGCAGCCCTGATATGCCCCTCTTCCCGGGCGGAGATGAATGCTCGGGTCTCCTTGAGCTGGAAGCGCTCGCGAAGAATCTCAGACATGTTTTTATAATAATGTTATATATTATATTTATAATATTATGATACCATCAGCGTTTTCCTGTTTCTTCAAGGACGCGGGCAACTCCTGAGACCCGGGAAGCCGTCTCATCTCTCCCTTTGAGGCGAACCACAATATCTTCCCCGTAGCTGACAGAAAGAAGCTCTTCTCGCTCATAGAGGGAAGAAAGCTCTCTCAGGCCTTGATCTGTGTAAGGCAGGCGGATCTGAAACTCCTTCAGAGGCTGCAGGCGCGCGCCAATGCGCTCCACCAGCTCGCCCAAGCCCAGACCCAATTCCGCAGAAGTGAACACGGGACGGCCTGCCAGATCCCCGATCTGCCCTTCTTTATAAGAGATATCCCCCGGAGAGAGCCGGTCCATCTTGTTCAGAACGGTGAGGATGGGTGCAGACACGCCACAATCCCACAGCGCCTTGTGGGAAGCAGCCAGCTTTCGCCTCAGGAGCTCCAGGGGCTCGCTGGCATCGGCCACCAGCAAGACCAGATCCGCCCGGGAGATCTCCGCCAGAGTGGAGGCAAAGGCCTTGATCAGGAAATGGGGAAGGTCGTCGATGAAGCCCACAGTGTCAGTGAGCAATATCCTCCGGCCGTTGCCCTCCAAGGCCCTGGTAGTGGGAGAAAGGGTGGTGAAGGGCTGGTCCTCGGCCGCCGCATGGGCATCGGTCAGGGCGTTTAGAAGGGTGCTCTTGCCGGCGTTCGTATATCCTGCCAGGGCCACCAGATCAAAGCCCATCTCCCTCCGCCGCTGCCTTCTCTCCTCTCCCTGCAGCTCCACGCTCTTCAGAGCGGTCCGGATCTTGGCGATTCTTCTCTGCATATCTCGGTAGATGGACTGATCATAGGCGCCGGAGCCCCTGAAGCCCGGCTGCTCGGAGAGCTTGCTCTGAGAGAGAGCGTCGCGAATGTGAGGAGCATCATAGCTCAGCATGGCCAGCTCCACCTGCAGCTTGGCCTCGCGCGTGGAGGCGCGGGAGGCGAAGATCTCCAGGATGAGGTTGAACCGGTCGATGACTGGCACCCCAAACTGGCTGATGTTGAAGACCTGCTTGGGGCTCAGAGGGTTGTAAAAGATTAGCTTTTCAGGCTCGAAGCTCAAGGCCTCGAGGATCTTTCCCCGTCCCATCTGAAACCGGTTGTCCCTTGACCGCTTCTGCACGATCTCTGCCAGCACCCGGTATCCTGCTGCCCCGGCAAGGCTCCTCAGCTCCACCATGCTGTAGGGAGCCGATGCCTTACGTGGATCCTCCCTTTGCAGCAGCACTGCAGGCGTCCCGTCATTCATCCCAGCCAACCTCTTTCCAATCGCAGATAAGCCTTCGGCCGGCAACGGAGATGTGATGGGCCAGCTCAAGTGCCGCGCGCTCTCCCAGAGTCTCGGGATACTTGAACGCCCGGCCCAGAATGCTCTCTACCATCCAGGCCTCCAGGTTAAATAGATCTCCAGGCTCGGCAATAACAACGCCTGCCAGGCCTAGGGCTGCCGTCTGAATCAGATCGGTCACTGTCTTCAGGTCCAAGACCTGGGCCTTTCTTTGCATCAGCCTGACGAAGTGAACTCTATCCATGCACTCCGGGGAGATGCTGGCAGAGACGGCGGCGCATACCATCTGATAGCTTCCCTTCACTAGGTGCCTCCCCGAAATGTCCACGGCCACGAAGTCTATTGATTCACCCCTTATGTCATAGATTCAATTATTATTTATTCAAGATGGCATGTTCGACCACAATCTTTCGGGCCTCCTCCCAGTCCAGGCCGGCTCCAAAGGCGATCTGCACCGCCCTCTCTTGGTCAATCAGGTCCGCGGGGCTGTGGGCATCGGTGTTGACGACCATCAGAGCCCCGGCCTCCTTCGCCATCCTGGCCACATGGCCGTTGGTGATATTGTGCCCCGCCCGGGATGTAATCTCCAGGCAGACCCCCCTCTCCCGGGCCATCTCTGCCTCCTCTCTAGTCAGGAAACCGGGATGGGCCAGGATGTCCACGCCGGCCTCGAGGGCGGCACGGTTGGTGCCCGGCCGCACAGGCTCTACGGGGGTCTCGCCGTGCACCACCACCAGCTCCGCCCCCGATCTCCGGGCCAGCGCCGCCAGCGGCTCAATCTTCTCCCCGGGAACATGGGTGAGCTCAACTCCCACCAGGACCCTGATATCCAATACGTCTTCCAAATATTTAGCTTTGAGGAGGCTGGATAAAACGTGCTCAATGTTGGTGTAGTCCACGTGGTCGGTCAGAGCGATGGCCGTGTAGCCCTTCACCTCTGCCCTGCGCACCAGCTCGCTGGGGAGCAGCTCTCCGTCGCTTAAGATGGTGTGGGTGTGCAGATCGATCATGGTAGGAGAAGAAACCTCGAAGAGTATTTGAGGATTCGCTTTTGCCCTTTAGTAGGAGGACGGAGGGAGACAATTTAGCTCCAATCCTGAGCCACGGGGTAGTGAACAAATAAGTGGTTGGAGTTTTTTGAACTCGTTTAAGGAGAGTGATTCCATGAACGTGCCCCACCAAGTGCTATCCTAGAAAATCAGTATCTAATGATCCCGATTTCTGCAATAGATCCAAATACCAACCCGTAACTCATTCACGACCAGCCGCGGTCGTGGACCTCTAATTAGTTTTGAATTTTGTAAAGCCATCTTTTTCCTGCTCACTGCCACGATGTTTGATCTGCACAGGTGTGGTGTGGCATGCATCATGTGGGGGCTGTCCGTTTCTTGCCGGTTTGGCTCGGCTCTCCTCTTCTGGTCTGGCTGTCCTCGGGCGCTCAAGCTGCAATTTCTTACTATTATGCGTCTTCGTGTGTCGCCCCGGGGCCTTTAGATCCCGCGCGAGAACGCGGGCGGTTACCCTAAGCGGTCGCGGGGAACACTACACGCGGAGGCGCGCAGAAAACGGTTGATAGATCGATTTGCTCTTCACTCCCGGCGCCGGCGGGCCCCGTTAGAAGCGCCCCTATAGAAACCACCCTCGATAGCGCCTGGATAGAATGGGGGAGAGGTCCTCGTCTGGTTTGCGGGGACATGTACGCACAGGCACGGAAATGATGCAAGTTGGAAAGATCGTATATTGCCATTGTTGGCTCGATCGGCGAACACCCTGCAGAAGCCATGACAATTATACTTTCTAATCCTTCAAGAAGATCATTCGCACACGCCACATCAGAAAATTGAGACTTTCGACCCAATTTTTCCCATATTGCTGCACCCCAAGCGGGAATCAGATTCAGTTTAAAACAACCTATTGGCTCACGACCTGAGCCGCCCTAGATCAGGATCTGCTGAATATAAAGATTCGCGGAGTGGAAATTGGGAAATCCCGGGAGCGATCAGAGCAAAAAAAGCGCTCACTTTCGTCTCCCTCTCAGATTCTTTGCTATCCTTTTCAGCACCAGGCTCTTGGGCTCTTTCTTGGGCAGGAGAATCCTCCCTGCGCTCTCGTGCCACGTCTTTGGATGCCTCTTTTCGCGCTCTACCTCTGGATCGAAGCCCGTCCTGATGGCAGCAGTAATGACTTCGTCCAGAGTGGGATTGCTGACCCCCTCAGCGGAGGAGACCATCCTGCCCTGGCTCCGCGACCTATTGGAGTCGAAATAGAGAGGCCAGATCACCAGCTTGTCTATAGCGGGCATATGAGCTAAAAGAGAGAAAGGCATCGATAAGTACCTTTCTTTTCTGTTGAGAGGAAAAGTCTTTTAGAAGAATAATTCCAACTGGGAATGACGGATGGCCTTGGAGCTACAATCATGACGGAAGATGTCTTTCCCGTGGCTAATGTGGGCGGAAGAGAGGTTCCTTACGATCCTGAGCAGCTAAGGCGGATCAGCGAACACCCCTGCTTCAGCGAAAAAGCCTGCCATACTTTTGGCAGGATGCACCTGGCCGTGGCGCCCAAATGCAATATCCAGTGCAAATACTGCGTGCGGGACTTCGATTGTGTGAACGAGTCACGGCCAGGCGTGACCTCGCGAGTCCTTAGCCCCGAGGAGGCTCTGGAGCGGGTGGACCAGGTGCTGCAGAAGTACCACTACATTAAAGTGGTGGCAGTCGCCGGTCCAGGCGAGCCCCTGGCCAACGAGGAGACTTTTGTTACCTTCCAGCTGGTGGGAGAGAAGTACCCGCATATGATCTTATGCGTCAGCACCAACGGCCTTCTCCTGCCGGACAAGATTGGGGAGCTGGACAGGCTGGGGGTCTGCAACATCACAGTGACTATGAATGCCATCGATCCCCGGATCGGCCAGGAGATCTACGATTACGCCATTTACCGGGGAAAGCGGTATGAAGGCCTGGAGATGGCCACGCTGCTGCGCAACCAGCAGCTGAAGGGCATCGAAGAGGCGGTCAGGCTGAAAAAGATCGTCAAGGTCAACACCGTCCTCATCCCAGGGATTAACGACCACCACGTCTTCGACATCGCGCGGAAGATCAAAGAGATGGGGGTCTTCATCCACAACGTCATGCCCCTGATCCCGCAGTACAAGTTTGCCCACATCAAGCCTCCCACGCCGGAAGAGAAGAGAAAGATCCAGGGCCAGCTGGGCGAGATCATCAGGCAGATGAAGCACTGCCGCCAGTGTCGCTCTGATGCCATCGGAAGGCTGGGCTGCGACTTGCAGCAGGAGTTCGAGAGCCGCGGAAGGGAGCTGGTCGAGAAGAAGGCAAAGGATTGATTTTACAATGCTTTCGACTCCCGGCCTTTTGTTGGGATTCCCGGGAGCGCTAGAGCCCTCCCGCCCAGGGAAGAGGCTGAAAAGTTGAACCGTTCTGGCCTTGGCCCTGACCAGCTTAAGAGTCTTGCTTTACTAGCTTCTTCACGCCATGAACGAAGCTCGAGAGAATGCCCTTCCGCTCCTGCGCTTCATGCTTCATGCCGGATTTGCCTTGGGGAGCATTTGCTGCGAACTTGTGGTTGCGATACTCAGGACCTTTGTTCATCTTTTTTTGTTTTGCCATAATCATCACGCTGGCCTCCGAATTATGTCAAAATTGATATAGGTTGCGCCTCAAAAGAGGGACGGATACGATAAAATGGTGTATAAATATTCATGAGAGTTTGAGCTCAAATTCGAATTTTAAGATAATAATTAATTCTAATGTTAAAATAATAATTAAAGTCGTAGGGCTATCTGTCCATGGCGGTTTGTTTTTGGCCCCTCTCCAGGTCTGGCTGTCCTCGGACTCTAAGAGCTTACAACTTGGTACTAAAATGCCCCGATTCTGGACTCATTTTCATCATCATGGGTGATATCAAGTCATGAGCGTTTCTTACTACAGTGCTTCTTCCTGTGTCGCCCCGATGCCTTTAGATCCCGCTCAAGGCCGCGGGCGATTTCCCTAAGCGATCGCGGGGAACACCACACGCTGGGGCGTCGAAAACGGTTGATAGATCGATCTGCTCTTCACTCTTGCAGGGATCACTACACGCGGGGCGCGTGAAACGGTTGATAGATCGATTTGCTAAGTGTGGCATAGCATGCATCACGCAAGGGGCCGTGCTGGTTTGTTTTTGGCCTCCTTATCCCATATTGCTACGCCCCAGGCAGCATATAGGAATGGGATTCAATTGAAGCAACTATTGTTGGCAAACGACCGAAAATTGTAATGTGAAATAATAAAAATTGGGCCTTCGAGCAGAACCTACTCGCAGGTGTCCAGCAGCCGCTTCTTGCTGACTCTCTTGTCTCCCGGCTTGATGGGCTCGACCTTCGCTACCTTTTCTTCCTTCTTTTCTTCTTTCTCTTCGTGGTGTGTCATTTCACAGCCCCTATTTTGCCAGGGCTCTGTTCTCTAATATACCTTCCGGTGAATTATAACATTCAAATATTATTTCATTTTAAATACCAGCCCGACGCCGGTCTCTCACCCCCATAGACGGGATGCCGCCTCCTCTGGCCCGCCACCCTTAGATGCGGTGCTGCCAGCCCCGTTTCCCCTTGACCTTGCCCATTTTGGCTTGGACCTTTGACCAAAGATCACCTTCTGCGGGGGATAAGCTGCTTTGAGAGAGATAAGGACCTCTTTCTCTCCCCAAATAATATTCCTAGCTCCTCTTCTCCTCGACTATGCAGGTGGTGTCCTCCCCCCGCAGGTCGCCTGTGTAAAATAAGGCCTTCTGCCGGCAGCCTCCGCACACCTCCAGATACTGGCAGTCACCGCAGGCCCCTTTGAGGCTGGACTTAATCTCCCTCAAGGCCCGCAGCTCTGCAGAAGGCTTGTCTATCCAGATCTCCCGGAAGGAGCTTTTCTGCAGGTTTCCGAGGAGTATGTGGGGCATGAAGTGGCAGGGGTGAACGTCTCCACGGTGGTTGATGTTGGCCACCTTCACCCCTGTGGAGCAGCCTCCGGCGTTCTTCATCAGCCGCCAGACCTGCTCTCTCCGCAAGTCGCCTTTCAAGATCTCCAGAAGGTAAGCCCCGTCCATGGGGGAGTCAGTGGTCAGGATCTCAAGATCCTTTTCCTGTAGCTCTAGGGCAGCCTCTGCCAGCAGGCGAATTACAGCTCGCCTCTCTTCAGGCGTTACATCTCGAGACGCTATGCCCGCTCCTCTGCCGGTGGGCACCAGGTGGTAGAGGCAGAACCTGGGGATCCCCTCCTCGATGGCCAGGTTCAAAAGGGCCGGTATCTCGTGCCAGTTGTCCCTGGTCAAGGTCACCCGCAGGCCGGTCTTGAGGCCAGCATCCCGGGCGTTCCGGAGGCCCTGCAGAGCCCTGCGGTGGGCTCCGGAGATGCCCCGGAAGCTATCGTGCCTCTCCGGCACAGCCGAATCCAGGCTCACCCCCACATACCCAATCCCGGCCTCGGCCAGGAGCCTGGCCACCTCCGGAGTTATGAGGGTGCCATTGGTGGAGATCACAGCTCGCAAATCCGCTTGCTGAGCGTGGAAGGCATAGGCATAGAAGTTCCTGCTCATCAAGGGCTCTCCGCCAGTGAAAATGAGCATGGGTATCCTGAGCTCGGCCAGCTCATCGATGATCCTTATGCCTTCTTCCAGGGACAGCTCGTCTCTGCCAACAGCATTAGCATCCATATAGCAATGAGCACAGGCCAGGTTGCACTGCTTGGTGAGGTTCCACATCACCACCGGCCTGTTCTGAGCAGAGAACCGAAGCATCTCTGGGGGCAAGTTCTCGCAGCCTTCTATAGCATGCAGCGTCTTCCAGACGGTGGCCTGGTCGGCCAGCGCTTTAGAGAATACTATCACGACGGCCTCCGCAGCGCCCGGAGGAGCGCGGGGAATGTGAACTCCGCCGGCATCACATCGACCTTTACCCCTATTCTGGCCAGCTCTTCAGCCGTGGGCTTGCCGATGGCAGCGACCGTAGCCTGATCCAGAGCCTGCTCGAGCCTTTCAGCCAATCCCAGCTCTATGGCTCGCTCCATCAAGAACCGGGCGGTGGAGGAGCTGGTAAAGGCAAAGATGTCCACTTGCCCTGGCTCCTTTAAGAGATCGTCAAGCCTGGGATCGCAGGAGGGCACCACCTGGTAGAGGGGAATGTCGCCCACCTCCAGGCCACTTTTCTCCAGCTCCCGGGAGAGATGCTTGCTCCCTTGAGCGCTCCTCAGGAACAGAACTCTCTGGCATCGCCCTTTAAGCATCTCCGCGAGGCCTGCTGAGCTGTACTCCCGGGGAACCTCGGAGCTGAAGCCGTGTTTCTGCAGGGCCAGCTTGGTCTTGGGACCAATCGAGATCAGTAGCTTTTCTCCCAGCCAGCTCCTGATATCTTCCCTCTCCATGGCCATCTCCACTCCGTTGGCGCTGGTGAAGACCAGGCAATCGCATCCTTCGATCCTTTGAGGGAGATCTGCAGGAATAGGCCTCTTTTGAAGAGCGATGGCAGGAGCGCAGATAGGCTGAAATCCGTAGTCTCTTGCCAGCCGCGCTGACTCCTCCATCTGGGCATCGGCCCTGAGGAGCGCAATCTTCCGCGAGGCCAGCTGGCCAGAGAGCTTCACCACCTCCCCCACCACCAGGATGGCCGGAGGCTCGATCCCCGCCCTCCTGGCCCGAGCTGCTATATCGCCCAGGGCTCCCGCCACCAGCCTCTGCTCCACCCAGCCGCCCTTCTCCACTATGGCCGCCGGGGTCAGGGGGGCCATCCCTCCCTCCAGCAGTGCAGAGACGTTCTTCTCCAGCCTGGAGATGCCCATCAGTATTACGAGAGTTCCCCCTACTTTAGCCAGGGCGCTCCAGTCCAGGGGACTGTCCTTGCCGGGCTCCTCGTGGCCGGTGACTATCGTCAAGGAGGAGGAGACTCCCCGGTGAGTAACGGGAATCCCCGCCAGCTCCGGGGCGGCGATGGCGGAGGTCACCCCAGGAACCACCTCCACGGGTATCCCGCGCTCCCTCAGGGCCAGAGCCTCCTCTCCCCCCCGGCCGAAAAGGTAAGGGTCGCCGCCCTTGAGCCTGACCACAGTCTTTCCCTCCTCCGCTTTCTCAATCAAGAGACGGTTTATCTCCTCCTGGGTCATCTTGTGGCTGCCTGCCGATTTGCCGACATCGATCAGCTCTCCTCGAGCGCCCTCCAGCATCTGGGGGGAGAGGAGACGGTCGAAGAGAACCACATCCGCAATAGAGATGAGCCTGCGGGCCTTCAAGGTCAAGAGCTCCGGATCCCCGGGGCCTGCACCCACCAGATAGACCTTACCTGCCAAAAGCCCTCACCGCCTCAGTTACCAGCTCTTTTCCTCCCATCTCCATGAGCCTTTCCCCCAGCTGCTCAGCTCTCTCTAAATAGCCCTCCTGAAGGGAGATTGTCTCCTCCAGACGCACAAACCTAACGCCATCCAGGGAGAGAACCTCGGCCACCACCTGTGCCTGCTGGCCTTGCACCAGGGCATGGACCGCCATGGGCACAACGCATCCTCCTCCAACAGTCTCCAGGATCCTGCGCTCTATCATGGTCTCCCTTCTGGTAGTCTCGTGGTCGAGGGGACGAGAGTATTCCTCCGCCCGGCTCCCCTTTCTGGCCACTACTGCTATAGTGCCCTGGTTGGCTGAAGGCACGAACCTTTCGGGATCCAGCTGGCGGTACGCCATCTTGTAGCCCATCCTCTCGAGGCCGGCCTCGGCCAGGACGATGGCATCGTAATCCCCCTGCTCGAGCTTGCGCAAGCGGGTCTGAAGGTTGCCGCGCAAGCTTTTGATCTCCAGATCCGGCCGGGCTCTCCTGAGCTGGGCGCAGCGACGCATGCTGGAGGTCCCAACTGCGGCTCCCTTCCCCAGATCCTCCAGGCTGCAGCCATCTCTGCTGGCCAGGATATCATAAGGCGAATCTCTCTTCAGAATAGCTGAGATTCCCAGCTCCATCGGCCTCTTGCTGGGCATGTCCTTCATGCTGTGAACTGCCAGGTCTATCTCTCCGCTGATCATGCGGTCGTCTATCTCTGCCACGAAGACTCCCCATCCGGAGATCATGTGCAAGGGCTTGTCCAGGAAAACGTCTCCGCTAGTCTTGATAATGCGCAGATCCGTCTCCACGCCCAGCTTCATCAGCCGTTCTGCGACCATCTCCGTCTGGCGCAGAGCCAGGGGACTGCCGCGGCTTCCCACGATCAGCCTCTCAGGTTTGACTTGAAGGCCTCCAGCGTAGCTTGAGTTGTCTCCTCGTCATGCGCTGCCGACATGAAATCGGTCTCATACTGGCTGGGGGTGAGGAATATGCCGGAGGAAAGCATCCTCTGGAAGAAGGCCAGATAGCCGGCCTTGTCGCACCTCAGCGCCTCAGCATAGCTGTGGGGCTCAGGGCCGAAGAAGACCTTGAACATGGAGGCTATCCCCACCACGCTATAGTCGAGTCTCAGGTCCTCTATCATCTCCCTGATGGCGCGGCGCATCTCCTCTCCCCGGAAGTTCAGCCTCTCCAGAAGGTTCTCCCTTTCCAGCACCTCCAAAGTCTTTAAGCCTGCGGCCAGGGGAACAGGGCTGCCGTTAAAGGTCCCGGCCTGGTAGATCCCGCCGCTGGGAGCCACCTGCTCCATCAGGTCCCGGCGGCCTCCAAATATGCCGATGGGGAATCCGCCCCCGATGATCTTGCCGAGCGTAGTCAGGTCCGGATTTATGCCGTAGTGCATCTGCGCCCCACCCAGGCTCAGCCGAAAGCCAGTGATGACCTCGTCGAAGATCAGGAGCACTTCGTGATCTTCCGTCAGAGTTCGCACTCCCTGAAGAAAGCCCTCCTCGGGCAGGACAGGGCCGATGTTCCCCAGAACGGGTTCGATGATCAGGCCTGCTATCTCTCCACGGAATCTCAGCAGCACATCCTCGAGCGCGGCCAGGTCGTTGAAAGGCACCTGCAAGGTGTTCCTGGCTGTATCCACCGGCACTCCTTTGGAGTCGGGAATGCCGAGCGTTGTGGCCCCTGAGCCGGCCTTCACCAAAACAGAGTCGTGAGCTCCGTGAAAGCCGCCCTCGACCTTGATTATCTTATCCTTCCCTGTCGCCCCTCTGGCCACCCTCAGCGCCGCTGCCGTGGCCTCGCTGCCAGTGCTCACGAAGCGCAGCATCTCCATGCTGGGATAGAGCCGGGAGATCTTTTCTGCCAGGACGACCTCCAGCTCAGTGGGCGTACCGTAGAGCCAGCCCCTATTTAGCTGATCTCTGACCGCCTGCTCCACTAGAGGATGGCGGTGGCCCAGGATCATGGGCCCGTAGGCCAGGCAGTAATCGATGAACCTGTTTCCATCGGCATCCCACAGGTAAGGGCCCTCGGCCCGAGATGTATAGAAGGGATAGGGAGATATGGCCCTCACCGGGCTGCTCACGCCCCCGGGCAGAAGCATCCTGGCCCGGTCGAAGAGCTTGAGAGAGGAATCAAATCGCATCGGAGCACCAACTAAGGTGCAGATTAATCAACTTTGCGATTCGTATCGCCTTCCTCCCGTTCCCCCTTCCGCCAGGCCGCCTCCACGACCAGTCTCATCACCTCCCTAAGGGGCAGGCCCGTCTCTGCAGCAATCCTGCGGCAGTCTTCATACTCCGGCTTGTAGCCCAGCACCTCATCGTTCAGCCGGCTAGCCTTGACTGCCGCCCGACGGATTCGGCCGCCGATGGCCACCTCTACCTCCAGCATCTCCCGCTCTGCTACATAGCGGTGCAGCAGGGGAAATACTCTCATCCCCAGTGAGCCCGTCTCCTTCATTATCAGCCGGGATATCCTCTCTTTGTCCTCCTGCCTGGCAATGGCCCGAATCGCGCTCCCGCTACGTCCCTTCTTCATGAGGACGGGTATCACTGAGACGTCCAGGGCACCAGATTCCATCAGGAGATCTATGAGGTTTCCCACTACCTCGCCGGTCACGTCGTCAACGTTGGTCTCCAGCTGCACCACCCGGTCAGCCCCGAGGTGCTCTCGCTTTATCTCCACAACCATCGCCCGCAGGGCATTAGGTTGGGGAAGATCTCTTTCTCCGGCCCCGTAACCTACCCGCTCCACTGCCAAAAGGGGAGGATGAGAGATGAACTCATCCACCAGAGATGCCAGCAGAGCCGCTCCTGTGGGCGTAAGCAGCTCAACTTCCGTCGGACCGCCCCTCCAGGGTATTCTAAAGGCGCGCAGGATCTCCATGGCAGCCGGCCCGGGCACAGGCAGAAGGCCGTGAGAGGCGGTGACAAAACCACCGCCCACAGATACGGGCAGAGAAAGAACTCTCTCCACCCCCAAGCTCTCTAGAGCTGCGCAGCTCCCGGCGATATCCGCAATGGCGTCCCTTGTTCCCACCTCGTGGAACCTTGCTTGGCAGTCAGATCTGTGCACCCTGCTCTCTGCCTCGGCCAGAACGTCCATAGACCGCAGCGCTTTCTCCAGAGCCTCTCCGCGGAGGCTTGATGCCTTGATGAGGGATACTGCCTCCTCAAAGCTCTCATAGCGCTCACTGGAGACGATCCTGGCACGCAAGGCCGAGATGTGAGATCGCTCTAATCGGAGTATCTCCAGCTGGCAGCCCACCGACTCTACGGCCTTCCTGGCTTCTTTTTCATCAGCGCCCAGGTCTAAGAGACTGCCCAGGATCATGTCTCCAGAGGCGCCGGAATAGGGGTCAAAGAGAAGGGCCTTCATAGCAGTAACACAACCCAACTTCGATGAATAAGAACCTGTCTTTGCCAAGGCCCTCCACAGGCCCGAGGCCTCCACGGGCAGAGATGGGCACATCCCGCGTCCCTCGATCTATCAACCGGTTTCCTCGCGGCCTCCGCAAGTGGTGTTCCCCGCGACCGCTTAGGGAAATCGCCCGCAGCCTTGTGCGGGATCTAAAGGCCCCGGAGCGATACATGAAGACGCATAATAGTAAGAGTCGTAGTAGACGCATCGAGGATAGCCTGACTCGGGAGAGGGGGCAAAAACAAACCAGTATGCTCCTCGTCATGCCATACCACCCTTTGAGACTGCCGAAAAGACGCTGGCCTCGGCCCGCAGGAGAGCCGTCTCGCAAACCTTGGGCAAAGCACAGGCCAGAACCTTGGTTCTTGAGACCAGAAAGGCTCGGGGATATCTCAAGGCCCCTTTTCCGGAAGCGCGACCAGCGGCATCCTCCGGCCGGCAGCCCTCCACGCTTTCACTTCTTCCAGAACTCCGGCATGAAAAGCACCAGCACGCTCACCACCTCCAGCCGGCCGATCCACATGCACAGGATGAGCACTAGCTTCCCCAGCGGATGGATATGGGCGAAGCTCATGGTGGGCCCCACCAGGCCGAAGCCAGGACCTACGTTCCCCAGAGTCGTTGCCACCGCTGAGGTGATGGTGGTAGTGTCCATGGCCGGATTGCCGTAGGAGATGACGGCCAGGAGCAGAGCGGCGGTGGCGAAGATGGTCATATACAGGGCCAGGAAGACGTTGCTGGGCCGCAGCACATCCTCTTTGACCGGGACGCCCCCCAGCTTTACAGTCAGAATGGCCTTGGGATGAAGGGCATGAAAAAGCTCTCGGTAGCCGCTCTTTAACACTAGCAAAATCCTCACCACCTTTATTGCGCCCCCCGTTGAGCCTGCGCAGCCGCCGATGAACATCAGCATGAGCAGAATTAGCTTCGCCGCTGCTGTCCAGCGATCGAAGTCTGCAGTTGCAAAGCCTGTAGTGGTCATTATGGAGACTACCTGAAAGCTGGCCAGCCGTACCTTATAGAGAAGATCACCTTCTAGCCCACCCCAGAAGACAATCGCTGCCGTCATAACCAGAACTATGAGAGCATAGAACTTGAACTCCGGATCCCGAAAGAGGCTGGTCCTGTCGAAGTAAAGCATGCGGTAGTGCAGAGCGAAGTTGGCGCCGGCAAGGAACATGAACAATATAATAAGGCCATCAATCAAGCCGCTCTGATAGGCGGCTATGCTGCCGGCCTGAGGAGATAGCCCTCCCGTGGCCATGGTGGCGAAGGTGTTGCAAAGCGAGTCGTAGAGGGGCATGCCAGCCAGCTTCAGCAGGACGACCTCAAAGAAAGAGATCAGCACATATATCCACCATAGCATCCTGGCGGTCTGCTTTATCCTGGGAGTCAAAGCATCCTTTTCCGGGCCCGGCACCTCCGCTCTGTAGAGAGAGCGGCCAGCCACCCCCAAACGGGGCAGGATGGCAATGAAAAGCAGTATGATGCCCATCCCCCCCAGCCACTGGGAGAAGGAGCGCCAGAAGAGCAGGCCAAAGTAGCTCTCCTTCCGAGAGGGGATCTCTAGGATGCTGGAGTTAACGGCTAATTGCCGCAGCCCTGCCTCCAGCGTCGATGCCAGGCTCTGGTTGGCCAAGGTCTGGTTCAAGATCCAGTATCCTTGGGCGTCGAATTCCGTAAGGATCGAGGATCCTGTGGTGGTAAAGCCGGACATGGACTCAAATAGGCCGTCCACGACGCTTGTCCCCAGAAGGACGTACGGCAGAGCGCCGAAGATGGCCGCCCCCAGCCAGCCCAGGGCCACCAGAGCCAATCCCTCCTTGATTCCCATCTCCTCCTCTGTCCCCAGGTGCGACATAACTATGCCCGCTGCCAAGGTGAAGAGGGAGGTCAGGGCAAAGGCGATAACCCCCCTGGGCTCTCCGTAGTAAGCCGCCACCGCCCCGGGAATCAAGAGCAACACAGCTAAGAGCTTGGCGAGGGAGCCGAACAGATGTAAAAAGACCCTTATCTTCATGGTGAGCTGCGCCGAGAGATCTGCAGGCGACCTTCTTTAGGGCAAATCTCCCTGTCTTCAAGGTATAAAAATCATCTGCTCCGCTATCGATCGCGCAGAATATTCTTGGATGTACTTGGCATAGAAGGTCAAGCTGAAAAGAGCTTCTTGACCTTGGAGATGACTTCAGGCATGGCCATTATGAAAATGCGGTCTCCCTCCAGGACCTTAAAGTCACTTTCAGGCACAACTGCCTTGCTGCTTCTCACCACCATTCCCGCAACCGCCCCCCTGGGCAGCTCTTTACCGAGGTTCTTGCCAATTATCTTGGCCCCGGGCTTGGCCAAAAAGTCCACCAGCTCTATCCTCTCGTCGCTCAGGGTGATCACCTCTTCGCCGCCGATCACCCTCTGCAGAACAGCATCCGCAGTCACCTGCCCGGGGCTGAGCGCCCTGTCAACGCCCACCATCTCGAAGAGCTTGATGTAATAGGATCTATTGACCCTTGAGAAGATCTTCTTTGCTCCCAGCTGCTTGACGAGCAAGGAACAGAGAAGGTTCTTCTCATCCAGCCCAGTTACAGCGAAGACCACGTCCATCTCCCCTGCGCCCTCTTCCTTGAGAAGAGAGATATCAGTTCCATCGCCGTTCAGAATCATTGTGCTCTTGAGCTGATCTGCTATCTCTCGGCAGCGTTCCTGGCTCGACTCTATCAGCTTGATGTCGAAGCCCATCTTCTCCAGCCTGCCGGCCAGATAGAAGCCGACCATTCCCCCACCGACGATCATGGCTTTGTGGGAGGATTCCTCCGGCTCGGCCAGGACCTGCCTGAGGCTGGGCAGGACCTTGGGGTCGCACAGCAGGATTATGTGATCGTTGGATACGATGGCGTCCTGCCCTCCCAAGATGGCAATGTCCCCCGCGCGGTTTATGGCCATGATCTTGCAGCTCTCGGGGAGAGGGATATCCTCCAGCTTGCCCCGCAGCGGCATATTCTCGCCGACCTTGAACTCTATCAACTCCACCTTTCCCTCCGCCAGCTCTCGATTCATGAGCATGGAAGGGAAGTACAGGGCTCTCGCCAGCTCCTCGGCCATCACCAGCTCCGGGCAGATCATATGGCTTATGCCCACCTCTTTTCTGTCCTGAACAGGCCGGTCTATGTACTCAGGATTGCTGACTCTGGCTATGGTCTGTCTCACACCCACGTGGCTGGCTATGATGCAGGTGATTATGTTCACCTCGTCGTTTCCAGTGACAGCCAAAACGATATCAGCCTTCCTTACTCCAGCCTCGACCAAAAAGCGGGCGTTGGCGGCATTGCCCTGCATGACCTTGACATCTATATCCTTCATCCTGCCGCAAGCTGCAGGATCCTTGTCGATGACGGTCACATCGTGCTCCTCGTAGAGCTCGCTGGCCACGAGGAAGCCCACCTCTCCTGCCCCGCAGATCATTATACGCATCTACAATTCCTCCCCTATTTCGGGATAAATAATAAGAATATCGGCATAGGCTCCAGCCAGGCTTTGTACAACGGCTAAGGATCCCATGAGCTTTCCCGGATTGAATCCCCCTCTACCCCTGATGCAAAGATGCCGAAATCGAATCTCGTGCCGCCCATGGCAGTGGGGAATGGCCGAAGTTGGCAGCAAGTCTTCGTTTCTCTTCATAGCTCTGGAGATTCCTTTCTCTCGAGACTTGCCGCAGTGAAGGCCAGGGGAAGAAGCTCAGAGATAGAGGCCACCACCGCCTTCCCATGCAGGTTGGCCATGATGACATCGATCTCCCCTCCAAACTCTATTAGGGTTTGCCGGCAAATTCCGCATGGAGCAATGGGCTCGTCGCAGTCACCTACCACGGCCATGGCCTGAAATTCGCGCTCTCCAGAGGCCAGCGCTCTGGCAATCGCCGCCCTCTCGGCACATATGTCTGCTCCCGAGGAGGCATTTTCCACGTTGCACGCGGAATAGATAGCACCACTCTTGCAGAGCATTGCCGCCCCCACCTTAAAGCCGGAGTAAGGGGCATAAGCTTTCTGCAGGGCCTGTCTGGCTTTTTCCAGGAGATGGTCGTATCCGCCGATATAAGGACGCGGCGCGGTCTGCAGGGCGCCGATGTACATGCACTCTTTGGGAGGTATCTTTGGAATTTCACCGCCCACCTCCTTTATCTCCGCGGGAGCTCCGCGTATTATGGCCGCTGGTATGCCCTCGCCCCCCTCGCCCATGACCACCTGTGCTGCGGAGACCAGATTATCAGCGACTGCTTTGCGGGTGATCCTCAGCTCCCTCCCGTACAGATCTCTCTCTCCTCGCGCATCCTCCACCGGCTCCAGACCCTCGCAGGCCAAGGCCACACCCACACACCCCAGCCTCAGAGGATGGGTCCTGCTGTCGCCGATGATGACCCCGATTCTCTTGCCCCGGCCAAGACGCCTCCTGATCTCGGCCGCAGACCTCTGAGGGTCTTTTGGGAAGAGCACCACATGCCCAGGAGGCGCATTTGAATGGTCTATGCCCGCATTTGGGTAGAGGAACCCCTTCTTCATGGTGAGCACCACTCCCGGTATCCCGCCCACTATTTGGTCCGACTCCTGCAAGATGAGCTCCATCTCCCGCGGATCCTTGTTGTATCTAGGGGCAAGAGTTCTGGCCATCTCTCCGGGCACTATCTCCTCGAGGTTCGCCACCCGCCCCTCCGAGGTGGCCACAGCGCTCTCTGAGACCACCACAACATCCCCGTCCTCGAGGGCCAGGCCAGCTTTCTCCATCCCTCGACAAAGAGCCTGCACGAGGTCTTGGCCCACCTTTACGAGCTCTGTCTTTATGCCCAGCACTTCCAAGAGGCTCACCTGTAACGTGATGAATCGTCGATCTGCTGTAGCGCCATATCTATAGCTGTCCCTATAACTGAAAGCCGGAAGAACGGCTGGCTTTTCAGGCTGCGTACGAGCCCGCGGATCTGAACGGCGGTTCCCAATATCATGATCTCCTCTGGCTGCGGATCGCAGCGCAGAGCCAGCTTAGGGATGGCAGCATCCCCACCCCGAGCCAGCATCTCCTGCTTTATGGTAATGGCCTCCATGGAGGAGAGCCCCCTCACCGATAGAATCCTGAAGGAGCCCTTTTTGGAGAGTATCTTGGCCCCCAGCTCTTCTACCTGGATTCTTCTGAGGGCCTCGCAGAGGTCCTCCTCCTGGTATAGCCAGCTTTGCAGCTCCACCTCGATGCCTTCATGAGCGATGCCAATCGTCCGGCCTCTTACGGCCTGGGCCATCCTGATGGCTTCGAAGCTGGCCGATACATCGTGAGTCCTGACAATATGGGCGCCGTTGTAGACCGCTATGGCCGTTGCTGCCAGCGATCCACTCAGCCTCTCTGTCGGATCGGGCTGGCTCAACCGGGCTCCGATAAAGGATTTCCGGGAGAGAGCGGCCACCACAGGGCGCCCGAGGACTCTTAGACGACGAAAGCCGTCAAGGATAGACAGATCGTGCTCTGGCAGCTTCTCAGGTATCCATCTACCTACCCCCGGATCTACCATCAGCTTTTCTAGCGATATCCCGGCCGTCTGGGCAACGTGGAGGCGTTCTCCCAGGATACGAAGGATCTCATCCATCCCCAGAAGGTCGCCGGGTCGGCTTCGCGAAGCCATGACTATCGCCGAGGAATCGTATTCCGCGATGACCTGGCACATCTGGGGAGCGGAGAGGCCGGAGACGTCGTTTATGCAGGCAGCTCCCATCGTGAGGGCTTTCTCTGCTATTTTGGCCCTCTGGGTGTCTACAGAGACCTCTATCTCCAGGTTCTGCAGGATCTCTTTGAGCACAGGAAAGAGCCGCTCCCGCTCTTGTTGCTCATCGATGTATGGAGAGTTCGGGGCGGTGGAGACGGCTCCGATGTCCAAAAGATCAGCCCCCTCTTTCTGCATGGCCATGGCCATACCTAAAGCTTCCTCTGGTCTGGCCACCGATCCCTCGTAAAAGGACTCCTGGCTGAGGTTGATAACAGCCATTATCCTGACCGGGTGCCGATCACCTGCCACAACTTTGCCCAGTTTGCCTTCAATCAAGCCCAACGCCTCTTTCGAAGAATTCCTGGCCTGCTCCTCTCACCCCCTCACTCCGAGAGGCGTAGCAGGATGCCGGTCTTTCGCGCTCTCTCAATCGATCCATCCAGCAGGATCAAGCCCAGGGCCAGGTAGAGCAAGGCCAGGCCCGCGCCCATCATTACGTTGTGCGATCCGGGAATAAATATTGACCTATAGTACTCCAGGAAGTAGGTCAAAGGCACGACCCTGGCCACTGCCTGCATGGGCTCGGGCAGGATCTCCACCGGATAGTATATCCCGCATACCAGCAGGATCAGGCCGCTAAGGCTCCAGGCTGCCACATCCGCCTTCTGACCGAAGGTGAGGATGGAGATGCAGACCGTCATGCCGATGAAGGCTGCGGTAGCGAAGACGCCTGCTAAGAATATCAGGACGGGCATGGCCCCTCCCGCCAGGAAATTGAAGCCGAAGAGGTAGCGGCTCACCACCACCAGGATGGCGAATACTATTGCGCCACGGACTATGCCGAAGATCAAAGCGCCGAAGACCAGGTGGTAGCTCTGCACTGGGGCGATGAAGGTGTTCTTTATGCTCTTGGACCACATGTCGAAGAGCAGAACGTATGCCACATCGATCTGAGCTACCTGCAGCAGGGTGAGGGATATAGCCCCGATTATGAGATATGAGGACATCTCCTGGCTAACCTGCAAAAATTTAGTCAACAGACCGATAGAGAAGAGGCTTATCATGGGCCAGAAGAAGAGCTCAAAGAGGGTAAACGCATTGCGTTTGGATATGATCCAGTTCTTGTAGGCTGAAGCCAGATACTTGTTGAGCTCACCTCGCCAGCTCAAGAAAGACATCCTCCAGGTCAGGCTCGCTTATCCGTATGTCCTGTATCTTAGTCTCCGCAAAGAGCTTCAGTATCATATCCAGGTTATCAGAGGTTCTGTCCAGCACTATTTCCGCCCTTCCCGGGAGGTCTCTCTGGGCCAGCACTCCCGGAACCTGCTCTACAGCTTTCAGGTCCACCCGGCCTTGATAGAAGATGACCAGCCTCTCCCCCAGGCGGAGCTGGTTCTTCAGGTTCTGGGGCGTATCCAGGGCAACTACCTCCCCGCGACGCAAGAAGGCTACTTTGCTGCAGAGGAGCTCTGCCTCCGCCATATCATGGGTGCAGAGGACGATAGAGATATCCTGCTCCTGGTGGACTCTGCGAATCAGCTTCCTGGTCTTGATGGCCATCTCCGGATCAAGGCCTGCTGTAGGCTCATCCAGAAAGAGCAGCCTGGGCCGGTTCAGCATGGCCTTGGCGAGAGATAGCCTCTGCTTCATGCCTGTTGATAGATCCTCGAACTTCATATTCTTCTGCTCCTCCAGCTCAAACGCCGCTATGTTCTCCTCTATAGCGCTGGAGAGCTGGGAGCCGTGCATGCCGTAAAGCATGCCATAGTGCTTGAGGCTCTCCGAAACAGTGAGGCTCCAGGGGAAGTTGGGCTTGGCAGTGCTGAAATTTATCTGGCTTCTTATCTTGGATCTATTCCTCTTCGCCTCCAGCCCGAGAATTCTCATGCTGCCCCGATCGGGGAATATAAGGGTGGAGAAGATGGAGATTAGGGTGGTCTTTCCGGAGCCGTTAGGGCCCAGCAGGCCGAAGATCTCCCCTGAACCCACCTCCAGGGAGATGTCCTTGAGAACCTGAGAGCCTCTGCCCAAAAAAGACTTATAGCTCTTGCATATTCCTTGCGCCTCCACTGAATTTTCAGACATGTCTACCTCAGCCGTCGGCGCCTGCGCGCGCCCCGGCGCCACCACAGCATTAGGGCGGAAGCCGCCAGGGCGACAGCCATTGCTGCAACGATATAGCTCCTCCAGCCCTGGGGTTTTAGCGTCAGAGGAACCATCAGCAATGCTGTGCCGTTCTCGTCAATGATCTCACAGGCCAGCTGGTATCTGTCTAGGCTCGCGTTTCCCGCCGCGCTCAAGGCAAAGCTGGCCACTGCCAGCCCGCCGGGGGGCAGATCCCCCAGGGCTACGGCAGTCCCCTCGCAGAAGATAGGAGGCGCAGCTTTGAGCCTGGCGGTGCAGTTCTTCAGGGCATATTTCCCGGGATTCTTGATCGCCACTGAGAGCTGACCCCTCCCCCCTGAAGCCAGGTCAGAGATTGCGCCCAGAACTTCAGGTCCTGCTGCACCCTGCACAAGCACCCTGATCTTCTGCTGGCTGCTCTCGGGCAGGTAGAGGGGAGAGACCGTCCCATTGGCCACACTAACGTCCATCTGGTGCTCATAGTCCAGGTTCAGCCACAGGTCCTGCCAGCCCTCCCCCCGAGCGACAGAGAGGTTGAAGGCCAGCTCTGCCAGGGAGCCTGAGGGAAGGGAGGGGATATGTTGAGCCGCGCCAGTCACCGCTACAGGGCCGCCGTCCTCCAGCCGGGCGATGATATTCAGCGCGTCCACCGAATGCATCTCCTCCTGCATCTCCAGGGAGACATCCTCCGGGGATCCGCTCGTTGCCATGGGAATCAGCTCCTCCACACGACCATTATTGGCCAGGGCGATCTCCAGAACGCAATCCCCGCGGGTCAAGACGGGATTCTTGACAGAGGCATTGAGCCGTGGTATCCCCAGGGCCTTGTAGTGGTCGTCGGCAAAGAAGATGAACTCCTCCCCTAAGCAGGACGAGAAGAGCATGAGAATACAGAGGATCTTCCAAGGACTCATCTATATTCTATAATGGAGGCTAACATTTAAAAACTGTGTTTAGCTCCACGAGAAACTCTCTTATTGAGAATTCTGCCCCCCCCCTTCGTACCCAGTCTTAGCAACAAAGGTGAAGAGCAAATCAATCTATCAACCGCTTTCGGTGCGCTCCTGCGAATAGTGTCCCCCGCGGACGCCCGGGGAAACCGCCCGCGGCCTCGAGCGGGAGCTAAAATGCCCCGGAGCGACACAAGGGGAAACGTCATCGTAATAATCGTAGCTTGAGATCCCGATGACAGCCAGACTTGGAGAGGATGTCGTCATAAATTAGAGGTTCACGACCAATGCGCAAAAAAAAACATAAAAAACTCTATCTGCGCAAGGCGGTGCTGATGAAGAAAGCCGCCGCGGCCAACAGAATTATGGTGGCCCCGGAAGGCACATCCAATAGGTAGGAGATCACCAGGCCTGCGCTCACAAAAATAGCCCCCAGAGCTACAGAGCCGGCCATGATCCACGGCAGGCTTTTCAAGTGCTGTCTACCTATAGCCCCCGGAATGGTTAGCAGAGCTATCACCATTATTATTCCCACTATCTTTATCATGACCACCACGCTGAAGGCCACCATTACCAGCAAGAGGAGCCGCAGGTTCTGCACGGGCAGCCCGACGGCCTCGCCGTATAGGGGGTCAAAGGAGAGGATGAGGAGCTCTTTGTAGAGCAGGACCACCAGAACCAGTATCAGAAGGGTAAGCAGAAGTATGATCTGCACGTCCCTCCAGCTTACGGCCAGTATGTTGCCGAAGAGGTAGCCGAAGATGTCCCTGGCATAGCCCGGGCCGAGGCTCATAAACAGGATTCCCAGAGCCATCCCCGTGGCCATGAAGACCCCGATGGCTGTGTCTTCTGAGACCTTGGAGCGAGAGCTGACCAGGCCTATGCCGAGCGCAGTTAGAAGGGCCGAAGCTATGCCCAGGCCTAGGGGATCGAAGCCCAGGAAGTAACCAAGGCCGATTCCGCCGAAAGCAGCATGGGCAATGCCGTCGCTGATGAAGACTATGCGGTTGAGAATGACGTATATCCCTATGATACCGCACAGCACCGATG
>Ga0315289_10003339_pt1 | contig 24367 bp, 18 predicted proteins | sample YL17G11_40_MG_FD_203452 | JGI IMG/M metagenome (GOLD analysis project Ga0315289, IMG submission 203452) | Sediment microbial communities from Yellowstone Lake, YNP, Wyoming, USA - YL17G11_40 | ecosystem: Environmental > Aquatic > Freshwater > Lake > Sediment | place: USA: Wyoming | collected...
TACATGTACTGATGGATTGAGCCCCAGGCTGTGCCTCCATCTCCGATATAGTGTTTGGGGGTCGCCAAGGCATAAAGGGTTTGACCGTCACTGGAGCCGTATCCTTTGGGGACGGTTTGAAAACCCTGGATATAAGCCGAAGAGAGTTCGGTCACCAGGGCAGTATCCTCGCTGAAGCCTTCATACGTGCGGCCCCAGCGGATGTCCTGTGGAACGGCCACGCATGGCGCAAAGTTCCAGGGGATACCCGCGGCGCGCATCTCCTCGGCAGTCACCTGCCCGATCTGGCGCACCAGCTCCGGGTCACGCGTGGCTCCCAGACCGATGTTCTGGGGAAAAATCGTAGCGCCATTGACGTGCCCAAAACCATGCACCGAGTCCACCCCGAAGATCAGGGGGATGCCCAGGCGCGTCTTAACCGTTTCAACCTCATAACTCTTCGCCAATCCGGCCCAATCTGCAAGCGAGTAAAAGCCCGAACTGTTCCCACCGCTCAGAACGGAGCCGATGAAATATTTAGCAACTTCAGAAGGGGGAAATAAATAATAAGGGGAAATGCTATTATTTTCCACCTGGGTCATCTGACCAATCTTCTCTTCCAGGGTCATGCGGGAAAGCAAATCTTCGACGCGCACATCCACTGGCTGGCTTGGATCCTTATACGGCTCCGATCTCGATTTCGGGGCGCACGAGACTAATAGAACGACAAGTAGCAGAAGATAGGTTGTACGTTTCATAACTCATCTTACCCGTTTAAAGAGGTTTTTCCTTACGACATAATGACTTCGACTTGCACATCGCCAGCCGCCGCGGAGACGACCGTCCCGGCGATACCTGCGGACACTAGGATGGCAGCGGCGTAGAAAAGGAACAGCAGCATCCAGCCGGTTTCCATGATCATGTTAAACAGCACGTAAAAGCCAATCGTGATGCCGATTAGGCTGCCCCAGGTGGAGGACTGGTTGATGTTGCCGAAAGCCTTGCCGCGGTCTTCCGCACCGGCCAGGTCGGAAACGATGGCATTCACAGCTCCCCCAAGAATTGCAATAGCAATCGCATCCGGGACGCGGGTGATGACCAGGCCGATCACTTTTGAGGAGAAAGCATACCCGATCATTGCCAGGCTGTAGGTGATCAGCCCGCCGATCAAGAACCAGCGCCGCCCGTAACGGTCCAAGCTGTCCCTGACCAGGGGGCGCGCCAGTAAGGATGTCAACGAGTAGACGAATAAAAGCAGGCCAATCTCTACCGCGCTGGCGCCAAGCTGTTTCCCAAAAACGGTTAGAACTAAGCCGAGGATGCCAGCAGGCAGATTTAGCAATAGAAGGATCTGGTTGAGGGTGGCGAGATGTTTTTCAGATGGGGACTGTGTTTCCGTTGTGGCTGACATAACCGGCCCAGTGAACAGGAAAAATTACTGAAAGTCAGAGTAAATTATCACGCAATGAGTAGATTGAAAAGTATTTAGGGATAAGCTGTATCTTCCCCATTTCCCGTTCTTTCGCTTTGTGTGACATTTTCAAACTACTCCCGGAATTTTGCTGGAATTAAAAAATATCCTCTCGCGAGATTCATAGTGGGCCCGGCTGGATTCGAACCAGCGACCAAGCGATTATGAGTCGCCTGCTCTAACCGCTGAGCTACGGGCCCTTCAGTGTCAGGTGCTTCAGTGTCATGTGCCATGTCTCCTGAGACGAACACTTGACACGGGAGCACTCACGATAGAGCGGGCGACGGGATTCGAACCCGCGGATATCAGCTTGGAAGGCTGATGCCTTACCACTTGGCGACGCCCGCACATCCCCTGCTCCCCAGTTGATCGAGATGTTGCATAGATTTTACCGTGAGGGAGGCGAGTGGTCAAGCGGCTATGGTATATGGTAGCCCTTAGGCTACCATAAAGGTTATAATACCTGTTATGAAATCTGTTCGCTTTCTCCTGGCTTTCGTTGGCCTTTGCCTTCTCGCCATCCAGCCAGTTCACGCCCTGCCTGCACCTGTGGCGCCCTGGCCTGGCCGCCAGGACAGGCGGGCACAGGTGACGGGTGTAAGTGCAGGGAATGAGGCCCGCCTGGCTATCGTCTTAACGATTGACGGGGCGATCACGCCGGCCACGCAGGAATACCTTTCGCGTGGCATCAAAGTTGCCGAACAGCGCGCAGCCGAGGTAATTATCCTGCAACTGAATACACCCGGTGGCGGATTAGACCCCATGAAGACAATGGCGCAGGATATCCGCGCCAGCAGCGTGCCGGTGGTAGTTTACGTCAGCCCGCGCGGCGCCTGGGCCGCCTCCGCCGGGACGGTCATCACGCTGGCGGGTCACGCGGCGGCCATGGCACCCGAAACGGCCATCGGCGCAGCCAGCCCGGTCGGCAGCCAGGGTGAAAACCTGGCATCCACCGAAGAGACCAAGGCCAAAGAGGCGATGAAGGCGCTGGTCCGTTCGTACACCGAACTACGCCGTCCAGCAGAGGCGGTGGCATTGGCCGAAGAGATGATCGAATCGGCCAAGGCCGCCTCGGCTACAGAAGCCCTCCAGGTTGGCCTGGTGGACTTTATTGCGAATGATCTCGAAGACCTGTTAAATCAACTGGACGGCTACACCGTCCAGATGCCCTCCGGCCCGCGCACACTGCACACCGCGGGCGCAATTACCGAAGAAGTCCCCATGTCGCTCATCGAGCAACTGCTGGAGATACTGACCAATCCCAACATTGTCTTCCTGCTCCTGAGCATTGGTGTGCAGGCTATTTTTATCGAACTTTCCAGCCCGGGTGGATGGGTGTCCGGCTTCATCGGCGTGGTTTGCCTGGCGTTCGCAGCCTATGGCATGGGCGTCCTCTCCGTCAATTGGTTTGGCCTGGTTTTTCTTGTCATTGCCTTCGTGCTCTTCATAGTGGACATCAAAGCCCCCACACACGGCGGCCTGACCGCAGCCGGTATCGGCTCGTTCATCGTCGGCGCGCTGGTGCTGTTCAACTCGCCCGGCACGCCGCAGTTTCAGCGCGTTTCGCTGCCGCTGGTCATCCTGGTCGGCATCCTCACCGGCATCCTGTTCGCTGTAATCATCGGATTCGCCCTGCGGGCGCAGAAGAGACCCATCATCACCGGGCAGGAGGGCTTGCGCGGTCAGACCGGCATCGCCCGCACCGCCATTGACCCAACCGGCCAGGTTCAGGCTGGTTCCGAGCTGTGGACGGCGGAGCTGGCTGAGGGTGAAAGCAGGATACGGAAGGGCGAAAGGGTGGAAATTGTGAAAGTTGAAGGTCTCAGGGTGAGGGTCAGGAAATTGATTTGATGTGTCGTTGCGAGCCGCGTTCTTCGCGGTGAAGTAATCCCTCGCCAGTTTGGAGATTGCTTCGGGCTGGTCTGGAAAACCCTTCGCCTTGCTCAGGGTACTCAACCAACAGCCCTCGCAATGACACGAATCCGAGAGGACCTCATGCCTGCTACCCCCACGAGAGACCGGGGCAACCCCGGAACCGTCAGCACTACCCCTTTGCGCCGCCCGGAGTGGATCAAAGTCCGCGCCCCGGCCGGTGAGACCTACCAGCAATTACAGAGGCTGATGCGCGCCAAGTCGCTGCACACCGTGTGCGAGGAGGCCATGTGCCCCAATCTGGGCGAATGCTGGGGCGCGGGAACGGCCACCTTCCTGATGCTGGGCGACGTGTGCACGCGTTCATGCGTCTTCTGCGACATCAAGCACGGCAAGCCCAGCCTGCTGGACTGGGACGAGGCTGAGCGCGTGGCGCAGGCGGTCAAGGCGATGAACCTGAAGCACGCGGTCATCACCTCGGTCAACCGCGATGACCGGCGGGACGGCGGCGCGCCGGTCTTTGCGATGGTCATCCGGCGCATCCGCCAACTGCTGCCGGGCTGCTCGGTGGAGGTGCTCATCCCGGATTTCAAAGGCTCGCTTGAAGCGCTGAAGATCGTGATGGAAGCCCGCCCGGAAATCCTGAACCACAACGTCGAGACGGTGCCGCGGCTGTTCAAGCAGATCCAGCCGCAGGATAATTATGCGTGGGCTGCGGCAACCCTGAGCACCGCTAAAAAGCTCGATCCCGAAGTGCTGACCAAATCCGGCATCATGGTCGGGCTGGGCGAGGGGATAGAGGAAGTCAAGGCGGTGATGCGCGACCAGCGCGCCTGGGGCGTGGACATCCTGACGGTCGGCCAGTACTTACAGCCAAGCAAGAAGCACCTGCCGATAGCGCGCTACTACACGCTGGAAGACTTTGCCGAACTCAAAGGATATGGGCTGGAAATTGGTTTCAAATGGGTCGAATCCGCGCCGCTGGTGAGGTCATCCTATCACGCCGCGGAGCAGGTGAGGGCATTGTCCATTGTGCATAGGAAGTTGTATGGGGAGAGCAGCGGTTAGCTGTTGGCGATTGGCTGTTGGCAATTTCTCCCCCGGCGGGCAATTAGTGGGAGAGACTCTGCAAAGTAATATTCTTCCCGAACTCGTGCTATACTGATATTAATCTTTGGCAGCCCATAGTCCGCTATCCCGCCAATGGTAGCCTGAGATCGGGCTACCACATACGGCGGGTGAACACATAGTTGGGCAGCTTTGTTCACCTAGATACCTATAATTTCAGTTAAAATATCTCAAATAAAAATGATTGCCACAAGAAGCAAGAAAGTAACAAGAATTAAAGATGGGAACGCGGTCTTTCGTTATTCATAATTCATATCCAGTAATTATCTATATAGAGGTTGACGATTATCAATGCAGTAAGCTCAGGAGGTTTGTGCCATGAAAATTTCGCTTTCCAGACGAGATTTCTTAAAAATATCTTATATATCATTTCTTGCTGGTCTGACTGCCTGCAGGAATCTGACAATAACAGAAGAAGTTCCCGTAACTACAGCAACCCCAAAACCAACAGTCACTCCTTCTCCAACAGTCACTCCTTCTCCAACCGCCACAGCATTTCAGTGTTCACCAAATGACGAATTCTATAATCGCCTTTTGACATTGAACGGTGAGCGGTATGTCACTCAGGTTCCAGATACATTAGACTTCCAAAAACATGCGGAACTATCACTCAATGCCCTGACTCGTTGTACCAACCCGGACGCTGATTACTCTGTTTATTTCTACGGAAAGGTGAATCGCAATCCACCCATATTGACAGATGCGGATGTCGTACCCAATCCCACCTCTTTCAATGGCAAATTCTCCGAAGCAGCGTTGATGATGCGGCAGATTTCAGGGTCGGATTTCAACCAGCAGGTCGACCAGACCTGGCGTGTCAAGTTTTTACGATGGCTCGTCCAAGCAAATCCCAGTCTTACCGGACCAGACCTGGGTAGGTTGTTTGCGTGGATGGCGTTGCTTTATAAAATCGAGGGAGATGAATGTTACCGGCAATTGGGTGAGAAAGTGATTGGACAGATACTCCTTCAAAGCAGGTTACAGGATGACTACCGCTACTTTCCAACCGAGAATGGAGCTGAACCGACAGATTGGGAGATGGTAAGCCACGGTTGGACCCTTCAGGGTATCGCCCACTTTTACGAGGTGACTGGTTTTTCGCCAGCAGAGAGCCTTGGAAAGGAATTTGCCCGCTACCTGAAAGATCATTCCGGAATGTTCGATGCCAATGGCCGATTCCTCTACCGCCATCAACGCGAGTTTGGCGAGGTGCTCCATTTCCACCACAATGGTAACACTTTATTGTCCATAGCCGAACTGGCTGCCATAACAGGCGACCAGGAACTGGCAGGGTTCGCCCGCCAGGGTTATGAATATGCGCGCAGCGTCGGCTCACCACTGGTAGGATTCTTCCCGGAATATGTCCCTGATTACCCAGGACAATTACCTTATGCCGATTGTGAAACCTGCTGCGTGGCCGATATGGTTCTGCTGGCTTTGTACCTTACAAAAGCCGGCCAGTCTGATTATTGGGATGATGTTGACCGTTATGTTCGTAACCAGCTTGTCGAAAATCAGATGGCGCACGGCACCTGGATAGACGAGTATCTTGCCAATTTACCTGTTTCACCTGTCCCGGAAGGAGCCACGGGCGATAAAGTACCCGAAAGGGTAATTGGAAGCTTCAGCGGTTGGGCATCAGCCAATGAATACTTGATCGATATGAACCAACCGCTTGTTTCAGCCTGTTGTACCGGGAATGGAAGCCGTGCTCTCTATTACGTCTGGCAGAACATGCTCAACCTCGATCAGGGGCGCTTGACCGTCAATCTTTTGTTCAATCGCGCCTCCCGCTGGGCAGATGTCAATAGCTTTATCCCATATGAGGGCAGGGTGGATGTTCACCTGAAGACGGAATGCGAGTTGGAGATTCGCCTCCCGGAGTGGGGAGCTCCCGAAGAAGCAAGCGGTGTGGTCAATAACACACCCGTTGAGCTTTCTTATTCAGGTCGATATGCCCGCTTTGGTCGCCTGCAGCGTGGGGATATAGCCACACTCACCTTTCCAATCATCGAACGGACAGTAGATACGCAAATCGGAGATCGTTCCTATAGGCTGGTAATCAAAGGTAATGATGTAGTAGATATTCGACCGGCAGGAATTTGGTGTCCATATTACCAACGTTCGCATTACCGCCAACCCATCGCCCCTCTCATTGAACTTCAGCGCTATGTAGGTTAATAAAATCGAGTTATCTAAGCAATTCGTCTTAGCAATGTCTTAAATCACTTTGGGTGCAGACCAACCCAAATTGTAGCTGGCCGGGGCTGCACCCTGTAGGTAAGCGGCGTGATTTACTCCCTCTGGTTATGAGCAAAGCTGTGTCAGGGTCAACAACGCCCCGGCAGCTAAACAAACCGTTGAGTCAAGAGACCGTCACTTTCGGTCTCTTTTCTATTTGGACCGTCTCCGGGTGGGAGCGAGAGGGCGCCCTGGCAGGAGGCGGGCTTCTACTCGTTCATATGGGCGCAGCCAGCCGCTGCGCCGTCCGCGCCGATGATGGATCCGATGGCGATGACCTTGGTCGGGGTACGCCTTCAGTTCAGTCGCCTTGAGCAAGGTAGTAGGTCTCCATCTTGGGAGCCTGCGATCATTGCGTCCTGGGTGCCTCCGATTCTAATGATGCTCGTGCTTTTCCGCCTCTTCCGCCTCCGCCTTGGTCTTGTGGACGGTGCCATCCGGATGATTCGGGGGCGAATAAACGGTATACAACTTCAATTGCCCCTTTTTTGAGATATTGATCACATTATGGAAAGTACCCGCCGGCACCACCACTGCGTCGCTGCTACGGGCGATGTGTTCCTCCGAACCATTGAATATAAATTTCGCTTCGCCTTCCTCGATGCGGAAGAACTGGTCAACGGCCTGATGTACCTCGTTGCCAATTTCTTCACCCTGTTGAAGGCACATCACGACAAGTTGAGCGTATTTGCCGGTGAACAACACCTTGCGAAAATAGGTGTTATTCAGGGTCAAATCTTCGATATTTCCAACGAAACCGGTCATGGATTTACCTCCTTGGTTAGTCAGTGAAAAATGGCATCTTCTTATGCCATCAAAAAATGATTGTAGCACAAAGCCCAGAAATCGAATCATTGAATTGTTGAATATGATAAACTTGGCCTCTGCAACCAACCTTCCCCAGGAGCAAACACAAATCCATGTGCGGCATTTTCGGCATCGTCACCGACAAAGAACAACCCCTCGGCCCAATCCTCATCGAGGCGGCCAGTCGGCTCACCTATCGCGGCTACGACTCGGTTGGCGCGGCGACCATCCAGGGCGCAAAGATTGACCTGCGTAAGGATGTGGGCAGATTGGAAGATGTAGCCGCAAAATATGATTTTGCGGAAATGACTGGCAGCCGCGGCATCACGCAATTGCGCTGGGCAACCTTCGGCGAGCCTTCGCAGGTCAACTCCCAACCCCATCTCGATTCGGACGGCGACCTGGTTGGGGCGCACAACGGCAACGTGGTCAACAACTTCGAGCTGCGCCAGCAGTTCATTGCCGAGGGTCTCACCGTCCGCTCGCAGAACGACGGCGAGAGTTGCGTCCACGCCGTGGAGCGTTACATCAACAAGGGCTATGATTTCATTGACGCCATCCGCCTGGCCTACGGCGACCTGGCGGGCGATTACGCCTTCGTCATCGGAGGCGTTAGCGATGATAAGCTCTACGCCATCAAGAAAGGCTCCGGCCTGATGGTTGGACTCGGCGAGGGCTTCACCTGCGTCTCCTCAGACCTGCCCTCGATCCTGCCATTGACCCGCAAGATCATCCGCATCCAGGATGGCGAGATCATCACCCTGTGGGCTGGCCGCGTCGAGCTACGCTCGGTCAAGGATGGCAGCCTCATCTCGCGGGACCCGGAAACTGTCACCGAGACGATGGACGCGGTGCAAAAAGGCGGCTATCCCCACTTCATGCTCAAGGAGATCCACGAGCAGGCTCAGGTGGCACGTGAAGTGCTGCACATGCTGGAAGGCAGCTCGGAGGTCCGCACCGTGCTCGAGAAGATGCGCGCCGCGCGTCATCTTTTCTTCATCGGCTGCGGGACGAGTTATCACGCCTGCCTGGCGGGGGCGGTCTATTTAGCCCAGATCGCTGGTCGGGCAGCCATTCCGGTGCTGGCTCCACAGTTCGTCCCACAGTATGCGCCGGCAGCCAACCACGATGATGTTGGCATGTTCGTCAGCCAGTCCGGCGAGACCAAGGATGTGCTCAATGCCCTGCAAATTGCCAAAGCAAAGGGCATGACCTCATTTGGCCTGGCAAACGTGATCGGCTCCACGCTGACCAAGGCAACCGCCGGCTGGCTGCCTCTATGCTGCGGCTACGAGATCAGCGTCCCAGCCACCAAAACCTTCACCAACCAGGTAATCGTCTTCCTGTACATGGCAACCCGCATGGCCGGGCGCGATACCCGCCAGCTCGAGCAAATCCCCGAACTGATGGAGAAGACCATCACCGCCGTGGCCCCACAGGTCGAGGCGATTGCCGCCGAGATCAACAAATGGAACGACCTGTACACACTGGGCTACGGTACGACCTACCCGATTGCCCTGGAAGGCGCACTGAAACTAAAAGAGATCACCTACGCCCATTGCGAAGGAATGCTCTCGACCGAATTCAAGCACGGCCCGCTCTCGGCGGTCAGCCAGGGTTACCCAGTGATCTTCATCGCCGGACCGGAGGATGTGCCGCTCATCCTCAGCGGCATCAACGAAGTGACCTGCCGCGGCGGGCGCGCGATTGCCATCGGCGAGGAAGATTCCCGCCTGCGCGCCAATGCCAACGATGTCATTGTCATCCCCAAGTCAAACCCTTACATCAACGCCTTGCTGGCGGTGTTGCCGCTGCAATTGCTCTCCTACCACATGAGCGTGGGGCGCGGCTATGATCCCGATTTCCCGAGGAACCTATCCAAAACGCTGACGGTGGATTAGAGGGATGAAGATTATCGAACTCTCTCAGTTCGAACAATCATAGCTCCAGATTTGGCCTGCATCCAGCAAGGTGCTGCCGACGCCGCCCAGCTCGTTGTAGCGCAGTTCCCAGGTGTCGGGATTACTCCACAGATAGAGGAAATGCGTACTGTCCACCCAGGTGATAGCGTGCATCAGGGATGGATCAGTGGACAGGGTGGTGTAGCCGCCTCCCAAGCTCCCTACATGTGTACCGCGTGCCACCCCACTGCCGCGCACCACGAAGACGAATTGCGTGGAATTGGGCAGCCAGCCGATGAACTCGGCGCTTTCTCCGCCGATGTAGACTGTATCGCCAGTGGCGTCGGCGTTGGCCAGGTGCAGCTCGCGCAGATTGTCAGTTGGAATGCCAACGGGCGTGACATATCCGACGCGGCTCAAGTCGGGCGAGATGGCCGTATCCGGCCAGGCAAATGGGATAGCCAGGATGTTCCCGCTGAAAACCGCTGGAGAGCCGTCAATGGGAATGTACCAAAGGCCGGTCGGGTTGAGCGGCTCAAGCAAGGGGTCGGCGGGGGGAATGGCGACGCGCAGCGCGCTGGAATCGGCCGCCCAAACGGGGTCAGGGTAGTAGAGATATTCGCTGTACGTAATCACGGATGCAAAACTCAGCACGTTGCGGCGCAGGTTACTGCCATCGGCGTCCGCCAGGCTGATGCTCGTCGGCGTGACGATGGCAAGCTGGGCGCCGTTGGGAGAAAAGTAAAATATCCCACCGTCTCCGGGGTTGAAAATGGTCACTTTATCGAGCGTGTCGGCATTGACCATGATCAAGTCGTCATACCCCATCAATCCAGGCCCTTCGAAGAGCGGCTGGGTGTTGTAATACAGCACGTGGCTGCCAGGCTGCCAGCCCATCTGAAATTCACCAATTCCTTTGGGGGCGTCACCTGGGCTGCCGCTATAAGTCGCCAGGAAATCGGCCGAACTGACCAGTATACGTTCACCACTCCCGTCGGTGTTGATGGCGCGGATTTCCGGGTGGAATGGGACACTCTCGCGAACGTAGGCCACCACCTGGCCGTCATCCGAGATGCGCACATCCTGGATACCGCCGGAGGCTGTCAGAGGCATTACGCCAACGCCCTCCGCCCAGATCCAGACATTGTTGTCTTTATCGTAAGCCACGTGCAGCACCTGCGGCGGGGGAGGCAGCGTCGGCGCGAGCGTTAGAATGGCTTCAGCAGGCGAAGCCGTGGCCAGGTCTGGCGTGCTCGTTGACTGCTGAGGGGCGCCCTGCGCGAGGGCCGTCAGAGTTGCCGCGAGCTGGGTCGCAACTTCGTCATTGATATCCAGCGTGGGAGTGGAAGTGGGTATGGTACCGCACGCCAGGTTCACAACAATGAGCAAAGCAGCAACAAACCAGATATATGACGGTTTTTTTATACGGCTTCTCCTGAGAGGGTGAATTTCATTTCCACTATTTCACAACCTTAAACCCGCATTTCTCCAACTGACCAAGCAACTCCTTCGGATCTTTCCACCACTGTCCCCACTTGCGCGAAATGTGCTCGGTCCAAGAGTAGTTATCATATGTGAAAGTCTCTTTCTTGCCGCCTTCCAGGCGGATCTTGGCCTTCTGTTTGACATAGTAGCCCTGGGCGAGATAGCCTTCGTCCATCACCTGCATGGCTTCTGCGAGCATTTCTTCGCTGATTTTGTACTCGTCCTCAAAAAGGGTGAATTCCAGCGGGTAGCGCGGCCGGGGCGGAAAATCCTCGGCTGGGTAGCCCATCACCAGTTCCACCAGCGGGAAGACGCGCTCGGGCAGCTTGTATTGCTTTTGGATGCGCTCGGCGCGGTAGGGCGTATTGCCGAGGAAGCATGAGCCTAATCCCAGGCTCTCGGCGGCGATGACCATGTTCTCGGCCATCAACCCCGCGTCCTGGACGCCAAAGAACAGCATGGACAGGTCGTTCGAGACGATCTTCCAGCCGCGTTTCGCCATGAACAGTTCCAGCTTATGCAAATCCACGCAGATTGTGAACCACAGCGGCGCGCCGAAAGGGGCTTTCTTCTTGCGCGTCAACAGCACGCTGTAAAGCTGTGAAGCGAACGGGGCTTGCTGCCCGGCACGAACGATGGTCTCCACGACCTCGTCAGTCGGTTTTTGAGCCGTATACTTGCGAACAGACTTGCGCTCCAGCATGGTGGTGATGACGGGATTATCTAGCATGGCATTTTCCTCTTGGCAGTAATGATAGCACAAAGAGATGACGTAGGGAATTGGCCCCGTTCGGAAATATTTAAGCCACACATAGGTTCTATTATTTCCTCTGCGTGCTATAATCGCCTTGATACGTTTTTACGATTTTACGTTTTCAGGTTCGCAGATTGCCACGTTAAACCTGCAACCTTCACCTTGCAACTTGCAACCTTCAACCGGTAATGTCCTTCGCCCACCTCCACGTCCATACCGAATACTCCCTGCTCGATGGTTTCAGCAACATAAAGAAGCTGGTCAGGCGCGCCAAAGAGATGAACATGCCAGCCCTGGCCATCACCGACCATGGCACGATGTTCGGCGTGATCGAGTTTTACCATTCCGCCATAGAACAGGGCATCAAGCCCATCATCGGATTGGAAACGTACATGGCGGCGCGGACGATGAAGGAGCACGACCCAAAGGAAGACCGCAAGTCCTCGCACCTGCTGCTGCTGGCCGAGAACGAGACCGGTTACAAGAACCTGCTCAAAATCGCCTCCGCGGCGCAGCTCGAAGGCTTTTACTACTATCCCCGCATTGACAAGGAATTTCTCGCCAAACACGCCGAAGGGCTGATCTGTTCCTCCGGCTGTATGTCTGCCGAGGTGCCGCGCCTGCTAGTAAACGGCCAGGTGGACGCAGCCCGCAAGACGCTCGACTATTACTATGAAGTCTTTGGCAAGGACAATTTCTACCTCGAACTCCAGCAGCACGATATCAAAGAACTGGAGAGCATCAACAAGAACCTGCTCGACCTGGGACACCGTTACGATTCACGTTTCATTGCCACCAACGATGTGCACTACATCAACGCCGAGGATGCCCGCCTGCAGGACATCCTGCTCGCCATCCAGACCGGTGCGCTGCTCACGGATCCCGACCGGATGCGCATGACCGATCCCTCCTACTACCTGCGCTCGCCGGAGGAGATGTCGCGCCTATTCTCCGAGGTCCCCCAGTCGTTGGCAAATACTCTACTGGTCGCTGAACGATGCAACTTAAATCTGGAAGTCGAAGACTACCGGCTGCCAAAGTTCGAGGTGCCAAAAGGGTATACCGCAGATACTTACGTGCAATCCTTGTGCGCAGAGGGGGCAGCGCGCCGCTACGGGGAACGCGCCAGCAGTTCCGAGGTCCGCACCCGCCTCGATTACGAGCTGGGCGTCATCCACAAGATGGGATTCGACGCCTACTTCCTCATCGTCTGGGACCTGTGCCGCTTCGCCCGCGAACGGGGCATCTGGTACAACGCGCGCGGCTCGGCGGCCGGTTCGATCGTCGCCTACGTGCTGGATATCACGCTGGTTGACCCGCTGGCGCACGAACTGCTCTTCGAACGCTTCCTGAACCCGGGCCGCATCTCAATGCCGGACATTGACCTGGACTTCCGCGACGACCGCCGTGCCGAGATGCTGGAATACACCGTCCAAAAGTACGGGCAGGACAAGGTCGCCCAGATTATCACCTTTGGCACGCTCGGAGCACGCGCTGCCTTGCGGGATGTAGCCCGTGTCAAAGACATTCCCATCCCCGAAGTGGACCGGGTTGCCAAGCTCGTCCCGAATGTCCCTGGCAAGCCGGTGACGCTGGCTGAGGCGCTTGAACAGGTGCCTGAGCTAAAGAAAGAATATGAGGCTGCGGATCACATCCGCGAACTAATTGATACCGCCAGCAAGATGGAGGGCGTGGTGCGCAACGCCGGGACACACGCGGCGGGTGTGGTCATCTCGGATAGACCGCTGATCGAATACCTGCCGCTGCACCGCCCAACCTCCAACGCCGAGGAGACACCCGTCAAGACCGTTACCCAGTTCGAAATGGGCATCCTGGAAAAACTCAAGATGCTCAAGGTGGACTTCCTCGGCCTGACCACGCTGACCATCATGGCGCGTGCGTGTGACCTGATCCAGCAGCGGCACGGGGTCGAATTCAACTTGGGAAACATCCCCACCGACGACCCAAGGACTTACGCCATGCTGGGCGAAGGCAATACGGCCGGCGTCTTCCAACTGGAAGGTTCGGGCATGACCCGCTGGCTGGTGCAAATGAAGCCCACCTCTCTGGAACATGTCATCGCCATGGTGGCGCTCTTCCGCCCCGGCCCGATGGAATTCATCCCCGATTACATCAGCCGTATGCACGGCGAGAGCTGGGCCGAATACCGCCATCCGTCGCTCGAACCCATCTTCCGCTCGACTTACGGCATCCCGGTCTACCAGGAGCAATTGATGCGCGCCGCAGTCGAACTGGCCGGATACTCACCTTCCGAAGCCGACAACTTGCGCAGCGCCATCTCCAAGAAAAAGAAAAAGGAGATCGAGAGGCACCGCGGCAAGTTCATCGCCGGGGCGGCCGCGCACGGCATCCCGGAAAAAACCGCCGAGGCCATCTACGCCGATTGGGAAGAGTTTGCGCGGTATGGATTCAATAAGAGCCATGCGGCTGACTATGGCGTTATCGCCGTCCAGACGGCATATCTTAAGCGCCACTACCCGGTCGAGTACATGACTGCCCTACTCTCGGTCTCGAAGAACCAGACCGAAAAAGTTGCTCTCTACGTTGCTGAAGCCCGCAGCATGGACATTGAAGTGTTCCCCCCGGACATCAATACCAGCAATTGGGATTTCACCATAGAACCACTAGCAGATAGCGGATCGCGGATAACGGTCGGGGCGGGCAGCCAGCCACCCGCCATCGGTCGTCAGCCAGAAGCCATCCGCTTCGGGATGGGCGCGGTCAAGAACACAGGCCAGGGTGCGGTGGAGTTGATCCTGAAGGCGCGCTCCAAAGGCCCCTTCACCAGCCTGAACGACATTGCCCGGCGGGTCGACCTGCGTGCGGTCGGTAAGCGCGCCCTGGAGTGCCTGATCAAAGTGGGCGCGTTGGATACCTTCGGCCGGCGAGCGGCTCTGCTGGCAGCTCTTGACCGCGTCGTGGCCGTCAGCACAGCCCACTTCCGCGCCGAGCAATTAGGCCAGATGAGCCTCTTCGGCGCGGCCACCGGCATCAGCGATAACATCTGCCTGCCAAACGTCCCTGACCTTGATTCCCGTGAGCGGCTCAACTGGGAGCGCGAGCTGATTGGCTTGTACGTCTCCGAGCACCCTCTCACGCAGCACATGGCGGCGCTCACCAAGATCGTCAGCTACTTCTCCGGCCAACTCGGCGAAGCCACGCACCAGGAGCCAGTCCGCGTGGCCGGCATGGTGGCAGGCATCCGCCCACACACGACCAAGACCGGCAAAATGATGGGCTGGGTCACCCTCGAAGACTTGCAGGGCACCATCGAGCTGGTGTTGTTCCCGCGCACCTGGGAGAAATTCGAGACTAGCCTCGAAGTCGGCGGGATCATCATCGCCGAGGGCAAAGTAGACGCCCAGTCCACCCCGTCGAAAATATTGGTGGACAATATTCGCACCAATATTGACCTGACTGTCCCTGCTGACGAGAAATCCTCCCAGCCAGTCAAGCCCGCAGCGGAGCATTCGTTGTCGGCGGACTCCCCGCGGCCTGGTTCCCGGGTTCTGAAACCAGCGCCACTCCGAGGCGTATCCGAACACCCCGCCACATACAAAAAGGCCTCCCCCCCGTCGGTGGGGACAGGAGGGGGGGCCGAAAGTGTACCGCCCCCGCCCGAAACCTTCCCTCCAGGCTGGGAAGAGACCGTCACTCCTGAAGTCGGCTTCTCCAAACCAGGCTCGCTTTCGCCTGAACCGGACTTGCCAAAAGAACAACCAGCGATAGACAGTCGGCTGCCAGCAGGTGATTCTGCCTCAAAGATACTCGAAGAATACGCCGCCAAGCCTTTAGAGGAGACCTCCCCGGCTTTTGCTCCCTTGCCCCTCAGCTCCTCTGCTTCTCCGCGCCCATCCACTCCTTCCCAAAACTTAGATGCCGATCACCCTCCGCAGATGATCACCGCCATCCTGCGACCCAGCGATAACCCGCTCCGCGATCAGCGTCGCATCCATCGCCTGCACGGGACGTTCATCTCTTACCCCGGCAGGGATCATTTCACCTTGTACATTTTTGAGAACGGGCGCGGCCACCTGATCGAATTCCCCAACGATACCACCCGCCTGTGCGCCGAATTGCTGGATAAGCTCAAGGGAATGGTTGGCGAAGAGAACATCCGCATCGAGCCGATTACGTTCCAGTGATCAGTCATCTGTGATCAGTTATCAGCAAGATGACCAGACTGACGACTGGTGGTTGAATCTGGTCGGTGTAAGTATCCCGGTAACCAATCTGCCGGCTGGCACAATAACGCCAGTCGGCCTTTTTTTTTATCCAATCAAAGACTGCTTTGAACAACATGTTGAGCGATACAGCCAACACGGCTGCGTTCCCGATTCAGACGCGCCGCGTATCGCATTCCACCTCCGGAGCAATGGACTGGGATCCCGCTGAACAGCCTGGAAAGCCCAGACATTCGCACACGCCCTGCGGGGTCAGCGCCCAACAGACAAACTGTTTTCGCCCGGCATGACCACGCAACGATCGGACTACGCGACTAACACCCTTTCCATTCAGCTTTACGCTTCTCAACAAACGCCTTCATGCCTTCCTTCTGGTCTTCCGTGGCAAAAAGCATATAAAACGCCCGCCGCTCGGCTTTCAACCCCTCCGTCAGGGATAATTCAAAGGCCTCGTTGACAGCCTCCTTGCCCAGCCGCACGGCTAGCGGGGCGAGACCCGCCACCTCGCTTGCCAGCGCCAGCGCCTCCTCCAGGAAACGTTCCACAGGCACGAGGCGGTTCACCAGCCCGAACTGGGCCGCCTCGCCAGCCGTGAGCATTCGGTTGTTCAGCACCATCTCCATCGCAAGCGCTTTGCCAACCGCGCGTGTCAGCCGCTGGGTGCCGCCCGCGCCGGGAATGACGCCAATGGTCACCTCCGGCTGGCCGAATTTAGCAGTTTCTGAGGCGACAATCATGTCGCAAGACATGGCCAGCTCGCAACCGCCGCCCAAGGCATAGCCGGAAACCGCGGCGATGACCGGCTTCCTGACGTTGCGGATGCCGTCGAACAGCTCGACAAAGCTGCCCGTCAGCATCTCGACCGCGCTGGCTTCGGCCATCTCTTTGATATCCGCTCCGGCGGCAAAGGCGCGCTCGCTTCCAGTGATAACCACCGCGCCGACGGCCTCGTCGGTGTCGAAAGCGGTAAGCGCCGATATCAACTCGCTCAACAGTGTTCGATTCAGGGCGTTCATCGCCTGTGGGCGGTTGAGGGTGATCAGACCGACGCGCCCGCGGGTTTCGGTCAAAATGGTTGTATAAGACATGCTTCCTCCTGGTGTTTAAGGTTTGTGTTTTATTTGCGTCAAATGCTCCTCAATGTGCGCCAGCATCCGCTCGGCCCACCATTGCAGGGGATGCGTTCCATAGGATGGATGCGTGCCAGGGCGGTTCCAGGCCTTGGACGGTAGGCTGTGCAGCCGATCAACGACCTCTGCGCACTGACGACTGAACTCCGCCAGGATTGCTTCCAGCGGCTCATGTGGGTCATAATGCGCTGCCATCCACGCCTCCCCGTCGAAGTTCTCGAAGGTGGGATTCTCTTCGTCCAGGATGCGGTACAGGCGCGGGGGGTAGACCTGGGTGTTCACGTCGCGCATGTGGACGATCACCTGGTGTGCGTTCCAGCCGCCCTCTTCCAGCGGAGCGCGCAGATTTGGGATCGCGGCGAGAGCAGCGCGCAATTCATCCGGCGCGGTGGCCAGCTTATCCAGAAAGCACTGACGATATTCCAATAGCTCTTTCATTTTGCCTCCTATGAGTGCTGCAACTCCGCCTCCACCAATGAAATAACCCTCTCGGCCACATTGTCCGTTTCCGCTGGCAGGACGAGGTGGACGCAGATACCGTACGCGGCCAATTCGCGCGCCGCGTGCTCGACGAATGCAGCCAGCCCGGCCTCGCTGGCGAAATAGGCCGCGCGCCGTTCCGGACTGAGGGCGCGCCAGCCGATGTGGATGATGATCCCACCATCTTTCTCCCCCTTCAGAGACGAGGCGCGCATTACCCGCCCGACGGACTGCGTCAGCAGGAACGCGCCGGTCAGGTTGACATCCAGGGTGCGCTGCCAGTCCCAGTCGTCCATTTCCAGCACCTGTGCAGACGGCGCGACTTCAGCGCAGTTGACCAGGATGTCAATCCGGCTCCAGTCATCCAGCACCTCGTTGACCAGCGCCTGCACCGGCATCTTCTTGGCGATGTCTTCCACGTAGGCCTTGACATTTCCGCCGGAAGCCATAATGTGCGCCACTGTCTCGTCCAGGTTGACCGGCGTAATGTCATTGGCGGCCACGATCGCCCCGCGCGCGGCGAATGCTTCAGCAACGGCGCGGCCAATGCCCTTCCCCGCGCCGATTACTAAAACAACCTTATCTATGAAATCACTCATTCCACCTACCTGCGTTTTACGTTTCAAATATCCTGTTTGCCATCATTTCTCACACACTACCACCCCACCATCACTCTGGCGCGCGTTCAGCGGCAGCCCCAAATACGGCGAGGGATCCAGCGTATTGCGGATCTCCAGCTCGTTGCGAAAATTGCCCTGCCCATCGTCGAGCACGATCGAAAAGTGCAAGTGCACGCCGACCGGATTATTCGGTTCGCCGGAATAGTCACCTTGATAGCCGAGCCGCGTCCCGGCCTCGATGAATATCTCGTACGTCCCAGGCGGAAAATCTGGCGAGATGAACGAATAGCCGGCCGGGCCGGCCATGTGGGTGTAGTAGAGCCAGATCTGGCGGCCCGGCTGCAACGGGTCTTCGGGGACGCGGAGGATGACCGACGACTTCCAATCAGGCAGACGGGTCAGGTAGCCGGGATAGGCTGCGATGACCGGTGTCAGACCCACGTCCGTCCCGCCGAAGATGTCAATGCCCTGGTGACGGTGCCCGATCTTGAACGAGTCGTCCCAAAGGTAGCCGATGTAGCCTTCGGTGGGGAAAATAAACGGGGCGTCCGCGCCGCAACGGGTCCCGACCCGCACCGCCCACTCCGGGTGAGCGGATGGGTTGCGGATCCAATCCATCACGCGGACGGAACGTACAGTTGCGGGGCGCACCATCCGGTACAAGAAGGTTCCCAAACCGAGCATGACGCCAGCGGCGATGATCCATAGGATGGGACTGCGTCTCGACATGCCGAGCATTATACTGCTTCCCAAACCGCTTAAACCACTTGCGCCAAACGCGAAATCTGCTATACTATTGTCAGCCTTACAATTCTGTAAGGTAAATATTTCCCTAAGGAGAAACGCTATGTGGAAACGTCTGATTATCACCCTGCTTGCAGTTGCGGTGCTGCTGTTCAGCAGCGTTCCCGCCGCGGCCGCCGGCGACAAACAGATGATCGGCGTCAACGTGGTGCTGAACACCAGCATCACGGATGCCATCCTGGCCGACCTGGGCACGCATGGCAAAGTGCGTGACGTGGTCTATGAGATTGATGCGGTGACGATGCAAATCCGCGCTGGCAATCTCACCGCGATCCAGTCCCTGCCGTATGTGGCAGCTGCCAACCCGGATGCGGAGCGCAACGGCTCACCGGTGGATACTGTGGCCGCGACAAACTTTACGAATGGCTTGAGCACATGGGATTTGGATGCCATCAACGTGACCGACGTTGGTTTCAACAACCGCCAGGTGGCCTATGATGGGACGGGCGTCTACGTGGCCGTGCTCGATACCGGCCTGCTCGATTCCTGGCGCCAGTACTTCCCGCAGGAACGCATCGCGGTGGAATTTGCCAAATCCTTTAGTGGCGGGGGCGGCGAGGTGGGCAATGTGTCCGAGCAGCCCAACAAGTGGGAGCACGACCAGAACTCACACGGCACGCACGTGACCAGCACCATCCTGGGCTACAGCCTGCGCGGCACACCGGTCAACGGCGTTGCCCCCCTGGCGACGGTCATCCCGGTCAAGGTGCTCAACCAGAACGGTTCGGGTTGGTCCTCTGCTGTCGCTCGCGGCATTGTTTATGTGACGGATTTGAAAGTCAGCGGTGTGCTGGGAACCAATTCAGTAGTGATCAACATGAGCTTGGGCGGTTCTTCGATGGATGCGATGGAAAAGGCCGCGATCGATAATGCTGTCGCCAATGGCGTGATCATCGTCGCCTCGGCGGGGAATGCAGGTTCAGCCGGTATGGGCTATCCGGGCGCGTACGAGCCGGTTATCTCCGTGGCCGCTTCCGGCTGGACTGGCGAATGGTCTCCGGCAGGCAACCGCAGTTGGTGGTGGAATCGGAACGTTACCGAACCAACCAACCCTGCCGACTTCTACATCACCGATTTCTCCAGTCGCCAACTATCTGGACAGGATTTGGATGTAGCCGCGCCCGGCTCCTGGGTGGTCGGCCCGTATCAACTCAACAGCGGTACCAACAAGTTGAGTTATTATTACCTGGGCGGCACCAGTATGGCCAGTCCGCACGTGGCGGGCATAGTGGCGCTGATGGCAGATAAGTACCCCGGTCTGACCGCCGCACAGGCAGAATCAATTTTGGAAAGTTCTGCAATCGCGCTCCCAGCTGGCTGCCGTACAATCAATCAGCCTTCTGGCCCGGCTGAGACCTTCTGCTGGGGAGCGGATGCCACCGGTGCAGGCCTAGCGACTGCGAATGCAGCCCTGGCTGCAACCCCGTAAGTTCTTTGTTCATTCACTTTCTTCTGCCGCAGGAGACCCTCCTGCGGCAGTATTTTATAAATACCTGTAGGATGATTTTTTACATAAATTCTATCTTCCTCTGCTCTATTTCTTACACTTTCTGGATAAGATAGGGGCATTCTATTGGTTATCTATTCCGAAAAGGAGATAAAAAAAATGACTTACTTTGTTGCCCCTTACCCGTACCACATGGCCCGCCGCTGGGCCAGGCAGGCTTATTGTGAGGCCGATAGAGATTTCACCCTGGCTGTGGATATCCGCGACGAAGACGAGGCGTTCGTCTTTAGCGCGCTCGTGCCTGGACTGAAGGCCAGCGACTTCAACATCCAGATCCTGGACGACGTGGTCACCATCGAAGGCGAGTTCAAGCCGGATGAGAACGAATACCTGATGCGTGAACTGCCGCACGGCTCCTTCAGCCGCAGCCTGCGCCTGCCTGCACCGGTGGACGCTGAAAAGGCCGAGGCCAAGATCACCGACGGTGTGCTGACCCTGCGCCTGCCCAAGACTGAATCCGCCCGCCCGAAGACGATCAAAGTCGCAGCGAAATAACGCCAAACATTTCATGTTTCTCCTCCTATATTGAGACGCCCGATGAGGGCGTCTCTGCGTTTAGCAGCACCATCCGATGATGAATTTTCATTCCGTTGCCCACCCGTTTTCCAACATCGGAGACATTGGACTCCGTCATCCACTTGTCAGGGCTTTTCAGGTAAAATAATGGAAACCTTCAGCGGAGACTTGCTGTGCGAATTCGCTTCGCTTCCATCCTATTACTCATCCTGCTTACGGCCTGCACCATCCCCGGCCGGCCAACGTCTACGACGACGCCGGTCGCGCCGACGGCACCACCGCCCACCCCCAACCCAACCACAGAATCCACAGCGGTCAGCCCGCTGGCTATCCTGATCATCCCGGCGGACATGCCTTCGGATCAATCCAGCTTATATCAAACCAGCGTATACGACCTGGCACAGCAGGCCGGGATGCGCTTCCAGGTTCGCAACGTGCTGACCGTTAGCGACGTCAGCACGGAACCGGGTTTGAAGGTGGTCGTCGCCCTGCCGCCCGATCCAGGTCTGGTCGAACTGGCTGCTGCCGCACCCCAGGTCCAGTTCCTGGGCGTCGGCATCCCTGACCTGACAGCCGCCGCGAACCTGTCTCTGGTCGGCTCATCCGGCAAACCGGTGGATCAGCAGGCTTTCCTGGCCGGTTACATCGCCGCCATGCTTTCACCTGATTACCGTGTCGGCATCCTCACGCAGGAAGACAATCCCAGCGCCCTGATCGCCGAGGCGGCCTTCATCAACGGCGTGCATTTCTACTGCGGCTTGTGCAATCCTGCCTTCGCGCCATTCTACGATTACCCCTTGCACATCGAGATACCCAAAGACGCCCCCGAAGGCCAATACCCGGCCTATGCCGACGGCCTGGCGCGCTATATGGTCGAGGTTGCGTTCGTTTATCCTGAGATCGCCACGCCCGATTTGCTGGATTATCTCTACCAAAAAGACATCCTGATCATCAGCGAGTCCCTGCCATCCGAGGATCTGCTCCCGGGCTGGGTTGTCAGCATCCAGCCGGAGGTCATCTCTGCCATCCAAAAAATCTTCCCTGACCTGGTCGCCGGGCAGGGCGGACAGAACCTCTCCACCCCGCTCCTCCTGGCCGACATCAATCCCGACTTGCTCACTGAGGGCAAGCAGCGCCTGGTGGAAGAGGTGTTGAGCGATTTGCAAGCGGGATTTATTGACCCGGGTGTGAATCCCTAATAAGGAAAAACCTATCACCGCCAAGACACAAAGGTCGCCAAGCGTCTAGCTTGAGATGCCAAGGGCTTTTCTTGGCAATTTGAGAATACCGCTTGACTTTCTTGGTGTCTTGGCAGTAAATACCGATATTGTCCATTAGCGGGGAATCAAATGCACCGCGCTGGCCTTGAACGAAGCGGAAACGTCCATCCCCTCTGCCAGGCTCATCTCGCGCGCCGAGGCGCGCGTGACCAAAGCCATGAGCGGAAAGCCACAATCCACCACAACCCGAAACAACGGTCCCTGTGGCGTCAGGCGCAGGATGCGCCCCGAAAGACGATTGCGGGCGCTGGAGGCCGGCGCGCCACCTTTCGGCCAAAGGGTAACGTCTTCGGGGCGCAAGCAGAACAAAACCGTCCGCCCAGGGTTCATCTCGCCGGCTGCTTCCAGATGAAGGCCACTCGCATCCACGATTACCCGGCCATCTTGACAGGCAATCACCTGACCGGACACGATCGTCTCCACGCCGACGAAAGCAGCCACGTCCGCGTCGGCGGGTTCGGCAAAGACCTGCTCCGGCCTGCCGCACTGGCGCATTCGGCCTGCGAGCAACACGGCGACCTGATCGCCGAGCAGCAAGGCTTCATCCAAGTCGTGCGTGACGAAGATGGTCGTCTGGCCGGTTTCTTTCAATAAAGATTGCAGGTCATCGAGCAGGCGGGAACGCGTTGGGGAATCCAGGGCGCTGAAAGGTTCATCCAGCAGGAGGAGGGTGGGCGCAATGGCAAACGCCCGCGCCAGGCTGACGCGCTGCGCCTCGCCGCCAGAGAGTCTGGCCGCAGGACGATCCCGCAGGTGACTGATGCCCAGCCGCGCCAGCCATGTCTGCACGCGCCGGGTGATCTCTTCTTTTGGCAGATGTCGGAAGCGCAAGCCGGCAGCCACGTTCTCGAAGACAGATGTGTTCAACAGGAGCGGCTCCTGCAAGACCAATCCAATGCGGCGGCGGTACAGGAGGTCGTTCTGCCCTTCGAGCGGCTCGTCGCCGATGATGATCTCGCCGCGCGCCGGCCTGATCAGGCGCGAAAGCGCCAGCAAGAGGGTGCTCTTCCCGGCACCGTTCGGGCCGATGACGGCCAATACTTCCCCCTCTTGCACGCTCAACTGGTCAATTTCTAATACAGTTTGCTCGTCACGGCGAACGAGCAGATTGCGGATAATAAGCAAGTTGCTCATCGTTTGGCTCCCCGCTGCTGGATCCAGGTCAAGGCCAGGTTAACCAGGAAGGTCAGGAAGAGCAGCAGAACGCCGAGGGCAATGGCACGTGCGAATTCACCTTTGCCTGTCTCCAAGACAATGGCAGTCGTCAGGACGCGCGTCTGGTAGCGGATATTTCCCCCGACCATCATGGATGCGCCGACTTCGGAGATGACGCTGCCAAATCCGGCCATCAAGGCGGCCAGCAGGGGAAGGCGCGCTTCCCGCCACAAGGCGATGGTCATTTGGAAACGAGAAGCCCCCAGGCCGAGCAGTTGCAGGCGCAGACGCGGGTCGAGCTGCTGGAGGGCGGCGGCGGTCAAGCCGGTCACCACCGGCGCAGCGATGATCGTCTGCGCGATGACGATGGCGGCTGGCGTGTAGATCAGGCGCAACGCGCCGAGCGGACCGCTGCGCCACAGAAGAACAGAAACCACCAGCCCGACCACGACCGGAGGCAGCGCCATGCCGGTGTTGATCAGGCTGAGGAAAAATGAGCGCCCGGGGAACTTTCCCAGTGCAAAACCTGTGCCCAGCGGCAAACCAATTAACAGGCTGATGACTGTTGCCAGGCTGGAGACCCTGAGGGAAAGCAGGGTAATCTGCCAAACCTCGGGATCGCCACCGGTTAGCAGCAAAAGCGCGTTTTGAATGCCTTGCCAGATTAGGTTCATGATCAATAAGGTACGCCACAACCCCAAAGGTTTTTAGAGCGGACAGACACCAAAATCTCACCGCGAAGAAACGAAGACCTCAAAGGAATGATTAAATCTTCGCGCCCTCACCTGCACTTGCAGCAGGCCGTCTCGACCCGGCGGGCTCGCGGCCCGAACGGGGTGCAAGTGTCGCGTCTTCGCGGTTCAGAAGTTGAGGAATATACTTCTACGGCAAACCCAGATCGGCGTCAGTCTTATCGGCATCCGGGAAGAAAAGTGGCTGACCGTACTTATCCACACCGAAGGTACTGATGACTTCCTGCGTTGCAGGGGAGACGATGAAGTCTGCGAAAGCAGTCGCGCCCTCCAAGTTGGT
>Ga0315289_10003341_pt1 | contig 24361 bp, 28 predicted proteins | sample YL17G11_40_MG_FD_203452 | JGI IMG/M metagenome (GOLD analysis project Ga0315289, IMG submission 203452) | Sediment microbial communities from Yellowstone Lake, YNP, Wyoming, USA - YL17G11_40 | ecosystem: Environmental > Aquatic > Freshwater > Lake > Sediment | place: USA: Wyoming | collected...
GGAATGATGAATCAAAGTACGCACGTTTTCATTAAATTTGAATAACGAATCGGTTTTACAGCGTTTGGTCTTATAGCCAAACATGTAGGCTTTATATTCAGGAGTAGTGGCTCGAATAGCCAAATATGTTTTGCGTTGGGGAGTAGCATCGAGCACCTTCTGATAAGCCTGTTTTTTTATCTTGGCTTCCGGAGCTGCACGGTAATTGTCTCTAGTGGCCTTAGCTTCGGGAGTCGCGTTATACGCAGATGCACATTGTCTACAGTATCGTTGTCGACCGTCTAATTGGCTACGAGCAATATTAAACTCTGTTAAAAGTTTTTTAGCTCGGCACTTCGAGCAGATCTTGCTATCGTTGATGACCCGAAGCATCGAAACTCAATCTTTCTTTTTGACGTTAGAAATGTTACCTCGTAGATCCTTGGCGATAGCCGCTTGAATAATCTTCTGCTGAAGCTCAGGGCTATCCTTGACAGCTAACAGGAAATTCTCCCAGCCATTCCATGTTTCATCGCCAAATTGCCAGATGCGGTTGTTGACGCCGGATCCGGTCTTAGAAGGCGGATTGAACACCGCCTTGGTGGCAGCGCCAACAGCAGCAATCTCACCCCAAGGATCGATAATACCGCGATGGAAATCTAAAAGGAATTCGCCTTTGCGACCTTCACCGCCCATACTGCTTGCCGCCATCTTTACGAAAATGCGCTTACCAGTCTTATCGGGTTCGCCAACCACATCAGACATCTCAGTGCTCTCCAGGGCCCCGCCCATCCAGTCCTTTCGACCGTCAGCGTCGGTACGGGGATTGACCTCGATGAAGTATTCGACACCGTGCTTAAAGGCAAATCCCCCGGCCATCTTGGTCTTGGGACCGTGGCCATAGTTCATATCGAAGTTGGCACGAATGTGATTGGTCCAAATTACAGCAATCTTGTACTTGCGAATAACTGGCAGGATACGGCTAAGCCCGTTCTGGATAGTCATGGCATGATCGCCAGGTCTCATATCAACTACGCTTTCGGAATTCTGGGCCATTCGGCCCTGAATACCCTGAACGCTGTCAATAACAATCAGACGCCACTTTTCGCCATCTTGACAAGCAGCCGCAATATCGTTCTCGATAAAGTCAAAGATACCCTCGGGGCTACTGCGTTCTAGACACTGATAACGATTATGGTCGATTTCCCAAATGTCGGACATCTGAGCTTCTTCACGGTATTCCGTGTTCCATTTAATCACAAGGGCCTCGGGGTCGTCCTTTTGGAGTTGGCTGATGAATGCGTTGGCGATAATTGACTTACCGCCCTTTGGAGGGCCCGAGAGAACCGCAGAGTATCCAAAAGGTAGGCCGTGGCCGTTGCCAAAAATAAAGTTCAGACTGGGACTGGGGCTTCGGAGAACGTGGAGATGTGGGTTGTACTCGCCGTGGCGGACGGCAGTTTCGTCGTTGCGAATCTTTTGTAGGAGTTTACTCTTAGACATCGGTGTCTCCATTAAAGTGGGTGGGGTCGCGTTTTTCACCGGCGTACAGCTGTTTCATCTGTTGATAGGCGCGGACAAACACTTCTTTCTTTTCTTTCAGAAATGCCTCCATGGCGGTCAAAAGATCAATCCGGTCTACTAGGTCGGTGTAGGTCTTGTCCTTCATGAGGAAAGCGTCGCGCATAGCGGCCGAATCATTGACTTTTTTCTCCTCTATGAACAGGGGCCACTGATCGATCAACAGGTCGGACTCCCGGCGCCTCAAAAGCGTCTGGGCCTTACTGAGTTCGTAGGCTACCTTTTTGGAGTAGATCGAGGCCTTGCAGGACGCCATATTGAAAACGGCGCCCAACGAATTGGCTGTATATACGTTGGCGTTTTCGGTTTCGGGCAGTCGACCTTCAGCCAGGTACACCAGCTTCATGTCAAATTCAAGAGGTGGAAGACCAGGGTCCAAGGAACCGCGAGGAACTCGCAGAATGGTGCTCTGGTCTTCCACCCGGGCGGGAATAATGTTCTGGTCGTCACTCATAACTGGATGCTACCGTCCGTAGTTTCTTCCCCGGCCTCCACGGTATAAGGAGGGATGGAGAGATCCACTACCAACTCCACCTTACCAGAAGATACCGACGACGGATAGAAGCCCCCGAGATCAACTCTGGTTGGAATAATGGGATTTGGGTCCTGACAGGTGGCCATTTGATTAAATGTTTGCATGGCCAGTTTTCCCATCCGAACAGTTTTCAGGACCTTGAAGTCAATGGCGGATTCCACCACCAGGTCTTCAATTCGCTGCATGATAGCACCGGCAGTTCGATATTGCTTCAGTTTCATGCAAACTCCTTAGGGCTCCAGTCCGTCGGTCTTGAACGCTTCCATCAATTCAGCTTCAGTCATCTGACGGGGTCCGACCGGAGAGGGTGCCGGGGTCACGGCGGGAACACGCTCAGGAGAAGGGAGTGAAGCCTGAGAGGCCATGACCCCGGCGGTAGTTCCTGACGCAGTAGACGGTACCGGGGGAGAAGGAGGTAAACCCGATACGGAGTTACTGGCAGGAAGAGGAACGACAGCGGCCGGAGAGGGTGACGCGGCTGAGACAAGCGCAGTCTGCTGCGTCAACGGAGGGGAGGGGGCGTTGACGGGCGCTGGCTGTGTCGCGGTAGCCGCTGTCGTGTTCGTGGTGGTGGATTTCTTAGAGGCTCCAAAGATTCGGTCGACCGTGGTGGTGTCACCCGAGGCCAGGTAGGCCACCTGGGTGATATCGAGTTTAACCGCCAGGTTAGAGAGATCTCGACCCGAGAACTCCGGACTATCCATCATGCGGGCCTGAGCGTCGGTAAAGGGGTCACACTTGACATCTTTAACGATTCTGTCACCGTACGTTACATAGTCTTCGTGGGCCCGGACGGTATAGACAACATCGAGCTTATTGCCCATGCGCGAGATCTTAAAGAACACGCCATCCTGAATGGGATCTCGGGGGCTGCGAGTGTCCTTTCGGAGATCTTCGATTTCTTTGTCCAAAAGGTCCTTGGCCTTTTTGGCCAATCGCAAAACGCCACACTTGCCTTCCAGGTTCATGACGTTGAAGTGGTAGCCTTTTACCGCACCGGTACTGAAGGCGATGTCCCGCAGCACCTTGATGTCTTGGTCGGCAATGCCAGCTTGACGCTTGGCATCCCACTCGGAATCGGCCTCAACGTGCCGGACGCACATCGGGCAGGCAACCACGACTTGTCGGTTCTTACGTTCCTCAACACAATAGAACGTGTGTTTTCGGCCATTGCTGTCCGGCATACTCCAGTGAATCGCGGCCCACTGGAACCACTTGCCTGATTCCGCAAGGCTACCGAATGGCGGCAGGATCTTGACGATCAGCTCGGTGACCTCGGGCGTAAGGGCCCAGAAGTTGGTGCGGGCTTTATTTTTGGTATCGTAGTTGGCTTTTCCGACGGGCATCTTAATTCTCCTTCGTGGTTTCGGTATCTGTTGATTCTGATGTTACCACAGACTCGGTGTCATTTGCATCTTCCGGGGTAGTCTTCGCGGTCTTTTTGCCGACCTTGAAACCAAACTTGCGGGCTCCCTGGGCCAGGGCTTCCACCACGGTGGCGTCATTGATTTCGGGCACATAAACTTCAGCCAGGTCGCCATCCCTGGTAGTGGAGTCCATCGAGATTACAAATGTCTTGAAGGACTCGACGCCGTTTTCGTCCGATCTAAAGATACGTTTCTGGAAGTCACGGATCTGGGCCGTATCGGCTCCGGTCAGGACCACTGGCAGGACCGGGCCCATCTGTTCGTCCTTAATGGCCGCGTCTGTGGCAGTATCTTCAATCACATGGGTGGCCAGTTCGGTGTCCAAAACCTTTTCGATGGAGAAACGAATTAGCGTGGCAAGCGTTGCTTTGTCAGTAATAGGTCGACACATCTCGACCGAAATAGACGGGTGCGGCATCGAGGCGATCCCGAGCTTTACACGATAGTCATAGAGGAGTTCATCGAGCATCTGGATGTGCTGGACCGTGAAGATATCGCCAATTCGAACCTGCTTCATCATTTGGTCCGCTAGGGAATCGTACAGGATGTTGGCGCTCATGACGTAGCAATCGAACTCGCTGGCGATCTGGGCGAATTTGGCCTGGGCTTCGGCGATACCTACCAGAAAGATCGCAAAGCCTCGATTACGCAGCAGCGCCTTGTATTCTTGCTTCAGTAGAGCGCGGCGTTCCATCATCTCACGCTGACGGCTCTGCATTCCGTGCATTGTTGCGGGGTCCGAATGGTTCATGGAGTCCTTAAGGAACTGTTCGATTCCTTGGATCTCGGTTACGATTTTCTTGAGGGGGTTGGCGGGTCGTCCAGCTGGCATGGTGGTCTCCTTATTGTTTCTAATCTAAAACCTTTTTACTAAATTTGCAAATTCCAAAACACAAAATTCTTATAACTCGTCCTTGGTGGCCGGGACCTTCTCGATTTCCTCGGGGATCCCACAGACAAACCTAATGTCGTCAATCGACAAATCGCGGCCCGGTTGGAAGCGACTAAGGCACAGCAACACCACAGAGCCCTCTAGTTTTCGAGTCGATTGCCATGGCGTTGCCTTAGGGGCATCCGGGTCCGAACTGGTACGTCTGGGCCACATTACCATCTGGACGACCACGCCGTCAAAGTCTACGGTCAGCTTTAGGGCCTCCTTGGTACCGTCGGCATAGGAAAATCTATTCTCTTCGACCACATAGGCCGGGATGGCAAAATCACCCACTTTTTCGTTGTCGTTGACGGTATTCTCGAAGCTCTTGGGACCCAGCAGTTTGTAATCGTGATCGTATCGGCGCTGAACCTTAAGATACTTGTTGCCATAATTGTCCTTGACGTAGTGGATGCCGTAGACCTCGGCCATGGCGTTGGCCTGATTGACAAAGCCCAGGAAGGTCTCCAGAAAGGTTTTTTCTCCAGGGGACTGGCCGCACATGTAGGTCGGGACAATGTCTTTCCGGACACAGAACCGCTGGAGTGGCTGGAGCCCCCGAAGTCTTTCGGGAAGGGGCGCTGGTGCCTCGTCCAGAAGGTCCTGGCGGGCCTGCATGTATTGCTCAAACTGGCTCTCGGTCTGGACAAGGCCAGCAAAGAGGCTATCGAGCACACCGCTGACCAGCAGCTTCAGCATAACACGCCGGTTGACAATTCGGCGGTTCACACGGGTCAGTATGTCACGGACATCTACATATGGGGCATTCGAGACCAACTCGTCTCGGATGGCCGGACCCACGCCGTCCATTAGGCCGATAGGTGATCGGATTTTGTCACCTTCAATCGTGAAAACGTTTTTGCTTTGGTTGATATCGGGGGGTAACACTAGGTGCCGACAGTGGCGCCAGAAAGTACCGTAGATTTCGTCTTTATCGGCATTCTGAAGAACCGCACACCACCATTCCAGTGGATAGTGGTGCTTGAGAAACGCGCACGCATAGGCCGTAACGGAGTAAGAAATAGCATGGCTTAAGTTAAACCCGTATTGCCCAAACGTCACCATCATGTTCCAGATTTGTTCTGCTTCAGCTTCGCCAACCCTAGGGGTGGCTCCTGCCATGAACTTGGGTCGCATGTTTATAAGGTCGACCTTCTTTTTCTTCCCGACACAGATTCGGAATTCGTTGGCTTCTAGGGGTGTAAATCCACCGAGGTCCTGAACGACCCGCTGGAGTTGTTCTTGGAACACAAGGACGCCCATGGTCTCGGGTAGCGTGTCAAAGAGATAGGGGCTGTATGCCGAAGATTGGCGATCAATGTCGCCTTTCTTGCGAGCTACAAACTCGTGTAGCATATTCTTGCCATTGCCCACTTCATAGTCAAGGGGGCCGGGGCGGTCTAGGGCCGTAAAGGCGGCGATATCTTCGATGGATCTGATGAGGTGGATAGGTTGGTCCGAATCGGTTCGATTGAAGAGCTTCAGGTACTGAGTAGCCGAATGAGTATTGAGCTGAAATACCGTCTCGGTTCTGCCTTGACAGATTTCCTTGAAAACTGCCTGGTCTTCGGGAAGATCCCAAATATCATACAGGCGACCATTGAATGGAAGCAGGCGAATTTTGGGTACGCGACGCCCATCAAGAGTGGTCGATTCGGGCTGGGCCACTACCGACCTACTTCGAATGAGATCTAGACAAATCCGTATGTCCTTCAGGGAATTGAGCGTTAGAAAATCAATTTTGACCCCACCACATTTCTCCACAGACTTAGCGGTGTACTGGGTGACCGGAACCTTCCCGATATTGGTCATCGGGATAAAGTCTACAATCGGGCTATTGGCGATTACATACGCACAGGCGTGGCGGCTCTTCTGGCGCGGGATCCCGACCATCTTTTGGACCACTTCCCATTCGTTGGGGAAGCGCTCGATATATTCTTTGAGCGCTGGGTTGTCGAGAATCCCGGGTACCTCGGCCGATACAACACCGTCCTGGTCCTTTTTGCCAAAGATAAAATCAATATCTTCGATTCCCTGAGGTGGATTTGGTAACCGCTTACAAATTTTTTCGACTTCATCCGTTAGGGTACCCTTGGCACGATGTACGTCCTTGATGCTGCTCTTGAGCCTCAGGTTCGTGTTGGTCGAGATCTGGGCAACGTAGTCAGAACCAAAACGTTGGTGTAACCAGCCGGAGTGGCCGTCGGGGCCAACTAGAAATTCACGGTCTTCTAGGTCCTGGTCGATATCGGGAAGAGTCCCGGCCTGGATGCGGTCTTCCGTAATAAACCGTTCCTTCGAGAGTTTGTAACGTAAGGGGTCTACGTGGGTAATGCCCAGTAGATAGGTCAGAAGCATTCCGGCCGCGCTACCACGTCCTGGGCCCGTTAGCAGGCCATTGTTTTGGTATGCGTCCACAACCTCTTCGAGCGGGAAGAAGTAGGGTAACAGATTGATGGTTCCGTTGTCTTTTAGCATCTTGATTTCGGCCGCAAGACGTTGGAGCTGCGCGGGGTTGCTGGGGTCGAGTCGGCCATGCTTTTTGATGAGCTTACGCACGTACGCGAGGGAGTCACCGTGTTCTTCGTAGAAGCGAGTTGGAAGTTGGAGGTCGAACTGAAGTTTGAAGTCCTTGAAGCGCTCGGCCCACTCATAGCTGTTGTCAACCCATTCCGATAGGGTTGTCGCTGATATCGGTAGGGTCGACAGTAAATGTCGGCCTGCCTCCTCGGTGTCCATGCGGTTGTAGGTACCCCAGAACTTCCAGTCCTCTTTACCATTGCCCAATCGAGCGTCTTGCACAAGCTTTTCAGACTTGTGGGCGTAGTGGGCGTCGTCGCTAATTAGGATAGGGTCGCCGTACTTGGTGGCGAGATTAATGAGAAAGCGGTTAGCAGATTTCTGGACATCTCCGTCGGGGGCCCATGCGGTACATTCGTTCCGGAAAAACCCCTTCTTGAGTTCAACATTCACAATAGGTTTCTTGATTTCGGTGAGGTCGGAATAGTAGAAGGTGCCATCGAGTACGAGCTTGCCTTCCGAAACATTGCGACGTCGTAGCAAGTCTTTGACCTTGGTACGTTCGCCATCCACCAGTACGGAGCGGCCTTCATTTAGTTTAATTTCTTCGCCGCCCTCTAGCGTAATGGAAATTTTGTTTTCCCATTCCTGAGAGCAGTCGTGCGGAAAAATCTCGACATAGAAATTGCCCGGCTTCACGAGACTGCGAAGCTTCAGGTAATACTGTTCGGCCAGATCTGGGCGGTTAGCGAGGAGGTGACGCTGGACCATTCCGACAAGGCATCCGGATCCCATTGTGATGTTGTAACTACCGAGTTCTTCAATGTCGCGCCACACAAATAGCGGCTTTAGCTCGCTTCCGTGTCGCTCGCTATTGTGTAGGTCGGCGTGGCTCAGGAGCTTGGCTCCAGCCAGGTAGGCCGCTTGGTCCAGAAAGTGCATCGTCAGGTGGTAGTATTTGAGGTAGTCAAAGGTGGAGCGTTCCTTGGTGATTTCTTTTTTGCGACCGCTGATTAGGGGCTGAACGAGCCCGGCCTTATCGAGGATAGGGCAATCGTCGTCCCGGAAGAAGGCCTCTAGTCCCAAGATCGGGGTGATGCCTTTGGCTTGGCACTGTTCGTACCACTCGATGCAGGATCCCAAAGTACCGTGGTCCGTAATGGCGGCGTGGCCGGTGCCTAGTTCAATTTCGCGGTCCACCATGGTCTTGATGGTAGAGCCGCTATCAAATGACGCCGGGTGGACGTGGGGACTACAAAAGTTTTTCATTACTTGAATGGTATCCGAAGCGGGCTATTTACGCAAATACCGGCGGATCTTTTCGATAGCGCCGGTTCGTAGAGTGGCGATCTCTTCCTTGGTCATCAGTAAATACTTTTCGATGTCTTTCCCCGGGACGCCCTCGGGATGAGATTGACAAACTTTCTCAAGAGAGTTGCCATAACTAGGGGCGTTGATGAAGTCTGGATCGTTTAGGATCCGGATTCGTTTGGCGGCATCCCTATCTTGTTGAATTTTAGCACTTTTCCGCATTCGCCTTTTTCCTTGTCGATATTGGTCAGTAGGCGCGTCAGCCTGCGATGCTCACGTTCCATTGTCAATATTCGTTCCCGCAAGAGTTTGAGTTCAATTCGCAGTTCGTTAATCGCGACCTTGGCATCGATCAGTTCTTTCGTGATGGCACCATATTCTTTGGCAATTACAATGGGGCTGGTCTTCAGGACCTTCAGGTTGGTAACCCACAGCTTAATCCTAGATTCCAGCTCTACGATCCGCGTCCTTTTGAGTGCGCGGACATCATTGAGATCGTGCAGTGCGCACTCGACCAGGTCGAGATCGTTGCGGAGCGTTGTGGGATCGGGCGAATCCATTGGCCATTACTTATCTCGCTCGAACTTTTTGATTTCGGCAACCTGTCCAAAGGACATGAACGGCTTGATGATTTTGTCGAGTTTGCGATCCTTGTCTTGCTCCTCACCAACTCTGATAAGTCGGTGGTCACCAATGGCATACTCATTGGTAGTTTCCCATAGCCACTGCCCACATTGGGTATTGTAAATCCCAATGGAGTTGGCAAATCCATCTGGGGGGCACAGCGGTGCGTTGATGAAGACGGTGGTGCCGCTGTCGAGATAGACCTCCAGACCACGGTGGACGTGACCCGCTACAAACACCTCGTAGGGGGCTTGGCGGCGGCGGCGAGACACTCTGGAGGCATTGGCTTTGTTGACCTGGACCTCTAGGCGCTGAACGTCCACGGTTTTTCCCGGGTTTCCGGGTGAGAACACTGTATCTCCGTGGGTCGCGTAGACATGATGCCCAAGTGTCGCAAAGTCTACCCAGGGGGTCTGGGGCATTACAACCTTAACGTTTGGGGCCGTGTTGTTAAAAAGGCACTTGAGCGAATAGTAGATTTCGGTTTCCAGAGAATCCCATTTTTCAGTCGACGCCCGGGTCTTGTGTCGGGAGGTATTTCGGCCATGGTTTCCGGTCGCACAGTAGACCGTAACCTGCTTGAAGGCCGAGGCCCAATAGCCCACAACCTGGGTCAGCAAATAGACGGCCGCCTGCATCTGCCAGGCAATGGGGGTGCCGTCCCGAGGATCGTGGAGTTGGTTCTGGATGATGTCGCCCAGCAACAAGACATTCAGGTTGGTGTGATCGCGGTGGTCCAGTTTGTAGTTGGCTACCTGCTGGGCAATAAAGGCGAGGCGTCGGGCTTCCTGCTCGGCACCATACTCGTTACCGGTCTCGGCCTTCTTAATCATCGACTGAAGGTGAAGGTCGCTCAGTACGACATTCAGCTCGCGTTCCTGGTCACGGCCCTGGTTTGGCTTGGTCGAGGGTTTGAAGGGCGTGATGGTTAGCGGATACTTTGAGTATGAGTTTGTGATGGTTTTGCGAAGGTGTTTCAAGAAGGAGGCGTCGTAGGCCTCAAGGTTCTCGTATTTGCGATTGAGCTTGGCGGTTTCGATTAGCTCGACGCGCTCCACTTTGGCGGCAGTTATTTCTTGCGGAAAGAACGAGCCTCTGAACGAGATAAGCCCACCCATCTGGTACAGGAGCCCAAGTATTTTACTGGCGTCCTTGTCCCCGAATTTTCGTTTTAGAAAGTCTCGGAAGTTCAGGCCGTTTAGGCTGGCCGGGGATTCCTTGCCTTCGGCCGCCGCCTTAGCGATAAGGCCCGCAATAGCGTTGCGTTGGCCCTCGGGGGTTAGGTCGTCCAGTTCTTCTACATTCTCGATGGTGGTAAGTTTAGTTTCCTTCGGTTGGTTTGTCATCTACCTGCTCCTGTGGGGTGGTTTCAGACGGGGGTGTCTCAGGGGCCGGGGTGGCTGCTTCAGCGGGCGCCTCGACCTTGGGGGGCGAGGGTGGAACGATTTCGTAGATCTCGGTCAGCTGGATGTTGCGGTCGGGCGTAAGGGATACCAGGTCATTAACTTTCTTGCCCATGAACTTGTCTTTAACGTCGCCATTCAGCCGATTGATCGGAATTTGGTTTCGAGGATTCAGAACCTTACCGTCAAGAGCTAACTCCTGGAATACCACAAATGACAGGTTCGTTACGGTATCGGACGCCTTAAGCATTCCTTGTTTCAGGTAGCTATCGATTTCGGCCTTTTGGCCGTCTACCCGATTGGCCAGAAGTGCTTCTCGGAGTGTTTCCTTCGTGACGGCCTTGTCCTCACCAAAGACCCGTTCGATAGCGTTGATGTACTGAACCATTTCGGCCACCAACTGTTCCATCTGCTGGAACTTGCCTTTGATCTCATTGACCTCGCGGAGCACGCTGACGAGGCTGGTGACAACGCCTTGGTTCACAAGGGTCTCCAGTTCGGTGAGGCGTTCTGTTGCGGTCTTGTGGGGTTCCGGGGCGGCCTGTGGGGTTTCGGGGGATTCCGGGGCGGCCTGTGGGGTTTCGGGATTTGTTGGGTCGGTCATGTATGATCTCCTTGGTTATTCGGCATCCGGGTTGTTTTTTTGGTTTGCGATGGCGGCCTGGATGGCGGCGCCCAAGAGGTTGCCGGGTGCCACTATCGGAGCCGCTATACGTTGGCCATTGGCCCCAATTGTTTCGGTTGAGTTAACGCCACCGTTCTGGGATTCGGCCGCGACCTTGGAGATCTCCGTCTGGAGATTGGGCATCGGCAGTCGGTTCGGGCTATTCATGATGCGGCTTTTGTTTCGAGCGCGTTGGGGTCGGGGTTGGGGTTGTACTGGGGCGGGTGCCGGTGCCGATGCCACCGTGGTCTGACCGACCGGGATGGGTGTGGCCACGGGGGCCGGAGGGGGCTGGAAGAAAGCTGGTTGGGCCTCGGTGGTGGCCGGTGCAGTTGAAGGCGTTAACTTCATGGCGAGCGGTTGGGCCTCCCCGGTAATCTTGGTCAACAGAAGTTCCAGGGCAGTTCTGGGCTTTTTGCCCATAATCAAGAGGTTACCGGATAATGCCTGTCGGAGGATTTCACGCACCATTTCAACTTCGCTGGGTGTAAACGTAACGGCCGGATCAGTTGCGACGGGCATGGCGGTCGGACCCCGCATTCCCAACATCACTTCCATGCGTTCAAGAGCAAAGCTGTGGAGTTCCTGGGTGACCTCTTCGATAATCTCGGGAGCGGTGGCGCCGCCGGTACCAAATGGTTGCTGAAGATTCAGAAGGGCCTGGTAGAGCGTGGCCTTGGCAAAGCGGCGCTGGGCCTCGTTAATTGTCTGGTACTCTCGGGCGATTCCGGTAGAATCAACGGCTGAGACTGGCTGCCCCCTACCGACCGGCACCTGAACGGATTGGGCAATCGCGTCGATGGCAGCGGCCTGCGCGACATTCTCTTCTTGCATTTCGTCATCCATATCCCACGGCATAAAAACTCCTTTATTCAGTCTAACCCCACCGTATCAAACTTCTAACCCGATGTCAAATTCAAGATAGGGTTGTTCGGTATGCTCTCGATAAACCACCAATTAGTAATTTACAAACCAGCCGCCACCGGTCGACACCGGAACGTCCACCAGCTCTTTTGAAATTGCTAGATATCGACCGCTATGGTAAACAAAGACGCATCCGGCGGCGTTACGGAGATTTTCAATGGGAACCACGTCCCAAAAACGGGTCAAGACCGGAGTTTCATTCTGGATATACTCGCGTCGAATAGTAGACAGCTGTGTCCCGGCAGGCAGGTCGATAAGGGTGTCGCCTTTATTGTTATGAACTTTGAACTCTTCCTTCAGAATCACGATCATGCTGGCTGCTCCTTCTTGTGCTTGGGCCTAAGGCCATCGCATATTGGGGCTCCCTTAAGGTAGGCCATTCCTAGAAGAATGCTATCAGCTTCATTGTGTTTGTCAAGCCCAAAGTCTAACCCGAAGAGTTCGTTGACCTTTCTGACGGCCAAGTGTTTGCGGGTGACACGACCCAATTGAAGTTTCGACAAATGAAACTTAAGTTCAGCTACGTGGTCGGCGTTGACCTTCTTGGTGCCCAAAGCTTTGATGTGGCCCCGGAGTTCCCGCGCCTTCTGCTTGGCTTTCAGGAGGTTCTTCTTTTGGTTGCCCTTGAGATCGGCCTTGGACATGCGTAGGTCCACTGCGCTTCTCCAGCTACCTGTTCGCAGGTACACCACTTTGATGCCGACAAGGAGACGAAGTAGTTCGTGATGGATCCCTTCGATGAGTTTTTGGGAGTAGACTTCTCTACCCGGTACCGTTTCTTCAATCACAATCACGTTAGGTCGCTTGGTCTCAATGAAGCTGGCCAGTTCATGACCAAACTGTTCGGTAGCTGCGATATAGTTGAACGGATAGGGGGTGTCTATATAGTCCTCGGGCATAAGGTCCATCTCTAGAAGGCCGTATTCAATCAACTTACCTTCTGGGGATTCCAGTACAGACCACCCCGTATGGGTGCTCAGATCCAAACTAAGCACGCGCATTGATTATGCCTTGCCGCGTTCCTCAAGAATGGTCGCGATTACCCGCATCTTCAACTTGTTTGTTTTGGTCGGAAGCGCATAAGTCTCGTTCGCGGTCTTGAGCTGTTCGCGGTAAGCAGGTAAGTCCGGATCCAGCTTTTTCTGTTCCGCGATCAACTTATTCTCCAGCTCCAACTTCACCATCATGTTCTTCATGTCGTCGTCCTTCGTCGACAGAATATTTTCTGTCCACTCGGGGGCGAGTTCGCGAAGCTGTTCGAACGGGGTTTTGGGCGCAGGCTTACCTTTACGAAACCGTTTCGCCATTGGGAACCTCAGGGGCCTTCGGGGCAGCAGCGGTTGCAGCCGCCTCTTCTTGCCGACGCGTCTCTAACAGTTCGTTCAGACCGGCAATGGCGCCGCTCAGAACTTTGATCTGGTCGTCAGCCTGGGTGATGGCTGCGTCCAGCTGGGCCCGTTGGTCCAGGAACTGTTTCTTGCGCTCATTGAGCTGCTTGATGTTTTCGGCGTGCCTCTTGACGAGCCGTTGTTCGAGGGTTTCGACCGGTACAGGCGTAGCTGCCGGGGTTTTAGTTTCGTCGGACATGGATAGATCTCCTTGGTCTAGTGGTTACGGCTGAGAATCAACTACGTAGTGGAGTTGTCCCAGATCTCTTCAACAAACTCAATACTACCACTTTGTGTAACTTGATGCAACTCCACGCGCAGGCTTCCGGCGTGCCCCGCCGCCAACCATTCCTGAGTAAGCCTTGGCAAAGACTCGTGAATAGTTTTTAGGGTGGCGTGCCAATACGAGAAGGAGGTTTCGTCTTTGTATTTGTGTCTACAGATCCATTCGATGTAGCTTTCGAGTTCCCCCAATGTTCGGAACGCCACAACGATACCGTCAAGCCAGGACTCATGGGTCCGGGGGGGTTCCATATAGAGTACTCGGCTAGAGCCACCGTGGTCGTCTGGCTCAATCTCAACTGGCATAAAATAGGTAGCCTCGGGGTCCACCAGTTTTTCCCATCGTCTCACGATCTGGGCTACCTTTTCGTGAACCTCAGGATTGTCTCCGGTAAAAAATGAGGTTTCGGCGTTTGTAGCGATCTGGACTTTCGGATCCGTCATCAGACTATTCTTCGTGAATTGAGTAGATAAATGGCGCTCGGGTATCGATGTCGAGTAAGTATTTGATAAGATTACGCTTTCTCAAGAACATCATGATGCTTTGGAGATAGCAGAAGGCGATTCGCTCGGAACTGTCCAATAGCTGGAGGTCGACGTAGTGGGGGCTGAGTAGGTCCTGGCTGGATTGGATGGCGGCATTGCGGATTTCGTCAAGGTCTTTCATGCTGAACGGAACGTTCTGGGTGCGGTCATCAAAGAGTTCTTTGATGAAGTCGAAGAGGGCGGCGCGGGTGTCTTCTCGGTCACGGCCACGGGTACGATCAACAAAGTTGAAGATTTTGTCTTTTAGTTCGCTGTCGTTTAGCATGGCATCTCCAATCTAAAGATTACGATACCACGGTTGAGACTCCATTGTGAAGCTGAACCTGGATGTGTTGGTCAAACAGCTCTTTTAATTCAGAGGCGTGATCTATTACGCATACCAAGCGGTTGGTGGCATATCGCTTCAGGATGGCCATGCAGCCTTCCTTGGCCTGAACGTCGAGCCCATCAAATGATTCATCCAGGATGAGCCACCCTGGGGTCCGGCCGGTGCGGCGTCCAATAACGTTTCCGATGGCCAGGTCGACGGCCAACTCAACCGATGACTGCTGTCCACCAGAAAGGCTGCTGAACGACGCCTCAAGCCCGTCCTTGGTCACAACCGGTACGATTGAGCGCTTGGTCGCACCCTTCCGGGTTTCGTGTGTAGAATCGAATCGTAGGGTCACGCCCGAGACATTCGGGACGTTTCCGAGCACATCGGTGACCTCGGTGGAGATCTCGGCCAAGATCTCGTCAAAGATGGACCCCAGATAACCTTGGCGCCCGAGGGCCTGGTGGACGGAGAGTTCCAGGGCAATGGCGGTCTGAAGATCCACCAGGGTCTTTCGTTCAGTGTCCAGCATAGCCAGGACCCGTCCGACGGTTTCGCGATAAAGAGCGATTTGGCTCTCGATATTGGTGTTGTAGCGGGTGGCGGATTCGAGTTTGTCTCGTAGGGTTCGTTCTTCGGCTGTTTGTACTTGCCATGCGGCCGTTACGGTTTGGAGGTAGCGGTTGAGTTCGGACAACTGAGTTTCAAACTGGGCCGATTCTAGTTGAGTCTTGGCCAGCGCATCACGACGAGCCTGTTCGATACGACCATCTAAGGCCCGGATGCTTCCCTCTTCGTTCTCAATATTGACCAGGTAGGTGGCGGCCTGCTCTCTTGGCTTATCGATGTCATTGGTCGGGAGTGCGTTGATCTGGCTGTCTAGATCGTTTATGGAATTCAACAGCTGGGGAAGTCGAGAGGTGGCCTCATTGATCAAGACCAGTTTTTGTTTCATCGTGATCTTTTCGGATTCTTTGGCGGCCAGCTTTTCGGAATTTTCCAACCAGGTGCGTTGACAGGTGGGGCAAATACTGGCCCGCAGTGACGTGATTTCGGTTTCGAGCTTGGCAATGGCATCGACAACGGAGGATCGCTTGGATGACATGGCCAGAAGGTTATGGTGCGCGGTGCGAAGACGGGCCTGTTCGTCGCGCAGCCGCTGTGCCTGTTGGTGTCGTTTGGTAACAGCATCCTCACTCTGGGCCAAAAGACACATGCGAGTTTTTTTGAGGCTAGAAATGTTATCGGCGGCAAACTGCTTTTGAACCGTTAGGTCGTGGGTGGCAGATACAATTTCGGTCTCGGCTCGGGAAGTCAGGGTAGCACGCTCGGCCTTAATGGCCCGAGACTTCTCCGTACAGGCCTTTTGGGCTTCGGTGTAGTTGGTGGTGGCGATCTGGGTGAAGACTTTGGCTTGTTGAATGAGTGCCGGTAGCTCAGAACAGTCGATAGGCTTCAGGGTGGTGGCTGGGTCGTTCTGACGATGGCGCTCTAGTTCGGCCTCCAGAGACGAGATCTTGGCAATCGACTGGGCCGACTGGGTCGCAAGCTGTTCACTCCGGAGCCGCGCCTCTTCGGCGACTCGTTCGAGATCCTGAAGCTCTGGTAGGCAGTTTGTCAGAAATTCCTTTTTTTCGGCATCGGTCATGCTGATAAACCGGCCAAAACTGCGCTGTGGTCGGTACGTAAGGGCCTCAACCAGTTCGATAGGAAGGCCTACGATTTTCAATAGCCCTTCCTGAATGTTTTTGGCGCCCGTAACCTTTTGGCCTCCAATTTCAATTTCGTTTGTGGCGCCACGAGAAATCACGATATCGCCGTTGGGAGTTGAGAGTGTGAGGCGGACCTGGAGTTTTTCTTTGGTTTGGCGATTCTGGAGTTCGGTAGCGGGAAGCTTGGAGTAGCCCAAGACGAATGCGACAGCCTCAACGATAGAGGTTTTGCCACTACCTGAAGAACCACCCGTATCGAGGTTGTGGCCGTCAACCAGCACGAATCCGTTGGCCGGAAGATCGATCTCAACCTCGTCCCGGAAGGACCGGAAGGCACGGAGGTACAGGTGTTGGAGGGAGATCATTATTGAAGTGTATTGCCTTGGGACTTTTGTGTCAAGATTTCTTTTTGTTCTTGTCCGACCGTTCCTTGAGGACCTCGGCGATGTCTTTTTGCTGTTCGACCCGTCTAGGCATGATCCCGTTGTCCCGAACTTCCACGACCGTGCTGGATGGCCCCTTCAGGGGGGTGCGTTCATAGACACCGCCACAGTAGCACGTCATATACCCTACGATGTCCTCGGTCTTCCAGACGATCTTCGTAATTGTTGTACCGCACCAATTGCATTTATAGACAATTTCCATGTCAGATCCTTTCGTCGGCCAGGTTAGTGTTGGCATCCCGGAGGAAGTTTGCGGTATCGCGGGCCTCTTGACGTTCGACCGAAGGATCCCGAGGGAAAACGACAACGCCCCCGAGCGTTCCCAGGAGTGACGCAATCGATAGGCTGTTCCGGATGGCTTCGAGAACGGCAGGCGTACTGTCGAGAATCCCGGCCTCGAAGGGTTCGACGAACTTCATCTCCATGGCGTCGTAGACTTTGGATGTGTCCCGGTAGAGCTGTTGGATAATTCGGTCGGCTTCATAATGGGTTTTTCCTGAGTTCGACAAGATCTTGCGGACAGGTTCCTCTAGCGATGGCACCAAGATTTCCAGAAGAATCCGTTGGGTGTCAGATTTCTTAGGGATACGCCCAAAGAGACTTTTGTCGAAGAATAGGCCCGCAACCTTGAGTAGCGTCCAACCGCCGCCCGGCAGAACCCCGTGTTCTCCGGCGCCCCGCACTGCACAAACTGCATCTTCGCACCTATCGCGCTTCTCCCGGAGTTCGCCCGTAGAGGAGCCGAACACTCGGATTTTTGCAATGCCGCCCGTCAGGATGCCAATGCGTTCGTCCAAAATAGAAGACTCGTAGATGCTCTCGGCTGATTTTTTTTGATTGCGTAACTGGTCAACTCGATCTTGGAGCAAAAGCTCATCGGGCTTCCCGACGATAGTGGAGCGGAATCTCAGGGCCTCGAAAAACTCCATGCCGGATCCCATGTCCGAGATGGTACCGGTTGCGGTAGGGCGAGAAATCGAATCAAAAACACGGGCGCCTGTAAAGGCCGCGAGGTCCTCCAGGAAGTGCGTGCGGGAGTTCATGACCATGTTCTGGGGGGTTAGCAGCGGAAAGATATTTATACTGTCGGGATTAACGAAGTTGAATCCAAACTGTGCAAGGCAATTATCGGAAAACCCGTGGGCCACTATCACGACGTTGCTGGGCTTGGCCGGATCGGCCTGATACTCTAGCCCTACCTTTGAGAGCAGTGGGAATAACGAGTTAAGGTCAAAGACGTTGCCGTCGAACAAAAGGAATAAAGGTTTTTCGAGATAGCAACGCTGGGCGCCTTTGTCGTTGATCCACATGTTGTGGTACTTCGCACAAGACTCTTCGAACCCCTTACCTACCGGGAACCCATCAATTTTTTCAACTTCGTAATGGCTTGGGCCGCTGAGTTCCAAGATTGTGGCGTTCCCCTTTTCGCCAACCAGCTCAACCGCCGACATAACGACTCGGGCTAACTCATCGTCACCGTTACCAGCGATGCGAGCTACGGCATAAAGAAGTTTTCGGGATTCCTCAAAGTTCTGTGGGCGATAAGCGTTTTGTTTGATCGTAGGCTCAATCACGTCTTTGAAGGCCCGTTCTAGTATCCGGACTACGATCTGGGGAGGAATATGGGGGTTTTTTTTGCAGAAGGCGCTAGATCTACGAACGATTGCTTCGGCCAACACCGTGGCTGTGGTGGTCCCGTCGCCAGCGTCGTTGCCGGTCTTTTGGGCAGCGTCGCGAGCAGCTTCCATCACGACGTGGGCAATCGAATGATCGAACCCCAGCGCTTTGAATACGGTTACGCCGTCTTTCGTGACCATCGGAACAAGATCTTCTTGGCGTTCGATCAGGATGGGTTGGCCTCCGGGCCCGAGGGTCGCCCCAACGATATCGCTAATCTTCTTCATGGTCTTGAGGACAACAGCTTCGAGGCCCTCGTCTTTGGTGACAACTTGTTTGGCGGCGGATTTAGCCTTGGCTATTTGCATAGATCATTCCTTTGAGCCTGGAACATGATTCAACCGTATCAAATTATTGACACTTTGTCAACCTGAAGACGGATCCCATCGAAAGATACTACCGTCCGGTAGTTTCAGGGTTCCATCAAACATCGGAATATGGGTAGAGTCCACCACGAATTCGTTGGTGTGGGCGTCGAGGAGTAGCTCGCGACCGTCCGGAGTTCGTTCCCGGACACACCGCTGCCACTTCCAATATATCGGGAATTTAGCCGCCATTGGCCTCATGATCTGGTCGATCCATTCACGCTTCGTTGGCGATCTAAACCGTCGTTTTGGTTGGTCCCACAGGCAACGAATTATCCGATGGGTGATTCGGGGGACTGTCTTGCCGCGCCGCACAAACACCCCATCGTAGTGAATGTAGGTTTTGACAAAAACTCCATACTTATCAAGGGCTTGAAGGGTTCGCTTGATTTGGGATTCAGAAAGGCCCAGCTCCCCAGCGAGCCAAATGTTGGTGATTTTATTGCGGGGCCCGGCCCGGCGAATCGCGTGCCAGATGAGCAGGCCCTTGGTCGCGAGGTAGCGATCTGGAATGCGGTGATGATTCTGGAAGGCCTCGACGGACACCAAGGGGGCATTTTTGGCGGAACCAAAAGTTGGATTTCTGAACAGAGGTACTGGTTCTTGCAGACGTGGACTATTCATGATAGATATGAGGGTACCAAATGGTAATTAGGGTGTCAAATTCTTCTCTTAAAAACAAAACCACACAAGATAATAACTATCTTCTTCTTATTCTATCCTAAAGTAGCGCATTAGGTTTTATCGTCTTTTTGGGCGCGTTCCAGACTTTGCATTCAGTTTTTGTTTGTGGTACTGTTGGGTTGTGTTGGAGAAGCACTTGTAGGAGATTACTGCCATGAAACTGACGACTAAAACTATTGCCGATCTCGAAAAAATCCTTAAGAATTCTCCACAGATCCTGGAGCTTCTTGACGCATCGGTGGCGCAAGCAATTTTGTTTTTGACCGGTGCGGTCATTATGGGCGATTCTGCCCGGATCGATGCCTTCAATGCCTACGTGAACCAGCAGGCCTCCGAAGCGCTCGATGAGATCAATCAGCTCCCAGGTACCGGGAAAGAAACGATAAATTGAAATTCGTTATCGACAAGCCCTACCGGGTTCTGCTCCCCGAGGGCCTTGATCTCGAACGTGTCAAGACTTTCTTGACCTTCCGGGACAAGAGCATTTCGTTTCAACTAGCCCAGTTGAAGCGCAATAAACATCTGGCAATGCGGTGGGGTCAAGAGTATTATGAACAACGCCTTGAGGAATTGAAACGTCAACAAAATCGATGTCTTCTGAAGGAAGATGGTGAGCTACTTTATACCTACTCGGGCTTGGCCGAGGATCTCTCAGGATTCTTTGGGCTGCCCGCCGAGAACCAAATCCAATATCCCGAACCCGAAACAATTCCGTGGGCTAAGGTTCCGGACAAGCAGATGAGACCCTATCAGGTCCAGATGGTTGAGAAACTTCTGGAGGTTCGACACGGGGCAGTGTCCTGCGGCACCGGATTGGGCAAGAGCTTGTCGGCCCTCCATCTGGTTAAGCGTTTGGGACTTCCCACTCTAGTGGTAACCCCCAGCGTTAGTATCGCGTCCCAGATGTATGAGATGTTCAAGGAGGCGTTCGGTACCAAGTATGTCGGGATGTTTGGGGACGGCAAAAAACAGTTTAAGAAACGTATTGTCGTAGGGATTGCGCAGTCGCTTACGCGACTGGAGCCTGGCGACGAGGCCTACGAGGTTTTGGCCAGCAAATCCGTGCTCCTGGCCGATGAGAGCCACTTGTTACCTGCCACCACTTTCGAGAAAGTCTTTGTGGGACTTGGAGCCGAGGCGCCCTATCGATTTTCTTTCTCGGCTACCCAGATGCGAACCGACGGAGCAGAGCTGCTCCTGAAGGGTCTGATCGGCCCCATCGTCTTCAATATGACGGTTCAGGATGGCGTGGACCAAGGATACCTGGCTCGCCCGATCTTCAAGATGATTCAGGTGTCATCCAGTAGTTCATTTCGGTCAAACGATGCCAATAAGATGGATCGGATCCACTTGCTCGAAAATCCTAATGTGGTCGCTAAGGCCGCGTCGATTGCGAACCATGCGGCCAGTCAAGGCAAAGGAGTGCTAATTTTAATTGACGAGTTCAGTCAGGCGGCCCTTCTGGAACGGTATCTAGTGTTTCCCCGAGAGTTTGCTCACGGAGGTCTCCCGACTCTTTCGCCCCGAGACCGCGCTCGCCAAAAGCGCAATCCCAATGTTGTGCGGGACATCAAAGATATTTTGCCCGAGAAGTTTTGGAAGTCCGATGTGGTCGATCAGGTTCGGCGGTTCAACTCTGGAGACTTCAAGATTTTGATAGGAACGTCGGCCATTGGGCTTGGTACCGATATCCTCCCGGCCGAGGTTCTGATTATTATGCGGAAGGGTACGTCGGATACAAAATTTATTCAAAGCGTTGGTCGAGGTACCCGCCGGATTCCGGGCAAGGACCGCTGCCTCGTTTTCGATTTCGACGTAGTGAATATCGATGTTGTGCATCGTCACGCTAAGGTACGGGCCTCAATCTATGACGGTATCATGCCGCCCGTTCAATATGTGGATATGACGGAAAAAGTTTATGTATAATTCAATATCGGACGGAAACCATTTTAGAAAATATACCAAGACGCTGGAGCTGGCCCTTAAGCAGGTCAAGACGGCCGATAGCCAGAAACTCCAGGTCGAGGGCCTTGTCAAGCTAGAGAAGCAATTCCGTAAGGCGCTGTGCGACCACCGAGAAGGCCTCAAGGTCTACGAGGCATTCGTCCACTTCATCCTGGAGGTCAAGAAGAATATCTTGTCGGCCCGCCCGTACTTTCGGGAACGCCAGAAAACGTTTTCGTCCAGGGTGTCCCCGGCACTCAAGAAACGCAACGCTCTGGCACTTCATCGGTTTGGCTTCAACTATCTGTTCGTGAAGTTTGCCATGAAGGTCTACCGAGGCAAAGGTAAGCGGCGCCGTGACCTCCTGGCCCTTGCGAACCAGATCCGGGACGAGCGCGATGCTCTGATCCAACGGAACCTGCCGCTCGCGATCAATCGGGCCAAGATGTTTTACAACAAGATCCCGAAGTCCGACCGCGAATACATGGACTACATCCAGATGGCCAACGAAGGCCTGATCTCGGCCGTCGACAAGTTTGTGCTGCCCTACCGCACGGTCTTCAGATCGGTTATTATCGGACGGGCCGTAGGTAACATGACGGAAGCGTCTTCCGACACTATCATGCACTTCTTTCCGTCGGACAAACGGATTCTCTATAAGGCCAATTCCATCATCCATCGGCAGGGCAAAGACCGTATTGCCGATGTTGTAGCCGAAATCAACCGAGAAAAGCGGCCCGCCACCAAGGCCACGAGCCATCGAATTGATCTGGGCCTTGAGGCCTGGGTCCGGGATGTCGTACCGGGCTGTCCTCCGGGATCCCCTTATCGCCTGGAGGTTACCTCCCTACCGCTTTCTCAGCGCGATGAATTTCTCGACCGGAAGATCGGGGAGCGTGTCCGGATTGTATCGACCGGCGAGATTGTCGAGATTGTCGAACTATATGAAATCCTTACGGAAGGCCGCCTCTTCAACATCCTGAAGGGCTCCTCTCACGTCAGCATGGATGCGACCCTGAATCTTTCACTTAACGGCGATGCCGAAAACGCCAACCTCGACACCATTAATGTTCACTCTCGCGTGGCTGACCCGAAGCTGAACCAAGAAGAGAACTTGTCAAACTCAATGGTTTTTGGTACCATCAAGGAAGCGTTCGAGACGGTCTTGACGGCTCTTGAACGCAAAGTATTGGTTCTACATGGAGAATTTTATGATTAGGGTTACAAATCGATTTGTCGCCACCGAGCCGTTTCCGGTCCAGCACATCACCGGTACGGCCAAAGGCGGCCTCGCCTTTATGGACCAGAAGATCCAGCTGACCCGGCTGGAGGTTGTTGTAGCGTCGTCTTGTCAGGTGGGCGATGAAACGGTCCCGCTTCCGAGCGATAACTTTTCTGAGAATCCGGCTTTCGTGTATGTCCGGGCCGATCAGTTCGCCCAGTCTTGGGCCAAGCAGGTCTACGAGCTGAACGGCAAGCCGTTTATTCTGGTTCCTTGTGAGTCGGTTGTCTTGGCTGAGACCGCTAGACCCAAACCGATTCAACCACCTTCTCAGCTCAGAACAAGTTCTGCCGGGGAGTCAGCATGAACTGGCTCAATGAATGTCGCGTGGCTGCTGAAGCACTTTCCCAGGAGACCCGTCAGAAGTTTATGGATCTGATTTGGTCAGGTAAATCCATTGGCGAGGCCCGAACCGAACTGGATATTTCTTTTGACGCCGCCAACGGGATTATGCTGATGAACATCGAGAGTGCGTTATTTCTTAGAAAGGAATCGAAATGAAAACTATTCGTGTAAGTAGGTTTGAAGTTACTATTAGCCTTAAGAATGGGCTGAAGCAAAAGTTTGTTTACGAACAGTGGCCGGAAGAAGAGAACACGCTTCTGTTTCTGCAATCTCTGATAAGTCAGGTCAACATGTTTAGCGACGTGGATAAAATTATGCCCTTTACAGGCAATGGCATCGAATTGCTTCTTAGTCCTGCGCAGGTTGCTAGCTTGTCGGTCATACAGATTGAAGGCCGTGTTGAAGATTTGGGATTGTAAAGATGAAGCTCCTGCTCGTAGGCGATCCCCACGTAACTCTCGACTCCCTTGAGGAGTGCGGGAAGTTGATGGAGTTTGTCTATCAGACGGCCGCAAGCCAGAAAATCAACGAGATTGTGATCCTGGGTGACCTTCATCACAACCACGCGCTGACCCGCGTGGAGGTGTCATGCTTTTGGCATCGCCAGCTTGAACTTGCCGGGGACAACGGTCTGATGGTTCGGATGTTGGTGGGCAATCACGATTTACCGGGTAACGCCGGTGGAGACCCCACGGCCCATGCCCTAGTGGGACTAGAAGATATTTCGATTGGTAGCCAGGTGTACGACAAGCCGTTTTTCATGAAAGACTACGAAGACAAAACCACATTGGGTTTTTTACCATACTACTTTGACCCCCAGAAGTTTGTTGTCGACGCCAACGCCCTGAATGCCGATATTCTTTTTTGTCACCAGACTTTTTTGGGTGCTCGGTACAGTAAGGATTTCCCGGCGCCCGATGGCGTTGATCCGGCCGACCTCAAGTGCCCCCTCATCATTTCGGGTCACATCCACATGCAGCAGATCCTCGGCAAAGTCGTGTATGTGGGCTCACCCCGGTGGCTTACGGCCTCGGATGCCAATCAAACGCGAGGCATCCACATCTTCGACACCGAAACCAAACAGTTTGAGTTCATCTCGACCGATAAGGTTTGCCGCCGCATTCTGGCGTTTACTGTGACCCCCGAAAACGAGGATGAACAGATTTTGGCCGACGGTCTGACCCATACGATTGTGACCTTGAGGGGTCCCAAGCAATGGGTGACCAAAAAGATAGAGGGCCTACACCCCGACTTGGTTGAACACATTGAACTTCGTAGCGTCTATGTGGACGACCGTGAGCCTGCCGTCAAGGAGTCCGAGGGCATTGCTACTTCGCTTCAGAAATACGTAATGTCTAGAGACTGGCCCGTCTCAAAGGAGCAACTATGGCACCAGATAGTCCATCGAGTTCCATCGCTGACCAAATAATCGGCGCCCGCATGCTGACGGATCTGACCGGTGAGGTCCATGACCTTCAGGT